>Ga0187893_10000901_pt1 | contig 74713 bp, 53 predicted proteins | sample MA1701074metaG_FD_139574 | JGI IMG/M metagenome (GOLD analysis project Ga0187893, IMG submission 139574) | White microbial mat communities from a basaltic lava cave in the Kipuka Kanohina Cave System on the Island of Hawaii, USA - MA170107-4 metaG ...
CCCGGCTCGGACATCGAGGGGCTGGCTGTCCGCAAAGCCTGCCAGGAATAGATTTACACACACACACTATTTTTTCATCAGATTGCTGGAGGGCCGGTTTACACAAAAATCTGTACACCCCCCCGATGCGCATACAGGTGCTGCCCGGCTCTGAAGCAGAGTACCATCACTACCGCGCCGCAGCGCGGCACAGCGACGAGGGCATCGAGCGAGAGGCATTGGCGCCCGGCGTCAGGGCGTCCCCACAGGATGATCTGATCTTTCGCGGTGGTAAAGTCCTGCCGCAGATGGGCTTCCAAAACATCTATCTGGGGCGCTCAAGCGACTTTGCGCCAGGGGATGTGGAATCCATTGACGACGCCATTATGCGCGTGATGCGTGACGAACAACTCAAAAGCATCATTCAACAGTATTTTCCCCGACAGACTCTGTCTTATGACATCGCACCGTCTGTCATTCTGGAGGAATCAAGGCCAAACCAGATGGAGGAGATAGATGTCCAGAACAAGATTATCGATCTGTTCGACAGTAACGTCATTCTGAGCACCGACCACGATCGTACATGCTTCAACCTGGTGCTCCCTCCAGACACAATCCTTAGATTGGACGGCTCCAGCTCTCTTGCAGGGCTGGGCGGCTATCACGGCTCGGTGCATTTCTTCCGCCGTGGCCAGAGGCAGACGCTCTACTACTCGGCCAACGTCTACTCAGCGATCCGCGCGGGGCGACGCAATGGCATCCCATTTTTCAGAGATCCATGGAAGAATGTTGTATGCACTTTGTATCACGAGTTGGTCGAGTTTCAGACTGATCCAGACGTTAATGACGCCATCCTCCAGCGAGATCGGCGCTTCATCGGATTTAATTCCAATCAAGGTCAGGAGATCGGCGACCAGCCTATCTCAGCCAATTCCTTGGACAGAGTCTTCAAAGAAGTGCTCACGCTTCCCGGCCCGCGTCCTACACCTGTCCAATTCATGTACTCGAATGCTGTGCATGGCGCGGAGGGGCCCGACGAGAAGCCTGCGCAGGAACTGGTAATCGACGGGCCTGTGATCCAGGGAGAAATTAGCACTGGGGGCGAGCGTGACCGCTATACGTTCAGAGTGACGACCGCAGGGACATATGCTATTGAAACTTCCGGGAGGACGGATACTTTCATAAGCCTTTTCGGTCCCAATAACGAGACACGCCTGCTCGCACAAGATGATGACAGCGGACCTGGAACCCTGTCGTTACTGGTACAAAATCTGGCAATCGGCCAGTATTTTGTACGGGTTCGCCACTTTAGTCCGGCAAGCACGGGATCCTATGGAATCTCGCTACGGTCAAGTGGCAGACTCTGACCAGTCGACCTACAAATCGGAAATTCAGGGAAATATGAGCAGCAAACGTGGCCATCAATTGCCACCAGGACTGCGTGATGACTCGGCAGGCGAGCGAAGAAAGCAACCACATTGATTGAAGACAGAAGGCCTGAATTGTGAGGGATCAAACAAGGAACCTCCAAGGTAAGACAATCGCCACTATGAAAGCGGAGTATCTCAATAAGGAATTGGCGAATGTCTCGTCGGCATTCTAACTGATGGTTGGGCCGAAGCGCGGGCAGCGGTTTTCTCCTTCACTCGTTGGCTCGACGGCGGGAACAACTATGCTCGACTCGAATCGAGTTTACTGCGTGAATCAGAAGGCTCGACGTTGTTTGTAAAGAGCGAGCAACGAAAGCGAGAAGACGAGACGGAGAAGAAAACCTAACTCCTCGCTGCACCCGACTGCCCCGATAGGTTTTCCCATCCGCTCATCATTGCCTTCTCCGCTTCATCAAATGCGTGGCGCGTGAACTCTTCGTTGGGCGCAGAAATCCGTGCATGTTGGCCTCACGAAATCACCCACCGTGTTTGGCGGACGGGATCAAATCCTTGATGGACTTCCACAGTCAGCAAAATCGCTCGGATAGGTTTTCTTTTTCATATCCTCAAGCGTACATTATTCACCGAGGATTTTTCAGGCGTCCTCTAAATACTCTCCTCGGAGGAACTCGTGAGCGCATCAAAACCCATCACAGTCAAGTTCGATAGAAACAAGAAATTCCTCGCCGGAGGCGCTGCCGCAGGTCTGAGCTTTAATGCAAGCATCTTCCCCGACGTAGCGCTCGCCCTCGCAAGCAACTCGCCCTTTCCCCAGAGACAGATCGAACTGGGCAATGCGCAGGTCAACGCCAGTGCATCGAAGGACGTAAAATTCGGCAACCAATCTAGCAGCGTCACTTTCAGCGGAAGCGCAAGCGCGTTTGCGAAGCTCGGCGTCTACTTCGATCCCAAACAGATGCTCGCCGCCCTCCAACTCGACGATGATATAGCTCCGGGAATGAACGTCGCAAGCGATGCGAACTCGCTCTTTGTCGCGCTCAGGTGGGGCTACGATCTTGCTGCCTCGACGAAAGGCGCGCTCGCGCTTGGCGCACCCGGCGCAATCACTTTTTCGGCCACCGGCAGCCGCGAAGCCAAATATGCAGTCGTTCGCCGGTTCGATAAAACCACGGGCGCGCTCGACTCTCTTACCGAGACCGTCAATAGTTGGATGCTCCCATCACAGGTAGATTCGCTCGATGACTTCAGGCCCGGCACGTGGCTCGTCGCTGAGATCGACGGCTCGATTGCCGCCAACCTCGGCGCGCAATTCGGATTCGATTTCAACTGGATTCGACAGGCCCAGCTTGGCGGCCTGAGCGGCGACATAGGACTCAGGCTTCAACTTGGAATCGCCGTCGCCTTGGGCTTCCAGGCAAGCGGCAAGTACGCGCTCGTGATTGGCCGCGATTCTTTGGACGATGCAAACAAACAGCTGCGGCTCAGATTGTTCAAACAGCGAATGAAAGGATGGAACTTTGCTCTAAACGCAAGGGCGATGGTTCAGCCTCAGACATTCCTGCCCGCGGACTTCGATGATTTCGTCAAGGCAGTCTTCGGAGTCTATGGCCCGCAGGTCGTCAAAGACCTGGCCCTCGTCAAACAGTGGACAGACCCTAATCAAAGCCTTCCGGATTTGCTTTCAGGCGTCGGCATCGATTATGCGAAGCAACTTCTTCAGGAAGTGACGGGCCTCGATCCCGAAGCGTTGTTCAATGAAGCGAAGACGAGACTCGCAGGATTCCTCGATCTCTGGAATCAACTTCCGCACGATGTTGCTACGAGATTATGGAAGATCGTCGAGCGCGAAACCAACCTCGATGCCTTGAAGGGCGAACTCACCGCAATTCGCGACATCGCTCAAAAAATCGCGGGAGCGAATCAGGATACAGTGAAAGGCATTCTCGCGGACGTATTGAAGAATGTTTCTTTCTTTCAGACCCCGCTCGGAGGGTGGCTCGAATCGGCGGCTGGGGGCCGACTTCTGACCGCGCTAACGAGTCTCAACGAATTCAAACAACTGCAAAAAATCGCCGGGATGACGAGCGACATCCTCACCAAAGACATTCTTTCCGGCAATCCGATTGATTCCATTCTGGTCAAACTCCAGCAGTACGTTTCAAAGCGTTTGAATCTCGCCGAGGTTGAAAAGATCATCGATCAGGCCAGCTTCGATAAAGCCGACGCATGGTTGAAGGCTAAACTTTCGGCATTTTTAGGCAAGCAGTTGGATCTGACGGCGGTCAATCAGATAAGGGGAACGATCAACACCCTCATCGGCCAGGGCGAAGCGTTTTATGCGAAAGCAGTCAAGGCGCTGGGCAGCAAATACAACTTTCAGTTCAGCTATGCATATCAATCGGCGACCACAAGCACCGCTCTGCTCGATATAGTATTTGATTTCAATCAGCCTGTTGCCGATTCATTGAAGCAGGCGCTTTCGGGAAACTATGACACTCTGCTCGTCAATCAGATTCCGGGAGTCTCACTGGGTCAGGCGGTGCTTACTCACGAGATCAAACGCAATTCCCACATCGAGGTGAGCCTGCCGTTTTACAACAGCACGATTGACCACATAAACCAGTCGCTCGCGAAGCTCACAGTGGCGGATGAAGACGAAGGCCGCCTGCTCATCTACGAGCTTGATGCCGACGACATAGTGACGGTCAAGAACAAGCGCGACAGCCGATTGGCAATCGGCGGATTTTTGAAAGTGCCTGCCAACGAAGTTCGCGTCTATTCGACCGACGCTCTCAATTATTCTTATTCGTTCAAGCAGGTGAAGGGAGATATGAAGCGCGCCGACCTGCAATTTCAACTCAAGCCTTACGTCGACCTGTACTTTCCGAAAACGTTTCAACAAACTGCAGACGCGGCAGGCTCGTTTGTGACTTTGATCGGCGACCTCGACAGGACGATTGACGAGATAGAGCCGAACGGCACGGACAACTTCGGCAACACGCTCGTCTCGCTTCAGGTGAGCTTGCCCTCTGTGGTCGCATCGGCGTGGTTGAAAGCGCCGCAGGATAAAGCGTCGCCGCGCTATATGGATATGTCGCGCCGGTTGCAGATGAAACTGAAGCAGTTGATTCCTTATTATTATTTCCAGAACGTGAAAAAGTACGGCGACATCGCTCCGGCGACTGTCCTGCTGGTTTATGCCGCGCTGCCCGTTTCGACTTCGGCAAAACTGATAAACGATCAATTTACCATCAACACGGATACGGACGTTTACTGGAACTTCCCTGCGCCTGAGTTTCGCCGCGCGATGGTAAGCCATCCGAGGACGCTCGCCAGACTGTCGGCAGACCTCGTTCGTGTAAACGAATTGCTTCTGGCTTACGGGATGGGAGGAACGGCAGGATTTTTCACGCCTGATCGAGCGGAAGTTTTGCAAAACGAAGCGATGCAGGGGACCAACGATGCATTGCTCAGAAGCCTGCTGTTCGTGGAAGCGGATATCGTGAGAGGCGCGCACAAAGCTGCACAGCAACTTGCTGCGTTTACGTCCACGGCAGGATCGAAGCCTTCGGAAGCGATTGAGGCGCTGGCAGAATTCGGCACCGAGATTACCGAGACGTTCAACAACAACATCCGTAGCCTGTTCGGCGGCGACCGTATTCGCCCGCTGGGAACGATGGCCTTCATCGAAGCCGCTTCGGCGCTCGACCCTGCGCTGGGAGTCGTGGAACCGGTCGCTACGATGGACTTGATAGTCGTAAAACAGCAGTCGCAATTTCAATTGCCGACGTTCCTCGAAGGCGCGGCTCCTGATAACAGCGACATCGTGATCCGGCAGCGATTCGTCAATGTATAAGCTGATGGGAATACAAAAGAACAAAGCAGTAATGGTTTTGCATCTCATAGCAAACTGACTATCTGCTCCGGTCGAGCCAGCGATTTCATTAAAATTCCACAACGATCACCTGGCGGCTCTATGAAGATTAGCGATGCCCGACGGATTCGACGCGGATTGGCATTGAGTTTCACAGTCCGAGGGCTTCGCAGGAGGCAGGCCTTATGACAAAGCATTCTCGTAAGATCGCCTGTCTATTTTGTGGAATCACCATTTCGGCTGTATTTCACTGTGCGCTGGCTCAAACGGATTCCGCCAGTAAAGCTTCGCCTGCGCCTAAATCCTCATCGCCGGAGAGCGCTCTTGAGCGCGTCCTTAATTACCCGTTTGCAAATGAAAAGGATATGCAAGCTATCAATGCTATGTGTCAGTTGCTTCTCAGCATAAAACCGCCGAAGTCGGATAAATCCGAGGGCAGCGATACAGGCGCGTGGTTTCAGAACTTCCTCTCTGAGATTGCAGCCTTTACTTCGACAGAGGCAGCGGAAGGCGAGCGATTCTCCATAGTCATGTTCGAGCAATCAAGCGATAAGGCAGTGCAACGGCTGCGCGAAGAAGCGCATATTGCTCCTCCCGAAGGCGGGGCGATTGTACGAGTCTATCAGATCAAAAAGGAAATGCCGCAACCAATCCATGCCTTGTTTCGAGGGCAGGTACAGGGCATTACGCGGTGGTGTCGTTTCATCGCTGTCAGCGCAGAAGACAAGTCTCGCCGGGAGATTGAAGATATCATTTCGCATGAGTTGGCCCATGCTTATATCTCTTCATCGCTTGGTCTGAATGATGAAAAACTGCCGCAGTGGTTTCACGAAGGAGTGGCGCTTTACCTGTCCGACGCCAAAGACCAATATGTTTCGCAGACGCGATTTGGAATAGAACGAATATCCTGGTCGCCTAAGGACTATGAAGAATATCGCCTGGTCTTTCGCTATCTCGATTCCACTTTGGGGCGGCAGCGAGTTGCGGAATTTATTCAGCTAGTCGTGCAAGGACAGTCCGTGACTGAGCCATTGCGCACCGTCATCGGGGCAACGAGCTATGATGATTTGCGAGCGCGAGCGATGGAATGGCAGAAAAAGCGAGAGGGAAGAAGCGGGTGGCTGGGGTTGATAGTTATGTTCTCAGCGGCCCTTATATTGTTGCTCTGGTGGCAACGAAGGCGGTCGAGATTGAGAGAGCAGATACAGCGGGAGATAGAACGGGCCGAGCATTCGAAGCAAACTTATACGAGACAGGCAATACAGGATTTCCAACAAATGGAGGAGGCCGAAACTTTCGACGAGATGATCAGGCACGGACAGGATGTGGCGCAGGATTTAGAGAAGTTGGCGGTCGCATTGGTGACTGAAGGACGCGCATTGGCAAAAGCGGGCCATCGCTCTGAGGCGCGGAAGATGTTTGATCAGGCATTGCACACCGCGCCGCAGTCCGTGCGCGTGAGGACTGCCGTACAGCAAGCTCGGAATGAAATGGATGGTATTGTTTTATGAAATCCCAACAAGGTTTGCTTGTTAAAGAGGCGTCCATGCAGATGAAGAAAACAGCAGATCAGACAAGCGTCATGCCGGGATTGAGACCGCCGAGTTTGAGCGATAACGAGATGATGAGTTGTAATTGTTGATTGCTACAGTCAAACTAATTTGTAGTAACACCTGCATCATCACTGAGCCGGATTAGAGTTGCAGGCGCAAGATACTGTGGTGAACATCTTCCCCTCAAATTGGCGTGGGATGCAGGAACACGCCATTACCGCACATGGGATGAAAGTTGCGCAGCGACCGACTGCCTGGAGTTAAGGATGTAGTTGGTAGGGAACCGGGTACTGCTTCGCCGACCGAAGCGGCAAGGCTGCTGTCACCCTGATTCAAATTTGAAAATCCCCGCGACTCCGGCCCTCTCCGGCACGCTGAAATCCCTTTATGTATCCCCGCAACTCTGTGGTAGACTACCGCGTGCAGCGATTGCCCCCGTTCGCCCCGTGTTCTTTATATGGGGTACGCGCGAGAATCAACAAAGAATCATCTTTAGTGGAGAACTACATGGAAGAGGAAAAAGATTCTCTTTGGATCGGAGATGATAGACGAACAGGGGATGACAGAAGGAAGGATGACCGGCGCAAAATAGACCTCGGCCCTCCTCCCGGAGTGCCGGAGCGCCGAACGGGGCGCGACCGCCGACTGTTTGATCGCCGCGCTCAGGGAAGCACAACGGGCCAACTGCTCGTAGAGGTCGGCAGATTCGCTGCCGAGAATATGACCTTCAGGCAGAAAGGCAATAAAGCAGCCGCGCGAAGGGCGAGAAAACATCTGTCGCTGATTATGAAACTGGCCAAACAGCGTCGGGCCGAAATATCGGCTGAAGTCAAAGGCCTTTCCGCCGATCAGATCGCAGACGACGACGATATCGATTCAGGCGATGAGGATTGAAATGATCGCGAATCTTGAAGCGACTCCACGAGAGACGCATAACCATTTTCATCCGCTCTGACCGCTCGGAGCAGATTTATCGCCTGGTAGCTTTTACTATATAAATTTTCGGAGGTAGAAAAAATGGGAGATGTCGCGTGCCAGTCCTGCGGGAACATGGTTAGAGGTAACGCTAAATTCTGCCCGCGATGCGGCAATCAGGTCAGCGCGTGGACGCCCCCTTCGGCGGTCGAGCAGCAACCTTACCCGCAGCAACAACAGCAGCAACCTTATCCACAGCAACAACCTTATCAGCAGCCCCCTCAACAACCTTATGAACAGCCCTATCAACAGCAGCCGCCCTTTCAACAACCATACGAGCAGCAACCTTATCAACAATCCTATTATCAGCAACAACAGCAACCTTATTACGGGGCTGCGCCTCAGCAATACGGTTACGGCGTTCCCGCCGATGTCGGGACGCGATTTCTCGGAATCCTCATTGACGCGATTCCGATTCTCATCATCACCTCGATCTTCTGGGTTTCCCCGTTCCTCTTCTGGATCCCTGTGTTCGGATTGATGATGGTCGGCCTGCTCGGCGGAGCCTATTGGCTCCTGAGAGATATCAAAGGTGCCAGCCTCGGAAAGATGGCCATGGGGACGAGAGTCTTTTCCAAAAGCGGAGGCGAAGCTTCGACTCAATCTCTGATCATGCGAAACCTGCCGATAGCGGCCCCTTACGCATTGCTGCTGATTCCATTCGTCGGCTACTTCATCTACGGGCCGGTCGCTTTCATCGTCGGCATAGTCGAATTAGTGATGTATTTCACTCAGGGTGAACGCCTCGGCGACAAAATAGCCAATACTATAGTTCTCAAAATCAAGTAGAGACCAATCTGTCACAGCATTGATTCGAGTCGCTGACGCAGATCGAAGTATTCTTCGAGAAGCCGGTTCAAAGTGACGATGAAAGGAATCTGAAGCGCCGCCGCGTCGTCGGCTCTTTGCTCTATCTCGCGCGCCTTGAGAGAATCGGGCGCGACCCGCTCAAGTTCTTCCATGACTTCGTGAACATTTTCGCCGCGCGGGTGACGGTGATAGCAGAAACTTATAAAGGCCAGTGTCATCCCGTCTATCGTCGATCTGATCTGATCCGAGTCCGAGAAAGAGAAGCGGGAAACCAGGAAAGAATCTTCAGGCGCTTCGACTGAGCGAGCGAATTCTACGACTCTCTTCTGAAGATCGGCGCGCGAGCTTTCATTCATAGCAGCTAGATAATTCAACGCCGCGCCGTCCGTTGTCAACCATACGCGCAACCTATGTCACGCCATCCACAGTCAAGCTTCCTCCCCTCTCGTCAACCTTTCCTCTATCTGACAGCCGCGCTTGTCGCAGGCATACTCGCTGATGCGTGGGCCGCGCCGTCTTCATCGATCATATTCTCTGCGCTCGCTTTCTCAATCATCGCGTCAATCGCTTGCTTCCTGCTCAAAAAAAATTCTCTCGCGACAGTTGCGATTCTTGCTGCGGTCTTCACTCTCGGAGTCGCGCTTTCTTTCGCCTCGCGAACGAACATAGATGAATCAAGGCTCACCCGGCTTTTCGATGAGCGCCACCTAACGCCCGATACAGTGGTTGATTTGACGGGCAGGCTCACGCTTCCGCCTGAGCCTGCCCCGAATATCTTCTACCTCGATCTCGAATCGGAAAGCGCGCGCATCGGCGACCGCACGATTGCAGCGAGCGGAAGAGTGCGACTGATGATTCATCTGATTGATGAACCATCCGAGTATGAGTTCCGTCGATTGGCTCTCGATTACGGCTCGCGGGTCAGGGTGCTGGTGAGGCTCGAACGCGCTCGTTCGTTCGCCAATCCCGGCTCGCCCAATTTCAACGAATACCTTGAGCGAGCAGGCTACGATCTGCGCGGGACGATCAAAAGCCCGCTGCTCATCGAAAACATGGGGCGCGTCAAAACCAATTCACTGCTCGCCGCGCTCTACAAAATCAGAGCCGTTTTGCTTAGGGCTATAGACGCGCGCTTCCGCCAGCCGACCGCCGGGACGCTCAGGGCGATGCTCGCAGGCAATCGCTATTTTCTCGACCCACAGGTGTCCGAGAAACTTCGCGAAAGCTCCACCTTTCACGCGCTGTCGATTTCAGGCATGCACGTCAGCCTCATCGCAGGGTTTGTATGGATTCTGCTCGGAGGATGGAGTCGGCGCAGAGGGCGTCATGTGGTGAGGACGATTCTCTCGCTGACTATACTCTGGATGTACGCGCTGATGGTCGGGCTTGCTCCTCCAGTCGCGCGAGCGACAGTTATGATTTCGGTCGTACTCGCGGGGCCGCTTCTGTTTCGCCGAGCAGCTTCGATCAACACTGTCTCTCTCGCGGCAGTCGCGATGCTTGCCCTGAAACCGGCTCTGGTGGCCGATCCCGGCTTTCAACTGAGCTTCGTCGCCGTCGCTGCGATAGTCGCTATCGCCATGCCTTTGGTAGAAAAACTCCGCGCCATCGGCCAATGGCATCCGACCCCGGAGACGCCTCATCCGCCTTCCTGCTCACGAGCGATAAAATACTTCGCAGAGTTGCTGTTCTGGGACGAGCGCCATTTCAAAAAAGAGATGAAGCCCGCTCCGATCAGTTATCGCCCGGAAAAATCCCGACTCGCTCGCGTAGTGAGCCTCCTAAGGCTTCAACCGCTCGTGCGAGCCGCTGCTATTCTCATCATCACGTCAGCGGCAATTCAACTCGCCACGCTTCCGCTCATGGCTTATTACTTCAATCGCGCCGCTCCGGTCGGCGTGTTGCTGAATGTCGCAGCAGGGTTGCTGACCGGATCGCTGATGCTTGCAGGGACCTTGAGCATCGCAGTGTCGTCGTTGAGCAGTTCTCTCGCATGGTTTTTCCAGTGGCTCGCGGAATTTTCTCATCAACTTCTCGCCGCTGAGATCGAGCCGTTCAGATGGATACCGGGCGCAAGTTTCAGAGTAGCGCATTATGAAGGATGGGAAACTTTGTTTTACGTCATCTTCTATGCGCCCGTAGCGATGATGGTCGCGCTCATCGACCGATGGCAGCCATTCCGATTGAAGCGAGGCGATCAAAGCTCAAAAGCAGTCAAACGCGCTTTGCTCTTGCGCCCGATCATCGCTCGAACGATCTGCGCAGCGTCGCTGATAGCAGCGATCACTTTAGTGATTCGTCCAGCAGTGAGAGCGCCCGACGGAAGGTTGAAGATTCATTTTCTTGATGTCGGTCAGGGAGACGCGGCGCTGGTCGTGTTTCCGCGCGGCTCGACTCTGCTCATCGACGCGGGCGGCGATCTGGATTTCGCCAGTCAGGGCGAAGACCGGGAAGCAATCGAAGAGAAATTTCGCGACTATACTTTTTCCATCGGCGAAAGAGTAGTCTCGCGTTTCCTGTGGGCGAATAAAATGTCGCGGGTCGATTATGCTCTCGCCACGCACGCTCACGCCGATCATACGGGCGGTTTCCGGCATGTGATGAGAAACTTCCCGCTCGGTCAGATGATTCTGGCTCGCGCGCCTGTTGATAATGCCGAATATGATCGCCTTGCCGAAACCATTCTCCAGCGCGGCGTCGCTACGTCTGCGGTCAGCCGAGGTGATCGATTCGAAATCGAAGGCGTAAAGATCGATGTGCTGTGGCCGAAGCGCTCCGACGGCTTTGAAGGCGATTCGGGAAATGATGATTCGATAGTAGTGCGCCTCGTCTACGGCGCAGTTTCGATTCTGCTTGCGGGCGATATCGAACGCGCGACTGAAGAGAGACTCGTGAGAAGCGCGAGTCTGCGCACGGACGTTCTGCGCGCGGACGTGTTGAAAGTCCCGCATCATGGCTCGATCAGTTCATCTACGGAAGCTTTCATCGACGCGGTTCGCCCGCGCTGGGCGGTCGTCTCAGTCGGCGAGCGCAGTCGATTCGGGCATCCTCACAAAACGGTCGTCGATAGATATCTTGCGCGCGGAATCAGCTTGCTTCAAACCGGGCGCGACGGCTGCATTACGGTCGAAACAGATGGCGCATCGATTGATGTGCAGACGTTCAAATCGCGATGATGCAACGCGATGAGTTGGATTGCTTGATGGAAATGCGTTACAAATAAACCGGGCAATGAATTCCTGAGAAGGAGCGAAGTTATGGCATCGGCTGTTTCGACCTTGATAGAAGTAGATGAGCGCGGCGTGGCCTGGGTCAGTGGCACAAAGATCAAGGTCATCGAAATCGCCGCAGACAAACTCGCGCACGGCTCAAGCCCTGAAGAGATGCATTTTCAATATCCTCATCTGTCGGTGGCGCAGATTTATGCGGCGCTGGCTTATTACTATGAGCATCAGGACGAGTTCGACGCGGAGATTATCAGTCAGTCTCAGCGGGCCAAAGCGTGGGCTGAGCAATCGAAAGATTCGCCCGGAAGGCGTCGGCTCAGGGAGCGCGGTCTGTTGCAATGAGCGTCGCCTTGTACCTCGATGTGCATGTGCGCTGGGCAGTGACAGCAGGTCTTCGCTTGCGCGGAGTCGACGTGATGACCGCGCAGGAAGATGGCGCAGATGAAATGAATGACTCGGAATTGCTGGACAGGGCGCGAGCGATGGAGCGCGTAGTCTTTACTCTGGATGAAGATTTTCTGCGCGAAGCTCACAGACGGCAGAAGGCAGGCGAAGACTTTGCAGGTGTCATCTACGCACACCAGCTTAACATCACTGTTGGTCAATGCGTGGCTGATCTGGAGTTGATCGCAAAAGTTTATGAGCCGGAGGATATGTCCAATCGCGTCGAACATCTGCCTCTTTAAGAGCGTTCTAACCTGATCTGGTGGAATCCATCAATCAATCCGTTCATCAGGAGGTATGGAATAGGTCACAGTCGCGTGAGCCACCGGCTCGTCCGAGCCGTCGGAACATATGGTCACTTCGCCCACGGCGAGACGTTTGCCCAACTTCAACAGTCGACATCGAGCTATGACATCAGCGGGCGCGGGCTTGCGAAGGAAATTGATGTTGAGATTCGTCGTCACCGCGAGCGCGACAGGGCCGATCATCGCAAGCAGCGCGACATACATCGCAGTGTCGGCCAGCGTCATCATAGTCGGCCCTGAAACGGTTCCGCCGGGACGAAGCATCCTTTCGTGGAAAGGCAATCGCACCTGCGCGAACATGTCTTCGATTTTTTCGACGTGAAAAACGCGACGCTCTTTGCTTGCGAAATGAGAATGAAGAAACGCTTCAAGCTCCTGGGAAGACATTCTGGGCATTCGTTTCCTCAGAAAAAATGGCGCAAGCTGTTAGCTTGCGCTGTTTCAGATTTCGTATTTTCAGGGCGCGCAATCGCATTGCGCCACGATGCGGCTCAATCCTCTCGCGCTACTGAAGGAGCGCGAGAGGGAAATCCATTCCCGTCGATGAACTCACAGGATACTGAGCTTCGGTCCTGAATCGCTTAGACACTTCCGGCAACTGATATTCTATGTAAGCCAGCAACCCTCTCACCGTCACCGAGTTTCTTGAAACTCCCGCGACCGCCTCGCCATTCAATCCTTTCAACAGCACATAAGTGAATACGCCGTGTCCGAGGTCTTTGACCTCTGCCGCCAACTGATCGGAGGTGGAAGCCGCTACGACGTGAATGCCTGTCGAGCGGGCCAGTTGCGCGAGCGACTTGCGATCCTCATAGCCGCGAAACGAAGTCACCGCCGTTCCCGAATGGCAGGAATCCAAAAGCAGCAACACCTTCTGCGAACGCACCTTCACCATATTGTCCGAAATCATCCGTGAAGAGATGCTGCCCGCTATGAGTGGCTGATCCTTTTCAGGTTGCGTGACTTCGTGAGGAACGAAGAACCACTGATTCTTGCGCGTGTCGCCGTGGCCGGCCAGATAAACTATCACCACGTCTTCAGGCTGGGCCGTCTCGATCAGATGTTGAAATCCTTTGAGGATGTTTTCGCGCGTGGCCTCTGCGTCAAGGATTCTCTTTACATCGATTGAGCGAAAGAGCCGCGATCCTCGCTGCTCGAAATAATCGGCTATCGCCTGGGCGTCGGTCGCGGCGTAGTTGAGATTGAGCGCGGCGTTTTTGTATTTGTTTATCCCGACGACCAGCATTCTCAGCGACGCTTTCTTTTCGGGAGCGCCGAGTCTGACTGTCACCTCGAACGGGCGGCTCTCGGTCTGATCCTTGCTCATCGCCACGGCGCGAAAGACGTTGTCGCCTTCCGTCAGCAGCACGCGATAGGTCGCTGCATGATTGCTTGCAGCAACGACTTTCAACGCGCGTCCGGCAGGATCGACGAGTTTGCCGTTGTGATAGAGCCGTATGTCGCCGATCCCGCCGCCCTGATTCTTAGCCTCTATCTTCAACTCCACCTGCTCGGAAGACGCATTCTCATCCATCCGAGGCGAGATGATTTTCACCTCCGGCGGAAGCATCAGCCCCTTTGCGATTGAATCGAGAGAGAGGGCAGGCGGAGCCTTTTTCGCTTCGAGCAATTCGGTGATGACTTCGGGCTTGAAAAATCTTTCGAAGAGTTGATCGAACTCTATGACTTTGCCTCCGACTCTCCATCCCGCGTAACGCGCAGTGCCATCCGAACCGTCGTAAAAACCATCAGGCGTGAAAGCTATCCACTCGCGAGCGTTGACCGCTATGAGCGACGTGAGACATTGGCCCGTCTCTGTAGACCAGATTCTCGTCGTCGTGTCGTGGCTGCCGGAGGCAAGCGTTTTGCCGTCGGGGCTGAACTCGATGGAACCGACAGGGCTTGCATGGCCTTCGAGAGTTTTCGTAAGTTTTCCGCTCGCGGCGTCCCAGAGTTTGATCGATTTGTCGAATCCGCCTGATGCGATCATATTTCCGTCAGGACTGAAGGCGACGGCAAGCACATCATAATTGTGCGCCTGCGCCGATCTCATCATCTCGCCCGTTTCCGCATTCCATACCTTGACCGTTTTATCCCCGCCTCCTGATACGAGCGTCTTTCCGTCAGGGCTGAAAGCGATGGAATGAACCTGAGACTCGTGACCCGTGAGCGTGCGAATCCCCTTCCCTGTCGCTGCGTCCCACAGCCGCACGGTTTTATCGACGCTTGCCGAAGCGAGGGTTTTGCTATCGGGGCTGAAAGCGAGATCGTTTATGAGAGAGTAGTGACCATCCATCAGGTGAATTCTTTTTCCAGTCGCCGCGTTCCACAATCTGACGCTGCGGTCGATGCTGCCCGAAGCGATCATCCGTCCGTCGGGGCTGAAGGCGACGGCAGTGACTTCGAGGTTGTGACCTTCGAGCGAGCGAATGAGGCGAGCGGTTTGAACGTCCCAGAGCTTGACGGTTTTATCCCAGCTTGCCGAAGCGATCATCCGTCCGTCGGGGCTGAAAGCGACAGAACTGACTTCGCCCTGATGCCCATCGATACTTGCGATCAATCTGCCGCTGCTATTGCTGTCCCAAATCTTGATGCTTCGCGCGCTGGCAGCGGCGACCATTCGCCCATCGGGGCTGAAGACGACTTCGCGCACGAGCCACGAATGGCTTTCGAGCGCGGCCATCAGTTTGCCGCTCCCTGCATCCCACAGCGAGACATCTCGCCAGCTACCCGAAGCTATCGTCTGCCCGTCGCAACTGAAAGCCAGGGCCGTTACAGGTTGAGGATGTTTATCGAAAGATCGAATCAGGTTGCCGCTTTCCGCGTCCCACAGTTTTACGCTCTTGTCCTGACTTCCCGAAGCTATCGTTTTTCCATCAGGGCCGAAGGCGACCGCCACGACCCCGCCGCTGTGGCCTTTGAACGCGCGCAGCATCTCGCCCGTCGCCGCGTTCCACAGCTTGACCGATTTATCACCGCTTGCCGAAATGATACGATCTCCCGCCGCGTTGAAAGCTACACTTGTGACTTCCGCCGAATGAGCCGGAAAGCTCAGGGCGAGCGCGCTGTCGGAAGTATTCCAGATTCGAATGACTTTATTTTCGCAGCCTGCCGCTATGGTCTTTCCGTCCGGGCTGAAAGCGATGGAGCGCACGGAGCCGAATTCGCTATCGATGGCGTCGATGAGTTCTCCCGTGCCGGTGTCGAGTAAATTGATAGTCGCATCGCGGCTCGCCGAAGCCAGCGTTTTTCCATCGGGGCTGAAGGCGATGGAGTTGACTCCATTTTCGTGATCCGAAAAAGATCGAATGAGTTTGCCTGTTGCTACATCCCAGATTTTGACCGTTTTATCGAGGCTCCCCGAAGCGATCCTTTTGCCATCGTGACTGAAGGCTACGGAGGTGACATCATCGAAGTGGCCTTCAATCGTGCGAAGCAATCGGTTGCTCTCCGATTCCCATACTCTCACCACATCGTCAGCGCCCGCGGAGGCGAATAATTTTTGATCGGGGCTGAAGGCAATCGAGCGGACGGTATCGGCGTGGCCGTTCTGAATGACAAGTTCGGGTTTGTCGGGAAGCGCAGGAGCCGCGCTGACGGGGCGGCGACGCTGTCGCTGGGACGCCACACCCAAGTCAGAAACGAAGGCCGCGAATAATAATATGATTAAAGCTCGTTTTAATAATCTATGTTTTCTCATAATCCCCTGCTTCGATGCTCAACCTCGTGTTAAAGATGGAAGCTTATGCAGGTTTCGGCTTCCCCGCTCCATTTAATGATACCAGCCGGGACGAAATCGATCACGGCAATGAGCATCCTTAAATAGTGGCGCAAGCTGACAGATTGCGCTGCAAGACTCCTTTCGTCGCTGCCTCTCAATCATTCAAGCGCAAAACAGAATCAAATTTCCTCAGCCCATCGAGTCTTTTTACAGAGTTCTTTTGCACACTATACCGATTGGAAATGAGTGTCAACGATTGGCCGCAAATGATTGTCTCAACGACCATCGGGTTTCCCGAAATGGAGGAGGAAAAGTGCGCGGATCAAAATGGATGCGGCCAAATCAGTGTCAATCCGTCTTGCGTCAGAGGCAAGCGATGAGGCAATGTTTTGCGTCCGGTCGAATCGAGAGTATGAAAACGCCGTAAGACTTGTCGATTCGCGCGCAGTCTCGCATGATTTCAATTCGCAAATAAAGGAACGCATCATCAATGGCTCGAACCCCGCCCGCTCCATCGAAGTCAGCCGCCGAAGCCGTTTCCGATTACAGGATATGGCAGGTCATAACCGCGTCTGCTGTCGGAACGATGATCGAATGGTACGACTTTTACATATTCGGCAGCCTCGCCACCGTTATCTCGCCTCTTTTTTATCCGACAAGCAACGAGACGTTTGCGCTCATAGCATACCTTTCGACCTTCGCCGTCGGCTTCGTCGTGCGTCCTTTCGGCGCGCTCTTCTTCGGGCGCATAGGCGATCTCGTGGGGCGCAAGTACGCCTTCCTCGTCACACTTCTCATCATGGGCGGCGCGACCGCGCTCGTCGGATTGCTCCCGACTTATTCAACCATCGGAATAGCCGCTCCCGTAATTCTTCTCGTCATTCGCATACTTCAAGGGCTGGCTCTGGGAGGCGAGTACGGCGGCGCTGCGGTTTATGTAGCCGAGCATGTGCCGGATGAAAAACGAGGCTTCTACACGAGCTTCATACAAATCACCGCGACTCTGGGGCTTTTCCTTTCGCTCGCCGTCATACTCATTGTGCAGAATCGAATGAGCAAAGAAGCGTTCAGCAATTGGGGCTGGCGCATTCCGTTTCTCATTTCGATCCTGCTCGTAGGAATTTCCCTCTACATTCGACTGCGCATGAAAGAGTCGCCGATTTTTCAGCACATCAAAGGCGCGGGGATGACCTCGGCCAAACCGCTCAAAGAAGCATTCGCGCACTGGGAGAATCTCAAGTTGGTGCTGATTTCGCTCTTCGGCGCGACTGCCGGACAGGGAGTCGTCTGGTACACAGGACAATTCTACGCGCTGTTTTATCTGCAAACGATCCTCAAGGTGCATCCCACGTCGGCCAACTATATAGTAGCCATCGCGCTGCTATTGGGAATGCCGTTCTTCGTTCTTTTCGGCGCGCTCTCCGACCGACTTGGGCGCAAGCGATTGATGATGACCGGATGTCTGCTGGCCGCTCTTTCTTACATTCCGATTTATCAGGCGATGCAGTCGGCGGCAGGCTCGAACGTCTCGACTGTCGCATCTCAAACAGACCGCGTGACGGGCGCTATCAGCCTCGCGCCGCAGACCGTAATCGATGGCGTGATGCAGCCCGCCGCAGAGGTTCTCACTTATACGGATTTCGGCAGTCTTCTCTCCAGCCCCGCGGCGTGGAAGCTGATTCTTCTGATATTCATTCAGGTCATATTCGTAACGATGGTCTATGGCCCTATAGCCGCTTATCTCGTAGAAGCGTTTCCGGCAAGGATCAGATATACGGCTCTGTCGCTGCCCTATCACATCGGCAACGGAGTTTTCGGAGGGTTGCTGCCGCTCGTCGGATTATCGATAGTGGCGAAGACGGGGAACATCTATGCCGGTTTGTATTATCCCATAGCGATTGCCGCAGCCACGTTCATCGTCGGGTCGCTGCTGTTGAAAGAAACCAACAGCGTGATGATATGGAGCGAACTCGAAACTGACCGACCGGAACAGTTGACAAGCGATATCGAAGGCCCGGTTTGATCGTTTCGAGTCTGATTTACATAGTGCGATTGGAAGGAAAACCGTGATGCGGGTGCTGATCACCAACAACACTCTCGCCGTGCGCGCCGGGTCTGAATTGTATGTGCGCGATCTGGCGACAGAGTTGATCAAGCGCGGACATACGCCCATAGCCTACAGCACCAGATTGGGCGACGTGGCCGAAGACCTTCGCGCCGAGACCGTGCCTGTCATAGATGACCTTCGCGCGCTGGCCGTTCCGCCCGACATCATTCACGGCCAGCATCACGTCGAGACGATGACCGCGCTGCTCCATTTTCCCGCAGTCCCTGCGATTTATTTCTGTCACGGGTGGATGCCGTGGGAGGAAATCCCGCCGCGCTTTCCGCGCATACTTCGTTACGTTGCTGTAGATTTCACCTGCCGCGACCGACTGATGCTCGAACATGCCATCCCTGAAGATCAGATAAAAGTTCTGTTCAACTTCGCCGATCTCGAAAGATTCAAACCGCGCCCCCCGCTGCCCCGCTTGCCTCGTCGCGCGCTGATGTTCAGCAACTACGCGAGAGAGAACGAATATCTGGCGATGGTGCGCGAGGCGTGCGATCGAGCGGGGATTTCGCTCGACGTGATAGGCTTGCAGACTGGCAATGCGGCTGCGCGGCCTGAAGAGGTACTCGGAGAGTACGACATCATTTTCGCCCGTGGCAGATCAGCCATCGAAGCGATAGCGGTCGGCGCGGCTGTGATATTGTGCGAGACGGATCGAATGGGGCCGATGGTGACGATTGAAGAATTCGACCGACTGCGATCTTTGAACTTCGGCATTCGCGCAAGCCGTCTCCCGATAGATATTGAAACCATAAAGCGAGAGATAGCCCGATATGATCCGACGGATGCGGCTGAGGTATCGCGTCGATTGCGCGCTGTAGGCGGGAGAGATAAAACCATCGACGAAATAATATCGCTCTATGAAGAAGCGGTCGCGCAGCACAAAATCATTCCGCCCGTCGACCTGCGAGAAGAAGAGCGGGCGGCAGCGGCTTATCTTCGTTCGCTCTCGCCGCGATTGAAGGAGCGCGATCAACTCTATGAGAAGATCGAGCAGTTGAGCGGGCAACTGGCCAGGATCGATGGAGTCACTGAATCGATGGGCTGGCGGGCATTGAGCCGTTTCGGAAGGATCAAGCATCGTTATATTTTGCCTGTACTGAGTCGCCTCAAAAAACCGTTTGCGCGGAGAAACACCTGAAAGCTCCGCTCACCAAACATAACGAAACGGCTTTGACGAAATCGGCGAGTTGCTTAAAATACGCCTGTTGACTGAAACGATTCCTTTACTGCGCGTTTGAATCTGCGACCGAATATTTTCAAAGCTTTTTGCAAGGAGTTGAGCTATGCGTCAACTGACCGCCCTTTTGATTTTTTGCCTCTCCCTTTCCGCTTTCGGGCAATCGCCTCAACCCTGTCAGCCGCCCCTATCGCTTGTCGCTTCGCAGGAACCTAATATCTTCTCCGAAGAGCAGGAGGTGGATTTCGGAGATGCTGTCTCCGAGCATCTGCGGCGCGACTTTCGCGTGATAGATGACGATGAAGTGACCGGCTACCTCGCGCGAATCGGAGAGCGGATAATCAAACACGCGCCAGCGACGAAACTTCGATTTCAGTTCCTGCTCGTCGATGCGCCCGAAGCCAACGCCTATTCGATGCCCGGCGGGAGAGTTTTCCTCACGCGCAAACTCATAGCCCTTGCCCGCACGGAGGACGAGATCGCCGGCGTCATAGCTCACGAAGTCGGACATCTCATAGCCCGCCACAGCACAATCGATATGACCCGACGACTGCGCGAAGTGCTGGGAGTGACCGAGGTCAAGGATCGCCGCGACATCTTTGAAAAATACAATCGGCTTATCGAAAACGCCGCGCGCAAACCCAAAGCCTTCGACAGAGGCGACCGCCATGATCAGAAAGAACAGATGGGGGCCGATTTGATAGGTCTCTACGCGATGGCGGGCGCGGGCTACGACCCGGAAGCGTTCGCGCGCTTCTTCGACCGCTTCGCCGAAACGAAAGGCAAGACGGGCAATGCTTTTACGGATTTCTTCGGCATAACCAAACCCGAATCGCGCCGCCTGCGCGAGATGATCAAAACCGCAGCTTCGCTTCCCTCCTCCTGCATCGAAACTCGCCGCGCTGCTTCAGCAGATGAGTTTCAGCGATGGCAGGCCGCGGCGCTCAACTACACGGGACTTGGCCGAAAAGAATCTCTGCGCGGCGTCCGCTCGAAGATCACACTCGACCCGCCGCTTCGCAGCGAGATAGCCCGCTTCAGATTCAGCCCCGATGGCCGATACCTTCTCGCTCAGGATGATTCGGGCATTTCTGTGCTTACGCGCGAGCCGTTCGCTCCTCTCTTTCGCATAGACGCGCCTGAAGCCCGGCCCGCGCAGTTTACGACGGATTCTCAGAACATAATTTTTTATAACTCGCGTCTGCGGATCGAGACGTGGAGCGTCGAAGAACAGAAGCTGACGGCGGTTCGCGAGATGGTCTCGCGCCGGGGGTGTTTGCAGGGCGCGCTCTCGGCGGATGGAAAACCATTGGCGTGTCTCGATTTCAGTTTCGCTCTGACCTTGTTCGATGTCGCATCTGGCGCTCAGATTTTTCAGAAAGAATCTTTCTACTCGCCGAGCATATTCGATATCCTTCGCGTCGGATTGCTCAACACCTTCGGACGCGAAGGCATAGATATGGAACTCGACTGGATCAACATGTCTTTTTCGCCCGATGGCCGCTACTTCGCTACCGGAGCGCGCAGCACTACGATCAATATCGCCGGGGGGCTGAGCAAAGAAACCAACGCGCTGATATTCGACACCACGACGCGACAAAACGTTCCGCTGCGCGGCCCCATCAAAAAAATGTTGAGCAACAGCTTCGCCTTTCTCGCGCCTGATCGCCTCGTAACAGTCAACCCGGATGATTACAAAAAATCTGCCATAGTCGCTTTCCCTTCGGGCGAGGTCATAGAACAACTCGCGCTGGGGCCGGGGAAGTTCGAAGCGGCGACTCGCGGGAATTATCTGCTCATCCGACCCATAGCGAAGTATCCGGTAGGCGTGATGGATCTCTCGACGAAAGTGATTTCCAGAGCTAACAAACAATCGGCCATAGACCTCTACGAAAAGGTCTTCGTGGCCGAACGTCTCAACGGCGAAATCGGGCTTTATGAAACGGAGAAAAATGAACTGATCGGAAAGGTGCTGTTGCCGCGCAACTCTCTCGGTCGCTTGCGCTCGGTCGCGCTCTCGACGGATATGAAATGGCTCGCCGTCTCGGAGCGCACGCGCGGCGCGGTGTGGAATCTCACGAAAGGGGAACGGCTCTTTCATGTGCGCGGATTTCGCGGAGCGCATTTCGCCGAAGACGGCGCGCTGTATGCCGACTTTCCAAAATTCGAAGAGAGCGAGCGCACGATAGCGCGGCTCGACACAACCAATCGCCAGACGGCGGCGGGGCCGGGCGTGACCGAAGACAGCGCGCGCCAGCACGGACGGTTCGTCGTCTTCACGAAACCGGCGAAGAAGGAAGGCGTCTACTGGCAGGACGTGATAATCGAAGTTCATAATGCGCGCGATCTTTCCCTGATGTGGTCGCGCCCTTTTCCAAAAGAAGCTCCGGCGCTGTGGATCGATCCCGAAAACGAAAGCCTGGTGCTTGCGTGGTCGGTTTCGAGCAACGCCGCGAAAGCCGAGATAAAAGCTGATCCTCAACTTGCGCAAAAGCTGGCGGCGTTGAAGGAAAAGGAAGGCGATTATTTTCTTCAGGTCCTCGACGCGCGCACAGGCAAACTGCGAGGGCGATTGTTGATCGAGACGGGCAAAGGGTCTTTCGACATATCGACGGCGCACGCGGCAGGCGACTGGGTCGTGATTGCGGATTCGGAAAATCGCGTGCTGATTTATTCGCTGTCGACCGGCGAGCAGAAAGGTCGAATGTTCGGGGTGCGCGCTACCATAAGCACCGCGACTAATCTTTTGTGCGTCGAAAACGAGCGCGGACAGTTGACCGTTTATGATCTGAAGACGATGGAGAAGCGCGAAGAATTTCTTTTTTCCAGTCCGGTCGAGTTCGCGCGACTGAGCGCGGATGGAAAATCGCTCTTCGTGCTGACCGCAAACCAGACGGCTTATGTGCTGGATGTGTCTGCGCTCGCGCGTTAGCATCGAAAGTCGAACTGTATGATATTCGAAACCTCTCGCCTTCGCATTCGAGAGTTGCAGACGAGCGACTTCGACGATCTGGCAGCGATTACCGGCGACTCGGAAGTGATGCGCTTTGTCGGCGACCTCAACCCTTACACTGAAGATCAAACACGTCGGGCGATAGAAATTTCTCAGGAGAGTTATCGCCAGCATGGTTTCGGCGCGTGGGCCATCGTCTCGAAGCAAACCGATCAACTCATTGGAATGGGCGGCATCGAAATTTCGCCTTACAGAGAGATGGCCGAAGTGTCTTATATATTCGCGCCCTACGTCTGGGGGCAGGGGCTAGCGACGGAGTTTGCTCGCGCGGCTATCGATTATGGATTTCATCATCGCGGGCTTCGCGAAATCGGAGCCTCGTTCGATCCTGAAAACCGGGCTTCGATGAGAGTGGCCGAAAAAGTGGGTATGCGATTCCTCAGCAAAGGAACGGATGAATACGACCTGCCGACTATCTTCTATGTGATCGAAAAACCTGTCGAGTGAGAAAGTAGAAATCTGCAACCTTACGCTTACGGCTGTCACTAACTCGCCAGCGCACCGGCGACGAAGTGTGAAGCAAACTGACCAAGAGCGCGGGAGGGAAAACGATGCAGACTTTCTTGCAGGATGTTCGATATGGCTTTCGAATGCTCGTGAAGACGCCGGGATTTACTGCCGTCGCGATAATCACTCTGGCTCTCGGTATAGGAGCCAACAGCGCCATATTCAGCGTCGTCAACACGGTGCTGCTTCGCCCGTTTCCTTTCCATCAGCCCGACCGGCTTGCTGTCGTTTGGGAAAGGCAATCGCAAATGGGGTTGCCTTTTATGTTCGCCTCGCCGCCCAACTACGCCGACTGGCGAGAGCAAAATCAGGTCTTCGAAGAAATAGCCGCTTTCGACCCGCGCGGCTTCTTTCTCAAACAAACGGATGAATCAGTTCGCGTTCAGGGCGCTCGCGTCACAGCGAGCCTTTTCTCGACGCTCGAAGTCGCGCCTCTCGCGGGTCGCGTATTCGATGAAGAGGAAGACCGCCCGAACGCGCCGCGCGTAGTCGTACTCAGTTACGCACTCTGGCGCGACCGATTCGGAGCAGACCGCAATCTTCTGGGGCAGACGATCACGATCAATGATGAAAGCCACACCGTCATCGGAGTGATGCCGCCCGCTTTCAAGTTCCCTCCCCCGATAAACCTCGAAGGCGGCGCGCCCGATCAGAAGACCGACCTGTGGGTTCCGTTCGCCCTCGATATGAAAGCGGGTCAGCGCGGCGCGCACTTTATGCGAGTCATCGCGCGACTGAAACCCGGAGTCACGCTTGATCGCGCAAACGCGGAGATGAACACGATAGCCAGCCGTTTGGAGCAATCCTTTTCAGACACGAACAAGGGATGGGACATCACACTCGTTCCGCTAAACGAACAGGTCTTGGGAGAGATAAAACCTGCGCTACTGGCGCTTATGGCCGCCGTCGGATTCGTGCTTCTGATCGCCTCGGTCAACATCGCCAACCTGATGCTTGCGCGCGGTGCGGCGCGACAAAAAGAGATGGCCATACGATCTGCACTGGGCGCAGGCAGAGGGCGAATCGTTCGACAGTTGATAACAGAAAGCCTGCTGCTCGCGCTCGCGGGAGGCGCGGCTGGACTTATTGTGGCGAATACGGGAATCGATGTCCTGCTCAAATTTGCGCCCAGCGATGTGCCGCGGCTCGAAGACGCAGCCATCGATGGCGCGGTCGTTGGATTCACGCTCGCGGTTTCGCTTCTGACCGGCGTGTTGTTCGGGCTTGCGCCCGCGCTTCAGACTTTTTCGCTCGACCTCAATCAATGGCTCAAGGAAGGCGGGCGATCTTCATCCGAGGGAGGGCGAATACGACTGCGCGGCGCGTTAGTCATAGTGGAAGTCGCGCTCTCGCTCGTTTTGCTCATAGGCGCGGGATTGCTGTTTCAAAGTTTCCTCCGCTTGAGCAGTGTTGAAACCGGATTCGAGACAAAGAACGCTTTGACGATGCGGATGACTCTTCCACAGTCAAGGTTTTCGGAGCGCGAGCAGAAGGTAGCCGCTTATCGCGAGATGGAAGGCCGTATCCGCTCAATGCCTGAAATCGAAGCCGCCGGATTCGTACTTGAGATTCCTCTCGCATTTGATCGTCAGGGGACATCACTGCACGTCGAAGGCGCGCCTACCGCTCCGGGCGAAGAGCCTCAAACCAATTTCACATTCACGACACCCGGTTATTTCGACGCGATGGGCATACCCCTCTTGAAAGGAAGAGCTTTCAACGAACAGGACTCGATGGGAAGTCAAAATGTCGTCATCATCAACTCGACTCTTGCGCGCCGCTTCTTTGCGAACGAAGACCCGATAGGCAAGCGCATCTTTGTCGGATTTCAGACGCAGATTCCGCGCCTGGTCGTCGGGATCGTGGGAGACGAGCGACACATATCTCTCAAAGATGAGCCGACGGCTAATGTTTATGTGCCTTACTATCAGGTGCCGTGGTCGGCGAGCATGTCGCTTGTGGCTCGCACGCGCAGCGAGACGGCTTCCGCGCTTGCGACCATTCGCGAGCAGGTTCGCGCAGTCGTGCCTGCTCTGCCCGTGTATGAAGTAAAAACGATGGAGCAGGTCGTAGCGGATTCGCTCTCTCACTCGCGGTTTTCGACATTGATGCTCATGGTTTTTTCGTGCGCGGCAGTTTTGCTTGCGGCGACAGGAATCTATGGATTCATAAGCTTCATCGTCGCGCAGCAGACGCGCGAGATAGGAATTCGCTGCGCGCTTGGGGCGGGACGAAGAGATATTTTCAAAATGATTCTCGGTCGCGGCGCACGTCTTGCGCTCGCAGGCACACTTATAGGGCTTGCGGCGGCCTTTGCGCTCACTCGATTGATGAAGAGTCTGCTTTTCGGCGTCAGCCCGTCAGAGCCGATTGTTTATATCGCGTTATCGCTGATGCTGATCGCGGTCGTGATGGCAGCCTGCTTTGTGCCTGCGCGACGCGCCGCGAGAGTCGATCCGATGATCGCGCTTAGATGCGAATAGAGAAGAGAGGATTATTGATTCCAGGTAATACGGCGGGTTTGTTGACAACCAGATATGGCGGGAGTAAAAGGTAGATGCCTTTTTGATTCTTATCACGCGCTTCATCAACCAACTTGGAGGAGGCCCGCCTTATGAACCTGAAAACGAAAATCATACTTTCCATCGCTATCATCTTTGCGCTTGTCGCGCCCTTCGGCTTCGCTCAACCGGCTGCGATCACGCCACTCTCTCAAAAGAAGAAGAAGAAAGCCGCACCGCCTGCGACTATGACGACGACGGCGACTCAGCCGACTTCCGAACAACCCGTCACCGCAAAGCCTGCAACATCGAATGAAGCAGCGACAGCGGAGAGCGACACTCAGCGCACCCTCTGGCGAATCAATGTCGCGCCCTTCGCCGTTTTAGGGAGCGGGCATCCCGGCAAGGGCGCGTCGGATTTCGACAAGCCCGACGGAGTCGCTTTCACGCCCGATGGACTTCTGCTCGCAACGGACGCGAAGAATCGTCGCGTGCAGATTTGGGATGTCAAAAATAAAATCCACCTCGGCGAATTCGGCTCGAAATTCTTCGGCGGCGAAATCGTCGACATAGCCATTGCTTCCGATGGAACAGTCTACATCACCGATCAGGTGCTCAATCTCGCTTATGTCTTCACGCCTCCCCGTCCGGGCGCGACGGATGACAAGGGCAAGCCTCTCGGCCCTTATGATTATCAGTTCAAAGGCACGCGCTTCGGCGAACAAGGGTTCGACAAGCTGGGCGGCATAGCCATTGATTCGCGTGATCGTATTTATGTAGTCGATGCGCATCTCAACGACGTTCGCCGATTCAACTCCGACGGCACAGTAGACCAGACATGGAAATTCGAACGCACGCGTCCCGGCGGAGACACTTACCTGCACGGCTGCGAAGGCATAGCGATAGATGAAGCGAGCGGCCATCTTTTTATCGCCAGCGAAAAGGATTCGGTCATTCAGGTCTTTGACTACCAGACGGGCGCGTACCTAAAGCGAATGGTCGGAGCAGGGATGGATGCGTCTCAGAGACCGAGTGGAAAATCTGTATTCTTCGGTTCGGTCGAAGGGCTGACGTTTTTCAATCATCATCTTTTCGCAGTCGATGAAGGCGCGGGCCATATTCAGATATTCGATCTCACACGACCCAACGCATTCAACACCGACCTGAGCGGATACGTCAGAGGGAGAGCAGTCGGATACAAAGGTTTCTTCGGTCATTCGCCGCTATTCGATTTCGACGACAAGACGAACGCCCAGCTTCAGCAGCAGTTGAAATCGGGAGCCATCATTCCGGGTCAGGCCAATCCTCCGGGCCATTTCTGCTCGCCCGACGCGATTGCAAGCTACACGGATCGCGCGACGGGCGAGACTTATATAGCCATTGCCGATCAGTGCAATTATCGATTGGCTGTTTATCGCTGGTCGGACATAAACCGAGCGACTTCTGCGCCCGCTCCACAGAGTGAAGAAAAGCCCGCAGCCAAAGCGAAAGACAAAGGCGGCAAGAAGAAGAAAAAACCATAGTAAAACTTCACGCGCAGTGGCAGAATCAGGGCGCTTTCAACGCGATGGCCATCGCGTTGAAAGGCTCAAATCAACTTTCGACTGAGGAGACGATTCATGAAACGAAGCGGACTGATTCTGCTCGCCATCTTTTGCCTGATGCTGCCGTCACTCGGAGAAGTCAGGCGCGATAACTGGGGAGCAATCGCTTATTCTTACGCCACCGGTCGATATGGATTCGCTTATGACTATCCTTCGCAGGCAGCGGCGATAAATTCGGCTGTTGATAGATGCAAAGCGAGGGACTGCAAGGCGGTCGTCTGGTTCGTCAATAGCTGCGGAGCCTTCGCGCAGGGAACGAGCGCCTACGGCTGGGGCATAGGCAATTCGAGAGCCGAAGCGGAAGGGCGAGCCTTGGCCGAGTGCCGAAAGCGAGGCGGAGGGTGCGGCATAAAAGTATGGGCCTGCACGACCAGATGAGTTCGAGAGGCAATCGTACTGATCTCGTACCTTGTGATTGGCTAATGCGAATCTCACGAAATGAAACTGACGGTCGAGGAGTTTGAGCAAACATCTCGATATCTTCAACCGATTGTTTTTACAGCGTGTTCACTCAGAAGATTCGTTTCAACTGCGCAGCCTGCCGAACATGGCCTTCAGGAGTCAGAAACTTGCATGGGTGATTCAAATCTTGCGTCGTGATATATTCAACTCAGTTTAGCTCGATATTGGGAGGATTTTATGTCAAGCAATCCTAAAACGTATTTCACCCCCCAGGAATACCTGGCAATCGAACGCAAAGTTGAATTCAAGAGCGAGTATATCGATGGCGAAATGGTAGCGATGACCGGCGCGAGCAGACAGCACAACCTGATCACGATCAATATCGCTCGCGAGATAACTCAGCAATTGAAAGGCCGCCCCTGCGAGGCTTACTCAAGCGATATGCGCGTCAGGATTCCAGACACCAATCTCTATACCTATCCTGATGTGGTCGTCGTTTGCGGAGAGCCGGTTTTCGAAGATGATCAACTCGATACTCTAACTAATCCGACTTTGATTATCGAGGTGCTGTCCGAATCGACTGAGTCTTACGACCGCGGCAAGAAATTCAGATACTACAGAACGATTGAATCTCTTGCCGAATATCTCCTTGTTGCGCAGGACGAGCGTAGAGTCGAGCAATATGTAAGGCAGACGGATGGGCGCTGGTTGCTGTCGGAAATCCGCTCACTCGATGGCAAGGCCGAGTTGCTCTCCATCGAGTGTCTGCTCAACCTTAGCGAGATATACGATAAGGTGACTTTTCCCTAAGCCGCGCCTGACCTGTCGCGATTATTCGACAGGCTCTCCTATCTCCCATTGTTCGGGAAGAGGCTGAGGGCCGGGGCGTATGCCTGCTATATCCGGGTCTTCGCCTTCTATGGCAGGGCCAGCCGTTTCGCGGCGCGTCTTCGATTCCATTCTGCGCTGCTCTTTGTCCTTCTGTTTCTGCTGTCGGGCCTTTTCTTTCTCACGCTTCTGGAAGGTCTGACGGGTTTTTTTTGCCATTTATAATTCCTCATTTCTTATTTCATCATCGGAGAGGCTCGCGCGACTGGCGAAGTTTTCCTCTCCGGCATCATCAATGAAATTATCGTCCTCGTCCTCTCCGAAAGAAACAGGCCCGCTCGTGCGTTCGCGTATAGGGCCTTTGGGTATGCGCTGATTTTTGGTTGCGCTCTTGGGCTGCTTGCGCGTTCTGCGCGGGGCGTCATCCGGGCCGAAATTGCGCTCGCTTGCCGCAGGAGGAGGCGCGACGGGTCGCGGCGCGAACGTCTGCGGGCGCGTCGATTGCGGACGGGGCGATGATTGTTGATCTTTGGCGCGAGCCTCATTGACGGCTATGGGCCTTCCCATAAACGGCTGATTGTTCAATCGGCGTATGGCCTCTTCAGCCTGAGCGCGTTCGACGAATTCGACGAATGCGAAACCGCGCGGGCGACCCGTCTCACGGTCTGTCGGGAGGTAGACATATGACAGCGGCCCGACGGCTCCGAAGTGTTCGCGCAAATCCGCCTCGGTCGCGTTATAGGGAAGATTGCCGACAAAAAGTCGAGTACTCATCCGTTTTCTCTCCTCAAAGAAGTGGGGCAAGCTGTTAGCTTGTGTGTCCCCACTTTTCGTACTTTCTGGTAGCGCGATCTTTCGGATTGCGCTACCAGACTTCTCTCAGCGTCGCGGGCCGACGGAGCGAGCGCGTGCGCCGCTCAATCGGCCTATTTCAGTAGCGAGGCTGATCTGCTGATCAGTTCGGCCATCAGAAAATCCGTTCAGCCTCGCCCGCTCAAGCGTGATTCCGGTTGATCGTTCTATGCTGGCAAGCATCGCCTCTTCGTTGGGGCTGACGAGCGTGACCGCTTCCCCGTCTCGTCCCGCCCTTGCAGTGCGGCCCACGCGATGCAGATAACTTTCAACCGATTGAGGCACATCATAATTGACTACGTGCGATATGTCATCTACATCTATCCCGCGCGCTGCAACATCGGTCGCCACAAGCACACTGACGCGCCCCTGCTTGAAGTCAGCGAGCGCGGCATTGCGCTGCGACTGACTGCGATCAGAATGAAGCGTGGCCACGCGATGGCGGTTCGCTGTGAGTATACGCGCGATCTGATCCGCGCTGCGTTTGGTCTCGGTGAAGACGAGAAACGAACCTTCAGAGTGCTGTCGGAGCAGCGCGAGCAACATCGGTATCTTCGCGTGCGCAAGCACAGGATAAGCCTTCTGATTGAGCGTTGCTACGGTCGCAGCCTTGCGAGCCGCTTCTACGCGCACAGGATTCGAAAGCATCTCGCGCGCCAGCCTTTCGACCTCGCGCGATAGGGTCGCCGACAGCAGCAGGGTCTGTCGTTCGCGGGGCAGATGAGCGATGATTCGCCTGACCTGCGGGAGGAATCCCATGTCGAGCATGCGGTCAGCTTCGTCGAGAACGAAGAACTGAATGCTTCGAAGCGAAATCATTCTTCGATTGAGGAAGTCATTGAGTCGTCCAGGCGTTGCCACTACGATGTCTGCGTGGGCATCGAGCGCGCGCAGTTGTTTCGATTCTCGCTCTCCTCCGACCAGAGCCGCTGTGCGAAGGCGAAAGGGATGGCCGAAGATTTTCGCATTGGCCTCTGTCTGAAGCGCAAGCTCGCGAGTCGGGGCGAGTACGAGCGCGCGGGTCGCGCCGTGACGGGCGAGTTGTTGAATGATCGGCAGCAGGAATGCCGCCGTTTTCCCCGATCCGGTTTCAGACGAGGCTACGAGGTCACGGCCCGCGAGAACGTGCGGTATGGCTCGCGACTGAATCTCGGTCGGAGAGGTGATGTTTAATTTTTCAAGAGCGCCGATGATCGGCGCTCTCAGTCCTGATTCGTGAAAACTTTTCAAACTGGTCAATCTTTCTTTCGGTACACCTGATGATGTGAATGTTCGGAGGATACAGGGATGAGATTGTTTCAGAGTGCAAACTGTTTGTGGTGTACCGTTGATGTTCAGCAGTCCTGTGCAATCGCGCTGTTCGAGCCACGGCGAAACGATTCGCCGTGGCTTTGGGGAGTTGATTAGTAGCGGTTTCCGAATCCGCCGCGTCCGCCGCCGCGTCCGCCTCTTCCTCGATCACGGCCTCCGCCAAATCCGCCGCGTCCGCCGGAACGCTCTTCGCGCGGGCGAGCTTCATTGACGGTCAGCGTGCGTCCGTTCAATTCTACTCCGTTAAACTGACCGATAGCTTTTTCAGCATCTGCGTCCGCCATCTCGACAAAACCGAAACCCTTCGAGCGGCCCGTGTCACGGTCAGTGATGATACTGACTGATTCAACCGCCCCTACCTGTTCAAACAGTCCGGTCAAATCACTCTCTGTCGTCTGGTACGACAGATTTCCAACGTAGATTCTTTTCATCGTGTTTCTCCTTGAAACCGGCTAAGAGGAACTTCCGAGACCTTGCGAGGAGAAGGATGAACGGGACGGATCAAACACTCTCCGAGATCAGACAGTCGCTCCTGGAACAAAATCAAACAGCAACGCTCACGTTGCCACAAGAACGCAGTGAGTCTAACAGGGTGAAAGCGCATAGTCCAGCGTTTAAGTCGCCTCTGAGATCGATCTCGCTCCCGCGAAAAAATGGCTCTGTCTCCCCGCTGTCCAATCAAAAAGCGAGGTGTTAAACTACAACTTTCAGAGGGGCTGATGAATCCTAAAGACTGACGCACCGATTTCAACAAACATATTTGGAGGCAATCATGAAAAGAATGCGCAATCTGAAACGCTCGGCGAGCGCAGCTTTGATATTCGTTTTGCTGGCCCTGCCCGCGGTGCTGGCGCAGACGAAAGTCGAAGCTCCGAAAAATCCTTACAGCCTCGACAAGGACGTTCAACTCGGACGCGAGGCGGCCAATCAGGTCGAGCGGGAATTGCCGATGATGAGGGATTCCGAGGTGCAGAATTATTTGAATCGCGTCGGACGCCGCCTCGTCGAAGCCATACCTCCGCAGTTCCAGTATTCGCAGTTTCGTTATTCCTTCAAACCCGTAGATGTGAGCGACCTCAACGCCTTCGCCCTTCCCGGCGGATTCACTTACGTCAATCGCGGATTGATGGAAGCCGCTCGCAATGAAAGCGAACTTGCCGGAGTGATGGCGCACGAGATAAGCCACGTCGCGCTTCGTCACGGAACCGCGCAAATGGCCAAAGGCCAGAAACTCGCCGTCGGCGCAACCATCGGTCAGGTACTCGGCGCAATTCTCGGCGGCCCTTTGGGAGGAGCCGTCGGGGTGGCCAGTCAGGTTGGATTCGGCGCGTACTTTTTGAAATACAGCCGTACCTACGAGCGACAGGCCGACACGCTCGGCGCGCAGATCATGGCGCGAGCCGGTTATGATCCGCGCGATCTGGCAAATGTCTTCCGCACGCTTGAGCAAGCAGGCGGCGGACGCAGCGGCCCTGAATGGCTCAGCAGCCACCCGAATCCCGGCAACCGATATGAAGCCATCAACCGGGAAGCCGATATGCTCAGGGTTCAAAATCCTGTTCACAACACGCCGGAATTCACGCGCATTCAGGCGCGGCTCCGCGATTATCCGCGGTCGCGCTCGATGGAGGAGATATCGCGCAGCCGGGGCAACAATCGTCAGCAAAGACCTCGACCAACATCTACGGGAAGCTCGCGACCGGGCGAACCTCCTTCAAGATCGCTCAGAAGCTACCAATCCGAGAATGGTCATTTCCGTGTGGATTATCCCGCGAACTGGAACCCTTATCCGCAGGACGGCGGAGGCGCGACCTTCGCTCCCGAATGGGCATTCGAGGGAGACGAACTCACTCACGGCTCGGTCATAGGCTATGTGGAATCGCGTCGCGGCCAGATGACTCTGGACGAATCGCTCGACACGATAATAAGAAATCTGATGCGCTCGAATTCGGAACTTCGCGAAGAGAGAGGCCAGCGATACGGCGGGAGACTCGACGGCCAGCAGGCTATGTCGACTTATCTGTCAGGGCGCAACAGTCTCGGCTACGTCGAAAAAATATGGGTCATCGCGCGACCGAGCGGGCAGGGCATAATTTCGCTTCTCTTCTTCGCCCCCGAACGCGATTTCCAGCAATATCAATCCACATTCTCGCAGATGGTCAGAAGTTTCACTGTCAATGAACGCTATCGCAGATAGTCGATAGTCGAGAGGGCAGAAAACAGGGGCGGCAAGCGGGCCGCCTCTTTCGTTTCGACGATCCGCAAAATCGAACAGGGCAAGACGGGAGAGCGTAATCGAAAGTGTCTTCGCATTGTGTTGACGGGGAGGTGATGCGATGTATTGTCCGAAATGCGGTCACGAACCTAAAGAGAGCCTGCGCTTCTGCTCACGCTGCGGGTTTCAACTCGACGGCGTGAAAAACATTCTCGTCTCCGACGCTAAAGCGGAGCCGGGAGCGAGGATGTTGCCGCTTCGCCAATTCGACATCAATCTCGGCGCGGGGCTTACACTCGTCGGCGCGATCAAAGCTTTCTTTCTCACTTCGTTTTTATCCGCTTCTTCTTCCGAAGGGATGATGGCGGGATTGTATTTCCTCGCAGCCGCGTATGCGACTTTTCTTCTCGTCTGTCATCTCTCTCCGCGACAGCGAGGATTGAGCCTCGGAGCGACATTGATGTTTCTGGGTGCGCTCGTGGCCGCGGCCGCAGCGTCATTTTTTGGCTTGGCAGGTCTGATCGCAGTTCCCGCCGTTCTCATTCCGCTCATTGTGTTCTGGCTCCCTCTCATGCGAGGAATTTCCAGATTCCTCTTTGAAAAAGAAGAGCTTCTCCCGATGGCGCGTGAGCAGCCCGCCGCACTGCCGCCTGCCGATCAGACAATCAACACAACTCGACGCCCAATCACTTCGGAGAGAGTGGCTGCGCCGAGCGTCACGGAGAACACGACCAGTCTGCTCGAAGAGGATTGATCCCGGAGCGATCAGTATCGCCGGGAACGGAATAGTGAAAAGGAGTCCTTGACATGCGAAAGATTTGGCGTTGGGTTCTGGTGATTATTATTTGCGCCGGGATGGGAGCGGCAGCCGGAGCTTACAGAAACAGTTCATCGAACGATTCTGCCGCTCAGAATCTGGAATTCCGAGTCAACTCGGTTGAGCAGCGCGTCTATTCCATCGAATCAACTCTGAGAAGGCTCGAACAACAGATTATATCCCTCGACCGCCGCCCCGTGGTTCAGCCCGGTAGCGATCAGGGAATCGATTTATTGCGAAGCGAGTTGGAAACCGTGAAAACCCGTCTCAGAGAGATCGAATGCGGAGTCGCGCACATCGATGAACGGACTCTTTCAGCGAGCGCGAAACAGGCGCGAAGACAAACCGAGCCGAGCGACCCTTGCCGACTCAACCCGGAAACGCCCGTCCGACTTTCAATTCGTCAGTGAGCGCGAAGCGATGAGAGAGCGCCGCGCGTGCGCCCTCTCACCCGGTTTATTTCTGCGGAAGCGGCGGTTCCTTCAGCGTGCAATCGACGGAAAGCGATTTCAGAAACGCCAGCAAATCGTCGCGCTCTTCTTTCGTGATCGACTGCTTTTGCAGATTCTTCTTGTCGAGATGAGGATTATCCTTCCCCCCGCCCAGCATGAAATCGACTGCTTCTTCCAGAGTCTTCGCGCTGCCGTCGTGGAAGTAAGGAGCCGACTTCGCTATGTCGCGAAGTGTCGGGGTCTTGAACGCGCCCGTATCCGTTTCTATTTTGGTGACGGTGAAACGTCCCACATCGGGTTTTTCCTGATCCATTCCGACGCCGACGTTGTGATACTGCTGATCGGTAAAGAGCACTCCCGCGTGACAGTTATCGCACTTGGCTTTCTTGAAGACTTCAAATCCGCGCTTCGCCGCATCGTCCGCAGCCGATTGATTGCCCCCCTGCCAGCGATCATACGCCGTATCGCCTGAAATGATCGTGCGCTCATAAGCGGCTATGGCCTGAAAAATGTTTTCAACCGTCGCTTCGCCGCCGAAGACTTTTTGAAACTGTTGCTTGTAGCCTTCGAGCGCGTTGAAGCGAGCGATGATTTCCGCTTCCTTATCCTGCGCGCCCATATTCCCCCCGCGCCACGCGGCTGCGGCCTGCTTCTCAAGAGAGCCGCTGCGGCCATCCCAGTAAAATTCCTTATGGTAGCCGATGTTCCACAAAGTCGGACTGCTGCGCGGCAACTGTTTTTCATAAGCGCCGACGGCTTTCGGCAATCCGTCTGTGAGTCCCTTTTCGCAGACATGGCAGGAATAGCACGAGCGCGAATTGTCCGCGCTCAGTCGTTTGTCAAAAAACAACTGGCGACCGAGGGCGACTTTTTCTGCCGTCAGAGGATTATCTCCGGGTACAGGCATCGGCTCATAAGTCGAGAGTTGCGCAGGCAGAGGCAATATCTCAGGTTTGAAAGCGTCATCTTTTTTCTCGCACGCGCCGACGAGGAGAGATGCGAGCGCGGCTGAAAAAAGAACGAAGGTTTTTATTCTTCGCGGGGATGATAGAAGTCTCATCTGAGGTTCTCCTTTCGAATAGTAAGCAGTTCGATCCACTGGGATCAGGAATTCAACGGCGCGCTCTGAGGCAATACTGGTATGCCGAGTCGCGGCCCCGTATTGTTTAGCGTGGCGCACAGGGCGAGCCTGATTGCGGGCCTTGTCTCTTCAGGAGAGATGATCGCATCGACGAATCCGCGAGCAGCAGCAAACTTCGCGTCAAGCTCGCTGTCATACTTCGCGCGCACCCGATCCATCTCTTCGCGCATCTTTTCATCCGGCTCGCGCCCCTTCTCTTTCAGCTTGTCGATCTCCGCGCTGAAGAGCGCCATCACAGCCGACTCGCCCTCCATCACGCCCATCCTTCCCGTCGGCCAGGTGAATATGAAATCGGGATCGAAGCCCTGACCGGCCATCGCGTAATAGCCCGCGCCCGATGCGTGATTGATCGTCAGCACTATCTTGGGAACAGTCGCCGTAGCCATCGCTTCAACGAATCGCGCGCCCGCTCTAATTATTCCCGAATGCTCCGCCTCAGTGCCGACCATAAAACCTGAAACGTCCTGAATGAAAAGCAGCGGCGTCTCGTGACGATTGCACGTCTCGATGAAGTAAGCGACTTTCTCCGCTGAGTCTGTATAAATTATTCCTCCGAATTTCGGAGGGCGACCAGCGGGCGAGCGAAGCAGCCCGCGATTGTTGGCGATGACTCCGACCGGCACGCCTTCGATGCGAGCATAGCCGGTTATCATCTCCTTCGCATAATCGGATTGAAATTCGTCGAACGAATCGGCGTCGAGCAGGCACGTCAACACAGCGCGCATATCATAAGTGTGACGGTGATCTACAGGAAATAAATCGTAGATGTCCGTCACCGGGCGCGAGGGCGAGCGCGGCTCTCTTATCTGTACTCTCGAAGGGGGAGGCGCGGGAAGTTCAGTGACAAGTTCGCGAATTTTATCGATGCACTCCTCGTCGTTCTTCGCCCGATAGTGAGCCACGCCTGAAATCTCGTTGTGAGTCAGAGCCCCCCCGAGCGTTTCGCTGTCTACGGTCTGCCCGACCGCGCCTTTGACGAGGTTCGGCCCGCCCAATCCCATAAAAGAAGTGCCTTCGACCATGATGATGAAATCCGAAAGCGCAGGCAGATACGCGCCGCCCGCCACACACTGTCCCATCACTGCTGAAAGCTGCGGCACTTTCAGATAGCGGCGCATGACGGAGTTGTAGAAAAAAATTCTGCCGCCGCCGTACTGACCGGGAAAGACTTCGCTTTGATATGGGAGATTCACTCCCGCCGAATCGACCAGATAAACTATCGGAACGCGGCAACGCATGGCGGCTTCCTGAGCGCGAAGAATTTTTCTCACGGTTTCAGGCCACCACGAACCGGCTTTCACAGTCGCATCATTGGCGACGACTATAGCTTCGCGTCCGGCTATGCAACCAAGCCCGGTGACGACGCCTGCGGCGGGAGCCTGCCCGCTGTATTTGTCCCATGCGACGAGAAGCCCGATTTCCTGAAAGTACGAATCCGGGTCCAAGAGTCGGGCTATGCGCTCGCGAGCGGTCAGCTTTCCGCGCTTATGCTCGCGCTCGATTTTACCTCGTCCGCCGCCTTCGATGAGGCGCGCTTCGAGGCTCCGCAGTTCGCTGACCAGTCGTTCGAAATTCTCTCGATTGGCAGATGCAATTGTCTCCATACTTGTAAATGAGACAGCAAGAATAGCAACGCGCAAAGTAAAAGGCAAAACGATCAAGTTGCCGCACATTTCGATTTATGACAACATGCGCGCTGATGAGAACAGCACACGATTTTCACCTTCTTTCGATCAAAAAAATCAAACTTCTGATCATGTTCCTGGCCATTGTTTTCGCGGTCGTCTCTTTCGCGTCTGCCGGTCAGGAAAAGCAGATTGACCCCGCTCAGTGGGGATCGAATCACGTCGGCAAGCCCCTGCCGGAATACGTTCACGGAGACGAGTGTCTATTTTGTCATCGCAACGACATAGGCCGGACGTGGCAGAAGAATGCTCACGGAATAACTATTCGTCAGCGTGAAGATGCGCCGGAACTCAAAAGCCTTGTTGAAGGGCAGACGGCTCTCAAACCTCTGGCCGCAGAGGTGGAGTATTTTATGGGCAGTCGCCATCGCGTGCGCTTTTTGAAAAAAGAAGGATATGGTCGCTTTGCTATTCTCTCCGTTCAGGCTGCGCTCAGTGATGGCAAAATCGAAAAGCTGATCGATGGAGAAAAGCCCGCGTGGGATAAAGAGAAATTCGCCGCGCGCTGCGCCGGATGTCATGCGACGGCAGTCGATGCGAAGACGAAAGAGTTTGCCGCCTTCGGGCTTGACTGCTACACCTGTCACGGAGACGTGAACCTCGAACATACGAATGACACTTCGATGATATGGCTGTCGAAGAAGAAGAAGGATGATAATCGGGCTGTCACATCGATTTGCGCGCAATGTCATCTGCGCGGGAGCGCGTCGCGCAGTTCAGGGCTTCCCTACGCCAACAATTTCGTCGCGGGCGACAATCTGTTTCAGGATTTACAGATCGATTGGTCACGGGCGGATGACGAAACTCTCAACGCGGGCGACCGTCACATTCTTCGGAATGTGCGTGATGTCGTGTTGTATGGCAAGCCGACGACGTGCTTGAACTGTCACGCGGTGCATGCGAATTCGAGTTTGAAGCATCGTCGGTTATTGAGGGACGCGACCTGCACGGATTGTCATCAAGCGGAAGGGCCGTTGAAAAACCTCAAGCCTTACACGGTTCGAAGTGCGTTATGTGAATATTGAAGCGCGTCCGCAGAAGTTCGGGGAGCGTAACATTCAAACAGTAAAGGTTTGTGTGTAAGCTCCCGCAGTCGGGCTGCGGACAGATGCATTATCCGATTCGCGCGAAGAAGAAGTCAACGACAATGTTCGTTATGCAGGCGCGAGCATATCAGTTGATTTTATTCTTTCAGACATAGCTGAAAGACTCGGCTTCGTTGTAGAAAAAATCTTTGTGCTGCCAAATGGAAAGGGGAACAGCAGCCAGCAGATGGGCGCTCACGGTCGCGACGCGCTCAGAAAGAGCATATACATTTTGAGAAAACTCTGATGGCGAAAACCAGATCGCGGCAGAGAGGCGAAAGTCAATGGGTGGTGTTTATGCTTTGCAGTCTCTCTGTTTCAGACTTCCGCATCTATGGTAAGGTGAAGGCCATGAGCCAGCTAATCGGATTCGACAAGTCTCCAGTACCGTCCGATAGCGTCACTCAACAAATCCATCGCCCTACTACTCTTTCACTCTTTTCTGGCGCGGGTGGTTTGGATATAGGTTTCCATCGAGCAGGATTCAAAATAGTCGCCTGCATTGAAAAGGATTCAACATTCAGTAAAACGCTTGAGCTTAATAGAGGAAGCTATATCGATTTTGAATGCCAGATACTCAACCGAGACATCAGTGAATTGGAGCCGGAAGAAATTGAGGTGAAGCGTGTGGATTTCATAATAGGCGGGCCGCCCTGCCAAAGTTTTTCTGCTATTGGAAGAAGAGCAGGAGGCATAGATGGGATACAGGATCAAAGAGGAAGTTTATTCGAGCATTACTGCCGTTTGGTGAAACATTATTCTCCTGAAGGTTTTCTGTTTGAAAACGTGCGGGGAATTCTGGGCGCTAACAAGGGCAAAGACTGGCAGCGTATCGTTGAGACATTTGCCGGCCTTGGCTATTACATCTACTATAAGGTACTCGATGCTGCCGATTATGGAGTGCCACAGCATAGAGAGCGGCTGATTCTGGTAGGCACTAGAAGCGGCGATTTTAGGTTTCCAAGACCTACGCATGGCCCGGACTCGATAGAAAAACTTCCTCATGTGAGCGCGCTTCAGGCTATAGATGATCTTCAAGACCCTGATGAGCCGACTCATTCTTATACTGGAAAATATGGAAAGCTTTTGGAAGAAGTTCCTCCAGGTCGCAATTACTCATATTTCACGAAAGAGTTGGGATATCCGCAGCCGATATTTGCATGGCGCTCTCGATTTTCCGATTTCCTGTATAAGAGTGATCCAGATAAACCAGTTCGCACGATTGTAGCGCAGCTAGGCAAGTATTCAGGTCCATTCCATTGGAAGAATCGGAAGTTCACTTTGCAAGAGTTCAAACGGCTTCAAACATTCCCGGATGATTATCAGTTTGCGGGCGGCTTAAACACCGCGCTCCAACAAATCGGCAATTCCGTACCACCTGCCTTTGCAGAAAAACTGGCTAGAGCCGTATTACAACAATTGTTCGGCAGGAGTTTAGGGATTGATTTGATAGAGCAAAATGAGAGACTGTCTTTCGATTCCAGAAAAGCGAGCAAAGCGCACGCTACAAGATCAAAGCGGGGGAGCATAAAAGTAGCTAATGATTTGCCTCTTTTTGCTGATGTAGAAACCCTGACGATGGAAGAAGAAGACAGTGACCTCACTGAAAAGGTGTTTCATTACATTCATAATAGGCGGCGCGTAGAAATCGCTTCACCCCAGAGTTTTGATCAAGGCAGGACTTACAGATTTCTCTTCAAAAGAACCGGGGATCGCTGCCATATCGATGTCTCTCGATATAATGGCAGCGCGTTTATCGAAACTCCGAGACTCAAATATAAGCTAAAGTTTCATCACTCTGTTGGACATGGCGTAAGAATGATTGAATGCACTTTGTATTCGGACAGCGATGAGGATGTTACTATAGCGTGGGATGCGATTGAAGATTGTTTGAGCAGCAGTTCGGGCTATAAATCAATGCTGGATGTCTTCGGGCATTTCACTGAGCCTCATCCGATATTCGATCTTGAGTTGGATGTGCTTACGGATAAGCCTTCATTCGTTTTGCAATTCGCTAAAAAATTTAGCTCGTTCGAAGCAACCACGAAGCTTTTACCGTCGAAAACCCTCGAAGAATTATATTCAATCGGTAATGATCAGAAATTCGACCTTACACGTATTGCACGTTATTTGCGGGAGCTTCGATTCGACGTAAGGGTTCACGAAACAAACAGAACCATCCCATCGGGGTATTTTCGCTGCTGCTATCCTTTCACTTTGAGTATCAACAGGCAGGTATTCGTCACCTGGAAACAAACAGTATAGAGATATGTCGAATAAACAAGAGTATGCTGACTGTCTGGCTATCGCATTCGAAAGGGCGCAAGAGCTACTAAAAACTAATGAAGGAGAGCAGGCTCTATCAAGTTTCAAATCGCAGCCATCCCTTGCGCACGAATTGAAAACCTCAGAGGGCGGTCAAATCACGCCTCTCGGAAAAACCATAGCGGAAGGTATTGAAACACTGATAAGCAACCTGAGCCAAAATAAATACCTGTATAGCATTTTGATGACCGCGCTTCTTGTAAAAGCTATCAATCCCACACAAGATGTCCGCATTGCCCAGGATAATCTGTCAGGCGGTTATTCCAACCGCAGTCTGGATGAAAGAGTAGTCACTCCGTTTCTAAAAGATCATGGGTTGACTCATTGTGCGGCTAGCGGAACTGAAAGCGGCAGGAATTTTGAAAGGCCGATTCCGTATACTCTGGATTATCCGGCCAATCCTCGAGGCAGAGGAAATAAAGAAGCCTTTCTGGGCATTTTGCACGCAGTTGAGGCAGAGGGATTTGACCCTTTCCCATGTTTGGTGCTTCTCATGGTTTTAGACCTGCGCAATAAGGCAGAGGAGAATTATGAATACACAAGAGCAGAGGGATTAACTATTCAGAGCATGGCTGATGCTGTGATTCAGCACTATCAGATTTCACGAGGCAATGGGCGGTCACGCCTTCCAGTGTTAGCCATCCAGGCAATATACCGATGCTTGATGCCTGAAGTCGCGAGGTTTGAAGGAAAGGAACTCAGGCATCCACCAAATAGGCACACGGCTAATGATAAGGAAGGATGGATTGGCGATGTACAGGTAGACTGGTTAAGCGATGGGACTCCTTTTGAAGGAGTAGAAATAAAAGCTGGCAAGCAAATAACCAGCTACACGGTTCGGGCATTGCCCAGAAAATTTCAAGGCGCCTCGGTTGATAGATATTACATCTTGTCCACAGAAGAAGTTTATATTGCGCCTGAGAACGACGAGGAGATCAACAAAGCTGTAAAAGAAGTTCGCCAAGCCACAGGCTGTCAAATCATCGTCAATGGACTAAACCGAAGTTTGTGGTACTACCTTAGAATGCTATCCAATCCAAATGCTTTCATAGATTACTACACTGAATTGGTTGGAACTGATCCTGACGTTAAAAGTGACCACCGAAAGATTTGGAGCGATATTCTCAATGAGCTAATGAGCGAAGTAGAAGCCGAGGATTAAGCCGTTTATCAGGCTAGAGCGCGCAACCCGCTCAGAAAATCCATCTACATTTTGAGAAAACATTGATGGTGAAAGAGAATTTTTATTCGAGCCGACAGTATTCAGGCGATGAGATTATCCGCAGGCTAAACAAAAAACAGGGCGGCTAAACGAATTAGCCGCCCTGTTGCTAGAAGCAGAACACCCCGCATCAGACAGGCGGAGAACACGCACAGGTGCTGTTCATCGTGTTGGTATCAGTTATCGTGCATGGAGGCGCTGCTGGCGGCGATTGCACACTAGCGGTGCCTTTCTTCGTTGCCAGATCAACTTTGATTGTCACCCTCCGAGTCAAGGTGTTGTGAGTGAGCGTCATCGTGTTGCCTTTCTTCACTACAGTACCCGTTCCCATGTAGAAGCCCGTGCCGCAACAGATTTGATATTCTCCGGTTGTGGAAAGGAACTGGGCAGATTTGCTGGCACTGCTGTCATCCTGCAAACAAACATCTCCCACAAAAGCCGCAACTCCTGAGCATTGCGCAGGGGTGATGATGAGCGAGAACGCTCTGATATTGCCTATATCCCCGCTGAAGAAATCCTGCACCTGAAGCATCCAGGTGCCGTTCGGATTCTCTCCGTCGAAAGCGGACAACGGATTTGCAGGCGTGAACGAGCCGGTGAATGGAGCATTCGCCGTAACAACACTTTGAATGCTCGCGCCGCCGGATTCGTCATCGAGCAGGGTCTGGCAGAAATTGTTGCCGCTGCCATCCGTGTTATCAATCAACTTCACCTGCGTTCCCGAAGGCGAGATGAGAGTGATTTCAAGGTCGTTGACGAAAGTGTGATCGATGCCGACCGTAGTCGAGCCTATCGTGGTACTACAGCTTGAGCCGTCAATGCGCAGGTCTATATCGAAAAGGTTTCCGACGATGCCGCTCACAGGCAAGCTGGCCACTACAGCCGCGCCCGGATTGTTTCCTGATAAATCCGCTGCATCAGGTATAGGCACTGGCGGCCCTGTGTAGCTGGTGGTCGTGGGCGTTCCGGGTACCCCTGTCACGAAAGAAAGGTCGAAGACCTGCGGGCTAGGGCCTCCCGTGTAGGTGACGGTAAGTGTGAGGTTAATGACCGCCCCGCAAATGGCGGCGCAATCATACACTATCCTGAAGGCGGTATTGTTATTGGCCGTAGCCGATGGCGCGAGGGTCGGATAGGAGGAAGCGCCTGTGATGATGGTGACTCCGGGACTGCTGCTCGTCAGCACCCCACTTATGCCCGTTGCATTCGCGCCGCCGATGTTGGTGAGCGGGATGGTCAGATTCACCGTTTCGCAAGGCTCTATAATGCCATTCCCGTTGCTGCCGATATCCGTTACGACCACCGTACCCGTTTGCAGGAATGCCTGTGGCGTAGCGCCTATGGCTTGCAGAGCCTGAAATGCCATCACTATCCCTGCGCCGGAATCCCGGTCAACGCCTACAGCTTCGATATCGAGAGCCGATGAAGTCAGCGCCGTTCGTATCTGAGCAGTAGTCAGCATGGGATTGGCTGACAATAAAAGTCCTGCGATTGCCGCCGCGTGCGGAGCCGCCGCCGATGTGCCGAAGAATGGGTTGAAGCCGGGGGCAGCCGTCATCACGCCGTCAGCCGCCGCAATGTCCGGTTTTTGTCTGACGAGACCCCCTGTTGATGAAACATCACCCGGCGTTATCTCCGTGCTGTCGGGATTGAAGAACAATTTGCGCGGGCCGTCGGCGCTGAACGTCTCGACAGGATTCGTCGCCCCTCCCACGAAAGGAACGGTGCCTCCCATAGCAGTGTCTACGTCAACAGCCGCAACAGCAAAAGCATTAGCTACGCTGCTGTGTCCGAAGGTCGCGCCCGGAGTGCTGTTTTCAGTTTCGCCGCGAAATGCCTCGACTCTGATGTAACGATTCGCTCCCGCAAACTGCAAGACCACGAGGCGTTCACCGGTAAATGAAAACCCCGCGATTTCTACAGGATCATCGTCGCCGTCCTGCACATTAGTGGAGGCATCGAATATGGTTGTGAGCGCGCCGTTCATGATGTAGATGTCATAATCATTTGCCGACGCGCCGAGCGGGTCAGACCAATGCAGAAGGGTGACATCGCTGGTTGCAGTCATCAGGTTCGACTGCCCGCCATCGCCGAAGTCGTGCGCTATGCCTCCCCCTGCCAGAGCAGGAGGCGTGCCGTTGGGGCTGAAATCGCCTTCCCAGGTTCCGGAGGTGCCGTCATTCTGGTTGCCTTCGTTTCCTGCCGATGAAAAATATGAGACCCCCGCGGCGGTGACATCTCGAACAGCCTGCGCGATGATGCCGCCGTTGGTGGGCGAGATGACGCTCGGAGCCTGTCCGTCCTGAAAAGGAGACTCGGCAAGATAGATGATGTCATCGACGATGATTTTGCATCCTGCCGCGGCAAGGTCATTGATGTTCTGCGCGAATTGCGCGGCGGTTGGCAAGGCGGTCGCAAAGAAGAGTTGAGCGTTCGGCGCGAGGTCGTGAACGATTTCCAGCATCGCGCTTCCTTCGTCGCCGCTACCGCCCTGCCCGGGCAGCACCGTAACGCCTGCGGGCAAATCGCCCGATGCCTGCAATACAGCAAGCGAATCGACGCCATCAGATAAAACGCCGATTTTCACGCCCTGGCCCAAGGCTCCGAAAAAGCCTCTCGCTTCCATAGCGCGATGCGTGATGTCGCCTTCCGAAGTATTGATTATCATCGGTGCGGCAAGTCCTGTCAGAGAAGTTCTGAGCATAGAGCGCAGATTCATCGCGCGCATATCGAATCCGGGTCGCAGCGATGACCGGATAGAAGGATTGACGCTTGCGCTCGGCATCGGGCCGGCCCCGGAATTCCTGTGAGTAAAAGCTCTGTCAGGCGGTCTGATAGAGACGACTTCTTTGTACTCGGCAATATCTTCGAGCTTCTCGATAGGAACTTCTGCAAGGACGGATTTGCCGACATGGTTGAGGATGCTTCCGCCCAAACTGTCTATGCGTTTGAGCACGCCCCTGTTTTGCGCGGTGTTGAGCCTTATGTCGACCTTGACCATCCCGCTTTTATCTACGGGGACGTTGCTGCGAAGTGACTTCGCAACTGCCAGCACATTTTCGCCTCGACGCTCTCTCATAGGATTGAGCAGACTCGAACTGATTTTCCTTTGCGCCGGGGTTCGTGATGATTTCTCCTGTATCAAGGCTTGAAGCTCTTTCATGCCCGCCTCGGTAATCTCGGCGGGGCCTTGCCTTGTTTGAGCCGCCGCACTGAAAGGAGGCAATATAGCAGCCACAAAATTAACAAATGATTTCATAGCCGCGGAATTTCCTACTGCGAGTGCAAAACCAGGCATTTGCCCGAAAGTCAGGGCGAAAAAAAGTACCGTCAATAAGGCCACTCTCTTGCACCGTCTCACAGGTTGCCATGTTCTTTTGATCAACTTCCTGAAAACTTGTTTGGACTTCATCTTACTCCTTCTCCTTTCAAAAGCTGAATTGCAAGCAAACCCCGCTGGGATTTTCCAGGGAGATTGGGCGAAAACTGAAGCTTAACAGGGGGGTCTGTTTTATTATTTGATTCCAGAGCAAGCCATCAATCAATGATGAAGTAACGCCGGACTGATCCAGCGCCTTATCATTTATGCAGTGCGATTATTCTACGAGTAAAAACCACGTTTTAATAAGTGCCTATAAAATTGAGATATTGAGATTACGAAATCGTCCCGAATAGTAGCATCGCCCGACGATGAACACAACCTATGATTCTGCATTAGCAATTCGATTTCGGAACAACTAGAATCGGCAGGGCGACTCGAACAAAAAGCATCAAGCCTATCGAGACCAGGTTTTTTTTGTTGGGGCGGATTGCATGAAACACTCGGCGAAGAAACAACAGCCGTCACATTCCATCCGTCGCTGGCGCGATGATCGCGAGGCCATTCTCGAATTCAATCGCTCGATCACTCTGATCGTAGACCCCTCGGCTCTGACCGCTTCAATCGCTGCGCGCCTTGCCGAAAGATTCCGTGCTGATCGAATAATCCTGCTTCGCGCCGCGCCTGACTCCCTCCTGCTCGAAGTCGCTTTCAGCAGCGGCTACGACGCTGACGATCTGAAAACCGTTCGCCTCTCTCAACAGGATCGAATGGTGAAATGGATGCTCACAAACGAATCGCTGCTGCTCGTCTCCACGCAGGCGCGCAATCAACAGGTTGAAATCCGATTTTCAATCCCCGCAGCAAGCGCGCACATACTCGGCGACGCATCGCGGCTCAATCAGCTTTTTTGAACCTCATACTCAACGCGCTTCAGGCGATGCCCACACGTCCTGTCACTCAGTCGCTTTTCTTTTGAAGGTTAAAGGAGGTAGCCTTGGGGGTACGGTCAAGACCTCACTTTTCAATCGCTCTGACATTGTTTGACTCGTCGCATCCCAAAGATGAGATAAAGCTGTATGACTGCTTCACACCGAAATAAGAATCGCTCTGCCTACCCGCCTGTTGTACTATTTGCTTTGCCGCAATCATTATCATCGACGAAAGAGCATACAAGCATGGTGTCTTCAACCAACAAAGTCTCTGTTCCATTTCAGGAAAACGCGCTGGTTGGGATCGAAGGTCTTGACTGCGAGGTGTCTCAACACTTCGACCACAGGCTTGAAATCAATCAGGCTTTGACTCGCCAACTCGTCAGCTTTCAGGCCAATAAATTGCGGCCCGCTTATCGCTGGTACAAATATAAAGAAGCATTCTCCGCTTCATTGATCGAACACCTGATTCATAAGCTCGGCATAGAGGGCAAAACGCTCGACCCGTTCGCGGGCAGCGGTACCGCTCTGTTTGCCGCAAGCGCGGCGGGACTCGATGCAGACGGCATCGAACTGCTTCCGATAGGACATCAGATCATAACTGCGAAACAAATACTCGACTCTGAATTCACAGCCGACGACTTCTCCGCGCTGAAACGATGGTCATCATTGCATACCTGGAATGATTCTGGAGCAAAAGAGACATTGCCGGAACTCAGAATCACGAAGGGCGCATACCCTGAGCAAACGCGCGAAGCAATCGAAAAATATATGGGCGCGTTGCAACGCGAAAATGATCGCGTTCGCGCAGTGCTGCGATTCGCTCTGCTGTGCGTTTTGGAATCCGTCAGCTTCACGCGAAAGGACGGGCAGTATCTTCGATGGGATTATCGCTCAGGCAGAAAACAGGGCAGCAATCCCTTCAACAAAGGGCCGATTCTCGATTTCGACCGCGCCATCACAGCCAAGATTGAAGAGATTATTTTCGACCTTCAAAACACCAGCGAGCAAACAGGTCTTTTCCATGTCGAAGTCCGTCGAGGCAAAATCCAACTCGACTCCAGGTCGTGTCTCGATGTGATGCCCGGTCTGGCTGACAACACCTATTCGGCGGTCATCACTTCGCCGCCTTACTGCAATCGCTACGACTACACGCGCACTTATGCTCTTGAACTGGCTCTGCTCGGAATAAGTGAAAAGGAACTGATTGAGATGAGACAGCAGATGCTCAGTTGCACGGTTGAAAATCGCGCCAAAGATTTATTGAAGATGAATCCACAATGGGCAACAGCGATTGCCGCAGCCGACGATCAAAAATTATTGCAGGCCATTTTGAAATACCTTGAAGACCAGAAGGCGCAGGGCGAATTGAACAACAACGGCATCCCGCGAATGGTGCGCGGCTATTTTTACGAAATGGCCTGCGTCATTTCGGAATGCCTCAGAGTGATGAAACCCCGCGCGCCGCTCGTTATGGTCAACGACAACGTTCGTTATGCGGGCGCGAGCATTTCAGTGGATTTGATTCTTTCAGACATCGCTGAAAAGCTGGGCTTTCTCGTCGAGAAAATTCTTGTGTTGCCCAATGGAAAAGGAAACAGCAGCCAGCAGATGGGCGCGCACGGTCGTGACCCGCTCAGAAAGTGCATCTATATTTGGAGAAAGCCCTGATGGCTTTGAAGAAACCTTATCTTGAGCATCTGTCTTCGAGTGATGATCTCATCACAGCTTATGAAGCCATCAGAGCAGGTTTCGTATCTTTGGCGCTGGAAAAAAACCGACGAGCCACACCCTATGTTAAACAGGCGCGGGCGCTCAAAACTTTGGCGTCCATCGCCAGGACACCAGCCGAGCTTATAACCATAGAAGACATACAACCCGCATTGCTGACAGCAGCAGGATTGTCTGACAAAGCAATTGGGCATCTGCAATCTCAGGACAAAACTGAAGCGATAAATGGGCTGATCAAGAATTTCCTCGAACCTGCCGGAGCAGGTTTTGTTGAAGAACTCGTCTTCAGATTTCTCCTGACACGAGGGGACTCCCTCGGCGGTTCAATGCGCAATGTGGGCGGGGTTATGGCTCAACGAAAGCTGACGCGCGCCATCATCTCAACACTTAGAATCGCAGGCAGACCCTACGAATGGCTGCATTCAACAAACAATACCTGGACACAGATGGCTGATGACGATTCAGACATCGAGCTATACCTCAGAGGTCTTGGCTGGCAAAAAGGCAAACAATATCGATCCCTGATTTATAACCTCACGGTTCCGCTGGTAAAGAACAACGTTGATCTGTGCCTGTTCAATTGCAGCCCCAGCGAACTCGCTTCGAAAGAGCTTTCAAAGCAAATCCACAATTCACCTGAGTCGTATATCGCGCTTGGAGAACTCAAAGGCGGGATTGACCCTGCCGGGGCTGACGAACATTGGAAAACAGCGCGAACAGCATTGAACCGCATCCAGCAGGCATTTTCAAAAGCAGGATTCAAGCCCCATATCTTCTTCATCGGAGCAGCTATTGAAAAGAAGATGGCAAACGAAATATGGAATTTGCTGGAAGAAGGAACGATTGAAAACGCCTCGAACCTAACCGATGACGATCAAATAGCTTCTGTGTCACGATGGCTATGCAATCTTTAGAAAACGTTTGCATAGACAATCTCTCCTGGCAGTTTGGGCAAGTCCGCAGAGAAGTTTACTATGAAGCATTCTGCGAAGAAACAACAGCCGTCACATTCCATCCGTCGCTGGCGCGATGATCGTGAGGCCATCCTTGAATTCAATCGCTCGATCACGCTCATCGTTGACCCCTCGGCTCTGACCGCTTCAATCGCTGCCCGACTCTCGGAAAGATTCCGCGCTGATCGAATAGTCATCCTTCGCGCCGCGCCTGACTCGCTCCTTCTCGAAGTCGCTTTCAGCAGCGGCTACGAGGCCGACGATTTGAAAGCCGTCCGCCTCTCTCAGCACGACCGTATGGTGAAGTGGATGCTCACAAACGAATCGCTCCTTACAGTCGGCAGCGACCCCGGAGTTTTCAATTACCTGAGCGAACCGGAACGCGCTATGCTCACCCGGCTCGACATTCGAGTGTGCGCGCCGCTCGTAGCACTCAATCATCTCACAGGTCTCATTCTGCTTTCTTCGACTCAAAAAGAATGGAGCCTCAGCCCGGAAGACCTGAGCCTGCTCGAAATGCTCACGAGTCAGGCCGGCATCGCTTTCGAAAACGCTTATCTTTCGGAACAACAACGCGACCGCTTGCGTCGTCTCTATCGCGCCGAACGACTGGCCACCGCAGGTCAGCTCGCTTCTTCCGTCGCGCACGAAATAAGAAATCCCCTCACTTCGATTCGCTCGACCGTGCAATACCTCCTCGGCGAATTCATGGAGGGCCATCCGAAACGCTCGCTCATCGAAGGCGTCATCTCAGAAGTCGACCGCATAGACCGAACAGTCGACGGATTGCTCAATCTCACGCGACAGGTCGAATTCAAACCTGAAAGAATCGCGCTTGATGAAATCATCTCTCAAACTCTGCTGCTCATCTCCACACAGGCGCGCAATCAACAGGTCGAAATCCGATTTTCAAAACCCGTGTCGAGCGCGCACATACTCGGCGACGCATCGCGGCTCAATCAGCTTTTTTTGAATCTCATACTCAACGCGCTTCAGGCGTTGACAACAGGCGGACGACTCGAGATCACGCTCCTTGAAGACAGCCGCCACGCGCAGGTTTCCATCTGTGATACGGGATGCGGGATAGCGGCTGAAAATCTGGATAAGGTATTCGATCCGTTTTTCACAACCCGACAGGGCGGCACCGGATTGGGGCTTCCCATCTCTTACACCATCACCCGACAGCACGGGGGCGAGATGGAAATCAAAAGTCAGCCAGGCGAAGGCACGACGGTTGCAATCCGTTTTCCGAGAGGGGGATAGACATCAGGAGTCAGAAGTCAGGAGTCAGGAGTCAGAAGTCAGAAGTCAGGAGTCAGGAGTCAGGAGTCTTCGACATTGCCTGATGAGGCGTTGTGATAAGGATGAACCTGAAAGGATGAAAGCTCGAACTCGCAAGTCAATTGCAGAATGCGAACACATTCTGACTCCTGACTCCTGACTCCTGGCTCCTGACTCCTGACTCCTGTTTTATTATGACCAGAGTTTTAATAGTCGATGATGAGCCGCAGATAAGAAAGATTCTCTCCGTCATGCTTGCGGAGCGCGGCTTCGATATCGCGGAAGCAGAATCGGGAGAGCAGGCCGTTCGACTTGCCAGCGAGTTTCATCCCGATCTGGCGCTCGTCGATATAAGTCTTCCCGGAATCGATGGCCTTGCGACTTTGACATCGCTGCTCGCGGATACCCCGCCGCCCGACTGCATAATGATGACCGCTTACGGGACTATTCGCTCTGCGGTCGAAGCCATGCGAGCGGGCGCGTTCGATTATCTCACCAAGCCTTTCGACAACGACGAGCTTATGTTGATAATCAATCGCGCTCTTGAAATGCGAAGACTCTCCAGTGAAGTCGAAGACCTGCGCGCAGAACTCACGGCGCGCTACGGCTTCAATGAAATCGTAGGCATCAGTCCCGGACTTCAAACGGTCTTTCGCGCGATGATGAAAGTCGCGCCCGTCGATGCGACGGTTCTGATCGAAGGCGAATCGGGAACAGGGAAAGAGATGGTCGCCCGCGCCATTCATCGCCAAAGCCTTCGCACCGCAGGCCCATTCGTCGCGGTCAACTGCGGGGCCATTCCCGCTGCTCTCTTCGAAGCGGAACTGTTCGGACACGAGCGCGGCGCATTCACCGGAGCGCACACCTCGCGCGCAGGACGTTTCGAGCAGGCAAACAATGGGACGCTATTTCTCGATGAAGTCGGCGAACTCCCCTCGGATAATCAGGTCAAGCTGCTTCGCGCGCTTCAGGATCGCGAGGTGACGAGGCTCGGCGCGCGGTCGGCCATCAAAATCAATGTTCGGGTGATAGCCGCAACCAATGTCGATCTGCGCTCGGCAATAGAGCAGGGCCGCTTTCGCGAAGACCTCTACTGGCGATTGAACGTCGTGAAAATAGCTCTGCCATCGCTCAGAGAACGGCGCGAGGATATTTCGCTTTTGATCGATCATTTTCTCGACCGCTTCAATCGCGAGCTTGGCCTCGCGGTGCAATCGATAGCCTCGGATGCGCGTCGCTTGCTTTCAGTTTATGACTGGCCGGGTAATGTGCGTGAGCTTGAAAACGCACTGTGCAGCGCGATGATCATGTGCGAAGGCGGAGTCGTGCAGATCGGCGATCTTCCTCCGCGCATTCGCGGCGAAGAAGAAAGCCGCGCTTCTCGCGATCTCAGTCGCCTCTCGCTTTCGGAAGCAGTCAAAGAGGCGACCGAAAAACTCGAAAAGATGATGATCCTCTCGCGGCTGGCCGAAATGCATGGCAACCGCACGGCGACGGCGGAACACTTGGGCATAAGCCGCAAAACTCTATTCAACAAAATGCGACTGTATGGATTGAGCGACGACGAATCGGATGATGAGCGATAGCTCGTGTACCCGTTTACCCGCCTGCGAGTAAACGCATTCTCAACTCGAAAGTTTTCTCGCTCGCTTCTCAGCGAAAGATCATGAAAACAGGTGGAACGATGGTTGCTCTTTACCGGGCGATAGCTCGAATATTTTATGAGAAAAGTTTTCATCATTTCAGCCGCGCTGGTTTTTATGATCGCAATGCCTGCGGCAACCGGATTTGCGCGACAGGAAGATGAGCAGCGACGACTCCTGGAGGTCCGTCGCCGTCAGCTTGAGCTTCAGGCCGCGCGCCGTCAACTCGAACGCAGCGAAAAACTCGCCAGAGAAGGATTGCTTTCTCAAAACGATGTCGAGCGTGACCGCGCTTCGGTCGCGAACGCGCAACTCAATTATCAGCAATCGGTGCTTGCTCTCTTCGATATTCAGCCGCGAATCTCTGTTCGCTCGGCCATCAAGAGCCAGACTGCGGACGGTCGCAAAATGGTGCGATTAGTGATAGCCAACCTCACGCCCACCTTCGATGATTCGCAGTTCAAACTCCTGAGCAATTTCGAGGGAGCCGAACCGATTCCTGAAGAACTGAGAACCCGCACAGTAAACGATATCTTCGTGAGCCTGCGCGACAGCGCAAGCGCGCAAAGTCGCGCCGCGACTATTTCGCTTCCCTACGAAGTTCACATCGCGCAGATGAAATATAACGAGTCGAAAACGATTGATTATCAACTGCTCAAAGATGTCGATGCGGTTACGGTCGCGCTCACTTATCGAAATCAGACTCAGGAGATTCCTGTCCAGTTGCAGCACTCTACGGGCGAGGCCGAGATTCAGATACTCGCGTCTCAATTTTCGCAGGAGGCCGACCTCGGCTCGCAGGCGACTTATACCGTAACGCTCGAACGGCCTTCGGTCGATGTTCGGAGTTTTCAACTCAAAGCGGTCAACCTGCCGCGTCAGCTAAGTTATTCGTTCATCGATCTGCAATCGCAGGCGCGACTCTCGCAGATAAATTTTCCCGCCGGAGTCACGCGTCAGGAACTCGGTCTGAGATTGTTTCTGCCCGAACGCGCAGACGAAGAAGTGAGAGTAGACGAGCCGATCGAGTTCTGGGCGCTGGCTGTGGATGAAGTTCGCGCGGCGCGATTCGGTGAAGATCGCATCTACTCCGGCGCTGAGATTAGCAGCGCGTCGGGCAAAGCGAAACTCGTGATACTTCCGCGAGGAGTCGGGCGGATAGAAGTCAGTGCCGCAACGCTCTTCAGCGAGATCGAAAGCGGGCAGGCGGTCGAAACGACTATAACGATTCGCAACACGGGAACCCGAAGGCTCGATAACGTCAAGCTCGCGGTTGAATATCCTATGAACTGGAGAGTCGAAGTCGCGCCCGACATCATTTCGGCGCTCGAAATGAATCGCGAAGAAGTCATTCGACTTCGCCTCGCGCCGCCTCTCGATGTGAGCGTGGGTGATTACGAAGCGCGAATCAAGACGGAAAGTTTCGCCAACAATCGGCGGGTTCAATCGGAAGATAAAATTTATCGCGTGAGTGTCAAGCCGCAATCGAACGTGTGGTCTACGGCTGCGCTCATCGGCGGACTGCTGGCGCTCGTCGCCGGAGTCGTCACGTTCGGAATCCGCATGGCCCGGAGATGATTTCAGATTTGAGATTTCAGATTTGAGATTTGAGAGTTCAGAGAAACAGGTTTGAGAGTTCAAATTTGAAATTCGATATTTCGTAAAGAGGAAAGACATGATCGAAGCAACGAATCTGAGCAAGCGATACGAAGACGGCGTTCTTGCGCTTGATGCGCTGAACTTGAAAGTCGAACCGGGCCGGATTTACTGCCTGCTTGGAGCCAACGGCGCGGGAAAGACTACGACCGTAAACCTGTTCCTCAACTTCATAGAACCCACATCGGGGCAGGCTTTCATACATGAAATCGATGTCGCCCGCAGTCCCATTGAAAGCAAGAAATACGTTTCTTATGTTTCGGAAAACGTCATGCTCTACGGCAACTTCACCGCGCGGCAGAACCTCGATTTCTTCGCCAGACTCGCGGGCCGTCGCGATATAAAAAAAGACGAGTATTACATGGTCTTGCGCGAAGTCGGGCTTCAGGAAAAAGCCTTCGAGCAGCGAGTCAAGGAATTCTCTAAGGGCATGCGGCAGAAAGTCGGCATCGCCATAGCCATCATAAAAGATGCGCCCGCCATACTTCTCGATGAGCCGACATCGGGGCTTGATCCGAAAGCGGGCGCGGAGTTTCTGGAAACGCTCGATGAGCTTCGCGGGCGCGGAAAAGCGATTCTGATGTCTACACACGACATCTTTCGCGCAAAGGAGATTGCCGACCAGGTCGGCATCATGAAAGAAGGCCGCAAGGTGATGGAACGGACGCGCGAAGAACTCGCGCACGAAGACCTTCAGGCGCTCTACCTCGATTACATGCGCGGCGGATACCACCCCGACGAAGAAAGAAAAACGGCTTGAGGGTCGAGGGTCTGGAGTCCGATTCCGATCCCGGACTCCAGACTCTCGACTCCAGACTCCAGACTTTTTCAAGGAGATTGACATGGCGACAGACTTAGCTGGGATTCGATCCTTCGATCAAAAAGGCGGCGCAGCATTGCCCGGAGCCTTGAGCGCGATTCGGATAATCGCCCGTCGCGAGCTTATCGAGCAGCTTTCGAGCGCGCGGTTTCTCATAATCGCTCTGCTCGTCATAGGACTTACGCCTCTGGCCGTCTATGTCGGGGCGCGCGATTACCGGAGTCGACTCGAAGACTATAACCGGCTGGTCGCCGAGCAGCAGAAAATGATCGCGGGGCCTGCGGGCAAGGAAGTGAGAGGATTCGATATCGGATGGACCGAAGGGAACGACCTCGCGGTATTTCGGGCGATCCGTCCGCCTGAGCCTGTAAGCGCGCTCGTGCGCGGGCTTGACGGCGCGCTGCCTCAGTACTGGGATTTTTCGCCGACCGGAATCGTGACCGGCCCGCTGGCCTCGCGCTCGCAGCGCATAGCCGATGTCGTGGGGCATCTCGATATGGAATTCCTCATGCGTGTGGCTCTCGGATTACTTGCGATACTTCTCGCCTTCGATGCTGTGGCGGGTGAAAAAGAGCTTGGCACATTGCGCGCCGTTTTGAGTCATCCCATCTCGCGGGCGGCGTTGCTGACGGGCAAACTCGCGGGCGGAGCCATTACGCTGCTCGTTCCGCTTGCCGCAGCGTTTCTGATCGCGCTCATCTCAGCACAGTTATTCGGAGTCGATCTGGTAGCCGCAGGCGCGCTCGCAAAAGTCATGATGCTCGCGCTCACTGCCGGGGCATATCTCGTTTGCTTTTACGCGCTGGGGCTTTTCGTCTCATCTCTGGCTTCGAGTCAGAAGACCTCGCTCGTCGTGCTGTTGGTCGTGTGGGTAGTCGCTGTGCTTGCCGTTCCTCCCATTGCGACGATGGTCGCTCAAGCCGCTTCGCCCATTCCGACGAGTCAAGCTCTGGAAACGCGCAAGGACGCTCTCGACCTCGACATACGTCGTCAGGCTGAACTTGAAATGGGCGCGGTCTATCGCGAAGTAACCGGACTGGCCGAAGGGTGGGCCGACACGGACAAGTATTACGCGAACAAAGAAGCGATAGATCGGCGTATCGTTCCGATTGAAACAGGCTATCTCAGCAAACGGCGTCAGATTATCGACCAGATTGATAGCGATGCTGAACGGCGGGCCGTAAATCAGAATCGATTCGCCCGCCTGCTTATGGCCATAAGTCCCGCAGCCGCTTTTGCAGGAGCGGCCACAGACCTTGCAGGCACGGGCGACGCTCAGTATGCCGCGTGGTTGGAATCAGTTCGTCGTCATCAGGACTCGCTCAACGCCGCTTTGTTCGATGATCCCCCGACGGTGATGATTCGCAACAAAGGCGCGGCATTCGATGCTCAGATTCGCAAGCCGCTCACCGTCGCAGACCTCCCTTCTTTCGCTCCGCCGCGAAGAGATGCGGCTGCCGTTTTGTCGCGCTCTCTGCCCGCGATAGGTCTGCTCGGACTTTTTACAGGAGTATTCATCATCGGCGGCTTCTTCGCCTTCTCTCGATACGATGTGAGGTGAGCGATTGAGGATGGGTGAAAAGGTGCAGAGATGAATGGGTTATGACGTGATCGGAGACAAAATGCTATGGACATTCTAACTTCAGACTCCAGACTCCAGACTCCAGACTCCAGACTCTCTTGCAACACGCTGCCCGTTGCGCCTGACTGGATGGTGCGGTGCTTCGCGGCTCCCCTGCGCGGCGCTGTGGTCTTTGTAGATGTCGCTATGGGGTGGCCGCTGATTCGCCGCGCGAAGGTGAGCGATTCACAGGTGTGGATCATCGCCGAAAAAGAGATAGCCGAAAACGTTCGCAATTTCAAAATCCCTGCCGCGTTTTCGCTGCTCACGATTTTGATACTGATGAGTTTTTTTCTGATGTCGCTCGATTACCAGAAGCGGCTCGACAACTGGTCGACGAACCGCGCCGCTCAATCGGACAAGCTGTTTTCAGGAATCACTTCGAACTATCGATCAGCCGATAATCAGATGACTATGACTGCAAACTCCATTCAACCTGAGCCGCTCATCAGAAAGCCTATGATGATGTCAGTGATGGCGAAAGGGCTTGATTCCCTGATGGAGAGATCGGTCACTATAGGCGAACACGGCTCGGTTCCGCCTGCCGTCGGATTTGTGTTCGGAGCTTCGCAGGAGCGCAATCGGAATGTGATGACTGCCGCTGCGCCCGATCTTCTTTTCATGATCAAAATCATCGTCTCGCTGCTCGCGCTGTTTTTCGCCTACGATGCGATTGCAGGAGAAAAAGAGAGGGGTACGCTCAAAGCCATGTTGAGCGGCCCTGTCCGACGGCGAACGGTTCTCGTCGGAAAATGGATAGGCGCAAGCCTTAGCCTCGCAGTCCCCTTTCTTCTCGCGGCATTGACGGGGCTTGTTTACCTTCGGCTGGTGAGAGGTTTTTCATTCGAAGGAGCGGAGTGGGCGAGGGTCGCGCTCATCTTCGCCGCATCCGTACTCTACGGGCTTGTGTTCATCAGCCTCGGCCTGCTCATATCGGCGCGATCTTCGACGCGAAAACAATCGATAGCCGTCGCGCTTGCGTGCTGGGTGCTGCTCGCGCTCGTCCTTCCAAATGTGACCGCGCTCGCAACTGAGAGATTGCGACCGCTGCCGACCGCGACCGAGCATAACGCTTCAGTCATTCCGCTCGCCCGTCAAATCGAATCCGAAGCTGCGGCGGGTGGAGAGGAGGGCTTCGAATTTCCCGGATACGGCCTGCATTATCAAAGCGCAGCGCCGAGAATTCGCCAGATCGCGCGTCAGGCCGACAACGATTACATCAGTCGCAAATTAGACCGCGACCGGCTGGCGCGCAGACTTGCGCGGCTCTCTCCCGCCGGAGCTTTTTCTTATGGCGTGACCGATCTTGCAGGAACGGGACTCGGCGAGTTTCAAAGTTACATCATCAAACTTCAGCGCGGGCGCGACCGCCAGATAGAACTTGCTGACGAAAAGCAGAATACCATCAGCCTCAGCATCTCGACCGAAGAAGAACAGAAGCGGGCCAACGAGAAGCTTGCGGAATTTTTCGAGAAGGCGAAACAACTGAATCGTGATTTGTATGAATCGCTCGTCGTGATGCGCTCGCCGCAGGAAGCTATCACGGATGCGCTTCCCGACCTGGCGGCGCTCGCCGCGTGGAGCGCGCTTATGCTCCTGATGGCGGCAGCGGCTTTCAATCGCGCCGATGTGAGGTGAAAAACTGGAAACTGAAATTCTATAAACAGGTCGCCCCTAACGGGACTGAATAATTACTGAAAACTGAAAACTGAAAACTGAAAACTGAAAACTGTTTGCCAGAGGAAAAAGCGATGTTGTTGACTATAGCCGCAAAAGAATTTCGCCAGCGACTGTTTCGTCTTCGCTTCGTCGCCACGCTCATCGCACTGATAGTTCTGGTAAGCGCGACTGTGATCGCTCTCGCTCATGAGCATCGCAAGCAGGCGGACGATTACAACCGCAGAGTCGAACTTCATCGCAAGGAAGTCGAGAAGGGTGACTTCAGCGTGATGAGAGTCGACCGCCCCGCGCCCGCCCTTTCATCTCTGTTCAGAGGGCTTGGGCCGAGCGCGCCCGATCAGATCGAATTGAATGATTCGGCCCCGCCCGAATCGAGACAGACCATCGAGACGGAAGCCACCGAGGCGATGTTTCCTGCAATCGATCTGAGCTTCTGCATCGGGGTCGTGCTGTCGCTCGTCGCCCTGTTGTTTTCTTATGACGCGATCACCGGAGAGAAAGAAAGCGGCACGCTCAAACAGGTGCTTTCCAACTCGGTCTCGCGCGCCACGCTGCTGGCGGCAAAGTGGATTGCGCTCACGGCGACGATGGGTGTTCTGGTCGTTACGGCTCTCGCGTGGGGCGTTCTGCTCGCTCGCCTGTTGCCCGGCTCTGCGTTCACGATTCGCGCGGGCGATGCCTTTGCGTTGCTTATGATATCGGCTATCGGGATACTGCTCGTTTCCACGTTCACAATACTGGGAATTCTAGTTTCGTCACTCGTGCCGTCATCTTCTTCGAGCCTCGCCATACTGATGCTGGCTTGGGTGATGCTGGTGTTCGTCTTTCCCAACGCTTCGCCTTATCTCGCCGTGTGGCTCTCACCCGCTCAGACCTATCAGCAGGCCAGCCGCAGCGAGAAGCACATCAACTCCGAAATGTATCAGGACTTGAAAGCGCGCAACGCGAAGGGAGCCGAAAGGGTTCGGGCCGAACAACTCAAAGGGCCGGAGATGGAAAAAGTCGCCCGCGAGATTCGCAAAGCATGGAATGAGGAGCTCAAGGAATCGCTCAGTCGCGTGAGAGAAGATTACATTGTGCGCTTGAGACAGCAGGAAAAAAAATCTGCGCTCATCGCCGCCCTTTCGCCTTACGGGTCGGCCACTCAGGCGATGGCCGCACTGTCAGATAGCGGGACGGAATCGGACGACCGTTTTTACAGGCTGGCGCGCATATTCGATGACGATCAGTTGAGCGCGTATGCGCGACTGCGCGCCCAAACGCCGAAAGCTCAAAGGCCATCGCCTCCCGTTTTCGCTTACGAATCGGCCCCGCTCGGCGAGCGATTGAGCGGCATCGCTTTTCAGTTGTCCGTTTTGATCGCCTACAACGCGGTTTTGTTCATCGCCAGCCTGTGGGCTTTTCGGCGTTACGATGTGAGATGAATGGATTGAATGAAAGGGATGGGGCGGCTTTTCTGGTCGTCCCTATTTTTTTATCACGACGAAGTAGTAAAAATTTACGACTTCGAACTGGCCCCGGCCTGCATCTCGTTTCAACGTCACTTCGTACTCGCCATCCGCGAGAACGCCTGCGGGCAAGTGAATGATCAAAGTCCTGCGCTTCGACTGCGCAGATTGATTCCACACCATCTGTCCGCCCGAAGTTCTCACCTCTGCGCGATAACTTCGCCCGACGATATCGCCTTCGAGGTCGAGCCGAATGACGATCCGATTCGTGTTTTCGTTTATCGTGATAGGTTCCGGCTCCGATCTGTCGCGGGTGGTAGGAAGCAGAGCCAACGATTGCGTCGAGAGTCGCTCTTCGATCTGACGATTCTTTGCTTCCTCGGCGAGTTTTTCTTTCTCCGCTCGCTCACGTTCAAGCTGCGCGCTCAACTCGCTTGTCCGAGCGCGTTCCGCTTCAAGCTGTCGCGCGCTTTCGCGCTCACTGGCGATAGCCGCTTCGCGTTCGCGCTCGCGCTGCTCGGCGAGGCGAGCCATCTCGCCGCGCAGATCACTTGATTGCCTGAGCAAAAAGTAACCGCCGAAGGCGAGCGCTAATGCCAGAGCCGCCGTCGCGAACTGGAGAGCGCGCGCGGGCGCAAAGAAAGCTCGAAGGCGTTGCCAAAGGGAAACTTTCTCTTCGCTCGCGCTTGCCGCTAGCATCAATTCTTTTACAAGCTCGACCTTCTGACGACGGCGAGGCGAAGCGGCCATCTGCTTTTCCATCAGGCGGCGATCTTCCTGATCCATCGCGCCGCGCAGATAGTCGTAAATGAGATCGTCCTCGGCCACGAGCAGGCTTTGATAAAAATCATCGTCGGCAAAGAATCGCTCTTCTATCCCTTCGCGTTCATCTTCCGACACATTGCCGAGCAGGTAGCTGCGGATCAACTCTTCATTTGTCGCTTTCAACTCCATATTTTACCGCGCAGTCTTCATACAGCCGTCGAGGCAATCGCCGAGTTTTTCTCTCACCCTCAGGGCGCGAATGCGAAGCGCGTTTAAGGGTATGCCCAATCGGTCAGCAAGGCGTTTCCTCTGTTCGATTTTTTCGCCTTTCTCTTCCGCATAGTACTGGGTGATCATCTCGCGGCTCTCAGCGGGAAGTTTCGCGAGACATCGACTCAGACAGTCGGCGCGCTTCCCGGAATCGATTTCATCTTCGTGTTGAGGCGAGACTACATTCTCAAGAGCCGCCGACTGTCTTTCCCGTTGTTTCATGATTTCAAGCGTCATCATCCGCGCCACTCCGTAGACATAAGTCGCCGGATCGCGAATCTCTTCTCCCTGATCGATTTTTCTGATCACTCGATTGATGGTTTCGTCCGCGTGATCTTCGGCGAACGCAAGACCGCGCCACTCGAAAAAACTGATTATTTTCGAGCGAATGGTTTCGTACTTCGCGCCCGCGCGTTCGCGATCCTCATCAAGGCGCAGAAGGAATTTATCCAACGCCTCGCGCGTCAGCATCCAGTTTTTTTTCTGAGGGACAGCATCACCCATCTTCACATGTTCCTCGCCGAATCACCCTGTCCCATGACTATCTGGAAAAAACAGAGAAAACATTTCATCTATTTTCGATTTTTATTTCCACTCGCCCTGAATCGAAAAAGCGGCCCAGAAATAAGGCGATGACCACTCGGCCACTTTCAACATATCCCTTTGGGCCGCTCTGAGCGCGGCGGCGGGCTTCATCTTTTCGACCAGCATGCGGCTGTAAAACCTCTTCATCAGTTCAGCCGTCGCCCGGTCTTCGACGCTCCACAAACTCGCTACCACTCGCTTCGCGCCCGCGTACATGAATCCTCGCGTCAATCCAACCAGCCCTTCGCCGCGAATTTCTTTTCCGAGCGCCGTCTGACACGCGCTCAATACGACGAGGTCTGCATTGAGCCGCAGGTTGTAAATCTCATGCAATCGAAGAAAGCCTTCGACAGGTTTGCCCGCTTCGTCGACGAGCGAAAGCACAAGACCGGAAAGCTCAGGAGTTTCGTTGTTGAGCAATCCGTGAGTGGCGAAATGCAGAATGCGATAGCGGCTCATGTCTTCGCTCGAGGCTCTTAGGCGGTTCGCGTCGAAATCTATTGCCTTCAAACTCCCTGCTCCGGCAAGAGAGGTGATAGCATCGGCTTCGAGTCGAGAGAATCGCAAACGGCGAAAATCCGCGACGCCCGACTCTTTCGCCGAACGCTCCGCCGCCGAAGCATTCTCAACGACGGCTGAGGCTGATTGCCCCTGCCCCGAGTTTCGCCTGATGCGAGGATCATCGCTTGTAAAAACGGGATCGGCAAATACGGCAAGCGTGTTCGGAGCCGTTGATTTCTCCGCATCCGTGCGCAACGCGGCGAGCGCGGAGACGGAAGGCAGACTTATGATTTCGTGATCTGCGATCAGTGGCAGTCTGGAGTCTGGAGTCTTGCCTTTTCCCGACTTCAGACTCTTGACTCCAGACTCCAGACTTTTTGGCGCAGGCAATGCGCCAAAGGGAACATACTGCAACGCGCCTTCCGCCACTATCACCAATCGCTTTTTGTTCAACTCGGACGCGACAGGATCAATCAGCATGCGGCTCAATTCCATAGCCGCTTTCGAATACTCGGCATCGGATTGAGCGATGCGAGCGCGGCGCGATTCAATCGATTCTCCTTCGGTGCGACGATTGCGCGCGGTCGCGAGTTCATACACGCGGCGCGCTGCCGCTTCTATTTCATCGCGCGAGGGGAGAGCGAAACTCGTAATCGATGAATCGGTCACGGCCCAAAGATAGCTGCTATTTTTTCCGAGCGAGTATTCGAGCAACAGCGTGTCACGGTCGAGCATTCGTTGAATGTCGCCGAGGCTGAGCGTCGCGGGCTGAGTCAGAGAAGCATAGCGCGGGCTTTTGAGCCTGATCTGCTCGCGGACTTCTGCGTACTCGGCAAGCAGTCGGGTCAACTCCGATTCCAACTCTTCGGCCTGTTTTTCAGTGGCCTTGTTGCTGCGAAACCGCACTCGATACGACTCTTTGGAATTGATCAACTGTTGCAGCCCTCGTTCGCGTTCAAGCAACGAGGTATCGACTCCCTGTCGAAGGTTTGCGCGCGATTCCGCAAGAGAATCGACGAGTCCTCGTGCGCGCGCTCGTTCGCTCGCTTCGAGGGCTGCGCGGTTATGGCCTTCGGACGGATTCTGCTCGTGCAATCGCATCAGCGTATCGATGAACAGATCGTAATAATCCCGCTTAGAAGCGAAATAAGAAGTTCTCAAATCCGCGCTCCCCACGCTCGCGCGCAGAGATTCTATAATGCTGAGCGACTCTTCGCTTCGCGCTCGCGCCCCGGCGAGGTTTCCCCTTTCGCGTTCAAGAAGGGCGATGCCGTTGAGCGTATCGGCCTGCCCGACCTGATCTCCGATTTCGCGCCTGAGCGTGAGCGCAGCGGAAAGAAAATCCATCGCCTTCGCGTATTGCCGCATCTCGACATAAGCCATGCCGAGATTGTTCAGCGTGCCTGCTTCGCGATGTCGCTCCTCGACGCCGCGCATCAGCTTCAGGGCCTGCTCAAGATGATCGATAGCTCGCGCGGTTTCTCCCAATTTGAGATAAACGGATCCGAGGTTGTTGAGCGCGACAGCTTCCATGCGCGGGTTGTTGAAGGCGCGCATTTTGGGCAATGCCTGTTCGAGATAAGTTCGCGCCTCTTTGTGATTGCCGAACGAGCGGTGAATCACAGCATAGTTGTTGAGCGTCGTCGCTTCGAGGTCGAGATTTTTTTCTTCCTGCGCTATTTTGAGCGCGTCGGTGAGATATCTGAGAGATGTTTGATAGTCGCCGAGGTTCGAGTAGACGGAGGCAAAATTATTCAGAGTTCGGCATTCTCCGGCGCGGTCTCCGTTTGCGCGACGCAGCGGAAGCGATTGCCTCAAGTAAGAGAGAGCGTCCTGATACTGGCCGAGCGATTGACAGATGACGCTCAGGTTGTTGAGCACTATCGCCTGCGAGACGGTGTCCTGAATTTCGAGAGCGATAGCGAGCGATTGTTTGTAATGATCGCGCGCAAGATCGGCCTGACCGCGGCTGTCATAAATGCTCGCAAGGTTGCTCAGTATGGCTGATTCTCTTTGTCGCTGACGGGTCTGGCGATAGAGCGGCAGCGCGCGATTGTAAAACTCCATAGCCTTCTGATTGTCGCCCATCCTTCGATGTGAGAGACCGAGGAAAAGGAGCGCGTCGGCTTCACCCTGCTTGTGCTGGGCCGATTGAAAAAGTGTCATAAGCTCCTGAAATTTTTCCACCGCCTTGCGCAGATTGTCTGCGCCGCCCTGCCGAAAAAGTTGCTGCGCATCGACAAGCCCGCGAAGCCCTTCGACGACGGATCGATCCTGGGGAGTCGCAGCGCGCAATTCTTCGAGTCTTATTTCATAAGCCCCGCGAGTCGCCTCTTTCGCAGTGCGAATCTCGAACAGGCAGACGCCTGCGGTTCCCGTTATCAGAAAAATCTCTTCAGGCTGCGCGACGCCGACCGCAAGGTTGATATCATCCGGCTCGCGGCCCGGACGGTAAACTTTCACGGCCACATCGACGCTTATCTGATCGACCGTGAGTCGAAGGAACTGATCGGAAGCCACAGGAACCTGATAGGAATGTTTTTCGCCGCTTGCGATTTCGCGCTGAATCGCGGCGCGCGGCTCAAGAGTTTTCGCATCCCCTTGGGCGCGTGCGGTCGTTGTTGAAACAGCGAGGGTCAAAATCAAAGTCAAATATCCGTATTTCATAATCGTCTCCTTGAAAGAGGGCGCAATGACTGCGCCGGATCGACTATCAAAGTCAGCGATTATATGCTTCGCGCTGATATGAGCAAACAACAAAGCGCGTCAGAGTCGTTTCATGCGCGCGATGCACTGGCTTAGATACTCGCGCATAGTATCGGGGTTGGCATGAGCGCGGCGACCATGTCCGGGCAGCACCCAACTGAAGCGGTAATCGAGCAATCGCTCCATCGAACGAATCTGCTCCGTCCACGAATACCAGTTGACGCTGCGGGAAGCGGAGAGAGATTTCCTCGCGTCAGACCACCAGACGTGATCGCCTGAGAAGAGATACTTGTTTTTGTAGAGCAACACCGCGTGTCCGCGCGTGTGTCCGGGGGTCGGGATAATGAGCAGGTCGTCATCAAGAGTGATTGCCTCCTGCCCTTTCAAGACTCGCTCGACTCCTTCGGTTGATCGAGTGATATCGTCCGCGTGAAGTATTCGTTCGGCATCGAAATGCTCGGCCCATTTCTCGTGGTCTGCAACGTCGTCGCGATGAGTGAGGAACATCCATCGCGCGCCGCCGAGTCGTTCTATCCTTTTTGCAAGCGGGCGGTTGAAGCGGGGAGAATCAATCAACACATTGCCGCCCGCTCGCGCAATCAGATAGCTCGACGCTCCGAAAGAAGATTCCGAAGCGAAGCCGCAGAAGTAAATATTCGAGTCTATGAGTTCGGGGAAAGCGGCGACGGCCTCTTTCGTGGAATGCTTTTCGACCGTGCCGATGGATGCAGTCGGGCAGGCGACTAAGGCTTTGAGCGCGGCCAGTTCTTCTTCCGCGGATGAAGGCTGATGAAAGACCGCCGATTGATCGCCCGTGTCTGTAAAAACAGTCGGCGCGATTTGTCGGCACAAATCGCAATCGATGCAGGACGAATCGACGAAGAAATCGCCCGCGACATTTTCCGCACGCCTCAGTTCGATCAAAGCCATTGATTCTCTAACCCTCTGGCGGTTGATATTGCCGATAAGGAGACCTTACGACTATTGACTGTCCCTCGCTCCAATTCTTCTTTTCCACTGATCGTACCAGTTCTTGAAGCGAATCTCATTGGGAAGCAAGGAGCGAGCTTGGAGTATTGCTGCCTCCACTTCACTCGTTGGCTTTCGAAGCCAATTTAATGCTCTTGCCAGATCAAACCAACACCAAGCTTTGCGGACATCATGATCGGATAACTGAATTGCCCGATGCAGGAGTTCCGCAGCCTCGCGATTCAGACGACTTCGGATAGTCCGATCTCGTGAGTCTCCAGCCAACTTCATCTTTGTCTGAGCGAACTCATGGATGATTCTAGGGTCATCCGGGTCAAGGTCGTATGCCATTGCAAAAAGGCGGTGGGCTCCCTTGTTATCGCCGCCCCTCTTTTTAAGTATTGCGGCCTCGACCGTATCATTCACAGTTCTAGTCAAGGGTATACGGTTCAATAGCTCATTAGCTTCTTCAGTCCTTTCTCTGTCGATGAGCAATCTTGCCATTGTTAGGAAAGGTTGAGAAGCCTCGCTCTTTACGGACTCTTTTTCGAATCTATCCAGCACTTTTTTAGCCAAATCCACGTTTTCGAGATTAAAGGCAAATTCTATTATTTGACTCGCCAGTGCGCCGGAATATGGCTGTTGTTCAAAAGCTCGTTCAAGGTGAGCGATAGCTTGATGTTTCTCCCCTACTGCCCACAGATTGGCAGCCTCTCTCAAGGAATGAAGTACCTGATAACGAGGGTGAACCGGTAGAATGACCCTAAAATAAGTTCTATCATCATCGAAATCAAAGCGTGCTTCTGGAGATCCATTTTCGTGCATTTTCCGTTGGATTTTCGGGATGCCAGTGCCTCTACCCTCTGCAAGCCTAAGCTCTTTGAGGAATTCTCCTATTCTGCGATTACGAGATGGAACAGCAGGGAGAGATAAATTCCCAGGCTCAAAATGTTCCCGTTTAATTCCAGACGCTGGGCCAGGGTAACTGATAATCTCCATACGATCAGGATACAAGTAAACTTTTACTGGATCAGGGGGACCATCGTATCCACGATGATAAATCGCATTAACAATGGCTTCCTCCATAGCTTCGTAAGGATAAGGAACTGTCCGTTCTACTTCCGCTCGGCCTTTAATCTTCTGAATCAATATCCCGCCGATTCCATCAAGATATTCGAGAGTGCTTTTTATTTGTTGCGGCAATGGGCCGCCAAAGGAACGTTCTTCGATCAGGTCTCCTCCGGCGTCATCACCAAACTCAACGACTTCAATGCGCGCCCCCGCAAAGAAATCATTAGGGCTTTCATTAAAAAATAGTAAGCCTACGTTTTTAGGTACCTCATGAGAATTCACCACAGAAACGATCTTCAATTTTCGGTATAGTTCAAGATCATCGATTTTCTGACCGCTCAATACTAAATCACTTCGGATATCGCGGAGGAACCGTCGCACTAAAATGGGGGAAATGTCCTCCAGCCTCGACTGCAAGTTGCGCCGGTCATCAAAAGGAATCTTGGCTGCTGTTTCCATGAGTTGGCGCAGTATCTCCCCTTTGGCTTCAATTGATTCTGGCCCTTGCCGGACATAATACTTTTTCGGGCTACCTTTTTGATTAATGTTTTCCGGGGCTGAATAAGGGCGGTTGTCTCCGCCCGGCACCCAAATGATTAATACCGACTTTTCTTGATAGTAGTCCGGGAAAAGCACTGGCTGGTATTCCGGCTGAATGTTTTTACACACTCCTCTTATTGCTTTCTGCACACTTTCCAAATCGAGATCATCCAGACCTTGAGGAGGGAGGACTGGTCGGCCTCCTGTCTCTTCAACGCCCAGCACGATATATCCTCCATTCAAATTCAAGAGATCGTTAGCAAAGGCGCAAACAGTGCGAACGACTTGAGCTTTTGTTTGCTCGCTCCAAGTAGCCTTGAAATCCACACGGTTGTTTTCAATGGCACGCCGATGTATCAAGTCGTCAAGGTTGAAAGGAAGCCCGCCTATTATTTTCGAACTCTTCATTTCTTGCTCCAAAGGCCATGTCAGGGGTTTCATAAAACAACCCTGACTTTTCCCTCCCGTTTAGTATAAGTACAGGGACTCATACTTGCCAGTATCAATAAAGAGATCGAATCAAAGTGATAAGTGCCATAGGCTGCTCGTCAGACGAAGCTTATCGAACGTACCAACAGACTCGGCGAAGTTGGTGCCGATCACTTTCCCATTCAAGACCTTTCAGAGAGCATTTCGATCAATTCAAATGACGCGATTCCAGCCTCACGTAATTGCGAATCTCATCCATCACGAGCGCGAAGTCAGCAGGTGTGAGCGATTGCGGGCCGTCCGACCACGCTTCCTGCGGGCGCGGATGCACCTCGATGATCAATCCGTCCGCGCCCACCGCAACGGCTGCCTTCGATACTGGTAGTATCAGACTTCGTTTCCCCGTTGCGTGAGAAGGATCGACCAGAACGGGCAGGTGACTCAGTTCGTTGAGAACCGGCACGGCTGCAAGATCCAAAGTGTTGCGCGTGGCCGTCTCGAATGTGCGTATGCCGCGCTCGCACAAAATCACCTGATCGTTGCCGTGCGAAGCGATGTACTCAGCCGAAAGCAGAAGCTCTTTGATCGTCGAACTCATTCCACGCTTCAGCAAAACGGGGCGGCCCGCGCGACCGAGTTTTTTCAGTAACGCGAAGTTCTGCATGTTGCGCGCGCCCACCTGAAGTATGTCGGCGTATTCGGCTACGAGATCGACATCTTCGGCAGTGACGGTCTCAGTAACTATTTTGAGTCCCGTCAGATTTCGAGCTTCGGCAAGCAGTCGCAGTCCTTCTTCTTCGAGACCCTGAAAATCATAAGGCGAAGTTCGCGGTTTGTAGGCTCCGCCGCGCAAGATTTGCGCTCCGGCGCGCTTGACCGCTTCGGCGGTTTCCATCAACTGGTCGCGGGTTTCGACCGAGCAGGGGCCAGCCATCACTACGAATTCCGATCCGCCTATTTCCAGATCGCCTACGCGCACACGGCTTTTTTCAGGCTTCAACTCACGGCTGACGATTTTGTATGGCTGAAGTATCGGCACGACGTTTTCCACTCCCGGCACAGCGCGCAGGCTGTGCAGATGATCCTTGTTGTCGCCGTGTCCGACAGCGCCTATGACGACGCGCTCCTCGCCGCGAATTATGTGCGGACTGTAGCCGTATCGTTTTATGCTTTCGCACACTTCAGTTATCTGCTCCTCTGTCGCATCAGACCTCATGGCTATGATCATTTTCTCTTCTCCTCCGGAATCGTGACGCAAGCTGACAGCTTACGTAGCTCCAAATTTCATACTTTTCCTGCATGCGCAATCTTTCAGATTGCGCTACATCAAAGACTCCTCGGATAGCTTCCGAGGACGCGGATGCTTTCGGCCAGTTCCGCCAGGTGACCGAGCGCGCGCTCGATCCTCTCTTCCCTGCGGTCGCCGAGAAAATCGAGATAAAACGAATACTCCCACGGGCGGCCTTCGATGGGACGCGATTCGATCTTCGTCAGATCGATATCTCGAAGCGCGAGCGCGGCAAGCGCGCGAAACAGCGCGCCCGGTCGATTCGCGATTCGAAGCACGAGCGATGTCTTTCGCGCGCCGTTCGCGCCTTCGACCCTGATCGCATGTTCAGGTCGCGTCAGAAGAAGAAAGCGCGTGTAGTTTTCCGGGTTGTCTTCGATTCCTTCGACGAGTATCTGAGCGTTGTAGACTCGCGCCGCTTCCGCTCCTGCTATGGCCGCTTCGTCGCGGCTTCCCTTCTCTACTATCATTCGCACGCTGCCTGCCGTGTCGTGAGCGGACACGACTTCGATTTCCGGGTGTGAGCGAAGAAATTTTTCGCACTGAGCCAGCGCGACCGGGTGCGAATAAATACGTTTGATAAGGGAAAGCGAAACGCCTGCGGGCGCGATCAGGTTATGAACTATTCGCACATTGGTCTCGCCCAGAATTTCAAGGTTATGCTCCATCAGCAGGTCGTAGTTTTTATGGACAGACCCGGCGAGGCTGTTTTCAATGGGCGCAACGGCGCACTCTGCTTCGCCTCGCGCAACCGAGTCGAACATTTCCTCGAACGAGCGACAAGGCACAGGCTCGGCGCGCGGGCCGAGCAATTGCCTGACAGCCGTTTCGCTGAACGCGCCGCGCTCTCCCTGAAATGCCGCTCTTACAATCATGTCATCTGCGCTCATTCATTTTTCTCTCCAAAAAGTGGCGCAAGCTGTTAGCTTGCCTCCGATTTTCCTGCGCTTCGCGGCCCAAAAAAAACTTGAGGCCCGCTGCCTTCGTTGGAAGGAGCGGGCCTCAAAGTCTTCTGCGCTTTGTTCGTGCCTCTACACCACAGCGCCCCCCGCTCTTCTGGCGATGCTAAAGCTAAAGAAGAAGCTGAAGAAGCGCGCGCCGCGCGTCGTGTGTGTTGAGGTTGTAAGCAAATCGCAACTCATAATCTTTTAAGCTTGTCGGGGATTATGCTCAGGCAGTGGCGAAGTGTCAAGATGATTTTCCTGATCGCTTGCGATTACTGCCTCATCGCTTTCACGCTTTGCAGTAATTTCATCGCAAGGGTCGCTTCCTGATTTTTTTCAATCGCCGTTTGCAGTTCGCGCTCAGCGTCATCCAGAAGCCCGTTGTGAGCATAGATTATGCCTGCCGTCACGTGCGATTCGTTTGCCAACTGTAGCAACTCTTTTGCTTTCACCCGCGAGACGATTTTGAAACGCGCTTCGGGCTGCGGCGCGGCGGGCGCGGTTATCTCGCGGCCATCGCGACTGGCCGTCACCTGCCAGAGATAAACTCTGCCGCGCGCGAGCGAGCGCGATGCCGTCCACTGAGTCTGAGCGATTGGCCCGCTTTCCATCACTACGTTGAAACTCGTATCGAGGACGGCGACTTTGTATGCGCTTGCGCCCTCAAGCCTCTGCCATCGAAAAGTCGGGCGGTCGCTCAAGATGAGAGTACCCGCGGGACTCAGCAGCACGAATGTCGTGTCTTCGCCTCTGCCCATCAACGTGCTTGCTTTCCCCGTCAGGTCTTTGATCGTCGCAGGCTGCGCGATACGCTCGTTCGCTACAGCCTGCTTGATGACGCTTTCATACTCAGGTTCGTGCGCGGCGGTATTGGCATTCGATGGCGGCGGAGGCGAAAGTTGATCCGGGTCGGGCGGCGCGGATCGAGCATCATTATTTTTATCATCCTGATTCTGAGTCGGAGATTGCGCAATCTCCAAAGGGTTGCCCGAACGCCACACGAACAGACCCGCGGCGACCACAGCGATCATCAGCGCGGCCACTGCCCACACTATGCGATAAGATTTTGTTTGAAACGCGCTCAGAAATTTCTGACTCGGTTCAACCGTCGTCGCCGCAACTCTGGAAGCTCTGGGATAGGCTTCCAGAGCGTCTCTCAGGGATTCGAGATCACGCGCTTCTTTCAAACACGAGGCGCACAAGTCGAGATGCTCGCTCACTGTGATTCGATCTGCCAGGGTGAGCGAGTCATCCACATAAGCTTCCAACTGCTCGTAGCTGAGATGTTCTGATTCGCGCATCTCTTCACGAATGCGATGAATCCGCGCGGAGAGTGTTGCCTGATCGATCTTCAGGCGGCACTCTTCACAATTGGAGAGGTGTCGCGCTGCCGCGAGCAGTTCATCCGGCGCGAGGCTTCGCGCCAGAAATAGCTCTATCTTATCCGGGGGCAGATGCTCAATCATTCTCTTTTCCCGCTGGCAGAAATCGCGCTCCGATGGATGAAGACGCAAAGAAGCGCGATATATTGTTTTTCTCGTTTTCCATTTCAGTAACCCAGTTCATCCATTCGTCTCGCCAGTCGCAATCGCGCAGTCTTTCTCAGATTGATGACCTGCTGGCGAATGAGTCCGAGATGTTCAGCGATTTTTGCGTCATCAATCGGAAGTTGATTCCAAATTTCTGCAAGCCACTCTTCCGATTGCCCCATAGCATCGGCGATCTGTTTGAACGAAGCCGCGCCGGTCAATAAAAAAATATCGAGCGAGTTCGCGCCCTGTTCCTCTTTCAGATTCAGCAGCAGCGCACCGACGTGACGCGGGCTGAGTTGAGCAATTTCGTTCCAGAGTCGTTCGATATAAATTCGCTGATCGAGTTCGCTCGCCGGATGAGCGCGCCTGTCGGCGACGTTTTCAATCTCGACTTCCGTATGCTCCCTGATGCCCCACACAAGCGCGACGAGGCCCACCATCTCATCAAGCTCGACGGGGCCACCGGCGAGTTCGAGTATCGCCGCGACCAGTTCGGGCAAACTCGACTGCGGCGTGAAAGAGCGCGCAAGCGCGCGAGCGTCAATCGGTTGAGTGTGAGTTGATTCATTCGACAAACGATTTTCCCATCGAACCAGTCCTGCGAGCCACGCGCCCTCTTCCGTTTTCCAGAGCGCGAATCCCTCTTTGTGTCGGAGAAAATATCGCAACTTGTTCTTCAGGCTGTGGCGTTGCGGATACTTGCGCCGCAGATGTTCATAGCATGCGTGATAGGCAGTGACGGCGGTGTAGCTGCGAAAATTTCTTATGCCTTTATCGTCCGCGTTGGTTTTGATTTCGGACAATCGCGCGATCAGATGCGCGACCACGTCGCCGTATATGTCTTCGGCATCTGAGAGTTCGGCGCGATGATCCTCGGTGAAATAAACTTTGAGTTTGTAGCCGATGATGTTTTTGACGAGCGGCTCGACCTTTTCCGATATGAGAAGCGCGAGCAGTCGCTCGGCTTCCGTCTCGCCTGCGGCCTCAAGAAAAGGGAGCAGCACAGGGTCAATCTCTCTCGTCATCTGATCAAGCATGGCTATCGGGGAATATCGACAAAGCGTATTTCGAAACGCGCGCCAAGTTAAAATCCATCGCCTGTCATCACGAATGCGGCCCAGTAAAACGGATGGCTATATCTGTTGCTTTTGAGCATCTTCAATACGGCTTTGCGCAGAGCTTCGGACTTGGTCGAGGGCGCGTTCAGGTTGCGATGAAAATCCAGCATCAGTTCCGAGGTACTCGATGCATCGACTTTCCACTGAGTGACAAGAGTCGAAGGCGAACCGGCGACGAACAAGGCCCACGTCAATCCTATCACGCCTTCGCCCGCGCTCACGCGGCCTCGCGCAGTCTCGCACGCCGACAGCACGACCAGGTCGGTCGCAAGGTCAAGCTGCATGATTTCCCACGCTTCGAGCAATCCGTCTTCGCGCCCGCCGGATGGCGACAGAACTATCTGCGAGTACATCGGGCTGTGGTCGTTTAGTATGCCGTGCGTCGCCAGATGCAAACGGCTGAAGCGGGCGGCCTCTCGTTTGAATCGCTCTTCGGTCGCCTCCGCGCCCACATAAATTTTGCTGCGCGCATTGCCATAAACCACAGCCAGCGTTTTTGCTTCCGCTTCGGCCTCCGGCAATGGCGCGAGCGTGGTGTTTCTCAATCCGACTTGCGTATTCGCGCTATCGCCGAGCGCGGGGTTGGCGAAAGCCAGAAGGGTCGAGGATTTTTTCTCAGCCGTTCTTTTCTCGCGCTGCTTTTTCATCTCCGCCAGCACCGAAAGCGAAGGCGCGTAAACGATGGCCGAGTCTTCGATCAGATAACGCTGTCTGCCCGTCTGCAATGCCTGAAAAGGCAGTTCCCACAATGCGGAGTCCGGAACGATGACGAGTTTGCTCCTGCCGCGAAGGTCGCGCTCAGCGGGCTTGATGAGCGATTGATAGAGCCTCGCCGCCGCGGACCGAAAAACCAGATTGTGAGAGGCGAGCGTCTCTCTGAAGCTCCCGGCCATAGCAGCCAACTCTTTTCGGGTCACGGGCAATTCATAAACCGTCAGCGACGGCGCGGCTGTCTGGCGGGTCAAAACGAACAGGAAGGTTTTGTATTGCGTCACGACATATTCAAGCAAAGCCGTTTGGCTGTCGACGAGCGACGAAGCCTGCGCGAGGTTGAAGGCCGGAGTCTGTCCGCGTTGAATTTTCAAATCCGGGTGCGCAGTGTAGAGCCTCGTCAGAAAGGCCTGTTGATCGAGGCGCGCTTTTTTCAATCTTTCATCGAGATCAGCGAGTCGAGCGACGTTCGGTTGCGAGCGAAGAGTCTCGCGCTGAATCTGCGCGTTGAGCGAGTAAATTTCATTATTCGAAGCGCGCTCTTCGTCGCGCTCGCTCGCGGTCATCGCTTTGGTGATCTGCGCGCGCCCGCTTTGCAGCGTATCGAGCAGGACGCGAGCCTTCGCGCGCTCCGCATATCGGAGAGCTTCTTCCCGTTTGTTTTGCCTGACGAGCAATTCGATCATCGAGTGATAGACGGAAATTTTATTTTCAAAAAAATTGCTCTGATCCAATTCGCCGCCCGCACTCTGCGCGCGCAGCGTCTCTATGATCTCTATCGACTGATCCAGAGCCTTGCGCGCCTCGTCGTTTCGATTGAGCGCAATGAGCGCGCGGCCTTTGTTTGAAAGCGCGAACCACAAGAATTCGCGATGGCCCAGTTCCGCGGCTAAAACGGCTGCGCGCTGGGCGAAACGCAACGCTTCTTCCGGCCTGTTTTGCGAATCGTGGAAAAAAGCCAGATTGCACAAAGCGGAAGTGATTTTTTCCTTATCGCCGGTTTTCTCAAACAGAGCCAGAGCGCGTTCGAGCGTATCCTGCGCTTTCGCATCATCGCCCCTCGCGTTGTAAACAGTCCCAAGCCCGACGAGCGAAGCGGCTCTGAGCGAATCGTCTTTCACCTCGCTGCCGAGTTGCATACTTTGTTGAAAGAGATCGGAGGCTTTCGCGTAATCGCCCTGATCCCGATAGACGAAACCCATGAGGTTGAGCGCCTGCGCCGAGTGGGATTTATCGCCGAGCGAACGGTTGAGGTCGAGACATTTTTGAAGGTAGTTCAAAGCCTGAGCGTAGTTTCCCTGAATACGATGAATGCGGCCAATGTTGCCGAGCGAGCCTGCTGCTCCCGCTTTGTTGCCGAGTTCTTCTTCGAAGCTCAGGCTTTTTTCATAAAACTGCATCGCCAATCGATAGTTGCCTCGCGCATAGTAGATATTGCCGATGTTGTTTTGCGATAGAGCGATCAAAGATTTTTCGCGCATCGCTTCTCCCAGAGTCAGAGTTTGCTGTAAGCCTTCGAGCGCGCGGTCGTAATCGCCCATCAGCGAATGGATGATGCCTATGTTTTGCAGCATACCGGCAGCGGCGGCTTTGTCATTGTCCGCTTCGTATAGTTTGAGCGCCTTTTCGTAGAAGGGGAGCGCAGCGACATAATCGGCTATCGAATAGTAAGCCAGTCCAAGCCCGTTTAAGAGCGTCGCGCTGACGGTGTTGCTTTTCACTTCGTCGAGCAATGCGTAACCTTTATTCAAATGATCGAGCGCAGCGTCCGTGTTGCCTTGCAGGCGATAGACTCTGGCGATGAGAGTGAGGATAGCGACGACGCGAGTCGTGTCGCCCTGCTCCTGTCTGAGCTCGAGTGACTGGCCGTAAGAGTCCAAAGCCTCGGCGGGGCGATTTTGCGCCATGTGAGTATTGCCGAGTCTGGCAAGCGCGGAAGCCAGACCGTCGCGGTCGTTGATGCGCCTGGCGACATCGCGAGCCGAGGTGAAAGCGATGAAAGCCTTTTGCAGATTGCGCTGCTCCGAGAAGCGGTCGCCGTGGGCGATGAGAGACTTTCGCAACTCCGGGGTGACGAGTTCTTTTCGAGAGTCGAGGAGCGCGGCACGCTCCGCATCGGTTTTGGCTGCGATCAAAGCTGCGGCCAGTTCTTCGATGGTCGATTGATTTCGAGCAAAACCGTTGCTGAAAAAAACCAGAAGCACGAACAGGCAAAGTGAAAGATATTTTTTACAAGGCACTGGCTCTCTCCTCCGGCATAGTGGCGCAAACCGGTTTGCGCTGTTTCAAACCCCGCACTTTCGGGGCGCGTGATCCGGCAAGCGATCATCTGTTTTCAAATGTCGAGGCTTTTACAGCTAAGGAGGCATTGGATTCGCGTAAAGAGAACGGGCCTGTTGCGCCGCTTCATTGTGCCGCAGCCTTCGCGCTTTGTAAACAGCCTTGCGCCTCACGCCGCTCAATGATCAGATAAAGCCTCTCTTATAAAAAAATTGGCTCATGTTTCCTCAGACTGCGGAGAATGCGAAGCGTTCTGGCCGCTGACGCGGCCCCATGATTTTAGCCGTGTCTTTCAAGGCACGGAACCCCGACAGCAACACGTCTCAGCGTCGCGCGAGCGACGATTGAATTTTGCAACGCTCTCAACCGTCACTGACGCGACGTGGTA
>Ga0187893_10000902_pt1 | contig 74695 bp, 67 predicted proteins | sample MA1701074metaG_FD_139574 | JGI IMG/M metagenome (GOLD analysis project Ga0187893, IMG submission 139574) | White microbial mat communities from a basaltic lava cave in the Kipuka Kanohina Cave System on the Island of Hawaii, USA - MA170107-4 metaG ...
ACACTGGAAACTATGTTTTTAAACTTTTCTGCGATTTGAGATTTCTAATTTGAGATCGCAGAAAAGCTGCTTCAACCGTGTTGGCTTATTGAATAAAAGTCGAATTTTTTAGTTTCCAATGTAGTGAATGGTATTTAAGACTTATAACTTGAAACTTTTGCGTCCGGCCTTTGATTCAAGGCACAGGGATGGATCAATTTATCCGATGGTAAAACTCCGCATAAAAAACTATCTCTTTCGCAGGCGCTTTTTGGGGACTCTCTCATTCTGCGAACGGAAAATAACGAGCGGCGCAATGACCGATTCGCATCTTCCCGTTGAGGAGGAATCAATGCCAAAAAAAAGTGTTCGAGCGATTTGGATAATGATCGGAATGATGGTTTTGCTGTCGGCCAGTCATCGCTCGCCGATAAGTCCCGCTTCCGCAGATGACGGAGAAACTTCTTGTCGGTTGAAAAAGTTCCCGGAAGAAACAGGCATAGTCCTGCGCCTTGAGAACGGCAGGGTGACGTGTCACGCAGCAAGCGAGCGCGACGCGCAGGCTCTCATCGCATCCGGCCACACGCAATCGGATTCTTCGCCGCGGCAAAATCTCACAGTGCAAGGCACAGGCAATATAACTTTCGTCGTGCGCGCCGGAGCCGGACTCGCAGCCAGCCCGCAAGCCCGCGACGCATTTCTCAAAGCGGCGGAAATCTGGTCTTCGCTGATAGAAGCTCCACAGCCGGTCACCATCGTCATCGATGTGGATTACACCCCGACTGTTTTGGGGAGTACCATTCCTCTCGGTCAAGCCCGACCGCAAAACCTCATCGGCGCGAACGAATACGGTGATTGGCGAGCCTCAGTCATTGCCCAGTCGAATAGCGGCAAAGATTTGGCGCTATTCAGTGCCTTGCCGGAGACCGCTGTGCCGACTGATCTCGGCGATACCAGCACCTTTGTGATGCCCTCGGCGCTTTTGCGAGTCGTCGGGCTGATTCCTCCGGTTGCCGACCCCGACGGCGAGTTAGCCCTGTTTGGGTCGCCTCCTGCAATCGACATGCTCAGCATAGCGCCATGGGATTTCAATCCTGATGATGGCATCGGCGCTGGCCAACTCGATTTTATCGGCACCTCTCTGCACGAGATAGGACATGCTATCGGTTTCGTTACGCGAGTCGGCACAACGGACACGAATCCGAATCTGCCGCTCACAGTGAGCGCGTTCGACATCTACCGCTTTCGTTCGGGTACGACGATGGAGACCTTCACCACAGCGCAACGCATCTTGTCGGCAGGTGGGCAACATTTTCATTATGCGGGAGAAAAAGAGATTCCGCTTTCAACCTCTCGGCTCAACCTGACGGGCGGCGATGGGTTCGGAGCCGATCACTGGAAAGATGACTCCTTCGTAGGGGCGCGACTCGGAGTGATGGACCCGCAACAGAGATTTGCAGAGCAGTTTGGCGTATCCGGCAATGATATCATCGCCCTCAAAGCCATGGGCTATCGCCTAGTCGGCGAAGCTACAGACCACGCGCCTTACGTCGGCTCACTGAAAGGCAATCTGCAAGGCGACTCTTTGAGTGTGACGGGCGCGGTCTACGATATCGATTCGGATGTCTCAATTGTTCAAATCTCTCTTCTCGACAGCTTTGGAAATATTTTGCGCGAGGACGCGCCCGCCGCGTTTGGGAGTGGCGAAAAGGTGAGCGATTTCATTTTCAACCTCATCGGTCTCGATGCGCTTCCCGCGGCCGTGGGGGCGAGAGTCCTGTTCACAGATAACGCGGGCAATGCGAGCGAGCCAATAATCGCAGGCTTCAATCTTGCGGACGCGGGCGGGCCGACGATCACGAGCGCCACTTTCAATGGCAGCAAGCTCGTCATAAAAGGCAAAGACCTGTCGGGGCAACTGGAAATCGAAATCAACGGCGCAGTGGTCGCGACCAAAGATAACGGTTCGAATAAAAAAGCGAAGATCAAAGGCAAGGCCGCCGCGCTCAACCTCCGCGATGGAGCCAATCGCCTGCGCGTAAGGCGCAATGGCGCGCGCTCCAATATCGCCGTAATGATCTTCTGAAATATCTTCATTGGTTATGAAGCAGGGAAGCCACCAAGCCAGCAACGCCGGAACCCTGTTGGCGATTGATAGGGAGAATATCAGATGACGAAAAAAATGATGATTGTCGTAAGCGCAGTTTGTTTCCTAATCAATACGACGGCGAACGCTTCCGCGCAAACGCTTGCGCCGTCCGACCGTCAGCGCATCGAAAACTACGGCGCGCTTTTCATCCGCGCGATCAATGCCGGAAATCCCGAAGCCTACACGAAAGCCGTGCCGGAAGTCTTCGCGCAGGTTTTTATACAAAGCGCCAGCGAAGCGCGGCTGGCCGGTTTGCTCGCCAGGCTGCGCGAGAATTACGGCGAGATGGAGTATCACCACTCGGAGTTGATCGAAGTCACATTCGGTGAAAAGACCCGCCGCGTCCTGCACGTCTTCGCCAAAGCCAAAGGCGCGAAGACCTGGAAAGACATTCAGCTTCGAATTGAAGAAAATCCGCCGCATAAAATCCAAGAGTTGGCTTTTATAGCTGATGTAGCCGAGCCAATCAGTTTGCCGAACGGCGCGATTACTGACCGCAGGACGCTCGACTGGCTCAACGGTTATGTAGACAAACTGATCGCCGACAACGACCTCGCGGGAAGCGTTTTGATTGCGCAGGGCGACAAGATCATCTACGAGCGCGCCTTTGGTTTTGCCGATGCCCGACGCGCGACCAAAATAAGCGAAGCGACGCGCTTCAGCATGGCGAGCGGCAGCAAGATGTTTACGGCCCTTGCCATCGCGCAACTGGCTGAGAAGGGCAAGCTCAGTTATTCGGACCCCGTCAGTAAATATTTTTCCGATTTCCCCGATGCTGCCTTCGCGAAAAAAGCGACGATTCATCACTTACTGTCACATACATCAGGCGTGAAAGAATACTGGACAGAAGAGTACATGAAGAACTGGAAACAAATCACTGACGTGAAACAGATGTTGCCGTGGGTCTACAAGGTCGGCACGGCGTTCGAGCCGGGTACGAAGTTCGAGTACAGCAATTCCAATTTCATCCTCGCCGGTCTGATCGTCGAGAAGGCGAGTGGGATGGACTTCTACAGCTATGTGCGCAAGCACATCACAGGGCCGCTCGGTATGACGATGACCGATTTCTATCTGCGCGACGGGTCAGTGGCGAATCTGGCGGAGTTTCTCAAGCGAGGCGCGAATGGCTGGGAAGTCGCCGATCACGGAGCGCGCGGCACGTCGGCTGGAGGGTGTTATTCGACGCCGCGTGAGATGTTGAAATTCGCGCGCAGTCTGATAGGCGGAAAGCTGGTGGCGAAAGATACGTTGTCAACACTCACCACTACGAAGACACGCGCCGTCAATGCGGATATGGATTACGGCTATGGATTCGAGATCGGCAACGAAGGCAACGTGAAATCATTCGGTCACGGAGGGATCGCAAGCGGCATCAATTTCGCCTTTCGTTACTTCCCTGCCGAAGACCTGACCGTGGTGATGTTCAACAATCAGGACAATGGCGCGTATGACGACTTGCGCAAGAACATAGTCAAGCTGATCACCGGCGTGCGGTGAACGACAAACAGTGAGCGAGCGTCATAGGAGGGAAACGCATTAGTTAAGAAGGAGAGTACAGATGCAGACCAATATCCGATGTATGTTCAAGCGAAGCACGCGCGTCGCCGCATGGTTGTTGACGCTGAGTATCATCGCAGCGACGCTGTCCTCACTCGCTTCCGCCAAACCGCCGGTCGTTCAGGATGAACAGAGCGAGCAAAAGTGGCGCGAGGATCTGCAATCGCTCGTCACCGGACTGCGACGCAATCACCCGAATCCATTTCACGGAATTCCGGAGGCGGACTTTGAAGCGGCAGTCGCCAGCCTTGACGCCCGTATCGCCACGCTGACCGACAGCCAGATCAACCGTGAATTCATAGGGCTGGCCGCTTTGATCAGCCGGAATGGGCGTGATGGTCATACACAGTATTTGCCTTCGCTGATGAACCTGCATCCTCTGCCCCTCCAACTCTACACGTTCAGTGACGGATTGTTTATTATCGACGCCCGACAGCCTTATGAAGCGTTGATAGGCAGGCAGGTCACGGCGATTGGCGATCATGCTGTCGAGGAAGTCATGGCGGCGCTGACCCCCTACATCACAAAGGATAACGACTCGACGGTGCAGTGGTTCATGCCGACTTTTCTCATCTTTCCGGAGTTTCTTGAGAGCTTCGGTTTCATCGCTGATCCTGACCAGGTCCCGCTTAGGTTGCAGGATGATAGCGGCGAAGAGGAGACGGTGACGATCTCTCCCATCACCGTCTCCGAGTATGTGGCATGGCGGGAATTTCCCGCGATCAAACTTCCCCAAACACACGACGAACTCTATCTGAGCGATTCTTATGATCCGTTCTGGTTCACCTTTCTTGCGGATTCAGGCACGCTCTACATACGCTACAACCAGATCGCCAGGAAGAACGACTCCGGCCAGAAGATGAATAAGTTCGTCAAGAAAATAAAAAAGGAAATAAAAAAGAAGCCCGTCCAGCGGCTCGTCCTCGATTTGAGGCAGAACAATGGCGGCGACAACACGACCTATGGCTCGTTGCTGACTGCGCTCAAGGATAACGCCGCGATCAATCAACCGGGCAAACTGTTTGCTATCATCAATCGGGGAGTTTTTTCGGCGGCGGCCAACTTTGTCACCGATCTGGAGAAGCAGACCAACGTCGTATTTGTGGGCGAGCCGACCGGAGGCAGTCCGAACCACTATGGCGATGCCGTGCCGGTGGTGTTGCCCAATTTCGGCGGGACGCTATTGGTCTCAACCGTCTATCATCAGAGGAGCGAGCCAAACGATGCGCGATTATCGGTCGAACCGGATATCGCAGTCGAGTTGTCGGCGGCAGATTATTTCTCTGGTCGGGACGCGGCGATGGCAGCTATCCTGGAATTCACTGCTCAACAACAGACCATCAGACGCGCCGGACAATCGCATTCGGGCAAGTAACCTAAGCGGAGTTGTATGAGTGAGCAGGGCGGCAGCGAGGCCCATTAAGTAGATGGCAACAAGTCAAAGTCGAAAGGAGCGATTATGCAAAGCTTGATTCAAGACCTGCGCTATGGCGCGCGAATGCTGCTCAAGCAACCGGGCTTTACGCTCGTTGCCGCGCTCACGCTTGCTTTGGGCATCGGGGCGAATACGGCCATATTCAGCGTCGTCAACGCGGCTCTGCTGCGCTCGTTGCCTTTTCCCGAACCGGAACAGATCGTTCGTGTCTATTCCAGCGATATAGTTAGAGGCGGCCTGTCGCCGTTTTCCTATCAGAACTTTCTCGACCTGAAAGCGCGCAATCAGTCGTTTGCGCACGCGGCAGCCTACACGCTCAGTTCGACCAACCTGATCGCCGACGACGCGCCCGCAAGGATTCGTTTCGCCACTGTGACGACAGAATTCTTCGACGTGCTTGGCATCGATCCTCTGCTCGGTCGCACCTTTCGGCCCGAAGAAGGGCAGACGGGTCGCGGCGAAGTGGTGGTGCTGAGTTACGGTTTCTGGCGCAGGCATTTCGCGGGCGACCCGTCTGCGATAGGCAAAACAGTGAGGCTCAACGAGGAGCCTTGCACTGTGATCGGAGTGATGCCCGGCGAGATGAATTTTCCCGCAAGTGATATCGAATTGTGGAGACCGCTCGCGGCTGAACCCGAAGCCACAGGCTCGCGCGGCAGCTATTGGTTGAGCGCGATTGCGCGTTTGAAATCCGGCGTCACGCTCGCGCAGGCGTCAGCGGATTTGAAAGCGGTCGCCGGAGGATTAGCTGAGCAGTACCCCGACGACAACAAAGGGCGGGGCATAGAGTTGATCGGCCTGCGAGAAGTTCAAAACAGCCAGTCGCAGACCATATTGCTGCTGTTGTGGGCAGCCGTCGGTTTAGTGTTATTGATTGCCTGCGCCAACGTCGCCAATCTGCTGCTGGCGCGATCCGCGGCGCGCGAAAAAGAGATTGCCATTCGCAGCGCGCTCGGCGCATCCCGGCGGCGGGTTATTCGATTGCTGCTGACCGAAAGCTTGTTGCTCTCAGTCGTAGGCGGCGTGGCCGGAGTGCTGCTGGCCGTGTTGGGTGTGAATTACCTGCGCAGTCTGATTGCTGAAATGATTCCGCAGGAGGTCAGCCTCGACGGCGGCGTGATGGCTTATGCGCTCGTGCTATCGATTGTGACGGGCGTCATGTTCGGTCTGATTCCCGCGATGAGAGCGGGGCGGATCGATCTTAATGCTTCGCTCAAGGAAGGCGGAAAAAGCTCCGCCGTCGGCGTGCGCCATCGCGCAGGTCAGGCGTTGGTGATAGGCGAAATCGCTTTGACGCTCGTCTTGCTGGTCGGCGCTGGTCTGCTGCTTCGCAGCCTCGTCGCAGTCATGAATGTCGAACCCGGATTCGATCCTGAGCGGGTGTTGACTATGCGCATCGCGCCGCCGCAATTCCGCCCGCAGCCCGGTGATACGATCAGTTCGATAATCGAACGATTCAAGCGCGAGCGTGAACAAACGGCAAACTTTTATCGCGCGCTCAATGAACGCATCAACACATTGCCTGATGTCGAAGTTTCCGGCGCGATCAATTCCCTGCCGCTGTCGGGGCTGATGTGGATGCAGGGCTTTGCTATCGAAGGCAGACCTCTGCCTTCTCCTGCGGATTCCCCGACGGCGCTGGGGCGCGTCGTGATGCCCGGTTATTTTAGCGCGATGAAAATCCCATTGCTCGAAGGCCGCGATCTGACTGAAGCAGATGACCAGCGCACGCCGACGGTAGCTGTCATCAGCCAGTCGCTGGCCTTCGAGCAATGGCCGGATGAAAACCCTGTCGGCAAACGTGTGCGCTTCGGCGTAGGGGCTGACAATCCATTCTTCGATTGGGTGACGATTGTGGGCATCGTCGGCGATGTGCGACACGACAGCCTCGAAGCCGCGCCTGCGCCGATGATCTATGTTCCGCTGGCGCAGACAACCTTCGGATTTTTCGGCGACTGGGGGATGACGATTGTCGCGCGCACCAGACGAGAGCCGTCCGCCTTGACGGGACAGGTGCGCGAGCTGGCGCGCAATCTCGATCCGACGCTCCCGCTTTACGAAATCACCACGATGGAGCAGTTGATGCGCGTATCGCTCGACGAACGCCGCTCTCTGCTCGTGTTGCTGGAAGGTTTCGCGGTGCTGGCGCTGGCGTTGGCGGCCATCGGTCTTTACGGCGTGGTGTCGTTTCTCGTAAGCCAGCGCACGCGCGACATAGGCATAAGGCTGGCGCTGGGGGCGCAAACCGGCGACGTGTTGCGAATGGCTTTAGGTCAGGGATTGAAGCTTGCGCTTACAGGCATCTTTATAGGGCTGATCGCGGCAGTGGCGTTGACGCGCCTGATTAGCAGTTTGTTGTTCGGCGTGAGCGAAACCGACCCGCTGACGTTCGGCGTGATCGCCGTGCTTCTGACCTCGGTCGCATTGTTGGCTTGCTTCGTACCGGCGCGGCGGGCAGCGAGAGTCGATCCGATGATCGCGCTTCGGTGCGAGTGAAGGAGATACATGAGATTTCGTTTGCTGCTTTCGATATCGCTTATGCTCACAGTCGCTGCTGTGTCGAAGGCGCAAGCTATCGATACGCCCAGCGAACGACGAGTGAACGCCACGCTCAGTCAAGAGGAATCTGTTCGATGGCGCGAAGACCTCCGCTACATGGCGGAAGAGATGCCTAAGACTCACAAGAATCTCTTTCACACTGTGTCGCGTGAGCGATTCGATACGGCGATCCAAAAACTTCACGACCGCATCCCCGCGCTTGCCCGTCATCAGATCATCGTCGAGATGATGCGCATCGCGGCGATGGTCGGCGATGGTCATACGAACATCGCGCCGACGCGCGACCCCAAGATCGGCTTTCGAACTTTGCCCGTGAAACTCTATCTGTTCAAAGACGGGCTGATCGTGCGCGCGGCGATGCGCGAATACGCCGGGATGGTCGGCGCTCGCGTGGTGATGATCGGTAACGCTTCGGCGGAAGAGGCAGTCAAGCGCGCAGTCGAAATAACGGGTCGCGATAACGACATGGGCGCGCGATACTTCGCACCGTTTCTGCTCGCGATGCCTGAAGTTCTGCACGCGCTCGGTCTGGCAACGAGTCCCGATGAGGCGCAATTTGTGATCGAAAAAAACGGGCGCAGGGAATCCGTCACGCTCAAGCCCTTTGGCTTGCCGGAGATGATGCCTGCGGATACGGATACGAGTTGGATGGCGAAAGAAGGCTGGAACGATCTGCGCGACAACGCCGCGCTGCCCGTCCCGATGTGGTTAAGAGACCCGCAGAACAAATTCTGGTTCGAGTATCTGCCGGAAACGAAAATCGTCTATGCGCAAATCAATCAGGTCGGCGACAAAGAGACGGAGACGCTCGCCGCTTTCTCCAAGCGGCTGTTTGCTTTCATTGATGCGAATCCGGTTGAGAGACTGATTCTCGATCTCCGATTGAATCGCGGCGGCAATGGCGGGCTGCTGCGTCCGCTCGTTACAGGCGTCATCAAATCGAAGCTTGATCAACCGGGCAAGCTCTTTACCATCCTGGGGCGCAGCACATGGTCAGCCGCGCAGTTTTTGCTCAACCATCTGGAGCAATGGACGAACGTGATTTTCGTCGGCGAACCGTCCGGCTCGAAAGGCAATCATTATGGCGACTCGCGCAAAATCATCCTGCCCAACAGCGGCATCACGGTGCGCGCTTCGGTTTACTACTGGCAGGACTGGTCGCCGTGGGATTTGCGACAATGGACTGCGCCACATCTGACTGCGGAACTCACGTCTGATGATTATCGCGCGAACCGAGACCCGGCGATGAAGGTGATTGAAAGTTACAGGCCGCAAAAGCCTCTGGCGGAGGTTTTGGAAGAAGGGCTTGCGAAAAACGATCTCGCGCTGACGACGAAACTTTTCCGGCAGATGATGGCTGACCCGCTCAATCGTTATCTCAATGTCGAAAACCAGATGCTCACGCTCGGCTATCGGCTGTTGCGGGAAAAGAAAATCGACGCGGGCCTGCTCATTTTGCAACTCAACGTCGAGACGAATCCGCAATCAGCCAATGCCCACGGCGCGCTCGCCGATGCGTATTTCTTAAAAGGTGAAAAAGAACTCGCGCTCAAACATTATGAAAAATCGTTCGAGTTGAACCCGGGCAACTTCGACGTGCGAGACAGGATGAAACAGCTTCGACAAAAGTGATGAAGATGAAAATCATGCTTAAACATGTCCGGCCTGTCGGAACAAAAAATGACCGCTCGCTGATTTCTCGCGCTGTTGGTTTGAGCATCGCCGTGATGGCAATCCTTTTTATTTCTCAACCGGCGATCCATGCGCAGGAGGCGAAATATACTCGCGAGGATGTGACCTTCTCAAGCGCAGGGTTGCTACTCAAAGGAACTCTCTTCCTCCCCAGGAGTGAAAAGCCTGTACCCGGTGTCGTCCTCCTTCATGGCTCAGGCGAAACTAAAAGGAGTGATAACTTTTATTACGCACAAATTTTTGCCCGTCATGGCATCGCGGCGCTGACGTATGACAAACGCGGCGTGGGCGAATCGCAGGGCGACCCGCAGGCGTGGCGCTTTTTCAGCTTTGATGATCTGGCGACGGATGCAGCAGCCGGAGTCAACCTTCTTCAAAATCATAAGAACATTGATGCTCGGCGTGTCGGCATCTTCGGCGCGAGTCAGGGCGGAATGATAGCCCCGCTCGCCGTGACCAAAAGTAAAGGCGTGGCTTTTCTCGTGCAACTGTCCGCGCCTGTCACTACGATTGGGGAAGACATGTTATTCGACAGGGCGCTGCGCCTGCGGTCGGAAGGATTCACGGATGAAGAACTCGCCGAGGTGCGCGAAATGCAGTTGGTTGACTATGATGTGACGCGGGGAAAACGCTTCGATGAATTTCAGGCGCTTTGGGAAAAGCACAAAACCAAGCGATGGTTCCGCCGCGTCTATCGCTTTGAAACCCCGAATGGCATCAATCACCCGTACCGCCGCTGGGAGAGAACAGTGCTGGACTTCGATCTGGTGCCGGCGCTTCAGAAATTGGATACGCCGATGTTCTGGCTCTACGGTGAGCCGAAGCTTGATCGCCATGTTGATGTGAAATTGAGCCTCGAACGTGTTGAAGCCCTGCGTCATTCGGGCAAGCCGTATCAGGTGCTGGTCGTCAAGGGCGGCGATCATAATCTGGAACCGGCAAAGGGCAATAACCTTGAAGTGATCGAGAGCATGCAGGCAAGCTGGCAACGGCCTCTGTTCGAGTGGCTAACCAAAATTTTGAAATGAAAGGTTGATGAACCGCTCAAACACGCTTCAAATCCGCCGGTTTTATTGCCTGAATTTTTTTCGACCCGGTTGTATTTTCCCGCCGCCTCACGATTCTCTTCTGATTGAGCCTCATCGTTGAAAACTCACCTGAAAATTTCTGGAGGAATAATGAAAATTCGAAATCTGATTTCCCTTATGGTTGTTTTTGTGTGCGCGTTCGGCTCGGTCCCAGCCTTCGCTTCCAGTGATGACAGTCGCGGCGGTGATGATCTTTCGGAGCTTAAAGGAGTCATCGAAGCGATGCCGTCATCGAGGTTCGCGGGCGATTGGACAGTCAGCGGAAAGACGGTTCACGTCACTTCCGCCACGCGCATTGAGCAGGAAGGAGGACGGGCCGAACCGGGAGCTTTCATAGAAGCTAAAGGAACGTTCCGCTCCGACGGTTCATTCGATGCTGTTAAAATAGAAACCAAGAGCCGAGGTGAATCCTCAGACGATCTGCATTTCAAAGGCACTATAGAAAGTCTGCCTTCATCGGGACTCGTCGGCGACTGGCGCGTGGGCGGTCGCACGGTGCGAGTAACGGCGACGACGCGCATAGAAGCCGAGATCGGCCCTGTCGTCGTCGGAGCTTTCGTCGAAGTCGAAGGCGTGATGCAATCGGACGGCGCATTTCTGGCCAAAGAGGTCGAGGTGAAATCGAACGTCTCAGGCGGAGACGGACGCGACGAGCTTAAAGGCGTTATCGAAAGTCTGCCTTCATCGGGGCTTGTGGGTGACTGGGTGGTCAGCGGTCGCACAGTGCATGTGAGCGATTCTACCACTATCAATCGGGAACACGGCGCGGTCGCGGTCGGCGCGCAGGTCGAAATTCATGGCCAACTCAGAGCCGACGGCTCGCTCGACGCTCAGCGAATCGAGGTCAAGCCTGCTGCGTCGGATGATCGCGGCGGCAGTCCGGCTAATTTCAAAGGAACCATCGAAGCGATGCCGTCATCAGGGCTGATCGGCGACTGGACGATAAGCGGCAGAACGGTTCACGTGTCTGCTTCGACCCGGATCAAACAGCAGCATGGTCAGGTCGCTGTTGGCGTGAGGGTCAAGGTGAAAGGTCGAAGGCTTGCCGACGGCTCAATCAATGCGACGCTGATTCAGGTGAAGGATTCGAGATAAGAAGTCGAAGCGAAAATCCGATCACATTCTCATGCGGCAGGACTCGAAGTCCTGCCGCATTCATATTTTTCAGGCTGGAGACACTTCTTCTCTCAGCACGGCGGCGCGCGGAATTATCTCCAGTTGATAGGTCGCAGCCAGCGCCCAGCAGATTGCGAATATCCAGCGCAGGTATATATCGACGAAAAAGCCGTATCGCGGAGACCATATCGGAACGAGCAGTGAAGCCAGATGCGAGGCGTCGCGCGCGACGCTTGCAATGACGACCGTATTCCAGACTCGCGCGACCGCGCCTCCTCCCATCTGCGATACATAGCGTCGCACGACCAGCCCCAATGATACGATCACGCCGCCGACCGTCACCGCCACCTCTCTGTACCCGGTCACGGAAGAGAAATTAGTGGCGCTTCCCTGATAAGAGGCCGCCAGAATCGTGGCGACGGCCATAGCCCACGCGCCCGCGATGTAGAGATAATCCACCGGCTTGATTTCGAACTTCAGTCCCGTGCCTTTGTACAGTCGAATCGTAGTTGTCAGAGCCGCAATGAACAGCAGATCGCTGACCGTGTAAAAGTAGAGGAAGTTGAATCCGCCCGCGGGGAAGAGATTGAGGAAACCGGCTATCAATCTCATGTCACACAGCACGCGCACGAGGAGGAAACTCGCGATCAGAGTCCAGGTGAGGCGCGCAGTGTCGCCTCTGGAAAACATCGCGCGGACGCGGATGATCTGCGCGAGCGCGATCATTTCGACAAGCAGAACCGCTACGGTCAACGCCATCACGACCGTGCGCGCGCCGCTGCTCGTGCGCACGTCGCTCACATCTCCAACTGCAACTGCGTAGACAATGGGAAGCGCGACGAGCGAAGCCAGCAATATAGTCAATATATGTTTCGATTTCATTCCGATTAGCCCCTTGCCTCCAATTGCCTTAGTTCCTGCGCAACTTGCGCAGCGCCCTCTGATCCCAGCCAGACGGCGAGCATCGGGCGCATGGCTTCGGCAAGCTGTGGCAACTGATCACTATGGATGTCCTCGACCGACATTCGCATCTTCACACAGTAGTGCCTCAGCAGATTGGCAGCCGTAGCCTCGCCCAGCATAGGCGTGAGGTAGTTGAGAATTTGTTGATGCACAGGCTTATTCTCCTTTTCTGAGCGTCGCTATCCCGCCTTCAATGTGTCACAGCTCAGAGAGAATCACTCTTAGGGGCAGAGCAAAAGGTGATATTTAAGGGTCGAGCGAAATTGTATGGCGGTTATGAGTGGGGGTCAATAGAAAATTTTTTCGTGTTGCCACAATCACGTTCGAGAGGGAGATTGGCGGGTAACGATTTCTGTATTTTATCTTGAGAGCGCAGAAACACCTCTCCGCGCTCTTGTTTGTCCAAAGATTCTGCAACTCCTCCCTGCTCTGCTACACTAACACACGACGAGCGTTAAAAATCTCTTTGCGGGACGATCACCAATGAAATTGCTTTCAGGGCGATGGTACGGCGACACCTTGAATAAAGACAGCGTGGCGGGGTTGACGCTCACAGAGACGCTCTACCGCTCAAATCTCAAGCTGCCGCAACATTCACACGAGCAGGCATATCTTTGTCTGGTTCTCAAAGGCGCTTATACAGAAAGCTATGGCAGGCAGACGCGCGCCTGCAAAACGGCGACGTTGATTTTTCACCCCGCAGATGAATCGCACGCTGATCATTTTCATACCGAATCACGCTGCTTCAATATTCAGATGAACGACCTGTGGATGGAGCGCGTCAGAAAGCATACTGCCTCTTTGCCTGAACCCAGAGCTTTTCAGGGAGGATTGCTGCCGCGTCTGGCAATGCGTCTTTATGGCGAGTTTCGCAGAGATGACGAATTCTCGCCGCTCGTAGTCGAAGGCATCGCGCTTGAGATCATGGGCGAAGCGAGTCGCAGACTTGCAAACAAACAACATAGGGTCCCGCCGCGCTGGCTCACGGAGGCTCGCGACATTCTCCGCGAACAGTTCTGCGAACGGCTCACGGTTTTTGAACTCGCGCATTTAGTCCGCATACATCCGGTTCATCTGGCGCGCGAGTTCCGCCGATTTTATCACTGCACGATAGGCGACTATGTGCGGCAACGGAGAATCGAATTCGCCTGCGAAAAGCTTGTTCAATCAAACGCGCCATTGAGCGAAATCGCTCTGGCGGGAGGCTTCTTCGATCAAAGTCACTTCACGAAAACCTTCAAACAACACACGGGCAAAACTCCGCAGGAATATCGCGCCGCTTTTCAACCGCGCTAATCCAATACCATCGCGTTTCAACTCTACAATACGTCTGGCCTGTGTCGTGATAGCCTCTCGGCCATGAATCGAATCTATTTGCTCGCTCTTTTCTTCGTCTTCTCCGCGTCTGCTTATGCGAGACCACAGACACAGGTAAAGTCGTCCGCCGGTTCAGCCCCCCGATACGATCTATCGGTGAAGGTTTTTCCCGACGCTCACCGCATAGAAGTCACAGGCACGCTCGTGCTTGCGCCCGTGAGCGAGACCCGGCCTGCGGTTCAAATCGTATTGAGCGATGTGATGCGCGATCTTCAGGTCGAATTCCTTGAGCCGAGGTCGTGCGCCGGTCAGGCGAAAATCGAAAAGCAGCGCGAAGCAAATAAAATAATCGTCTGGGCAGTAAAGCCTGCAAGCGCGATCCCCGCAGGCGAAGCAGTAAAACTGAGATTCAGTTACGCAGGCGGCGAGGAGATTCGTTTTGTCTTCTATATCGGCGCGGAAGGCTCGTTCGCAGGCGGCTTCAACACCGCGTGGTATCCGCAGGTGGAAGGCGAGAGAAAAAATCAACCGGCGAAAAGCACAGGCAGAATGGCTTTTTCCGTCCCCGCCGAATACAAAGTCATCGCCAACGGAAAGCGACTCGGCACAGCAGAACAGGAGGGCAAAGCGGATTTCCTCTTCGAGGTCGTTCAACCATCGATGTTTTCATTCGCCGCGGCGAAGTTCGTCGTCCAACAGCACATCAGCAAGAGCGGCATCCATACGGCGGCGTATTTGTTGCGAGCGCGTCCGCACACAAAAGCTTATCTGGAAAAGTGCGCTGAGGTGATCGACGTGCTGGCGAGGGAATTCGGCCCGCACCCTTATGGCGATTTCGCTTTGGTGGAAACGCCCAACGAGCAATCCGACAAAGCCGGTTTCGCGGGCGCAAGCTTCGAAGGCTTCATCATGTCGAACAGCAGTTTCCTCGATCAGGATTTCAATACAGCTTATTACGGTCACGAAATCTCTCACCAGTGGTGGGGAGTTTCGGTCGGCAAAAAAGACGGCGCGCGCGGCAATATGATGCTCAGTGAGGCGATGGCTCAATACGGTTCTTTGCGCGCAGTTGAAATTCTCGAAGGCCCGCGCGCCGCTGAACAGTATCGCCGCTTCGGGTATCCGGGATATGTCGCTCTGCAAAACGCTACGGGCTATTTCATGATCGAGTCGGCAGGCTTCGATCAGCCGTTGTCGAGCCTCGTGTCAGGTCAATATACCCGCATTCTCGCGGACGGAAAAGCATTCATCGTTTATGACATGCTCTCTCGGACGGTCGGGCGCGAAACTTTCAGCCGCACCCTGCAAAACATCGCCCGCCAATACGCCGGAAGCCACATCGGATGGGATGAATTTCTGCAAGCGATTGAGAAGGGCGCAGGCAAGGACTTGAAATGGTTTTACGAGCAGTGGTTCGAGCGCAAGGGCGCGCCGGAATGGAACACAAGCTGGAAGCAGGAAGGTAATTCGGTGCGAGGAGTGATCACGCAGGCTCAACCTTTTTACCGCGTCGCTCTTGAAGTGCTGATCGAAGGCGATGAGTATCAAACCTCTTTGCAGACAATCGAGATTAGCGGTGAACGCACGGAGTTCTCTTTTCCCATAAAGTTCTGCGCGCGCTCGGTGACGGTCGATCCGCATTTTCTGGTGTTGAATCGAACCGAGCAATTCCGCGCCCTCAAATCGGCGTTTGCCGCTCACATCCGCGCCAGAGAGGAGCGTAACAAGAAGCGATTTGACGAAGCCGAAAAGATACTGCGCGAGGCGTTTGCGAAAGAGAGCGACCCGGATATATACGGCGCGCGTTTCACGTTAGAGGTCGCTTTGGGGCAATTGTTCGCCGATCAGAAGAAATTTGCCGAGGCGAAAAATCATTTTCAGACCGCTCTGGCCAGAGCCGCCAGGCGAGCAGATATTTTGCCATCCGTTTATTTATCCTTAGCGAAAGTTGCCAAAGAACTCAACGACGAAGCTACATTGAAATATGCAGTCAGCGGCGCGATTGCGGCTGAAGCCGCGCTGGGCGGAGACACTGGCGCAGCAAGCGAGGCTCGCAGTTTACTTTTGAAGTGAACCAGGATCATTCGAGGAGGGAAATTAGCGGGTGACTATTATAGCCTGCGCGCTGCCTGCTTCATTGACTTCATCAGCCGCGCGGTTGCCCGATTCCAGTGCGCCGTTCATCCATCCGTGCCACGCCGAAGTATGCTCTCCCGCGAAGTGAATCCTTCCTTCCGCACGTTGCGCTATGGGAAGAAGCTCAGTCATCTGACCCGGCTCGAAATAAGTGAAAGCTCCTCGCGCCCACTTGTCTTCGTGCCAAATCTGGCTCGTGCCGCTCTCGTAACGGCTGTTGAGTCCGCTGAAGAGATCGCCCATTCGGGCAAGCACATGGTTTTGTCTGTCGCGCTCGCTCATCGCGCTTATATCCAAAGCGCGCTGGCCTCCCGTGTAGGAAGCCAACAGCCCGCGCTGACCGGGCTGAGTGAGCGTAGGCGAGTATGTATTTTGAATGCTGAGATCGGTATAACCGAAGCCGTCGAAGCCGTCTCGCTCCCACTGACGCTGGCGGAACTGAAGAAAAGTGCGAGTGACGGGCGTGAGCTTGAGATCGCGGATTGTCTGCTGTTTGTCTTCGGGAAAAGGCGGCGATACTTCTATGTCTTTCAGAATGGAAAAAGGCAACGCGCAGATGACGCGATCAGCCGTGAAGGTTTGAATCTCGCCTTTGCGGTCGCAGGTGATGGTCACGCCTTCTTCGTTTTGCTCGATGCGAAGTACGACCGCCTGTTTTTTGAATTGTTTCTTCACTCGTTTCTTGAAGGCGTTCGGCAGTTGATCGTTGCCGCCGATGATTTCAAAAAAAATTCCGCCTGAAGCCACAGCCTCAGTCACCACTCCGTCGAGAGCGGAAAAGGAATCAAGCCCGAACCCTAGAATGCCGAGTTGCGAAGATTCTATGATATCGATTGCGCCGCTCGAAGCGCCGAGGTTCTGAAGCAGTTGCTCAAGCGTCAAAGCATCAAGCTCTCTCAGAGAATCCGGCGGCCATCCGGCTCGTCGGGGATTGCCGACCTCGCGCATGTGATCTCCGAGATAAAGCGACGGCAGGGCATAAAAACCCGCCTGTCGCTCGGCAGGTTTCAAACTGAAAGGCACATCGGCTGCCCCGCCCGTGCGTATGCTGAAGCGACTGCCGCGAAGATGGGCTATCGAATTGAGTCCGAGCTTTGCTGAGATGTTGAGCGGCAATCCGAAGTCGTTCGCATACTCCCACGTGAAAGTGTGATTTTGCGGAAAAGCTACAGGGCCGGCTTCGGCATAAAGGCCGTCTGCGAAATTTCTCAGAGTCCGCACGCGCCCGCCCGGCGATTTGCGCGCTTCGAGAATCGTCACCGTATGGCCTGCGCGCTTGAGTTCGTAAGCGGCGCTGAGACCGGCAAGTCCGCCTCCGAGTATGACCACAGTTTGCGGCGGCCCCGCAAGCCTCAATCCTCCGCGAGTGCGCGCGATGCCGATGCCCTCGGCTGCGGCCAGAGCCGCGAGACCGAGACCGATCTGTTTGATGAATTCCCGGCGATTGACTGGCTCAGACAAAGCTTTTCTCCTGATTGTCATCCGTGTCCGTTATGCTACAAAAACGAGAGATGTTTTATCAAGCGGGCAGGCGCTCGAATCGATCAATAGCGCCAGCCGATTTTTGTCAGCCATCCCATTCGAAGAAATCTTCCTCCTCCGCGTGCAAACGCCATACGGACATGCCTCTCTGTGAAATGCGTATGACTCGGCCCATACGTTTTTTCTGAGTATCAAATTCATCCTGGCGCAGCAGACGGCGCACAAATACGGCGACTTCATGTTCATCTACGGCAAGACAGACCAGACAATAACGATTGTGGCAAAAACTCTGATCATAAAATCCGAGATCGCGGGTGAAGAAAGTGGGGCGACGAAGTTTCATCAGTAAAGGTATGATCTCATGATCCTGCAATCCTTTATGACCTGTCTCACAACCTATCTGTCGAACCGGGATTCTCCAAGTCTTCAGCAACTGGCGCTGACTATCGATGATGTTTTCGTCCAGAACATTCACGCCGCCGTCGGCTCCAGAATGAATTCATCCGCGTGCTTCAACAACGCCTGCGCAGCCAGACTGACAGCTTCGGCTATGGCCTCACGGGTGATGCTGCCTCGCCATTCTTCGATGATGGTCTCCCAATCCATGCCTCTGGCCACCTGATTGAGTACATCCGCGACGAATATGCGCGTACCCCGGAATGTCGGCTGCCCGTGACATATCCTGGGATCAACTACTATGTAGCGCCCAAGTGATTCGGATTTTCTTTTTCGCTTCGCTCTCATGACGTTTCTCCCTGTCAAGTCTCATCGACTCGCAGCGGGCCGGTGTTGACATGTTTTGCCGCAGTATCCTGCACGCCAATCTTTTCAAGCAGCTTTCTCTTTATCAGTTCGTCATAGAGCCGCCACTTCATGCGCTTCATGTCATCATCCTTGACGGCAGCGAGAAAGCCTATCGGTATTTCGAATCCGCCTGCGCCGCGTCGCCCGCCGCCATAGTAGCGTCCCGTCTCAGTGGCTCCCAGAGCCTCTTTCAGGAATTCATCGGGGTTGAGCGTGACCTTGCTCGTGCGCATCGAGCCTACGACCATTTCGCGGTCGCCTTTGGCTATGATGCCGTAGACGAGGGCCGTGTGGACGTTTTCTTCGGTGAGCAGAAAATCCGCCGCCTGCGGAATCGAATCGCGGTCTTCGCTTCTAATATAGCCCACGCCCGATATGGAATAGCTTTCGCGTATCTCGCGGTTTTCCAGCGCCTCGCGTATCACGTCCATCACCTGCTTGCTACGCTTGACGGAAAGAATGTCTTCGAGCATCGAGTGATCGACGAAGCGGGTGAGAAAAGTCGCAGCCGACATTTCTTCTTCGCGGGCGCGAACAAGTCCCGACGTTTCGCTGCGGATGCCGTGCATCAGGGCGGTTGCCAGCCTCACATTCTGAATATCGCTCTTATTGAGTTCGAGCAATCCTTCTCGGATGTATTCAGTGTAGATGGTGGCGGTCGCGCCTATTTTGCGAATGTCCGTAAATTCCGAAGTGATTCGATCCTGCCGCTCGTGGTGGTCTACGATGATGAGCGGCGGGACTCCTGCCGCTTCGAAAAGATCGGTGAGTTTCGCTGTCGTTCCCTGATTATCGATGAAAACGGTTGCCTGATAAATTTTGAGGTCGTCGCCGTCTGTGTAGCGGATGATTTCTATGTCGGTGAGTTGAACGAGCGCGAGGTTTTCCTGATGGCTGATACGGCCTTCGTAAACGATATCGCAGTCGATGCCGAATCGGGCTGCGATCATCTTATGCGCCCAGGCCGAAGAGAGCGCGTCGGGGTCGGGATAATCCTGAAGCACGATTGCATGCTTTTCGCCGCGATGTTTTTCGAGCAGGACGGACATCTCGGCTGACTTGCTCATCATTCGCACATCGCCCGATTTACCCTTAGCTTCGCCCACGGGTTTGAGTTCTCTCGACATGGATTTCCTCCCAAAAAGTCTGGAGTCCGGAGTCTGGAGTCTGGAGTCGTTTTCAGCTTCGACTCCGGACTCCAGACTCCAGACTCGCGACTAAGATAACTCTGATTGTAACCCTCAGCGGAGCGCGGCACAACGATACAGGACAAGAAGATTGAATCAACACGATCCATCTCTATTCTAAAAACCATTGGCTTTCAAAACCTGATAAAGACGCGCTCCCACTTTGACGCAATTTTCCGGCGTGAAAGGTTCCGGTTCAAAGCTGGATGAAAATACTCGCGATATAGCGAGCGCAGCATCCATCTGAGAGTTTATGCGAGGAATTTGCCTGACTATGGCTGCGATTTCGCTGTCGAATTCGTCACCGGGCGAGCCTGAAGCAAGCAGTCCATAGGGGGACCATTCGTGTATTATGCCGCGAACCACATCAAAGGCTTTGCGGTAAGCGCGTTTCGTCGTCAGCATCATGGCTTTGGCCTTTCTGCTTGCAGGCTTTCCTCTTCGAGTTTCGCAGCAATTTTCGAAATCAACTATTCCCGGCCATAGCATCCCTGTCGGTCTTCCCCTTGATGATCTGCTTTGCGATAAGAAAGATGAAAAGCGTGTTGCCCACCAGATATCTTCTCCACAAGCGTCGAGGCTCGCGCACGAGGCGATGCAGCCATTCGAGTCCCGCTCGCTGCATCCACGCGGGCGCGCGAGGAACGAGTCCGCTTACGTGATCGAACGACCCGCCGACGCCAAGCGCGAATTTCACGCCCGCTTTTTCGAGATTCTCATCGATCCATCTTTCCTGAGCGGGCGACCCCATCGCGACGAAGAGCAAATCTGCGCTGCTGCGTTTTATCGCTCCGGCCACGGAATCCGACTCGTTCGTTTCAAAATATCCATTGCGATATCCGGCGATGCGAAGTCGAGGGTGTCGCGCTATCAATCTTTCGACGAGAGCCTCGACCGCATGCTCGCGAGCGCCCAGAAAATAAACTGACCACCCTCGCGCGGTTGCGCGCTCCAGGAGTCGCTCGAAGATATCTATGCCCGTGACGCGCTCTTTGAGCCTGCGACCGACGAGACGCGCCGCCCAAACGACCGACATGCCGTCGGCTGTGACGAGATCGGCCTTCGCCAATGCGCGCATCAACTCGCTGTCGCGACTCGCCGCCACGACTTTCACCGCATTGACTACAGCCATGTAATGCGATCCGCCGCTGCTGACTAATCGCTCTATTCGATCAAGCGTTTCGTCCTCGCTCAAGTTGTCGACCCGGATGCCCGCTATCACTACTTTTTGAAGAGGTGAGGAGGTGAGGAGGTGAGGAGGTGAGTCGGAATTCGCCTCATGTCTTTCTGCTTCGCTTTTTGATTCCGCGCTTTTCATTCCCGCTCTTTCGCCCGCTCACTCTTCCAATCTCTCACCTCTTCACCCGTCACTCTTCATCTTCATCGATATTGATTCGCTCGCGTATGAGGTATGTAGGCTTGTTCTGGGATTCGTGATAGGTGCGCACGATCATCTCTGCAATCAGTCCCATGAAAATAAATTGAATGCCCATGGCGAACATGATCATCGCCAGAGTCGCAAGCGGCATGCGATTGAGATGAACATCGTGAACGAAGCGATAATAAAGCGCGCCCATAAACGACAGGAATGAAATAGTGAGGCAGATCAGCCCTGCTGCGCCGAACATGTAAAGCGGCTTCGTCCAGTAGCTGGCCATGAATTTAACTGTTATGAGATCGAATACGACTTTGATCGTGCGCGAAAGGCCGTACTTCGATTTTCCTGCGGCGCGAGGGTGATGAGTGACGGCTATTTCGGTCACGCGAGCGCCCGCCCAGCGCGCGTAAACGGGGATGAAGCGATGCATCTCTCCATAGAGTTTCACGTCAGCCAACACATCGCGACGATAGGCTTTCAAACTGCATCCGTAATCGTGAAGTTCCACGCCGCTGATGCGCGAGATGATTTTGTTTGCGATGGTCGAAGGCACTCGCCGGGTGAGCCATTTGTCTTTGCGATCCTTGCGCCACCCTGACACGACATCATAGCCCTCATCGAGTTTTTCGAGCAGGCGACGGATGTCTGCCGGATCGTTTTGAAGATCGGCGTCCATGGGTATGAGTATGTCTCCGCGAGCGTGATCGATGCCTGCGCTCATGGCCGCCGTCTGTCCGTAGTTGCGGCGAAGCGCGATCACACGCACGCTGGGGTCATCAGACGCGAGTTGGCGCAACCGAGCGAGGCTCTCATCTGTCGAGCCGTCATCGACGTAGATAATTTCATAGGAACGATTGAGGCAGTCGAGCGATTCTTTCAGTCTCGCGTTTAATGGAATGATATTGTCCTCTTCGTTGTAGACAGGAAGGAAGACGGAAAGCTCCGGGCGGCCTGTGTCGGCTTCGAGTTTCTTTACGGTTTTTAATCTATATTCTTTCATCGTCTGCCCTCTCAGGCGAGCAGCCCTCGGTCGACAAATACTAGACTGACTGATTGATCCAGGCAAGCAAAGCCTGTCTGAAAGCGACGGGCTGGGATTTTGTAATGATTGACGATGGAAGTCGATGAAGAAATCGCCCGATCAGCGGGCTGCGAGCCGGGGAAATGATGGCTTCGGCTCTGGCGAGAGATGAAATTTGATTGCCTCACTCTATCGATGCGAGAGTTGCCAGTCGGCAGCAAACATCGAGTTTGCGATGTGCTGCGCAAGATTACGAGTTATGAGGCAAGCCCGTCCGGAGAAAATGCGGGAGGGGATAGAGCGCGACACCTCTACCCCCTCACGAAAAACACTTCATTCTTTTACCATGGTCCAAGTCGTGCCCTGTCCGTTGACGGGGTCAACAGAGAACTTATCCCCTTTCTTGTAGTAGACCACGACAGGGGTAGTCCCGCCAGACTTGTACGGGCCGCTCGTTGAACATAATGCGCCTGTTTTGCCGCTTGCAGTCACATTTCTTGTACTTGTAGCCATATTGAGTCCTCCTTCCAGGTTAGAAGTTATATTCCTACAGCACTGATGATGCAGTCAGTACTGACGAAATCACGCGAGTATCGGGAGCGATGCGAAAACAGAAATACACGCTATATCGCTTATGACTTCCCGCTCAAAGCCGCGGTCACGCAGACGAGGAGAACAGGTGACCGCAGACATCGAACCCGATTCATTGCCCCGGCGCTTGTATCATCGGTCGCCATTGCCAGGGAAACTCTACGTCATCAATGTGCAACTCCTCGTTCTTCTTCCTCAGTATCCTTATATATTCCAGCATACGACGCGGAGGATCATACCGGGACAGTATCTCCTCCTGTTCGCGCTGGGCGGGTCTGTTGAGTTTAGCCTTCTGACCGCATTGATTGAGACCTTCTGCCGCGCTCTTGAGGAATTCCATACCATTTTGGTAAGGATCCTTGTGAGGGAGCGCGCGTTCCTTCAGGCGCTTGCCCCATAGTTTATAGGTATTCTCAGTCTTTTCAAACTCTGCCTGAGTCAACTCGAAGCGAATGATGACGGTATCATCCTTTTTGATTTTCTTCTCTTTTTCGTTATCCTCCCTGATCTGTTCGTAAAGCTCGGCTGGGATCGGCCCGAAGACAGGCGCGGTCTTCGTGTCATCTTTGGTCGATTGAATGCCAATCGCTTCGATTTTGGTATTGCGTCCGTCCATAACGGTCAATAGCACGAATGCGGGATCGCCGTTCGGCCCGCTGCGGGCGGCGAAGGTGAGAAAATACCGATGCGTCTGCTCTCTGAACCATCGCGTTTGTCGTCCGGTTGCAGGTTCTCGCGTCGTGAAACTCGTGTCGCTGTATTCGACGACATCGAGAATGGTTATTCCCGGCAGGAAAGCTTCATTGCCGCGCGGAGCTATGAACTCCAGATGTTTGGGAGCGGATTTTTTATCGAGCTTATAATCGACTGACTCCATCATCTCGAAATCCTGGGGCAATGTGTTCGGGGAATATCCCATCATTATGATATGCCCTGCAGGTAAAAAATCGAAAAAGATTCGGCTCATTTCGGTCACGCCTTCCGCTCTCCAAAAACCGATGATGCTGAAGGGGCAAGGCTTCTGCTCAACCTTGCTGCCATCCGCCTTCGTCTGTGCGAAGACTGCGCACTCCACCATCAAGCACGCAGCAAGAGATAGGAAGGCGGCTCGTTTCATCTGTCAGGCACTCCTTTCAAATCCGTCGCTAGAGAGTGGATCATCGCTGCCCTGTTTGTTTCTGCATCTTTTCGTGTCCGTAGAACTTCTCGTCCGTGACGTGAAGCGATTCATTGAGTCGCTTCATTTCCTGGAAAAACCTGAACGGAATCGTCGATAGAAGCACATCATCGAGCCGCGCACCCGTCGAGATGTGATCATGCCTGCCCCAATCGAGTTTATACACCTTGAATTTTTTCTCCCCGCATTGATCAAGCGCCTCTGTCACCTGCTTGGCCAGCAGAATGTTATCCATCGGCAGATCGGGGTAGAGCAATTCGTTGTTGCGGGCTCGCCGCTCCCAGGTCTTGACTATCTTCAGCGCTCTTTCATATTGGGCCGCTGTGATTTCAAGCCTCAGCATCACTTCGGAATCTTTGCGTGATTCCTTCATAAATTCCTTATAAGTTTCCGCCGGGATCGTGCCGAAAGCCCAGTATCCGCGAACATCATAAATGCCCACGGCATCTATCTGGGTCTGCTGCCCGTCTGTTTTGATCACCATCGGGAAGGTCGGCCCGCTGCCGTCATAGAAGGTTCCCGTGCGTCCGGCCAGAACCAGAAAATATCTGTTAGGGTCTACTCTGACCCAGCGCACAGGCGCGGAGCCGGGTTTGGCCAGAGTCAGATATGTGTCATCGTGCGAGGCAATATCGAAAGAGGTCGTCCCCTGAGCGAAGATGCCTGTTTCCTTGTCTGCTTTGACGAGTATCGTCTTGGGAGCTTTGGGATTATCCAGCGTATAGACGGCGCTGGCGATCTCTTGCAACTCCATCTGGCCCGATGCCGAAAGCACCGTCACTTTGGCGTCCGCGGTGAAGCGATAAAGGACAGGATTTCCTTCGCCGGATTTCTCAGCTTTCCACGTCCCGATGATGTTGAGTTCGCAACCCTTCTGGCCAAAAGCCGCAGGAGTTGCCGAAATGCAGACAAATATCAATGCAGAGATGATGGCATATCGTTTCATGGCGCTCTCCTTGAATCAAAGGGCTAAGAACAGGAGATGCCTTTCAGCAACTCCTATTCTTAGTTTCACACCGAACGGGAAGTCGAGGGCTGAGAGGTTGTCGCGCCCTTCAGCCCCCGTTTGTCAAGCGTCTTTTCGGTAGCCGTACACCTTGCGTTCCTTATCTATCTTCTCCTGAAGCTTCTTGTTCTCCGCCATAATTTGCTGGCGTGTTTTGGGAGGATCGGCCCAGGAGATTTTCCTAAGCACCGTCGACATGCTCGCCATCGGATCGACGTGCAGCCAGCGGTTGGTGGAATCGTTGATGATCTTCATGAACGACGTGTGCGAGTAGATGTCCGTATCGACCCCTATATGATCCATCCTGAAAAGGTTGTAACGTATGGTCTCCATGTCGTAGGGGTCGCCGGTCAGAAACGTCCAGCCTGGCAGTCCATAGACTCCATGCATTTCGGCATAGTGCTTGAGATCCGCCGGGCCATCCTCTTCCGGTTTCACGGTCATCGAGTAGAGAAACAGGTCCTTACCCATACGGTCTTTCAACTCTTCGTAGACTTTCAAGAGTTTGAGGGTAATTGCAGGACAAGCCCCCTCGCACGTTGCGTACATCAAGGTGATCAGCACCTGCCTGCCGCGTATCAGGTCATCATAAAAGCGGACCTGTTTGTTTTCGTGCGTGAGGAGCAGGGCGTTTGTGAAGACAGAAGGCCCGGGCGACCCCGCAGCCGGTACGCCCTGTACATGCGCACGCGGAGCGGTTGAAGGCTTATCTCTTCCGAGGTTTGTGAGAAACTTCCTCCTTTGCATTAGCCCAAATCCTCCTTCCTGTAGAGCGGCGTGTCGCCTCTGGCTATGCGCTCGGCATTGATTTGCTCTCTGCGTCTGCGCAGTTCAGCCACAGAATCGACAACATCCCACCGCACCATCATGAAGGCGTCCTCGTGGCCCATGTTGTGGCAGTGAATCAGGTAGCGCCCCACGAAATCCCTGAACGCCAGCCTGATTACGAACCTTTCCTGTCCTTGCGTCGGATACACATCCCTCCGCGCGTTGTTCCCGTCCTCCCACGGCGGCATCGTAACAGGTGTGCGGTTCGCCGGATTGCATCCATCCGCGTTGGGAGTGTTGCAAATCGTCTTCTCGATGATACGCCCCTCTTCCAGGTGAATGTGTACGGGATGGAGCCAGTTCCCCAGCATCGTGTCATTCCTGATTGCCCAGGTTTCCGTGGTGCCTTTTAACACGACATGGTCGGTTCGGAATGGATCGAACGGCAAGAAAGTGGCGTCATGATTGGCGTCATTCTCTGGTATAGCCGAGTGAGTGACTCGGAAGTTCCCAGGCGGGTTATTCCCCGCGATGTTGCGGAAACCCCACTCGAAATAGGTCTCTCCAGCCGGGATCGGCGGCAATTCGACCAGCGTATCCGGAATCGGAGGTGTATCGGGAATTATGGGGTTCCCGATGATGTCGAACCGCATCAGGACGTTTCCGATGGGCAGTCCCGGCGCAGGATCGGGCGGCGGCGGGTTGCTGACAAACTGCGGATTGCCGACCTCTGCCAGGTAGGCCGACTGGCCAACCGAGAACTGGCTGAAGTCAATGACCACGTCAAATCGCGACGCCACGTGTATGTCAAGTTGGGCGGGAGTGGTTGTGGCGCTCACGTCAGCCGGGTGACGCAGGAAATTGGCGTCGACGGCGATGACCGTCATCGGCTTTTGCGCGCCGTCAGGCCCGACGAGCCTCACCGAGACAGCCGCTGTCACGCCGGTGTTGACCATACGGAAACGGTATTTGCGCCGCCTGACGGAGAGTTTCGGCTGAATCTTTCCATTAACGCAAACCTTGTCCGTACCCGGAGTTCCCGCTCCGACTACCTGAAACTTCTCTGTGCGCCCGTTGACCGTATCGGTGGGGCAGAATCTCTGCCTGAGAAATACCAACGGGAAATCGGTCAGGCCATAGTAAGCGGGCAGTCTGAGAGACCCCGGAGTATTGAACTCCCAAGGCGGATCGGTCTGGTCGTAGACGATGTAGACCCCGTTCGTGCCGAGGTAGTTGTTGTTGGCAGTCTCGGCCATCAGGTGGTCGTGATACCAGAACGTGTGCATGGCTTCGCGCGGATCTCCTTTGGGGAATCCGCCGAAGTCATCAATGCCTGCATAAGCGTTGGCATAGTGATTGTCCTTGAAGAGTCCTGTGCCAAAGAAATCACCTGCGAAACCGTCGCTCTCCGACCCGGTATGCCCGTTGTGCAGGTGGACGGTCGTAAGGGGAGTGCCGAAGCTCAGCGTTGGATCCGGCAGGCTGTTCTTGAATCGCACGAGCGAAGGAATGCCATATGCGTTGAGAATCGTCGGCCCCGGGTACTTGCCGTTGAAACCCCAGCCGTAACTCGGCAAGTATTCGCTGTGGAATTGATGCGTTGAAGCCTTGAGATCCAGTTGATAGGTAACGGCAGGAGTGAACTCCTCCCAGCGTTGATGGGGATCGCGCGCGGCTTCGCCGCCACCTATGTTGGCATTCTTCGTCGGTATGGGAAACAGAAACTGCGGTACCGCCGGAGATGGAACCGGAAGGTTATCGAGAAAGGGCGTATGCGGCGGACTCTGCGGCACAGGAGTGGGGGCGCACAATATAGGCTCCGCCACTCCCGTCTGACCGTAGACGCTTGACTTCTTCGATGTCAGGATGATCGGGCTTAAAACGGTCGCAGCCCCTGCCGCCGCTCCCATCTTCAGCACTGATCTTCTGCTGACCTCGCCCTCCTTTTTCCTGATCTCCTTGTTTTTCCTCCCTTGAGGTTTCGACATATAGAGTCCTCCTCTCAGTATCGAGATTGAAAAATTCCTGCATTGTTCCACTGGTGGTTATAGGGTTAGGGGTTGGTCGCACCCGTACTGAAACGCCAGGTGGCGACGTGCTGATCACAAAATTGCTGGCAAGAATTGCGGATGAAAACAGACCGACACTGGACGGCTCATCAAAGACATTTGGCTATCATCCCCACCCCCACTAACGCCTTTGATGCCGCTTTTGCGATCTTTCGATTCAAGATGAAGCCCTGGAAAGCGAAGAAGGTATATTACAAATCAACTCAAATGTCAACCATAAATTTCAGTACTTTTGTCCGGTGATGATTCATCCAAGCCTCCGCTTGGTTTAAGACTGACCATAGCGCGTTGATTTCAAAGCACTTCAGGATTTTATCCGTCGGAAATCGACGTCCAAAATAGTCTGGCCGTTTTTGTGATATTCCTAGCACATCCTTTGTCGGGCGTTGATAAGGATCAGGAAGCCGTCTGTTCATACTCATCGCTCATCGCTTGTCACTCATTGCTGCGCTGATATAATGCTGCCGATGACGGGCAGGCAAGCTCTCGAACCTGATATATGGCTGGATCGACACGGCGACATTCTCTTCAAATACGCTCTGCTCAGGCTCCGAGACCACTCGCTTGCCGAAGAAATGGTTCAGGAAACTCTTCTCGCCGCGCTTCAGTCTCAAAGCCGGTTTGCCGGTCAATCTTCAGAAAGGACTTGGCTGGTCGGAATTCTCAAGCGCAAAATAATCGATCACTTCCGCCGAACGAGCCGCGAACGTGCGCTTGAAAACCCTGAGCCTATGGCTGATCGAGTCACCCAACTCTTCGATGAATCCGGCTACTGGCATCACGACGGAGGCCCCATAGATTGGGGAGCCGACCCGACAAGAGATTTCGAGCGGATGGAATTTCAGAAGATTCTTGACCGCTGTTTGTCTGAGCTTCCCCCCCGCACGGCAAGCGCGTTCGCGCTGCGCGAGATGGAAGAGATGACGAGCGAAGAAATCTGTAAGGTTTTGGGCGTGACGACGACTAATCTTTGGGTGATGCTTCATCGCGCACGCGCGCACATGAGGCATTGTCTGGAGATGAAATGGTTCGGAAAGAAAGACACAAGGAATTAGAGCGCCGTGTCGTTTGAGAATATCAAACTGAAATCGATAATGTGGCTCGCCGGGAAACTGCCTTCGTGCAACTCGATCACCGAGATGGTGTCAGAGTCCCTGGAGCGAAGGCTTTCGCTTTCCGAGCGAGCGCGTCTCAGGCTCCATTTTCTTATATGCGTTTGGTGTACCCGTTACCGGAGCCAGTTGCTCGCGCTCAGGCAGTCCCTCCGCCGTCGCGCTCAACAAATTGAAGTCGAAAAGGATGAATCCCTGCCTTCATTATCTTCAGAAGCCCGAGAGCGAATTCGCAAATCGCTCAACCATAAGTGAATTTTCTTGTAAGGATTCGCCGCTTCCCGCGACTAATAAGCGAAACCGATTTTCACGATTCGGAATAATAAAGAGGACTATTGCGAGGAGTATTGCAATGAGCCAATTGAATAAGGAACAGTCATTCGAGACCGCCGCGATGCCGCATATTGATGATCTTTTTCGAACTGCGCTTCGGGTCACAGGAAACCGCAGCGAGTCGGAGGACCTCATTCAGGAGACCTACCTTCAGGCATGGAAATCATTTCATCGCTTCGAGTTGGGGACTAACTGTCGGGCTTGGTTGTTTAAGATTCTCTTTCACGTCATTCATCATCATCGTCGCAAATGGTTCGGATTTACGTCCAAGCTCGTCGATGTGGAAGAAGGCCAGCTTGAAAACACGATTGCTTATACCCCCCCTGTCCCCGAACACATCAGCGACGAAGATGTGCTTGCCGCTCTCAGCCGCGTGCCTGTCCAGTATCGCGAGGTCGTGCTGCTGGCCGATGTCGAGGAGCTTTCTTATAAGGAAATCGCAGAGGCCCTGACCATTCCCATAGGCACAGTGATGTCACGCCTGAGCCGCGGTCGCAAAATCCTCAGAGCAGAACTTGCCGATGCAGCCCACTCGCTCGGCGTGCGAAACCTGAAAGCGATTCAAGCCGTCGGAGCCTGACCGGTCAAAGCCCGTCGCTCCATCGGGCGATCTGCCGCGCCACTTCTTCTTCGTGGTCGGAATAAATATGATCCGCGCCTTCGATGATGATTGAATCAACACGCGCAGAGGCGACAGCGTTGCGACGAATCGTCTCGAAGGCGATTCGGATTCGCTCCGCAGTTTTTTCTTCCGATCCGTAGAGCGCAAGCATCGGGCATCGCACGCGGGATAGTGCTGTCGGCGAGTTGTCGCGGGTGAAGAAAATATTTTGAAACTCTCCTTCACCCTCCACCAGTGTCGCCGCGCTGATGCTGCACCCTAAGGGAGGCCAGCCGACAAGTTCCCTTCCCCTGCCCTCTGCGACCATCCGCCTCGCTCGCTCAAGTACCTCTTCAAACTTCTCGTCAGGCTCATCGAGAAACGCCATTCCGGGCGAAGCCACTACAAGCGCGTGTACTCGCGAGTCCTGTCGCTCTGATTGATAATAAGTCGCTTTGCGCGCGCCGAGGCTGTGACCGACGAGAATCATCCGCTCGAATCCCGCCCCCACAGCAAAGTCGATCCAGCCTGCAATATCGCGAGGCGATTCTGAATACGTCTCCCATCCGCCGCCTGCGCATCGAGGTAAATAGTCGCTGCCGACTATAGCCGCGCCGAAATCGTGGCCGCGCGTGTTGCCTATCACCGAGCCATATCCGCGAGCAGCAAGCGCACGACCAATTTCGACTCCGGGCGAATGATAAAAAGCCGAATAGAGTCCATGCACCCACACAACGGCGCTCGGTTTGATCTCGACCCCGCGAGGCTCGATCAACACTCCATCCAATCGAAAGCCGTCTTCGCTCGTCGTGCGAACGAGTTCTTCCGATGATGTTTTATGCGCGCTCCTGCTGTTCATAGCCCCATCATAACGGCTCCGCTTTGAATCACAAACACCTGCGTTGAGACGCCTCGCGCTTTGTGATAGCTTTTCAATTCCTTCAACATATTCATCTCGGAGGCAGTCGCAATGTCGCAGGCGAACATCGATTCCATTCTGAAAGAAAGCAGAGTATTCGATCCGTCGGCTGAATTTCGCGAGTCGGCGCATATAAAAAGCCTCGAAGATTACGAGCGCATTTATCGAGAGGCCGAAGCTGACCCGGAAAAGTTCTGGGGCGACGTAGCCGAAAATCTTCACTGGTTCCGCCGCTGGGAAAAAGTTTTGCAATGGGACGCCCCGTGGGCCAAATGGTTCGTCGGCGGTCAGATCAATCTGTCTTACAACTGCCTTGATCGCCATTGCTCCTCTTGGCGGCGAAACAAAGCCGCCCTTATCTGGGAAGGCGAGCCGGGAGAAATTCGCACGCTCACCTATCAACAACTGCTCACCGAAGTCTGCCGTTTCGCAAACGCCTTGAAAACTCTCGGCATTCAAAAAGGCGACCGCGTGGCTATCTACATGGGCATGTGTCCTGAACTTGCCATAGCGATGCTGGCCTGCGCACGCATAGGCGCGACCCACTCCGTCGTCTTCGGCGGCTTTTCAGCAAACGCTCTCGTTGACCGCATCACCGACGCTGAAGCTACTGCCGTCATTACTCAGGACGGATCGTTCCGCCGCGGCGCGGAGATAAGACTCAAGCCCGCCGTCGATGAAGCTCTCGCTTCGTGTCCTTCGGTCAAAAGCGTCGTGGTCTACAAACGCACGGAGAGCGAAATCAATATGCAGTCGGGGCGCGATCACTGGTGGCACGACATCACATCAGGCGCTTCGGATCAATGCGAAGCCGAACCTTTGGACGCAGAACATCCGCTCTTCATACTCTACACTTCGGGTAGCACGGGAAAACCCAAAGGCGTTCTACACACGACGGGCGGCTATTCGGTCGCCACTTACATAACCACTCGATGGGTTTTCGATTTGAAAGACGAAGACATTTACTGGTGCACGGCTGACATCGGCTGGGTGACGGGCCACAGCTACATCGTCTATGGGCCGCTGCAAAACGGCGCGACGACCGTGATGTACGAAGGCGCTCCGAATCATCCGGAGCCTGATCGCTTCTGGCAGATGATCGAACGTCACAAGGTCAACATCTTTTACACAGCGCCGACGGCGATTCGCGCGTTTATGAAATGGGGCGAGAGATGGCCGCGCCGTTACGAAATGAAAAGTCTCCGACTGCTCGGAACCGTAGGCGAGCCGATCAACCCGGAGGCGTGGGTGTGGTACAGAGAAGTCATCGGGCGCAGCCGTTGCCCGATAGTCGATACGTGGTGGCAGACCGAGACGGGGATGATCATGATAACGCCGCTTCCGGGCGCGATTGCGACCAAGCCCGGTTCGGCCACGCGGCCTTTCCCCGGTGTGATCGCCGATGTTGTCACGAGAGAAGGCCAATCCGTTCCCGCAGGCTCAGGCGGCTATCTCGTCATCCGTCGACCGTGGCCTTCGATGCTGAGAACCATCTACGGCGACCCCGACCGATATGTCAGTCAATACTGGTCTGAAATTCCGGGCGTATACTTCGCAGGCGACGGCGCGCGAAAAGACGAAGACGGATACTTCTGGATCATGGGCCGCGTCGACGATGTGCTGAACGTATCGGGCCACCGTCTTTCGACGATGGAGGTGGAATCGGCTCTGGTGGCCCATCCCAGGGTAGCCGAGGCCGCCGTAGTCGGAAGACCTGACGACGTGAAGGGTGAAGCCATCTCAGCATTCGTCACGCTCGAGACGGGCAACGAGCCTACCGATACGCTCAAAGAGGAATTGCGACAGTGGGTGACGAAAGAGATAGGCGCGCTCGCCCGACCCGATGACATTCGTTTCAGCGACGCGCTGCCCAAGACTCGCAGCGGAAAGATCATGCGAAGGCTGCTGCGCGAGATAGCCACGAGCGGCGAAGTGCGAGGCGATGTTACCACGCTCGAAGATTTTTCAGTGCTTGCGAAGTTGAGAGAAGACGAAGAATGATTCATCGAGCGATGCGAGCCTTTTCGCTTCATCATCCGTCCGGCATTTTCTGCAATTGAGGAAGGAACGCTTATGCGATCCGCGAAGACCCTTCTATTTATCCTCTGCATTCTTGTCGCCTGCGGACTGTCGCAACGAATTTCCGCTCAGAAATCCGATCAGAGCAAACGCATCGTGATTGCCGCAAGCAGGGTGTTTGATGGCAAGGGCCGCGTGCTGCGCAACACTCGCATCGTGATCGAAGGATCGAAGATCGTCGCCCTGGACTCTAAGGCCGAGCCGGTAGACTATGACCTGCGCGGCCTGACAGTGATGCCCGGTTGGATTGACGCGCATGTGCATATCACTTCGAGTTTCGGCACAGATGGGAAATTCGGCGGCGAGATGACAGCCGAAGAGAACCACTATCAAACGGCTTCGAATGCGTGGCTGACGCTGCTTGGCGGTTTCACAACCATTCAAACCATGAGTCAGGCAGTCGCGCTGCGAGATGCCATCGCAAAAGGATTGCTGCCGGGGCCGCGCATCCTCTCCATCGTTCAGGACTTGGCCGGACGAGGCGAACAGACCGGGACGCCGGACGAACTACGCGCCTACGTGCGCAAACAAAAAGAAGCGGGCGCAGACATCATCAAGATATATGCATCGGGCAGCATGCGCAGCGGCACGAAGACGCTTTCACAAGAACAACTCAACGCAGTGTGTGACGAAGCGAAGAAGCAGGGGCTGCGCACGCATGTACACGCTTACAGAGATGCTGTCCCGGCTGCGATGCTGGCCGGTTGCACACAAATCGAACACGGAGTCGGCGCGACGGATGATGATCTGAAATTGATGGTCGAAAAAGGAACGTACATTGATCCGCAAGGCGGTGCTTTATTTGAAAACTACATGCTGAACAAAGCCCGCTATGCCGGTACACCTTATTTTCCCAAGACCGAAGAGGAATTGGTGGCGACGTATAAGCCAGCCGTGCTGATGAGTCAGGAATTTTTGCGGCGCGCTGCGCGGGTTAAGGGATTGAAGATCGTGTTCGGCTCTGACGCGCTGGCTGGCTTGCACGGGCGCAATGCGGAGGAGTTCATCAATCGAGTGCGCGATTGTGGAGTAGACCCGATATCGGCGATGGTCTCTGCCAACTCGCTCGGCGCGGAAGCAATTGGCCTATCCGATCAGATCGGCTCTATCGCGCCGGGACTAGAGGCCGATATAATCGCGATTGATGGCGATCCGTTGAAAGATATCACCGCCGTTCGGCGCGTCGTATTCGTGATGAAAGGCGGCATCGTTTACAAAAACACTCTGCGTCAAGCTCGCAATGAGAAATAAATCGATACCGTGACCGTCACTAACCCTGCTGCCGGGATTTTTATTCAATGTGTGCGATTTGAGCCGCGCTCGCCTTTGTGATAACTTCCAGTCTCGTCAAAGGTGACTCTGATGATTCAAGTAGAATTGATGCTATTCGACCTCGACGGCACGTTGATCGATTCGAAAGCCGATCTCGCAAGATCGATCAACCTGATGCTCGAAGAGCTTGGCCGCCCGCGGCTTTCGGAAGACACTATCGCCGATTTCGTCGGCGACGGTGTGCGAGTGCTGGTCTATCGCTCGCTCACGGCCACGCACCCGGATCACAAGCCGCCCGATGAATTCCTTCACGCCGATGGCATTGCTCTTATGCACAAGCACTATGCCGATCAGATGTTCGTCAAGACCGCTCTTTATCCTCACGTCGCGGAAACGCTGCGACACTTCCGCAACAAACGCAAAGCCGTCGTCACAAGCAAAGAGGTTCATTTCACCGAAATCATCCTTGAGCGATTCGGCATCCGTCAGGATTTCGATTGCATCATCGGAGGCGACACGGTGCCTGCGCGCAAGCCCGACCCGCAGCCGGTGCGCGAAGCCATCACCCGGCTGAGCGGCTTGCCGCCCGATGCGGTGATGATAGGCGACAGCGAAAACGATATCCTCGCAGGCAAACGCGCGGGCGCGCACACATGCGCCGTCACCTACGGATTCCGCACGGAAGAACACATGCGAAAGACTATGCCTGATGTTTTGATCCATAGTTTTGATAAGCTCAAAGATCATTTCTATTGATACCCTGGGGGCGCACGCTTCCAGCGTGCAAGGCTTCAGGAATGGCCATTTGCACGAATGCGTGAGACCGGCAGGCAGGATGCCTGCGCTCCCAGGGGAGAGAGGCACAATTGATATCGGAAGACATAATCGAACGGGCGCGACGTATCAAACTGCTCATACTCGACTGCGACGGCGTGCTGACCGACGGGCGAATAATGCTTCTGCCTGACGGCGACGAAACCAAATGGTTCGACGTGAAAGACGGTCACGCCATCGTGATGGCAGGACGCGCCGAGTTGAGAGTGGCGATCATTTCAGGGCGCAAATCTTCAGTCGTCCGCGCGAGAGCTAAAGAATTAGGCGTCGCGCACCTTCGAGAGATGGCCTGGGGCAAGCTCGATCATTACGAAGAGGTCATCCGCGAAGAGGGCGTCACCCACGCGGAAGTCTGTTATGTCGGAGATGATGTCGTCGACATTCCTGTTCTTCGTCGCGCGGGGCTTGCCGTCGCAGTGGCCGACGCTGTTGAAGAAGCGAAAGAGTATTCTCATTTCGTCACCACTCGCGCGGGCGGGCGCGGCGCAGTGCGCGAAGTCATTGAGATGATCCTCAAAGCTCAGGGCAAATGGGAAGAAGCTCTCGCTCGCTACAAAGAGAACTGAAGTCATACCCGCACTCGTCGCTATCGCTACCAAATCACATTATTGTACCATCCTCGGTATGAGCGCGGAAACAGAGAGCCAATCCATAATCGATGCACAAAAAAACGAGCAGGCAAAAGATCGCTTCGCATTAGGCCCCGTTGCGCGACAAATCATCTTCGGCTCACTGATGCTCGCTCTCGGAACCCTGATTGGCTACCTCCTCTCGAATGTTCCTGTCCGCAGGCGCACTCCCGTCGGCCCTCCGCGCGGAGATTTTCTGGGACTCGTCGGCATAGGATCGCTCACCTGGTATGCCTGCGCGCTGTCGAGTCCTCTCTACTTCTGGCTCGCGCGCCGTTATCCCATAGACCGAAAGCGTTGGCCTAAGAGTCTCGCTCTGCATTTTTTCGTCACGGCTCTGATCCTCACCGTCACCAGCCTGATTTATTATCGCCTGTTCGCGCCGCCGCCGCAGGTCAATGCCGACCTGAAATATTTTATCGCCATCCGATTTCTGACCGAGAGCCTTCCCTTCGCGGCGATGATAGCCGCAATTCACGCCATAGAGTTTTATCGCCGCTATAGGGAACGCGAACTCGAAGCCTTGCGCCTTCAGACAAAACTTGTCGAGTCGCGTCTGGAGTCTCTGACCGCTCAACTGCGCCCGCATTTTCTATTCAACACGCTTCAGGGAATTTCGACGCTGATGCACAGAGATGTTCGCGCTGCCGACGCGATGCTTTCCGGCTTGAGCGATCTGCTGCGTCAGACCCTCCGACGCGGCGACCGACAGGAGGTCACACTCCGTGAAGAAATGGAAGTGCTGAAATATTACATAGACATTTCCTGCGAGCGATTCAAAGATCGACTCGCTTTCGACGCGCGCATCTCTCCTGAAGTCGAAGACGCACGGGTTCCCTTCTTCATACTTCAGCCGCTTGTTGAAAACGCTTTGGAGCATGGCATCGCGCGCCGCGCCGGGGCCGGTCGCATCGAAGTCGTCGCCCGCAAAGCCGGAGACGAATTGCATCTATCGGTCAGCGATGACGGGCCGGGGCTGGACGCAGAGCGCGCATTCCCGCGCGAAGGCGTGGGGCTGACGAATACCAGAGAACGTCTCCAACAGCTTTATGGAGACCGACATCTTCTCACGCTTGAAAGCTCTCTCGAAGGCGGACTTCTGGTACTGCTCATCATCCCTTACAGAAAAATGCAGGAGGATGCATGACCTCGGCGATCATCGTCGATGACGAACCGCTGGCGCGCGAACGCATTCGATCATTGATCGAAGAGCGCGGCGACATCGAAATCATCGGCGAGTGCAAAGACGGAAAAGAAGCCGTCGCCGCCCTGCTCGACGAACGCCCCGATCTCGTCTTTCTCGATATCCAGATGCCCGAAATGGATGGCTTCGAAGTGATTGCGGCAATCGATGACGAACATCTGCCCGCGATCATTTTCATCACCGCTTTCGACGAATATGCTATTCGCGCATTCGAGGTCAACGCGATTGATTATCTGCTCAAGCCGATAAACACGGCGCGATTTGAAAAAGCCGTCAGTCGAGCGATTGATCGACTCGGGTGGAGAGAAAAAAAAGAATCGGATAAAACGGTGCGAGATTTCATTGAGAGATTACAACTTGAGCGCGGATACACGGCGCGCTTCGTCGTGCGCAATCAGTCGAAACTTTATTTCGTGCGCGCATCGGATGTCGATTGGATCGACTCGGCAGGCAATTACGCGCGGCTTCACGCATCGGGGAAAGAACATCTCGTCAGAGAAACTTTGAAATCGATGGAATCGCGCCTCAATCCTGATATTTTCGTCCGCGTGCATCGCTCGGCCATAATCAACGTCGAACGCATCGCATCGGTCGAGCCGCATTTTCACGGCGAGTATGTCGTAACGATGGCTGACGGAGCGAAGCTCACGACGAGCCGCACACACAGCGGCAGATTGCGCGCGATCTTTCGTCAATCGGAAGATTGATTTCCCGCCGCGCGTCCTGTTCATACCTCATCAAATCCATTCCATCCCTTCAACGTGTCCGATTGATCGAATCGACTTTATTCTCTCAATGAGCGATTGCACGCCCCGAAAGTACGAAATTTTTCGAAGGGGATATATGAAATCACTGGCATGTTTTTTTGTATTGCTGGCGCTCGCAGGCGTTAGCGATTCTCTCGTCGGGTCGGGTCAGGCTCAACAGACGCCCTCATTGGTTGCCGAAGCGGGTCGCACCATTCCGGCCTCGCGCGGCAGCGATGCGCAGTCGTTTCGGATCGCCTCTACGATTCTCAAGGAGACGCGCCGCATCCTCATAGCGCTGCCCGCTTCTTATTCTCAAAGCGCGAATGACCGCCGCTATCCGGTCACAATTGTTGTCGATGGCGAATACCTCATTCCGACTGTTGCGGCTGTAAGCGACGAACTCACGCGCAACGGGCAGATTCCCGAATCGGTGATCGTCGGCATCGAGAATGTAGGCGGGGCGGATTGGCTGGCGTCGAACAAGAAGCGGGTTTACGACCTCACGCCGCCCGGGCTCTCCGTGAGCGGCAGCGGACTGAACGAGGGCGGCGATCTGTTTCTGGATTTCATCGAGAAAGAATTGCTTCCGGCAGTTGATCGACAGTTTCGCACCTCTGCGCCGCGAACGTTCGTCGGCGTTTCATCCGGCGGCATCCTCGCGACTTATGTGGCAGCCACGCGCTCGACCTATCGCGCAGTCGTTTCCCTCGATGCTCCTATTCATCTCGGCGACAACTGGCTGGCAAAGAAGCTGGCGGCGCGGGCGGCTGCGCCTCTCGTGCCTCTGCGTTATGTCTCGATGGAAGCGAGATTTTTCTGGCCGGACGAGGAATGGGAAACGCTCCTCGCCGCTGCGCCCTCGTCGTGGAAGCTTTACCGTGAACGGTTCTCGAAGGAATCCCACGAATCGATTCAGATGATCGGCGCTTATATCGGACTGCGCGAAGTGTTCAGCGACTACTCGATGCTCGCCGCTCCGAAAGCTCCGACGACGAGCATCCTGCCTTACTACACGAAAGTCAGCGCGTCTCTGGGCGACAGGGTGATTCCGCCGAGGAAACTGCTTCGCGCCGTCGTCGAAGACCTTCTGATGGAGGGGCGCGGCAAGGCGGCGAGGGAAGCGTACAACACGCTGGCGTCCGGGTACGGCACACCGACAGACAGCGCAAAGCTGCTTGCCCAAATTGCCGATGTTGAGCGTCGTCTGCCACCGACTGAGACGGTTGAAGGATTGCTATCGATGCCGTTTGCGACGCCGGACGAAGCGCGCGACTATATAGGCGAGTGGGTCGGCGATGAGTGGATGAACACGGATGAGCCGCGCTCGGATAAAATCACATTGCGAATCAAAGTCGTCGACGGGCGCGTCGCGGGAGAAACCGTGTATGCAGGCGGCAAACTGGTGATGCGATGGGAATGCCTTAAAATCACGCCTCAGGGAATGACGTGGGGTTACATGAACGGGATGCGTCCGCGCGGCGTTTTACTCTTCGAAGGCACGATCAAGGGCGACACGCTCACAGGGAAGATGCGACTCGGAGGAGTAGACTTCAGGCGTCCCGATGGCTCGTCGCCGCCGCCGGTGTACTTCTCGTTCAAGCGCGTTCGCAAGTGAGGTCTGCAAGATGAAGTTTCACAAAACGCTTCCGGTCACACTCTTTCTGATGGGTATCAGCGCATTATTCTCTACCGCTTTGGCTGTCAGTCGCTTGCAGGAACCGGGCCGCACCCTCAATCGAGACGAGTGGCAAAGGCCCGTTGAAGTGATCGACGCATTGGGGGTGAAGTCGGGCCATCGCGTGGCGGACATCGGATGCGGCTTCGGCTATTTCACTTTTCATCTGGCTGCGCGCGTGGGCGCCGAGGGAAAAGTCTACGCGGAAGACATCGATCAAAAGGCGATTGGTAAAGTGCGAGAGCGCAGGGAGCGCGAAAAGCTCGCGCAGGTCGAACCCATTCTCGGAGAGAGCGCCGACCCGCGTTTGCCACTCGATCTCGACGTGGTTTTGATCGTTGACACTTATCACGAGTTCCGCGATTACGACACTATGATGCAGATGGTGTTTCGCGCGCTGAAACGTGGCGGGCGGCTGGCGATCATCGACGGCGAAGCCGCATCAGGCAAACCTCGAACCGAGTATCACAGACTGCACTCGATCCCCGCCGAATTGGTGCGCGAAGAAATCACCCGTCACGGGTTTGTTTTCAAAGAGAGCCGACCCGGTTTCTACGATGCCGAGTATGGCAAGAAGATGTACTTTCTCATATTCGAGAAGCCGTAAATTCGTTACCCAAAAACAAAGAAACAGTTCGATCTATCCCCCGGCCTCGGCTAAACAATATCCAGATGAGTGAGATGATTGCGATTCTCTTGCGTTGCAATCTTCTGCTTGACCGCCTCGCTCGCCCTACTTATTATTTCGCTTGTTATTCACATCGTTTCACACTTCGGCCACTCAGCGCATCAGGGCATCCGCCCTTCATATCGACTGATTCAGGCGACGGCTTTATGATAAATCGGCGGGGAGATTAAAACAGGAGGAAAACTTATGACACAGCAGGAGCACGGAGCATACATCTGGCGCAACGGCGAGTTGGTTCCATGGGAGAAGGCCACCATTCACGTGATGTCTCACGTCGTCAATTACGGCTCATCCGTATTCGAAGGAATTCGATGCTACGACACCAAACGAGGGTCTGCCATATTCCGCTTGAATGAGCATATCGAGAGGCTGATGAATTCAGCCCACATCTATCGAATGCCCGTCCCCTACGCGGCAAACGACATCAAGGAAGCCTGCAAACAACTCGTCACCTCCAACAATTTCAAGGAGTGCTACCTGCGACCTCTGATCTTTCGCGGCTATGGCCATTTCGGAGTCGATCCGTTCCCCGCGCCCGTAGATGTTTTCGTCGCCGCGTGGGTCTGGGGCAAGTACCTCGGCGCGGAAGCTTTGGAACAGGGAGTCGATGTCTGCGTTTCAAGCTGGACTCGCATCGCGCCCAACACCATGCCTTCGATGGCAAAAGCGGGCGCGAATTATATGAATTCGCAACTCATCAAGATGGAAGCCAAAGTCAACGGCTTCGTCGAAGGCATCGCCCTCGACTCACAGGGCTACATCAGCGAAGGATCGGGCGAAAATGTTTTCCTCGTCAAAGGCGGCATCGTTTACACGCCGCCGCTCTACTCGACCATACTTCCCGGCATCACCCGCGATTCGGTCATAACGATTTGCCAGTCGCTCGACATTCCTGTTTTAGAGCGAGCCATCCCGCGCGAGATGCTCTACATCGCCGACGAAGTTTTCTTCACGGGGACAGCCGCCGAGATCACGCCCATCCGTTCGGTCGATAAAATCACCGTAGGCGAAGGGCGTCGCGGCCCTGTCACCGAACTGATTCAAAAGAAATTCTTCGACATCATCACCGGAGAAAGCGAAGACACATTTGGCTGGCTGACGGCTGTAGAGGCTCCGAAAGCCGCGATTCAGGTCGAGCCTCAATCCTGACCTTCATCCGCCAGTGACGCAAGCGATCGCTTGCGTCACTGGCGGATCGTTGCATCGCGCTATCTCATGAATGACGCTTCGGCGCTGACAAACAAAGCTTTAATCAACAAAGAAGGCGAGTTGCGATGCCTGTGGCGCGTACTCGCCTTTTACATTTCATTCTTTCTCATCGCTTCGCTGCTCGTCGCCGTGCTTGGGACGATCTTTCCCCGGTTCGGCGATTTTTTGGTTCCTTCGGAAACCGCTTCTTCAAACACCAAACTCATAGCGATTACCCTTGAGTGTTCGTTGCTTTTGATCTCGGCGATTATTGCGTCGGCTCTCTGCGCGAGGATGATCGAGCGTCGCACTCTGGCATCGACGGGCTACAAATTCCACGACGGCTGGTCGCTGGATTTCGTGCTTGGCTGGGCGATGGGAACGTTGACGATTGCGCTTGCGGTCGCAATGGTTGTGGCCGTGGGCGCGATGAATTTCACTGCTCGTCAGATCACGATTGCCGAAGCAGCGCGGAATTTTTTTATCCTCTTTTTTGTTTTGCTCATCGCAGCCGCATTCGAAGAAGTCTTCATTCGAGGATTCGCGTTTCAGGCATTGATACGCGACGCGGGGCCGGTCGCTGCCATCGCCATCACGTCCGTTGTATTCGCTGCGTTGCATCTTGCAAACAAAGGCTCTTCGACACTCTCGACCGTCAACACTGCGATTGCGGGCGTATGGCTCGGCGCGGCATACCTGAAGACTCGCAGCCTGTGGCTTGCGACCGCGCTTCATCATTCGTGGAATCTAGTGATGGTCATCGTCTTCGGTCTGCCCGTGAGCGGAATCGTAGACTACAAAAGCATGGCGTGGCTCGATGGCGAAGGCATCTCTCCCGTGTGGATTTCGGGCGGCGACTACGGCCCTGAAGGCGGAGTGGCGGCGACTCTGGCCGTCACTCTTTGCACGCTGTTTGTAGCTCGAAGTCGATGGTTTACGACCTCCGACGAAATGAAGGCAGCGATCATTCCCGGATCAGCCGCGACAAAAACGACAAGCCTCTTTCCAAAAGATTCCTCTCGTGCTTCCTGATAACCAAGTCTCGCATCTAAGGGCGGCTGTGATAATATGGCTAGTCAGCAGGAAGGTTTTGCCCTGTGAAAAACTCCCTCACAGATAATTCTTCTAATGTCTCAGGCAGGGGAGAATTTTAATGACAGATGTTTTGATAATGGCAGCCGGACTTGGCACCCGGATGAAATCCCGTCGCGCGAAGGTGCTGCATAATCTCTCAGGCCGCCCTCTCATCGCTCACACCCTCAGCGCGGCACTCAGGCTTCGGCCCGCATCCATCATCACCATAGTCGGGCATCAGGCCGATGAAGTGCAACGCGCCGTGCGCGACGAGGCCGAGCGCAGCGACGCGCGATCAACAGAAATTCTCTTCGCGCTTCAACGAGAGCAGCGAGGCACGGGCCACGCAGTAATGGCAGCGCGCGAAATTCTCGCCTCGCGCCGAGGATCGATCATCGTGCTTGCGGGCGACGGGCCTTTGATCCGAACCGAAACGCTGGCCAGCCTCGTTCAATCCCACTCTTCAGAAAAAAATGACGCGACAGTTATGACGACCTTCCTCGACGACCCGCACGGATACGGCAGAATCGTGCGCGATGGAGAACAACGCTTCCTTCGCATAGTCGAGCAGAGAGACGCTTCGGCGGAAGAAGCGAGCATAGGCGAAGTCGGCGTGAGCATTTATTGCTTCGAGACTGCGGCTCTGCTCGATGCGCTCGATCATCTGAGGAACGACAACGCGCAGGGCGAGTATTACCTGACCGATGTTCCGCAGGTGATGATGTCTCGCGGCGGGAGGGTCGGCATATTCGTTCAAAAAGATTCTGAAGAAGTCCTCGGCATAAACGACCGCATCGAGCTTGCTCATATAGAAAACAAACTCAGACAAATGAAGCTGCGCGAGCTTATGCTTTCAGGCGTCACCATAATCGATCCTGCGACCACATGGATTCACCAAAGCGTTGAGATAGGACAGGACACCGTGATTCATCCGCAGGTGATCATCGAAGGCTCGACCCGAATAGGATCGGACTGCATTATTCAGTCGTGGACTCGAATAAAAAATTCAGAGACGGGCGACCGTGTGACGATTAAAAATTCTTCGGTGATCGAAGACAGCCGCATCGAAAGCGGCGCGAGCATAGGCCCGTTTGCGCGTTTGAGAATGCATGCCGAGATAGGAGAAAAAAGCGTCATCGGCAATTTCGTCGAAGTGAAAAAATCCCGCATAGGCCGCGGCACGAAAGCTTCGCATCTGACTTATCTCGGCGACGCGACTTTAGGCGACCGCGTGAACATAGGCGCGGGAACTGTCACCTGCAATTATGACGGCGTGCGCAAACACGAAACCGTCATCGAGGATGACGTAAAGATCGGCTCTGATACGATGCTCGTCGCCCCGGTGAGAGTCGGGCGCGGATCGGTCACGGGCGCGGGATCAGTCGTGACGAAAGACATACCGGAAGATTCGCTCGCGGCGGGTGTCCCTGCCGTGGTGAAGAAGAAATTGAAGTAGCTCAGGCAGTAGTCGCTGGTCGGCAGTCGGTGGTCAGCTATTTTATTCTGACTCCAGACTCCAGACTCTCGACTCCAGACTTTTCTCAGGAGTTAAGACAATGTGCGGAATAGTCGGTTACGTTGGAGACAAGCAGGTAGTGAGTGTGATACTCGACGGGCTGCGCAAGCTCGAATATCGCGGATACGATTCGGCAGGCATCGCGGTCGTAGATGAGCAGGGTGCGCTCTCGATTCGTCGCGCGTCGGGCAAGCTTCGCAATCTCGAAGAAGCCATACGCCTCAAGCCGCTCGACGGTAGCTATGGCATAGGCCATACCAGATGGGCGACTCACGGTCGGCCAACGGAAGAAAACGCGCATCCTCATCGCGATTGCACGGGCCGGGTGGTCGTCGTCCATAACGGCATCATCGAAAATTTCCTCACGCTCAAAGGCCGTCTTCAAGCGGAGGGACACAAGTTTGTCACCGACACCGACACCGAAGTCATCGCTCACCTGATAGAAAAGTATCTCGACGAAGGCGCGGAAAATCTCGAAGCGGCAGTGGGCCGCACGGTCGTCGAGCTTCGCGGAATTTATGCGCTTGCCATCATGTCTTCCGCCGAACCTGAAAAAATCGTGGCCGTCCGTCAGGGGCCGCCTATCGTGATAGGTCTCGGTCAGGACGAATACTTCGTCGCTTCCGACGTTCCGCCTGTGCTTTATCACACACGAGATGTTTTCTTCCTCGGCGATGGCGAAATCGCCGTACTCACTCGCGATGGAGTCGCTGTCACGGACTTCGAAGCAAACACTGTCACACCCGATGTGCAGCGAATAACGTGGGATCCGATCATGGCCGAAAAGGGCGGGTTCAAACATTACATGCTCAAGGAAATCTATGAGCAGCCGCGCGCCGTCCGCGACACTATCATAGGCCGCATCTCGCCGACGACCGGAAAAGTTTATCTCGATGAGATGGACATCTCTGAGGCCGACTTCCGCAATTTCACTTCCGTCAAAGCGATAGCCTGCGGCACGAGTCTGCACGCGGCGATGGCCGGTAAGTACATGCTCGAAGAGTTGGCACGCATCCCCGTCGAAGTCGATTACGCTTCAGAGTTTCGCTACCGCGCCCCGATACTCGACGAACGGACATTGATAGTCGCCATTTCGCAATCGGGCGAAACCGCAGACACCATCGCCGCAGTGCGCGAATCGCAGAGGTCGGGCGCGAAGATTCTTTCGATTTGCAACGTGCGAGGGTCGATGCTCACGCGCGAATCGCACGGGACGATTCTCACGCACGCAGGACCGGAGATAGGAGTGGCATCCACGAAGGCATTCACATCTCAGATGGTCGTCCTCTACCTGCTCGCTTTACACATGGCGCAGCAGCGCGGAAAGATCAATGAAGACGATTCGCTCGCGCACGTTCACTCATTGAACAGTCTGCCCGTGAAAATGGAGACGCTTCTCGCGTGCGACGATCAGATCGAAAAGCTTGCGCGCGAGTTCCATCGCGCACAGGATTTTTTATATCTCGGTCGCGGCATCAATTTCCCTGTCGCACTCGAAGGCGCTTTGAAGCTCAAGGAAATTTCCTACATTCACGCCGAGGGCTATCCGGCGGGCGAGATGAAGCACGGGCCGAATGCGCTCATCGATGAAGACCTGCCCGTAGTCGTCATAGCCACCCGCGACGACGACAGCGAGACATCACGCCTGCGTTATGAAAAGACCCTCTCGAATATGGTCGAGGTGAAATCGCGCGACGGCAAAGTGATCGCCGTTGTGACGGAAGGCGACACGGAAGCGCAGCAGATAGCCGATCACATAATCGAGATACCGCAGGCCAGCGATTTGACTTCGCCGATACTATCGGTCGTGCCTTTGCAACTTCTGGCTTATCACATAGGCATGCGGCGGGGGTGCGATGTCGATCAGCCGCGCAATCTGGCGAAGTCCGTCACTGTGGAATAAAAAAATCCACGAAGTACACGAAGGGCGCGAAGGAGTGATTATCTTTTCGTGCTCCTTCGTGTACTTCGTGGATCATCATCTTGCCCTTTGGTTGTGCGCCCGGAAAGCCGACTGATATATTCACTTCTTGAGATCAGAAACAAAATTCAGGTAAACATTATGAGCCACATAAGCAAGCTTGCGCGCGAACGCGCCGCGCTCACGGTAATCGATATGCAGGAAGCCTTCCGGCCCGTCATCCCCGACTTCGGCGAAGTCTCAACGCGAATAGCTAAAGCCGTCGAGGGCGCGCGACTCATGGAAGTCCCGGTCATAGTTACCGAACAATACCCGAAAGGACTTCGACACACCGCTGAAGAAATCATCCCGCATCTTTCTGCGGAATCGAAGGTCGTCGAAAAGATGTGCTTCAGTTCGTGCGGGGCCGATGAATTTCAAGCCGAGTTGATCAGCCGCAACATAAAACAGGTGATCGTGTGCGGAATCGAAGCGCATATCTGTGTTACTCAGACGGTACTCGATCTGCTTGCGCGTGGCATGGAAGTTCATCTTCTGATCGATTGCATAACCTCGCGCAAACGCGAAAACAAGGAGATCGCTCTCGCGCGTCTGACTCAATCGGGAGCCGTCCCGTCGAATCTTGAAATGGCGCTCTTCGAATTGATGCGCACGGCGGATTCTCCTCAGTTCAAAGCCGTGCAAAGCCTGATCAAATAGGGTACAGGGAACAGGGATAAGCAAACTGTTCCCCGCGCCCTGTAACCTGTAACCTGTAACCTGTAACCTCTTATGAGTCTCAACACCGAACAGCGCGAGGCCGTAGAAGCCGCCGAAGGCCCGCTTTTGATCCTCGCGGGCGCGGGGTCAGGCAAAACTCGCGTCATCACTTATCGGATTGCTCATCTCATTCACAACGGAGTGCGGCCTGAACAGATACTCGCCGTCACCTTCACCAACAAGGCCGCTGAAGAAATGAAATCGCGCGTCGAACGTATGCTCGGCGGCGGATTGAAAGCAGCTTCGCCTTTGATTTCGACTTTTCATTCGCTGTGCGTGAGAATGCTCCGCCGCGATGTTGAAAAAATGAACGCGGGTTATACGCGCAACTTCACGATCTATGACACGGACGATCAGGCGCGAGTAGTTCGCAGCATCATGAAAGAAACCGGCATCGACGATAAATCGCTCACTCCGAGGCAGTCGCTTTCGGCCATCAGTTGGGCGAAGAATCGCAGCCTTTCGCCCGCTGCTTACGCGAATCAGGCTGAATATGCTTCGGATCGCCGCGAGCAGATCGCGCGCATTTACAAACTCTATGCAGAAAAACTTCAGCAATCGAACGCGATGGATTTCGACGACCTGCTCATCAACGCCGTCGAACTGCTTCGCCGAGTCGCCGAAGTGCGCGAGTATTATCACTCGCGGTTTCGTCACATAATGATCGACGAGTTTCAGGACACCAATGGCATTCAGTATGAACTTGCGCGATTGATCGCCATCGGTTCGGCGGATCGCTCGCTTGCCGACAAAGATGATTTCTGGCGCGAGCGAAGTTTGTGCGTTGTGGGAGACATCGACCAGTCTGTGTACAGCTTTCGCGGATCGGATTTCAATATCATTCTCGGATTTCAGCACGACTTTCGCGGGACGAAAACGATTCGGCTTGAGCAGAATTATCGCTCGACCCAGCGAATACTCGAAGCCGCCAATCGCGTGATTGAAAACAACCGCAAGCGATTGCCCAAGACTCTCTTTGCGACTGAAGAGCTAGGCGAAGGCGAAAAGATTCGCTTCTATCAATCCTACGACGGCGAGGGAGAAGCCGCGTTCGTGGCAGAAAAAATTTCCACGCATCTGCTGCGCTCGCCGGATGAAAAATGCGCGGTGCTTTATCGCACAAATTCTCAATCGCGCCTCTTCGAAGAATCACTCCGTCGGCGCAGCATCGCGTATAACATCGTCGGCGGCTTTTCGTTCTACGAGCGAGCCGAAGTCAAAGACATCATCGCTTATCTGAAACTCGCTTTGAATCCGAACGATGATGTCGCGCTTGATCGAATAATCAACACGCCTCCTCGCGGCATAGGCAAAACGACTATGGAAGCATTGCTCAGAGAGCAACGCGATCTTGGGCTTTCGATGTGGGAGACGATTCACATAGCGGTCGAGCAGAAAAAACTCAACCCGCGCGTGAGGGCCGCGATGGATGTTTTTCGTCAGACGATCATCGGACTCACAGAGCGCGTCACGGCTGGTCGTTCGCTCGATGAAATAGTCAAAGCCGCGACCCGCGAGACGGGATATGTGCGCGCGCTCGAAGAAGAAAAAACGGATGAGTCGGAAGCGAGGCTCGCCAACATCGAAGAGCTTGTCACCGCATCAGTCGAAGCGGCGGAGCAGGGCGAGACATTGCGCGACTTCATCGATCACGCCGCGCTCGTATCCGACACTGATCAGTACAAAGCTGACGCGCGGGTGACTCTGATGACGATGCACGCGGCCAAGGGGCTTGAATTTCCCGTAGTGTTCATAGTCGGCATGGAAGAAGGGCTGTTTCCTCACCTGCGCGCTGCGGCAAGCGATGACGACATGGAAGAAGAGCGTAGGCTTTGTTATGTGGCGATCACTCGCGCCCAGGAGCATCTCTACATCACTCAGGCGATGAGGCGTCGCACGTGGGGGGAAGAGCGCGCGGCTGCGCCTTCGAGTTTTTTGAGAGAGATTCCTATGGAGTTGATGGAAGACCTTTCGCTCGGCCCATCGTGGCTCGGATTTTCGGAGAGCGAAGACACCCAACACAATCGACACGCGGCGGCAGCCCTGCGCGGCGAGACACAGCGCAAGAAACCGTCGAACTACACGGGCAAGACATACAACTCCGTAGACAGCGTCAACGATTTCTTCAAGCGAATGGCAAACGAGTCTTCGGGCGAGCAGCGCGGCGAGAGCAAAAAACAATCTGAATTCAACGCCGAGTATCGCGTCGGCTCGCGGGTGCGGCACGAGCGATACGGATCGGGCGTAGTGGTTCGCATCGAAGGCGCGGGCGAAGACGCAAAGCTGACGGTTAATTTTCCGGGCTATGGGCAGAAGAAATTCGTGGCCAGGTTCGCCGCGCTTGAAAGGAAGTGATCAGTTTTCAGTTTTCAGTTTTCAGTTTTCAGTGGATCACCGTTTTCTGTGATCTTATTCTGGCTCCTGACTCCTGACTTCTGACTTCTGCCCGCTGCCTTCTTCGAGGAGCAATGCAATGATCGTAAAGGCAGCCGTGATTCAGGCCGCGCCGGTTTATCTCGACTTGCACGCTTCGGTCGAGAAGGCGCTTGCGTTGATCGCTGATGCCGCCGGTCGAGGCGCGGAGTTGATAGTCTTTCCTGAGACGTGGCTGCCGGGATATCCTGCGTGGCTGGATTGCTGCCGAGATGTCGCGCTGTGGGATCACGAACCTGTTAAAAAAGTTTTCGCTCGATTGATGGAAAACAGCGTCGCGGTTCCCGGCCCTGTCACAGAGATTTTTTCGCGCGCCGCCCGCGAGCATCAAACGGCGATCAACCTGAGCGTTCACGAGCGCGTGCCTTCAGGCGCGGGGCGCGGCACGCTCTATAACACGATGCTTATGTTCGGGACTGACGGCGCGCTCCTGAATGCTCATAGAAAGCTGATGCCCACCTACACCGAGCGAATGATCTGGGGCATGGGCGACGGGTCGAGTCTGAAAGCAGTCGAGACCGCAACGTTTCGCGTAGGCGGATTGATATGCTGGGAACACTGGATGCCGCTTGCGCGATATGCTCTGCACGCTTCGGGCGAAGACATTCACATCGCAGCTTGGCCGCAGGTCAAGGAGATGAATCTCGTAGCCAGCCGTCATTACGCATTCGAAGGCCGCTGCTTCGTCATCGCAGCGGGCGCGGTGATGAGAGCAGGCGAATTGCCGCCGGAGCTTGAGCCTATCGAACCGCTCAAAGGAAATGCGGACGCTCTGGTTCTCAGAGGCGGAAGCGCGATCATAGCTCCCGACGGATCGCTCATAGCCGGGCCGGTGTTCGATGAAGAGACGATCCTTGTAGCCGAGATTGATCTTTCGCGCATACGCGAAGAGAGCCTCACGCTTGACGTGACAGGTCATTATTCAAGACCCGATGTTTTCGATTTCAAGGTGAAGCCGCTTCAATCGCTCTCACGCGATTGAAGCGAATCATTTTCAGGGCATCAGTTTTTCGCGCTTTCGCTTTTCTGTTCAGAGTCGCGCGAGTTCCAGTCCATCCGTATCGCCTCGCACGCATCTTTGACCGAGTTGCCGAGGCTTCGGGTCGAGCCGCTTTTTATCGCCTCGCCGTCTTTGTTGAACAGGGCGAATTTATTGTCCTTGCGAATGATTGATTTTCCGCCTTCGTGTTCAAGGATGATGATGTAATCGGCCTTCTCTTTGTTCAATGTTATGACGCACGCGGGGCATCGCTCGTTGAAGGTTTTGACTATCTCAGCCGTCTGCGGTCGCGCGCCTCCTCTCGATCCGCCGCCTATAGCATCGCGGCTGCCGCCGAATCCGCCCGACGTTTCCCACGATTTGCTGTCGGTGACGAAAACTCTGGGTCTCGGTTTTTCCTGAGCCATCAGGCTTCCGGCTATGAGACATACGATCATACTGACTCGCATCAATTTCATCTCTTCTCCTTTCTTCGGGCTAACTCGCTTGTTTGACGTTCGATCTTCACGGCTTGAACTCGCGCCGTTTTTTTTCTTCACGAGCTTTTATGCGATCCCGCACTTCTTTGAAATAAGAGGGATTGCTCAATGAAATCACCCCTGCGCCGTTTCGGAGTTCGGCAATTATCTCAATCCCATTACACTTCAAAATTCCTCCCTCCCAGTATGCTGCGCCGGGCAGACCGAATGCCTCAGATAGTTTCGCAATCCATTCATCGATACTTCTCCACGCTGGCCCATCCGAATCGGGTCCAATGTAAGCAATAGTAAATTTCGTAACTCGATTTTTATAAATAGCGGCGCTGACGTAATCGACCCCTGCGAATCGATCCTGTGCGGCGTACTGGGATATCTGGAAAGACAAATTCCCCGTATCATGCCTTTTGGGATCCTTCGCCTCTTCAAGCGCGCGCTTTATATCGGCTTTTTCACTGCTGTCGGGAAACAGGGCGAGCAATCGTTCGGTGGTCATTCCCAGTCGAATTCCGCGAATGGCCGGAGCAGTGGATTCCGTCAGGTTGCACCCGGCAGCAGAAGATTGCTGACTTGATGTCTGACCAGTCGCATTTGAGGATGTGGTCAGCACGACGATCAAAATGATTCGGACGGATTTCATCACCATTTTGAAAAACCCTTCTCGTTTATCGATTCGGAAGTTGACTCAATCAGACGAATCTGATCGCAGAGGCTCAATGTCGATACTCCTTTGCAGAATGGTTTTTCACAGCCCGGAGTATAAGATTGTCGATTGCGGTGTATCGTCTGTTCGTGTGACACTTTGTCGATTGTCATAACTTCAGCTATGTTCCGATACTTGTTTCGAATCATTGAGTTTGTTGATCAGCGGTTTCGATTTTTCTGATTTCTATGTCGTCAAACCATGCTTTGCCGCCATTGTTGAAATTCGTGGCGACGCCCGCTCGAATGCGAACGACTTTGGTTTTCTTCGGAACCTGAAACATCACGCTGACCTCAGTCCAGTCAGACGTGCCTTTCACCGTCGTGTTTCCGTAAGTAGTGGCGAAGGCCAGAATTTCTTTTTCCTTCTTGCTCCAGCATTGAACTGATATCCATGCCGAATCGCCCAGGTTTTCCGTCTTCACCCACCCGCGCAGTTCGTAGACCGCCTTGCGCTCGAACCGAGGCACGGTGGTCGTCCAGTTGTAAGCTGCTTGAATGGGAGGATGAGTTTTTTTAATCGTCACTGAGACTGATCGTCCGTTGCTGCGATGCACTCGATCATCCCACTCGAAGGCAACGTGTTGAGCAAGGTCGGGTAAAAAAGCCTCGAACCATCCTTCGGGGTGTTCCTCTCCCGTCTCGAATCCGCCATTGAAATCCGTCTGCGCGCGAACGGGAAAGGTCATCGAAAGCAGTAAAACCAGTGGCACGATCACGGATGTCGCTCTGTAAAACAATCCTTTCCTTATGGTTTTCATATCTCCCCTCCGAACAACAGTTTTCAGTTTTCAGTTTTCAGTTTTTCATCCTGTCAAAGCATCGTAGAAACCGACACAGATGTCCGCCGTTTATTTTTCCTTTGAGTTTGCGCCGCGGCCCGACTGCGGTTTCGATGCGAGATAACCGCGACGGGTTTTCACGACGAGTTTGCCCTCACGCTTCTGAGCGGACGAAGAGACATCAACTCTGAGTTTGCGAAAGCCGCCGTCGCGTTTTGTGTTGGAAGAAACGAATCCGATGCTGTAGCGTGTGCGAAGATGATCGACGAGGTTCTGGAAAGCGTGATCGATCCTTTCAGGCTTGTCGCTCATGATCTCGCCGCCTGTTTCTTCGGCAAGCTGTTTGAGGCTGGAGCTTTTCATTTTGAACAAACCCGCGATGCCTGTTGCGGCAGTCATCACGCTGTTTTCAAGCTGCTGCATCGCTGTCCGAGGGATCAGCCCGCAGACGACGCTGCCCGATTCAAGGATTGCCATCCGGGCTTCTTCCTGTGTGGGGCCGGGGCAATCGAAAGCCCGTGTGGCTCCCGTTATCATAATGATCACGCGGCGACCATCCGGGTTAGCGGCGCGGCTCATGTAACGCGCGGCTTCATGAAAAGCTCGATTGAAGCAGTGGCCCGCTTCCTCGTCGTGATCGGGTACGCGAAGAATCGCGCCCGCTATATCATCGCGCCCGGAGCCGAAAGGTTTGATGAGTTCCACGTCGTCGTGAAAGGTCATAAGCGCGATTTCATCTTCGGGTTTGAGTCGGCGCAGGGCTTCCAGAGTCGCGCGCCTCATCTTTTCGCTGAACGGATCGAGGCATCCGCCGCGGTCGATGAGAAGTATGACCGAAAGCGGCAGCGTGTCCTGCGTGAAGTGAGTTATTTCCTGACGGACGCCGTCTTCAAAAAGCGACAGGTCTTCCTTACGGAGATTCCCGATGACGCGACCTGTTTTCTGCGCTAAGACGAGCGCGTCAAGAACCACGAGGTCGACCGCGAGACGGATGCTTTCATCCTTCGCCGCAATCGACGAGCGCGGAGTATCGGTTCCGCGTTCCTGTGCACTCATGTTTTTCTTCGATTGAGCCGCCGCTGTGATCAGGAGAGCGAGCGGCAAAAAGAGGGAAACGACTCTTACAGCCTTCATAAAAATTCTCCGATCAGGTTTGACTTGCTAGCGGGTCGCAAGTTTTATCGGTTGGCATTCGGTCGCGGCTTTTCGAAGCGCGCGACCCTGTGGAGTGATGGCAAGAATTCAACGCTCAGGGTGTCGCCTACCAGGCGGATGAAACGAGCGAAAAGAGGATGAAGCAGATGGGGTGTTCTATCAACTTCGCGCTCCATCCGCCCAGCAGGCGACACCCTGTCGACTAACCGTTTCCTTTTTTGCGACCGCCGCCAGAGTTTGAATCGTGGCGACCCGAATCCGGTCGCCCGGAATCTTTCGGTCGATCTGAACTCTTAGGCTGATCGTTGCTTCGCGTGCGCGAGCCTCCGTCATTGTTATTGCGCGGCGACTCGATGCGTCGCGGTTGCTCATTGCGAGAGCCTTCGTTATCGCGCGACCTCTTTTCACGATTGCGATCCGAGTTATTATTGCCCCCGTCGTTATCGGGTCTCGGCGCAGGAATGTAGCGACGCTGTTCCCCGCCTTTCGGATCGTTCGACCCCTGGTCGCGATTGCTCCTGTTCGAATCGCCCGAACCGTTGTCGTTGTCGCGTCTTCTCCGACGATTCGAATCATCGCCCTGATTGTTCGAGCTATTCGAATCATCATTGCTGCGGCTGCGACGATTCGAGCGGCTATCGCCACTGCTACCGTTGGAAGAATCTCCCGTGTCATCGCGGCGAGGGCGAATCGGGGGGCGGGTGCTTCTGTTCGAATCCCCGTTCTTCGAAGAATCATCGCCGTGATCGTCGCCACTCGTGCGCGCACGTCTCGCGCCCGGAGCCGAAACTTCAGTGCCATTGCGCGGGGTGAGCAAGCGACGCTGGCGGTCGGGGCGGTCACTGTTATTGGAATCCGACGGGCGATTGCGCGTCACCACAGGGCGGTTGATGATTTCCTGCGGCGGTCTGATCCCGCGCTTGGCTCTCGGCTGTCCGTCGGCTAAACGCGCGACGGGAGATGTGATTCGTCCGCCCGCGCCTATGTCGGGCAGTCCAGGGCGCGCGCCGTCTCTGATCCAGCGATCAACATCGCGATCAGGCGCGTTGGGCCGCGAACGCGAGCGATCAGGCCGGGCAAAGCCGTCCACTGGTATAGTCGTTATGCCGTCGCGCGCAATGGGCCTTCGCCAGTTGTCGTCCGACTGCGGGCGACGCCATCCGTTATTATTTCCCGGATAGCGCAGAGGCGAGTGATTGCGATCCCATCTGCGCCATCTCTCACCGGGACGCAGCGGATACCATCCCACGTAATGGCCGCGAGGAGTCGGGCAGTTGAAGAATGAAACCAGCGCGGGCCGCCAGCGATAGTAACGGTGATTGTATCGGTTGAAGCCCTGATAAAATCCCGGCGACCACGCCCAGCCAAGCCCGCGGAGGAAAACCCATCGGCCATGGTGGTAAGGCGCCCAGCCCCACGGCTCACTCGACCACCACGTCCAGCCCGATCTCGGCAGCCATATCCACTGGCCGTAGCGATAGGGCGTCCAGCCTGCGCTCACCCGTGGCACCCAGCAGTGACCATAAGAGCCATAGCTCGTCCACGTGCCGTAGTCGTAGAGATCGCTTGCGCCATAAAAGCTGTTGTAGTTGGTCTCGTAGCTGCGGACATAATCGGGCGCGAGATTCACAGTCACTCGATCAATCGTCGTGTCGCGATCATAGCTCCACTGCTCCCACTCGTCGCGCGAATCGGCGCGAGCGATATCGAGCCTTCCGTTGCTGCCCGAATCGACGACCAGGCGATAGCCTTCGCGCACGGTGAACACGCCATCGTCTGTGGTGACTTCAGCCGAGCCGTCGCGCGCTATCATTTCGGAAAAATCAGAGCCGCGAACATTGACGCGATAAAAGCCGTCCTGCTTGAGAATCATCGCGGCGTTTGGCGTATCGACTTCGAAGCGATTGAAGGCCGCGCCGAATCTTTCGAGTCGAACAAGTATCGAGCCTTCAGTCACTTCGAACTGAGCCGTGGTGTCAGAAAATTCCGTGAAGGTAAGCGCAGTCTGCTCTGAGAGCCTTATATAATTTCCGCGCGAAAGCTGAATCTCGGCTCGCGCGCCGCTACTGGTGTAAATCTGATCGCCCGCGAGCAGCGGGATATTTTCAGCGGCGTCGGCCCACTCAGACGTGCCTGCGCGAAGGAATGAAACATCGCCTTCGATGAAAGTGAGGCGGGCGACGCGATCCGTCTGCTCATCGTCTTCTCCTTCGTCGAAATCGTCTTGCTGGCCTGTGCTTGACACAGCGCGGCCATCGATTTCGACGAGGCTGGGGGTCTGGTTGAAAACCGTTGTCGGCAATGCCAAAGGAATAAGTACGAACAGGGCCAATAAAGCGGGGAGAGATAATTTCATAATCCTACCCTCTGGTACAATTTTGCGAGCTTTGCGCCATCCCCTTTGAGCAACGTTCGTGCCTGAAAGTATTGATGCAGTACGCTCGCCTCTAAGTGATTGAATGAAAGACGAAACTGCGAAGCGCGGGGATGAAAAGGCAGGAGAAATCAATCAGGCTTTGCACGATATGGTGTAGCCTACACGCGATAAGGTGGGTTAAGAAAAAAGCGCGGCCTTTTCTTTTGAGAAATGCGCCATCACATCCGGCCGTTGCGCTTGATTATGATTTCAGTTTTCGCCCGCTTTCGGCGCTCTGTAGCCTGTGCGAGCGCGAACCTGAACGCCTTTGCGCGCGACCTCGACCTTGAGCTTATGAAACTTCCCGTCGCGTCGCTCGCTCACGGGGTAATAACCGACCACGTATTGATTGCGCAACTCATCGGCGATTGACGCGAAGGCCGAGCGCGTCGTCTCGTAAGTTTCGGCCTGAAAGACGCGCCCGCCTGTTCGCGCGGTGAGCAGGTGCATCTGCTGGTCAGCTTCTCCGTAGAGTTTGTCGAGATTGCGCGTTATCTCGTCGGGCGCGGTTGTTTGAAGCGTGCGACGCTCGTTGCCATCGATGACGGTTATCTGAGGCGAGCGCGGCTGACCTATTTCTATGCGCGGGCGGCGAGGAGCGCCCGGCGCTTCAGGCCCGCCGAATTCGGGCGGCAGAGGAATTCTCCCATCCACCTCGAAAGGCAGACTGGATTCTTTCTGCTCGGCTTTTTGTTTTCGCGCCGCGGCTTCCATCCACCAGCGCGTCTCGAATCTCACGAAATAGATGACCGCTCCGACTTCTTCGGCTTTTTCAATGGTGCTTTCGGCGGTCGCATCGATGCTGCGCATATCTATTCCGTCGCTGAATACGATCACAGCGCGTCGCCCTTCGACATTGCTCAGGAGATCGAGCGATTTTGTGAGAGCTTCATAAAGCAGTTTGCCGAATCCCGATTCTGCGCTTCGCACAGACGTTTCAATCTCTTTGTAGTCGGAAGTGAAATCGGTCAACTGTCGAACTTCGTTGTCGAACGAGACAACGGCAAGGCGGTCTCCGCGGCGGATTTCGCGGGCGAAAGCCAGAGCCATGTTCTGAATGACCTGAAGTCGATCTTCTGCGCTGTTCGATGTATCGAGCAGCAGTACGGCGGTGAAAGGCTGTTTGACGGCAGCGAAGTGAGAAAGCTCCTGCCGTTTGCCGTCTTCGAAGACGGTGAATTCCGTTTGAGACAAATCGGAGATGAACTTTCCGCTGCGATCCGTGACCACTGCCGGAACCTGAATCAGAGTGGCGTTGAGCCGCAGGGGTTCCTGATCTTGATCGCGCTTCTCCTGACCGAAAGCGATGGCAGTAAGAAGGAAACACAAAAAGAGGCTTGAAGGTTTGATTGCTGCTCCTGAAAACTTTTTCATAGTAAAGTCTGAAGCCGCGAGTCTGAAGTCTTAATGCCTGATAATGTCTCGCGCCTTTTCATCATAACTCGTTTGTGTGAACGTCTTGAAGAAAAATTATTGCGCAGCTTTCGGCCCCAACGCCCGAACTATCGCCTCAACGAGCGCGCGGGCGTTGTAGGATTCGGGCTGTATACAATCGCGCAGGCCGTACCGGGCGGCGGTCGCTGCGGTGACAGGGCCAATGCAGGCAATGATCGCGTCTCGAAGCAAAACGGAAAGATCATCCTCCTCGGCAAGCGCCGCAAGGTTTGAAACCGTCGATGAACTGGTGAATGCCACGGCATCAGGTTTCTTTTCCTGAAACAGCTTCTCGATATCCTTCTTATCAAGGTCAGGTTTGATCGTTTGATAAACCTCGACTGTCTCAATCTGCGCGCCCAGTCGGGCAAGCTCGTCAGGCAGCAGGTCTCTTGCAACGCGCGAGCGCGGGATCAGGAATCGCAACCCCTGAAGTTTGTCCTCGCCGCCGATTTGCTCGATCAAAGCGCGCAGCACGCCCTCAGATCGCGAATCTTCAGCGATCAAATCCGACGCGGCTCCCGATTTCTGTAAAGCCAGCGCCGTCGCAGGGCCTATGGAACAAATGGACGGACAGGGTAGCGGAAAACTCCTGTTTTTCTCAATCAGTCTGCGAAAGAAAAAATCAACCCCGTTCGCGCTGGTAAAAATGAGCCAGTCGAAGCTTTCGAGCCGCTCGATTGCGTTATCCGCCGGGTTCCAGTCGGTCGGTTCAACGATTTGGATAGTAGGGAGGTAGAGGACTGTCGCGCCGAGGTTTTCAAGCAGCGCGGTCATCTCGGCAGACTGGTCGCGGGGTCGGGTCAGGACGATGGTTCGCCCGCAAAGCGATTTTTCCAATTCAGCTTCTCTCATCTTTTAAGTGCTGGCAATTATACGCTTACACGCCTCGCCCCGTCACCTCAAAAGAAAGTTGAATCCGCTCTGCGCTGGAATCTTCCGGCTTCTGACTCCTGACTCCTGACTTCTGACTCCTGCCCGCCGGACTTTCATATTGACTTGCCGATAAATTATTGATATAAAGACGCCTAAGCTGAATACAGGCAGGATTAAAACAGCGATAGTTCATTTTCAGTATCGAGGTGACAATGCGCAGCCTCAGCACAAAAGCAGCTAAGAGCCGCGCGAGCGCGGTTCAAAAAGGCCGCACCACGAAAGGCAAAAAGGCTGCTCCCAAAACGCGATCTGTAAAGGTTGCTGTCGCTTCCCGCACTGTTAAACCCGCCAGCAAATCAAAAAAATCGGCGGCTTCCCCGAAAAAAGCAGTAACAATAAAGAAAAAAGCGGCTCCAGCGAAAAAGCCCCTCAAGACCAAAGCAGTAAAGGCTGTCAAAAAACCCGTTGTTAAAAAAGCCGCTGCGAAAAAACCTTCAGCCCGGAAGCCTGTTGCCAAAAAAATTACGACCGGTAAACGCGCCGGGAAGCCTGCCGTCAGAAAGCCTGTTCGCCGTAAAGGGGCGGCCAGAGCCGTTCGAGCAGCTAAATCAACTCCGCCTCCACCCAGAAAGCCACCGGCTTCACAGGCCGCTGTCCGCGTGTTTGAACAGGCATTGAAAATTTTCAATCGTCATGATTTCGCTGCCGCGAAGACGGCTTTCGAGAACCTGCTCGAAAAGTTCGGCGATCAACTGGAAGTCGTCGCCCGCGCCCGCACATATCTCACGATCTGTGAGCAGAGGCTGGCCCGCGCCCCATCAGTTCCGCGCAGCCCTGACGCGCTCTACAATCAGGGAGTCTTCGAACTGAACAAAGGCAACGTCAAGGAAGCGATAAACCTGTTCGATAAGGCATTGCGTGGCGCTCCTCAGGCCGACCACGTTTTTTACTCCCTCGCTGCCGCCCACGCCCGAATGAACAATGCAGCCAAAGCGATGGACGCTTTGCGTCGAGCCATTGCTCTTCGCCCCCTTCACCGCTCTCACGCGCGAAGCGATCTCGATTTCGCTTTCCTCCGCGACAACGAAGCCTTCCGGGAATTGACCGGCTACGGCTACGACCTCATTGAAGAATGACAAATTTTTGATCCGAGATTTTTAGCTATGCTCGCCGAAAAAAATACGGGACTCAGCATTGTCTCCATCGGAGGAGGCACGGGTCTTTCAACTCTGCTCACGGGACTCAAACATTATACCGGCAAGGAGGATTTTTCTTTCGATAGCTCCATCTGCGCGCGCATCGATACGTTGACGGCTGTCGTCACTGTCACCGACGACGGAGGAAGTTCCGGGCGTCTCCGCGAAGAGTTTCAGATACTCCCGCCGGGCGACATTCGAAACTGCATGGTCGCGCTGGCCGAAGACGAGCGATTACTCACGCGACTTTTTCAACATCGCTTCGATTCCGAAGGCGACCTTTCAGGCCACAGCTTCGGCAATTTGTTTGTCGCCGCGCTCGCCGCCGTGACAGGCGATTTCCTCGAAGCGATCAAAGTCAGCAGCGAAGTGCTTGCAATCAAGGGTCGGATTTTTCCTTCGACTACGGAAGACGTTTCTCTCATCGCCGAGCTTGAGGACGGTCGAATCATCGAAGGCGAGACGAAAATAGTCGAGTCGCGCTCGCGGGTCAAAAAACTGAGGCTTTCACGCGAGCATTGCCGCCCGCTCGTGGAAACGCTCGAAGCCATCCATCATGCCGACATCATAACCATAGGGCCGGGTTCGCTCTACACTTCGATCATCCCTAACCTTTTAGTCGACGGCATCACGGATGCCATAAGAGATTCGCGGGCGATGAAGGTTTACATCTGCAACATAATGACGCAGCCGGGCGAAACAGACGGCTTTCATGTCGAAGACCACCTGCGCGCTCTCTTCGAATACGCCCCGCAACTCTCGGTCGATTCGGTTCTGGTCAACTCCGCGCCTCTGAGCGATGCGATGCGGCAGAAATATCTGGCAGAGGGAGCCGTGCAGGTTGAATTCACTTCGGGCCTTCGTCCGCCTGTCGAGTTGCAATCCGCGACCAGCTTTCGTTTGATATGCGCAGACCTGCTCAATGAAAACGGACTTGCCCGCCATGACCCGCGCAAGCTGGCCCGCGCGCTCCTCGATCTTCATCTCTTTGACCCGTCGCCTTTGCCTGTGAGCAGTGAAAAAATTTCTACGGGTGAAGAAATTTGATCAGAAGCGTAGCCACTCCGAGATAAAAGAAAAATGTCACCACATTGGTCAGCGTCACCACGAAAACCGATGAAGCCGGGGCCGGGTCTGCGCGAAGCTGTTTCAAGGCTACGGGTACGAGCGCGCCCAGAAGACACGCGGCAAACAAACTCAGCAACATCGTAAGTCCAAGCACTACGGCCACCTTCCAGCCGAACCATATCGAAATCACTCCGAAAGCCACCACCCCGACCGTCAGGCCGTTTATCAATCCCACGAGCGATTCCTTCACAACTACCCGGCGGCTGGTCTCGCGGCTCACTTCGCCAAGCCCTATGCCGCGAACCACGACGGTCATCGTCTGCGTCGCCGCTGCGCTTCCCATCGCAGCGACTACCGGAATCAAAACCGCCAGCCACAAAGCCTGTCGGATGGTGTCGAGATAATACTGAACGATCGCGACCGCAAGCAGTGCCGCGCCGAGCGAGAGCATAAGCCACGGCAATCGTTGCCGCGCCGAATTGAATGCAGTCCCTCTCACACGGTCTTCCGGATTGACTCCGGCCAGCGCATAAATATCTTCGGTCGCCTCTTCGCGCATCACGTCGAGAACATCATCTACAGTGATTATGCCCGCGAGCTTGTTCTCTTCATCTACGACGGGGACGGCCAGCAGATTGTAAGTGGCGACTATGCGCGCGACTTCCTCCTGATCGGTGTCGGTTTTCACCTTGATGATATCTGTGATCATGATCTTGCGCAGCGGAGTCGAAGGCGGATTGAGCAGAAGCTCGCGCAGGCTCACCACACCGAGCAGATGATTGCGCGGATCGATGACATAAACGTAAAAGACCATCTCCAGTTCTTCGCTGCGTTTTTGCAGCGCGGTGATCGCTTCCGAAACTGTCACATCCTCTTCGAGCGCGAAGTAATCGGGCGTCATTATTCGCCCTGCGGTTTCGTCCGCAAAACCGAGAAGTTCCTGCACGTCGGTAGATTCTTCGACCCGCATGGTTTCCAGCAGCGCGTCGCGCGTCTCTTCGGGCATCTCGGCTATCAGCACGGCGGCATCATCTGATGGGAGTTCCTGAAGCAGGCGAGAAATTTCTTCTCTCGTCAGAGTAGTGAGCAGCGTGACGGCGCGCACGGTTTCCATTTCCGACACGGCTTCGGCGGCTTTGGCGAGGTCGTGTCGAACGAGCGCGTCGAAGATCGGTTCGCGGTCGTGTTGAGGAATCTGGCTGAGTATATGAGCGATATCGACGGGACGGAGTTTAGTGAGCAGGTTGAGCGCGTTCGACATAGCGCCTCTGCGCGCAAGGCGCATGACAGAATCCAGCACCAGATTTAATCGCTGTGCCTGCATCTGACCCGTCTCCGTTCATACTCATACGCATCTGAAAAGCCCCGAAGGTTGAAGAGGCCAACAAGTTATAGCATAACCCGCAAAGCGAGGCCAACGAAAAGATTTGAGAGAATCGGCATCCGTTTAACAGAATCCGAATCCCGTGCAGCGAGCGTATCTTCGTCGCGGGCCGACTGGCCCGATATCACTCACAAACACAAAAGGAGGAAGGAAAGTTGAGAAAGAATCTGATCGTCATCCTTGCGCTCGTAGCGTCGCTTGCCTCATTGCAGATCGTTTCGGCTCAGGATTCGCTCTACAAACGGCTTGGCGGTTACGACGCGCTTGCGGCTGTCACCGATAAATTCATCGCCCGACTTGCGACTGACAAACAGCTTGGCCGTTTCTTCGTCGGAGCGAGCGATGATTCCAAAAAACGCATACGCCAGTTGCTCCTCGATCAACTGTGCGCGGCAACAGGCGGCCCCTGCGTCTACATCGGTCGCGATATGAAGACGGCTCACAAAGGGCTTGGTATAACCGAATCCGATTGGGACGTGGGAATCCGTCATCTCGTGGCTACGCTCGATGAACTCAAAGTGCCTAAGCGAGAAAAAGACGAAGTGCTGTCGGCCCTCTCCACGCTGAAAAAGGACATCGTTGAAAAGTAGACATTCGATGAGGTTACAGGTTACAGGTTACAGGGGACAGAGCCGGAGATTTCCCACCTGTCCCCTGTCCCCTGTTCCCTGTAACCTGTCCCCTGTCCCCTGTCCCCTGTCCCCTGTCCCCTGTCCCCTGTCCCCTGTCCCCTGTTCCCTGTAACCTGTCCCCTGTCCCCTGTTCCCTGTAACCTGTCCCCTGTCCCCTGTTCCCTGTTCCCTGTAACCTGTCACCTGTAACCTGTAACCTGTAACCTGTAACCTGTCCCCTGTTCCCTACTCCGCCCGCTGCTCACTGCTCTGTTGCATGGTAAAATCTGCAAGCCATAAGTGACGAACGGTTCTAATCGATGTGCGACGCCGCCGAATAATAAAGAACCAGCCCAAAGAGGCGGCGCAGAAAGGTAGAGGTGAGTATGAAATTTCTAACAGCATTGTTTTTGACCGCGATGTTGCTCTCTCTTGGCGGGTGCGATTTTGCAAAACCTAAAATGAGCGCTGCGGATCAAGCACCAAGCCCGCAAACAAGCCGCCCTGCTCAACCAGAGGCCAAATCGCCAGCCGCAGGTGATACGGTGGAATCCGCCAGCGGTTCAACGAGAGTTCAAAGGCAAGGAAGCCAGAACGTGGCAACAAAGCCTGTCTCTCTCCAGAAAGCTGACGATGTTCACGCACAGAGTCAGGCCACTGATCGAAAGATAATTCGCAACGGCAATCTCACAATCGAAGCCGACGACCCGCAGGACGGATTGCGCCGGATCACTTCCGTTGCTGAATCGCTCGGCGGATTCGTCGTCACTTCTGAGTTCAAACAAAACGACTCGCGCTCGACAGGCAAGCCCACTCAGATAGTCACCATCATCGTTCGCGTACCCTCGCATCAGTTCAACGCCGCGCTCGAAGGCATACGCCCGCTCGGACGGGTCATTCAGGAAAAATCAGAAGGGCAGGATGTCACCGAAGAATATATCGATTTGGAAGCGCGCATCCGCACGAAAAAGGCTCTGGAAGCTCAATTCATGGAAATCATGAAACGATCTTCTCGCGTAACGGAAGCCCTCGAAGTGCAGAGCCAGATCGCCGACGTTCGCGGCGAGATAGAAAGCCTCGAAGGTCGCCGCCGCTTCCTCGAAAATCGCGCCGCGCTCTCGACGATCAATATCACGCTTCAAACAAGCGCGCCGATAGTCACGGCGACGACTTCTGGTTTCTGGCACGATGTCAAACAGGCTTTCGGCGATGCCATCGACATTGCCGCTTCGATAGTGACGGGATTGATTCGATTTTTGATAGTGATGGTTCCGGTGACGATCTTCATTCTGCTGCCGCTGTTTTTCATCGGCAGATTTTTATACCGCCGTATTCGTCAGGCTACGAGGAAACAACCGCCCGTAGTCGATTCACAGAGTCAGCCGCAGCGTCAGTTGTGATATTTGTTCGTGATGGGCATTCTTCGGTCGCGCCCGAAGGCTCGCGGAGTGATCTTCACGCCGGGAGGCGATTGCCTTCTTTTGTACTCGGCAGCATCGACTCGATTGATGACCCATCGAACTGTTTCCGCCGGAAAGCCAAGCTCGACTATCGCCTCCAAGCTCAGGTCTTTTTCGATGTAGTATTCGAGAATTTCATCAAGCACCGCGTAAGGCGGCAGCGTGTCCTGATCCGTTTGATCGGGTTTCAACTCAGCCGAAGGCGGGCGCGTGATAATGTACTGAGGAATGACCTCGCCGCGCCGGTTCACATATTCGACAAGATCGTAAACCAGAGTTTTCGGCACGTCTTTGAGCAGAGCGAATCCTCCGGCCATGTCTCCGTAGAGTGTGGCGTACCCGACGCTCATTTCGCTTTTGTTTCCGGTCGAGACTACAAGGCCGCGAAACTTGTTCGAGAGAGCCATCAGAATATTGCCGCGAATGCGCGCTTGAATATTTTCTTCGGTCACGTCTTCCGCAAGACCATCGAACGGCGGCGCGAGCATTTTCAAATACTGCTCGAAAGTTTCATCGATCCCGATGACCTGATAATGAATGCCGAGATTGGCGGCCAGTTGTTTCGCATCGCGTTCGCTCTCAGAGGATGAATATCGAGTCGGCATGAATGCGGCGTTGACATTTTCCGGCCCGATGGCATCGGCGGCGATGACGGCTGTGAGAGCCGAATCGATTCCGCCTGAAAGCCCTATGAAAACTTTGTCGAATCCGTTCTTGCGCATGTAATCGCGAAGTCCGACGACGAGCGCACGGTAAACTTCCGCGCTTTCGTCGAGCGATTCGTAATGATTCACATTGATAGTCGGGCGTTCGCTTGCGGGTTTTGAGATATCGTCAAGAGTGATCAGTTCGAGCGATTCATCGCGAATCTGTCGGTTTTTTTCGCGGCGGCGGCGCGGATCGCGCAATCTTTCGGCGAACACTCGCTCGGAATTGATATCGGCTATGAGCAAATCTTCTTCGAACGCCCGCCCGCGCGCCACGATATGCCCGCCTTCATCGATGACGAGCGAATTGCCATCAAATACAAGCTCATCCTGCCCGCCGAAGAGATTGCAGTAAGCCAGAGCCACTGCGTTATCCTCGGCGCGAGTGCAGAGCATGCGCTCGCGGTCATAGCGTTTGTTGGCGTGATAAGGCGAAGCAGAGATGTTCACGATCAGGTGAGCGTCGCCCGCGAGGGTTTGAACTTTAGTCGGCCCGCCGGGATACCAGATGTCTTCGCAGATATTGACTCCCACTCTCGCGTTGCCGAACGCGAAGACCGGGAAAGAACGGCCTGCCTGAAAGTAACGCTCTTCGTCGAACACGCCGTAGTTTGGAAGAAAAGTTTTGTGATAAGCGTGAATGAGTTTGCCGTCGGCGATCATCCCGGCGGCGTTGTAGATATCCGATCCATCGGAATCGATGAAACCAATGATGACGACCAGATGGCCTGCGGCTTCGATTACTCGATCAAGCGCGCGAAGGTTTTCGCGGACGAAGTGCGGCTTGAGCAATAAATCCTCCGGCGGGTATCCGGGAATCGCGAGTTCAGGAAAAGCCACGATGTCGGCCCCCGTCGCGCGTGCGCGGTCGAGGTAATCGAGAATCATATCGACGTTGCCGTTGAAGTTTCCGACCGTGGGGTTGATCTGCGCAAGAGCTATTCTGATCGTACTCATGATGGAATCATAGCGAGGCAGTTGAAGCGCGCAACGTCACTTACTGACTTCAACCGTATCGACTATGCCGACTATTGCGGCATCGATTGGGCATTCCTTACAGCCGAAGGCCATGCGGGCGGAGCTTCCCTGCACTATCAACACCGTTTCCTCAACGCCTGCGCCTACGGTATCGACGGCGACGAGATGGCCTTTTTCGTCGCGACCTTCCACGTCGATCAATCGTGCGATGAGGAGCTTTCGCCCAAGCAGACGTTCGTCCTTCCGCGTGGCCACTACTGTTCCTATGACTCTGGCTAAAATCATGGCTGGGTGTCGGGTCATAGGTGATGGGTGTTGGGCAGGTTCTTCCCCATCACCCATCACCTATAACCTATTTCGCTCGTGATTCGAAAGTGACGGGCATGTTTTCATCTACCGCCGAGTGCGGGCGCGGGATGACATGCACGCTGACGAGATCGCCTACGCGACGCGCTGCTGCTGCGCCCGCGTCGGTCGCGGCTTTGACTGCGGCCACATCGCCTCTGACGATTGCGGTCACGAATGCGGCCCCGATCTTTTCGAAGCCGACGAGCGTGACGTTGGCGGCTTTGACCATAGCATCAGCCGCTTCGATCATTGCAACCAGTCCACGGGTCTCGATCATTCCAAGAGCTTCCATTGAGGTTTCTCCCTTTCCGTTTTTTCTTACCTGTTCATCTCTCTTGCCACGAGCCGCGCGGCCTCTGTGATGAGCGAGGTCAACTCTCTTCGCGTGAGCGTGACGGTTTCATCACCGTTGGCTCGCGTGTTCACAGCGCAACTCTCAGCGTGGCCTTGAAGATAACCGCACGCCTGACAACTGCGCGCTTCCGCTTTCATATAACCTGATCGCTCTCGCACATCGAGCAGTTTTTCGAGAGCCGCCGCGGGCAACTCACGCGGACGCCCGACGAGGTTGGCGACAAGCGTGATCTTTGCGAAATGCTCAAGGGTTTCCATTCGCATAAAAGCCATTTCAAGATCAGGCCCGTAAGTGACCGCGCCGTGATTTGCCAGAAGCAGCGCGTCGTGATGCGGTATGTAAGGCGTGAGCGAATCCGATATCTCTTCAGTCGAAGGCGTGCCGTAATCAGTAAGCGGTATGCAGCCCAGCGTCAGAATAACTTCCGAGAGCAGAGGCTTGTCGAGCGCGACGTTGGCGACGGCAAATCCAGTGCCGAATGGCGGATGCGCGTGAACTACTGCCTGGACATCGGGGCGCAGGCGATAAATCTCCCTGTGCATGGCGAATTCTGAAGATGGATTGCGCTCCTCGCGGCGCAGCTTTCGGCCCTCGATGTCGACTAAAACGAGCATGTCTTCAGTCATACGCCCTTTACATATCATCGTCGGCGTAGTCAGTATGTTGCCGTCATCGAGGCGCGCGCTTATATTGCCGTCCGTTGCGGCGATAAAGCCAAGTTCGTAAACCCGGCGACCCACGTCGATTATTTGTTGTCTTAGTTCGCGCTCGGTTTGCATCTTCATTTGCCAGCTTGAAAGTGTCACTTTCAAAGGGTGATCTGTCAAGCGCGCGATGGCGGATGCCATCCTGCTAACGTCCAGTTGCGTCTGACTTCAACTGCAATTTCGTTGTTGAGATTGAGCGCCTCGACCGTTGCTCGCCCAGCAGCAGTCAATCCAATTATTCGAGTCGAATCCGCACTCCAGGAAAAGTGTTCCCACCACGACAGAGTTCGAGGATTGAAGAGGCTGACCTCTTCTTTAGTGAGCGGGTCTTTGCCCGTACTCTGCGATCCTTTGTAGCGGTTGCACAGTCCGCACGAAAGCCAAAGATTTTCTTCATTGTCGCTGCCGCCGAGAGAGCGCGGAATGATGTGTTCGATTTCGAGTCGTGCCATCACGTATTGCTGCGGGCTGAGACAGTAACCGCAACGATCACCGGCAGCGTCGCGGATTCTCGCTCGCAGAATGTCTGATATGGAAGATGAAGTCACAGTCGAAGAGGTTCGCGTAGTCCGCGTTGCACGGCAACCTTGAGAGCTTGCGATTTTCTCAGCAATCCTCGCTCGTAGATGCTCATCAGTTCATCAAGCCTGCGCCGCCCATCAACATCAAGACTACCTTCGCGGTTTTGCTCAAGCAGATCGGTTAGAGTTGATTGCTGTTCATCTGAAAGCCGCAAGTCAGCGAGCGCCAGCACTTCTTCATCTGACATCGTTTCCACCGGCATTTCGGTCATCAGAGATTCTAGCCATTCGGAGAGAACGTCTTCGACGCGCCTTTGCGTTTGAGAAGCCACCTGAGCAGCGTGACGAGCTAACTGATCCGATACTTCGATTGTGATTTGCCGACTCATGCTTTGTCACCTTATGCTTTCAGAATGCGAGCAATGCGCTTTTGAATTGCAAGCAGTCGCCGATTATTCTACTGTTTGCAAAGCCCCGCCTACAACCCACATTGACCGCCTATGGAGAGGCCGCATATATTCAAGTCGTGACGCGCAGACCTCCCATTCTGATGACCCGCCCGCTCTATGAGTGGATAAATCGCGTCAACGAGAAGCACAAACAATTCATCTCACTCGATCTCGACGCAGACGGACAGAGAATGATTCAACAGCGCATCGAAGCGGATTTCGTTTGTTCGGCTCTCAGGCTCGAAGGCGTGAATATAGGGGAAGCGCAAGTCGAGCGATCCTCCGAATCAATAGAGTCGAGCGGATCGTCTGAGAGCGAGCGAGCGATTGTCGAACAACTCGGAGCCTTTCGCGCAATTCAATCTCTCGCCCGTCAGGGGCTTGAGATCACGCCCGAATCGCTTTTACGGATGAGGGGCGCACGGGAGTTTCGCGCGAGTGAAGGCGCGGCGGATCAAGGGATTCGCCCGCCGCGCCCCCAACATCTGATCGCAGCCATCCGAAGCGCGTGTTTCTGGTTTTCAGCCGAATCGTTTCTCGAACTCAACGCAATAGAGCAGGCCGCGATAGCTCTTCTGCGACTCGTCGAGATTCAGCCTTTCGATGATCGAAACGACTCGACCGCGATCACCGCCGCGAGCTACTTCCTTCTGCGCAAGGAGCTTCCGCCCCTGATCATCAGAGCGGATCACGTTCCAGCTTATCGGGCCGCAATAGAAGAAAGTCGACAATCCAATACCCGCCCGATGGTTGAGTTAATAGCTGAATCGACAGAAAAAACTCTCTCGGATATGATCGCCTTCATTTCGGCGCGCAGGTAGCTCAGTATCTTACTCCGTGTTCGACATAAAACTTCATCAATGTAAGCGCCTCGCCCCAGCCCGTCGCGCGAGCGAGCAGGTCTTTCAATCCCGCGGGAGAATCTTCGTAGCCACTCTCGATGAGGTGGACGACGGTTCCTTCTTCAACCGGCTTGAACGTGATTTCGACCGTCGTGTTGTATGAATCGCTATCGACTCTCCACTGGAAAACGAATCGCTCAGGCCGTCGGGCTTCGACGACCGGCCCGCCGTTTTCGCCCGTGTAGCGATCAACTCCCCAGTCTTTCCATCGAAGATCGATCCTGCCGCCTGCTCTCGCATCGACTGAAGCGCTGGTCGTAAACCATCCATTGAGTCCGTCCGCTGTGGCGAAGGAATCATAGACGCGCTCCGGCGTGGCCCGGACGAGAGTACGGACAGAGACTTTTTCATCCATAATTTTTTTCATACAAGTATCTTCCCTCCTGAATTTTTATGTTGCAGAAGGAATGTTAGTCCGAATGGGTTGTGTCGGTCTTGTACGATTCGCGGATGTTTTGAACAGGATTAGTGTTGAAGTGAAGATGTCTGAATTGGGCGGGCGTTAAGCCTGTGATGCGTTTGAATACGCGCGAGAAATGGCTCTGATCGCTGAAGCCTGCGGCGAGAGATATATCAGCCAGCGAAACCCGATGGTCGGCCATCTGTCGGATGGCCTGCTCGATTCTTGTGCGTCGGATGAATTCTCCGAGCGTGCATCGATGATGCTCTCTGAAAACTTCGGCCAGATGCGCAGGATGTACATCAACCGTTTTTGCCAGTTCGGACAGAGCAAGAGGGCGGGAGAATTCATCGCGGACTATTTCAACGACCTGTTGGAGCCAGCGCGGCGCTTTCTTCGTTCTGCCTCGCATTGAAGCGCGAGCGAGATCGGCCAGCATCTCAAGCGCGAGTCCTTCCATCGCAAGACGGGAGACATCATCCGATTCCCTGAATTCTCCATAGAGCCTTGCGGCGAGCCACGAAATCGAATGGCTATGAGAATGGAGCAGAGCCGCAGGCGCGATGGATCGCTCCAGAAGACGATCAAGCCAGTCGCGATTGATCTCGATATCGAAAGTGCGAATAGGCTCGTTGAAAACGCGGAGCGAATGCGATTCGCCGGGATGAAAATAGAGCGCCTTGAGAGGCGTAAGCTCACGCCCCCGGCCCATATAGGTTTCCTGACAGTTGCCCGCGAGCATCAGTGTGATATGCGTCTCTTCGTGCAGGTGAGGGGGAACCGTGAAGTCTCGCGCGCTGACGGATTCAGTCAGAGTGAAGGCGGGCAGGGTCGTTTGTTGAACGAGCCTGAAGAATTGCTCTGAATTGGTTTCGCCTCTGTCAGACATTGCTTATCGTTTAAGCTTACTCGGTCACTAGAATTTGCCTCGCCTGTTTTACATAATCGCGCGCTCTTTGAATGTCTTGCTGGCATAGATTGTGGAAGGAGCGCGCGCAGTTGGAGTGCTGAAAATCGGGTGACAAAGCCCTTTTTATTATACTTTGCGCAATACCTCGATCCTCATCAGGGGCATTTTGATTATTCAGCGTCAAATAGGCCAGCAAAATGTTTTGAATGATCTCAGCGCGGCTTCTCAGCAGTTCGTCACGAGTATCAAGCGCAAAGAAATCTATGGTAACTCTCGCCCTCCTGTACCTGTGTCCTCGCCTTACTTTCGGCACAGGAAGAATCCCTGCAAAAGTGATCAGGTCTTCCGGGTTTTCATCCAAATCGCTGACAGGGTAAATCAGGTATGGTTTTTCATTTTTCAACCTTTCAAGGTCGTCTGAATTAACAATGCGCGATCCGGCTATTGGAAAGTAATTCGACTTGAGAGGCGTATTGCAGGTCTTGCAGGCAGTCGCATAGTTCAGTTGATTGTAGGCGAGAAGATAATACCCTTTCGCGGAAGCATTTCCGGTCGGGAAATCATAAATCCTCTTCATCTTTTTCGCGGGCCATGCTTTGACTGGATTCTTGGGGCGATAATGCTCAACGTCATGCTCGATTTTGCCGTACTGCTCGCTTGCAAGCGCGCGCTCGCAATAGATGCACTTTTCTTTTTGAAGCCGCATATAAACGGCTTTGATCTCGCCCCAGGAATTATCTTTGTCAGGCTCGTTGAATTCTCCGGCTTGTCGAACAGATGCGGTCTTCCGACGCGCTTTTTCGAGCCAGTCTGGTTTCTCTGTGTTAATGGCTTCTTCAAGTTCCGATCTAGTGATGTGATAACGGATCATCGAACGAGTCACCTCTTTCGAGACTTCGACGGTTTCCCGCGCGCTTTTCCACCTGACTTAGCACTCGCTTTGCGGCGTCCATTGCCTGACGATTTAACTTTGCCTTTTACAGCATCTTCATCAGTGGCGTCTTCTGGTTGCCCCGCGAGTTTCTCCATGAAAGCCAGCGCAGCTTTGAGGTCGCCCTTGCCCGCTTTTACTGACAGGTCGCGAAGTTCATCGACGAATGGCTCGGCGCGAGTGGTCTTCAGATCGAAATAGGAACTGAGCAGAATCTCTTCGGCGCTTCGGCCATAGATTTTCTCTTCATACTGACGAACTCTCGATGAGCCGTCCTTGTCGGTTTCCATCACGAATATGTTTTCGTGATAGAGCGACCCGGCGACGATGGGGCTGTGAGTAGTAAGAACGAACTGAAGATTGGGCAAGGCTTCTGATATGGTTGGTATGACGGATCGTTGCCATTCGGGGTGGAGATGAAGATCGATCTCATCGACTAAAACGATGCCGCGGGTTTCGACCAGTTTCGCGCCGCTCGGAGCGCCCCGGCAGATGTGATAGAGAAGATCGGCTATCCATCCGATGTAGGCGCGATAGCCGTCTGAGAGCGCGCCGAACGGAATTTTCGCGCCGCCCATTTCAAACAGATATTCGCCTTTCTCCAAATCTCCGGCAAAGCTCGCGCCTTCAAGAAGAAGTCTGTCGATGAGATTGACGACCTGTTTGTGACGGCCCGGATTTTCTTTTTTGAAATTCGGCAGCCACGATTCGAGCGGCGTGAGAGTTATGTATGATTCGAAGAGACCTGCGACCCTCTCATAACGAAGCAGCCGCGATTTCCTTCGCGCGCTCTCGTCAAACCTCCCTGAATCCTCGACTCGTCTTGATGCACCATAGCCGACGACTAGAAAAGCAGGAGAGTTATCGACAAACATCGGATCCCAGAGCCAGTCATCGCTAGATGGGGCCGCAGGATCGAAGCGCATCAATATCTCGCTGTCTCCGTGCCGCACAACTCCAATACCAATCTTTCCGCCGATCCCAATCTTTGATTGCGACTTCCCTAGACTGCGTGATTCCAAGTCCTGTTCATTAAGCAATACTTCTGCTCTGATGAGAGCAGAGTCAGGTTGCTCGTTTTGTGGCTTTTCTCTTCTAACCAGATAATAAGGTACGAAACCCGATTGCGGCATGATGTGAAACAGAGAGGCCAAAGCTATCGCCCTTAAAACGGTCGTCTTTCCTGCGCCGTTGTCGCCGAGGAGCAGATTGATGTTCGGCAACTTCAACTCACGTTCAAGCTCGCGCCCCGGATACTGGAGATTCAATTCCGCCTCGCGAAAACAGCGAAGGTTTTCGATTTTGATCGACTTCAAATACAAACCGCGTTACCTCTCAGATCAATTCGCTCGCGTATTGGCCTTCATCAAATCCATCGCCTTATCGGCGAGCTTTATCAAATGCGGATGCGCGCGATGGCCGTTCGTCAAGATAGCAAATCCTAATTTCTGATCGCGATTGCCCAATAGAAATGCCGTGTATCCGGGAACGCTGCCGCTGTGCGCGAAATAGCGATCTCCATTTCGCATGTCTACCCACCACGTCAATCCGAAGCCCGCTTCCGCGCCGCCCCACAAGCCTTCAACCGGCCCTTTGAATTTGTCGTGCTGCCGGGTCATCATCTGCTCCAAGGTCTGCTCGCTGATTATTCGCTTGCCCTTGAACACGCCGCCGTTGAGATTAGCTATCATCCAGTTCGCCTGATTGAGAACCGTTCCGTAAACAAGACCCGCGGGCCACGCATTCGCTTTCAGCCTCTCGGCAGGAACGAGCCTGCCGTTCCTCTGATCCGGCACATAAGGAATCGAGAGCCGCTCTTCCATATCGGTGGTCGGATAAAAATCGGTGCTTGTCATCTCAAGCGGCGTAAAGATGCGATCCTTGATATATTTTTTGAAAGGCACGCCCGACAATTTCTGAACCAGATAACCGATCAGAGAATAAGCCAAATTGGAATACTCTTCCTTCTGCATCGGCGGGCGAGTAACTTTCAGCGAAGTCTTCATATACTCTTCGAGCGGAAGCGGGATAGTATCGCCCCAGACCGTGTGCGGGCCGAAATCTCCCGGAAGCCCTGATACATGCGTGAACAGATGCCGGAACGTAACAGGATTGGCCGCATCTTCGCCCTGAATTTTGAATTCGGTCAAATAGTCGCTCACTCGATCATCGAGCTTGAATTTCCCCTGTTCCATCAGTTGAAGCAGCGCGACTGTAGCCATCGCTTTGAAGGTCGAGCCTATCAGGTAAACAGTGCTTGGGACGGCAGGAGTCCTCGCCCAAAGATTCGACTGCCCGTAGGCGGCAGTCCATATCACCTGATCTCCGGCGATGAGAGCGATGGCGGCTGAGGGTATTTTTCCTTCGAGCATCGCGCGCTCTATGGCAGGCTCAAGCTCAGTGACGACTCGCTCAATATCGATTCGCGAGGATGCTTCCGATATCGAGCAGGGCTGAAGGGATACGAACACGGCGACGAGCAACACGGCGGCTGACAATCGAATCGCTGATTTCATGTTTTCCTCCAATTCAACGGGCGGGTCGAGGCTGCTTTCTGACAACGATCTTGGGCGAGAGGCGACGCACTGTGAGCCGCGAAACGCCTTCGCGCGTGGCATCGTATTCCACAGGCACGATCTTTTGGTTTTCGTCGAGTTCGTGAATGGTAAACCCCTTCGATCCGCGCGATGTGCCGAGCGTGACGGGCAGCATCCCGCGCAGAGAGTCCTCGATGTAAGCGCCGATGTAACGGCCCGATCCGGGGTCATAGATCAGAATCCATATGCGCGTGAAATCGACGGGCTGTTCGCTCGTGAGGCTTTTCATCAACCCGATGTAATTGTTTTTCAAATCTCCATTGCGGGCTTTGGTCTGATCGTAGACGACCCAGCCCGTAAATCTCCGCCCTTCGCCTTCGAGGTGAATAATTTCTTCCGGCACGTCGAGTTGAACCTGTTGCGCGCCTACCCATCCGGCGCGCAGCACCTCGGTTTCAGGCAATCGAATCTGATACCACAAAACGGTTCGCTCTTCAGGCTCGTCGCTCTCTTCGCCTTCGCCGTCCTCGGATTGTCTCTGCGGCCTGACGGTGGTGCGCGTCTTGCCGACTATCTCGACCGTAGTGCCGCGGCTCAACCGCGTCACGACTTCGCCCCCCGGCTCGACTCTGAGCGGAGTTCTGACCTTGAGGCGGCCTCCTCCCTGAGAGGCTATCGATTTGGATTTGTCGTATATCTCTTCGATCTTCGACACGATGGATTTGTTGATAACGGCGCTTGCATCTATCCATCCCGTCACAGGGTCATTGCCGCGCGTTCTCACCCTGTACCATTCTTCGACGCGAGTCGGCGTTTTGACTTCAGCCTGATCGAGTATATCGAGGCGGTCGCCGCGTTTGACTTCGACTAGATCCAAAGCTACGGGCGCGGTCGAAGAGCGTATCTTTGCGGGAGAACGTATGACTATGCCTTCGTCAATCGGAGTCTCGCCCGCAAACAAACCGCATCCGACGAGAAACAACATCAGGAAAGCAGGCGGTATCGAGAGAGCAATCGCTAATAAAGTTACAGATCGTCTGTTCATTGATTGGCTGTCCCCGTATGAACGCTGAAAGCCTAGCCGAGCGCGAAAGCCCATGTCAAGCATGCGCATGACGGCGCGCAGGGTTATTATTTTTTCTTGCTATCATATTACGCTCGTCATATAATGCAATGGTGCGTTACTCGAAAGAGCATAAAGCGGAGACTCGGAAAAAGATCGTGAGCGCGGCGGCCCGACTGTTTCGCCAGCGCGGTTATGATGGAGTAGGAGTCGATGCGGTGATGAATGAAGTCGGGTTGACGGCGGGCGGATTCTACGCGCATTTCCCTTCAAAAGAAGCTCTGTTTGCCGAAGCGATGGCCGCATCGCTTGGCGGAGAAAAAAACGCGCGCGCCTATTCGCGGCGCGCAGCAGTCGATCCTCTACAGGATTTGATATTCAGTTATCTGAGCCGCACGCATCGCGATCAGGTCGCCGAGGGTTGTCCGCTGCCTTCGCTCACGACCGATGTGGCGCGAGCAAGCCGCTCTACGCGCGAAATCTATGAGCAGAAAATTCTGATCTTCCTCGACAAAATCGAAGCCCAGTTGCCCGCCGGAGCAGACAGCGACACGGCGCTTGCCGTCATCGCTCAATGCGTGGGCGGGTTGATGATCTCGCGCGCGGTCAGGGACGAAGAGCTTTCGAACCGGATTCTGAAAGCCTGCCGCGCGGCGGCGATGAAAATATCGACTGACAACTGACAAGAGTCGAGTAGCGCAATCTTTCGGATTGCGCGCCTTGAAAGTACGAAATTTGAAGTCACGCAAGCTAACAGCCCAAATCCACGGGTAAGGACTCAGGTTGCCAGCTTGGCTAACTGTTTGAGCGCATAGCGCCAAACTTCTTTGTAACGATAATGATCCGAAAGCACCAAAAAAAATTTTC
>Ga0187893_10000903_pt1 | contig 74693 bp, 69 predicted proteins | sample MA1701074metaG_FD_139574 | JGI IMG/M metagenome (GOLD analysis project Ga0187893, IMG submission 139574) | White microbial mat communities from a basaltic lava cave in the Kipuka Kanohina Cave System on the Island of Hawaii, USA - MA170107-4 metaG ...
CACAGTTTCCAGTTACCAGTTCCCAGAGGTCGAACGCGCGCGCTCTGCTGGAAACTGGAAACTGGGAACCGGGAACTGTGCCGCAATGCAGAAAAGCTCTACGAACTTCTGAAATCCGGCACTTAGAACTCCGGCCAGGGAGCGATGGGCCAGGAAATCGTCTACTGCTTCAAGTGCCTCACCCGCCTGACGGGCGGCGACTTCGAGAAGGGCAAGGCGTTCCGTTCCGGACTCAAGGTCTCCTGCAAGGCCTGCCTTCCCGAACTCCTGGCCGGCCTCCCTCCGGACGAGCGCGAGCGCGTCCAGCAGGCGTCCAGGCCCCGCGACCTGGTCCCGTCCACCTCGACCCGGGTCCCCGCCATCCGCCAGACCACCGCGCGGCGCCGGCTCGAGGAGGGGGCGGCGGTCCCGAAGGGGAGGGGGCTCGGGCTGGGCCTGGGCCTGGCCGCAGGAGGGATCGCGCTCCTCGTCGCGGGCCTCGTCCTCCTCCGCCCCTCGACCCCGCCCCCCGTCCCGGCGCCCTCGCCAGCCCCACCGCCTCCCGCCGCGACGAAGCCCCCGCCCGAGGATCCGAGGCTCCGGCCCGCGCGCGAGGCGTTCGAGAAGGCGAAGAAGGCCGCCGCCGCCGACCCGGACGCCCGGCTCGCGCTCTGGTTCGACGCGGTCCGGGCCTGCCAGGCGACGCCCCTCCACGCCGACGCGCTCGAGGCGGAGCAGGCGGTCCTGGCCCTGTGCCGCGAGGCCTGGAGGAAGGAGATCGACGGCCTTTCCGTCGAGGCCCGCGCCCGCCTTGCCGCCGGCGAGCACGCCAAGGCGGAGGAGGTCTACGAGAAGGCGAAGCCCCTCCGCGCCTTTCCCGAGTGGGGGCGGATGCTCTCCGACCGGGCGGCCGAGGTCCGCCGCGAGGCGGACCGCCTCTACGAGACCCTGAAGGCGCGGGCCCTGGAGGCGGCCCGGGCCGGCCGCGCCGACCAGGCCAAGGCGGTCGAGGACCAGGTGGCCCGCCTGGGCTATCCCGGGCTCTCGGCCGAGCTCAGGAGGGAGCTCGACGCCACGAGGCCGCCGCCGAAACCCCGCGAGGAGGCGCCCCCCGCGCCGCCCAGCGCCGAGCTTCTCGCCTACCGGGAGGCGTGGCGCCAGGCGGCGGCGCTCGCCGCGTCGAGGGAGCTCGACCGGGCGCTTACCGAGCAGGCCCGCGCGTCCCAGGGGCTGAAGGAAGGGCCCGCCAAGGCGGAAGCGGAACGAGACCGGGAGGACCTGGAGCGTCTCCCCGCCCTGCTTTCGGAGCTGCGCCGGGCCACCCCGAGGCTGGCGACGGGCCTGGAACTCTCGCTCGAGATCTTCGACGACGACGGGAGCCGGAAGCGGGTCCAGGGGAAGGTCCTCCGGGCCTGGCCGGGGCGGGTGGAGCTTTCGGGGGAGCCGAGCGTCTTCGTGGAGACGGCGGACCTCACGGCCGCCTCGCTCGCCGAGGCCCTCGGGCTCCTGCGGAAGCCCGCCGCCGGAGAGCTCCGGGCCCTCGCCTTCCTCGCCGCCGCGGAGGGGGACGGGGCGGCGGCCCTCCGCCTCTTCGCCGGGCTCGACGAGAAGCACCGGGAGCTCGCCAAGCACGGGGCCTCGCGCGGCCCGCGGCGCCCCGAGGCCGAGCGCGAGGCCCGGCGGCTCTTCTTCGAGGCGGAGCGGGAGTACCGCGAGCCCGCCTCCCGGGGCGCGGCCGTCCTGAAGTACCGCCGCCTCGCGGCCGAGTTCGCGGGCTCCGCGATCGTGAAGGGGGACGCCGACCTCGTCCGCCGCCGCGCCGAGGAGGGGCGGGAAGCCTTCTTCCCGCCGTCGGCGATGAAGACGGGGGGGACGTTCCGGCCGGGGAAGGGCGACAAGCCGGAGAGCTACTGGACCTCCGCCGAGGACTCGGACGCCGAGAAGGCCGTGGAGAACTTCGTGGAGTTCGAGTTCCTGGCCACTCCCGACACGGCCTACAAGGCCTGGATCTTCGCCGGCGGCTGTTGCGGGGAGGTCTTCTCCTTCACCTGGCAGGCCACCGACCTCTCGGGGCCGAATCCCCGGAAGAGTTCCGAGACGATCCAGGCCCCGCCGGACGGGACCCAGCACCTGCCGGTCCGGCACGGAGTGAGCTCCCTGAAGTCGAAGCACGCCGACCACCTGGGCCCCAAGTCGCCCAAGCGTTGGGCGTGGATCGCGCTGCCGCTTCCCCGGTATCCGGCCGCGGGCCTCAAGCGGGTCCGCATCCTGACGAACCAGAAGGGCTTCTCCGTGGCGTACGCCCTGGCGAGCTCCGCGCGCGGTTACCCCCCGAGCGAAGCCGACCTCAAGGAGCTCCTGGCGCGGTCGTCCGCGGCGGAGCCGGTCCTCGATCCCGCCCTCATCGGCTGGTGGCGCCTGGACGAGAAGGGCGGGACCGCCGCGGCCGAGTCGAGCGGCAAGGCGCCGGCCGGGGAGCTCCGGGACGGCGCCTCCTGGGCGCCGGGACGGACCGGCGGGGCGGCGCGCTTCGCGGAGGCCCGGGCCCACGTGAACGTCGCGGACTTCTCCTTCTCCGGCACGGCGCTCTCGGTCGCGCTCTGGGTCCAGCACGACGCCGCGGGAGGGAACCAGCGCTACGTCGTCCTGGGGGAGGAGTCGTTCGTCCTCCGCGCGCAGGGCGACGACGACCTCCACTTCTACCTCCGGACCGACGGCGAGCTCCGCCATCTCACCCACGACCGCGCGGTGAAGGTCGGGGCCTGGATGCACGTGGCGGGGACCTGGGACGGGACGACCCAGAAGCTCTACAAGGACGGGGTCCTCGTCGCGAGCGGGAAGCCCGGCGGGACCCTCGCCCCCTTCCGGCGCCTCCGGATCTCCAACGGCGGCGAGGCGATGAAGGGGCTGGTGGACGACGTGCGGGTCTACGCGCGGGCGCTCACGGAGGCGGACGTCCAGGCCCTGTTCGCGACCGGCGCCGCGGGCGCCTCCGCCCCCCTCGAGGAGCCGCGGCCCTGGATCCCCGTCTTCGACGGGAAGACCGCGGCCTTCCTGGTCCTCTATTCGCAGGACCACTGGAAGGTCGAGAGCGGGGCCCTCGTCCGGATCCCCGCCTCCGGGGACGCGGCCCAGAGCCGGGAGGAGTTCGGCGACGGCGAGTTCCGGTTCCGCTTCGAGGCCTCCGGCGGGGCGGAGGCCCGGTTCAGCGTCCGCCAGGGAGGGCAGGGCAGCTTCACGGTCAAGGTGGACGAGCCGGGGATGGACGGCAAGCCCAGGGAGCTCGTCTTCGTCTGCCGGGGGGAGGAGGTGAAGGCCACGCTCGACGGCCGCCCCGTCTCCCTGGACGCGACCGGCCGGGGCCTCCGCGGCCACCTCCAGTTCGGCTACTCGGGCGGCTCCGTCCGCATCCTCTCGATCGACCGCCGCGAGCTTCCCTGACGCCATGCCCCGCCTCCTGGCCCTGGGCGCCCTCCTGGCGGGCTGCGCCTCCGCCGCCCCGCCTTCCGGTCCCTACGCCCGCCTCAAGGCCGCGCTCGACGCGGTGCCCGCGATCGACACCCACGACCACCTCTGGCCCTTCGACCGGCTCCCGGGCTACGTGGAGACCGACCGCGGGCGGGGGATGACCCTGGCCGGCCTCTGGAGGAACAGCTACCTCAGCTGGTACAACCCGATCACGCCCTGGAGGCCCAAGGGCTCCTTCGACGAATGGTGGGCGAAGGCGAAGGGGGACTTCGACGACGTCCGCGCCTCGAGCTTCTACCGCTATCAGCTCCCCGCCTTCCGCGACCTCTACGGGGTGGACTTCGACCGGATCACCGACGAGGAGGCCCGGCGCCTGAACGACCGGATCTTCGAGAACTACCGGGACGACCGCTGGGTGAAGCACGTCGTGACCGAGCGCGCGAACATCGAGCTGATGTTCAACGACCCCTACTGGGCGCGCTACAAGTTCGAGACGGCCTGGCCCTTCGAGGTGATGGTCCTCAACGTGACGCCGCTCGTCCGGGGCTTCCATCCCTCCGAGTTCAAGAGCGAGTGGGACGACCCCTACGCCTTCGCCCGCAAGGAGGGGCTTCCCGCGGGCACGCTCGACGAGTTCCTGGCCGTGCTCGACCGGCTCTACGCGAAGGGGAAGGCGGCGGGGGCGGTCTGCCTGAAGACGACGCTCGCCTACCAGAGGACGCTTCACTTCGAGAACGTCCCGAGGGAGCGGGCGGCCCGGGCCTTCGGCCGGCCGGCCTCGGGGCTCTCGGCCGCGGAGATCAAGGACTTCGAGGACTTCGTGATGTGGCGTCTGGTCGAGCTCTCGGCCCGGCACGGGCTCCCCTTCCAGATCCACACGGGCCATGCCCGGATCCAGGGATCGAACCCCATGCTCCTCGTCGACCTCATCCAGGCCAACCCGAAGACGAAGTTCATCCTCTTCCACGGCGGCTGGCCGTGGGTCGCCGAGACGGGCGCGATCGTGACGCGCCACGCGTCGCACGTCTGGATCGACTCGGTCTGGCTCCCCACGATCAGCTTCTCGGCCGCCAAGCGCGCCTTCCACGAGTGGCTCGAGGTGATGCCGTCCGACCGGATCCTCTGGGGGGCCGACTGCAACCATGCCGAGGGGATCTACGGGGCGACCGAGATGACGCGGCGCTGCCTGGCGGAGGTGCTGGCCGAGAAGGTCGAGCGCGGCGACCTCCTCGAGGAGCACGCCCTCCGGATCGGCCGGCAGATCCTGCGGGAGAACGCCCTCGAGCTCTTCCCGCAGCTCGAGGCCCGAGTGAAGAAGTGAGAGGGGCGGGCATTTCGCATCTCGCATGCGGCGTTTCGGGCGGCGCCTCTAGGCCGGCTCAGCGGACCGAAATGCCAGCTTCGAAATGCTCTCCTACAACGACTTCAGGAAGGCGACGAGGTCCTTCAGTTCCGCGGGGGAGAGGTCCTCCTTGCCGGTGAGCTGCGAGGGGCGGTGGTGCTTCTCGAGGACCTCCTCGAGGGTCTTTGCGCGGGAGTCGTGGAGCCAGGGACCGCGTCGCCCCACGCCCCGGAGGGGGGGCGGGTTGAATCCCTTGAGCGCGTCCTCCGGCGACTCGAGGCCGGTCAGCGTCACCGACTTGTCCGTGTAGTGGGGCGGGGCGTGGCAGTCGCCGCAGCCCCTGGCCTCGAAGACCGCCCGGCCGCGGCGGACCGCCTCGGGGTCGGTCGCGGGCGGGGCCGGCGCGAAGTCGAGCGTCTCGAGGAACGCCACGAACGCATCGAGGTCCTGCGGGTTGGCGGGCTCGCGCGCCATGGTCCGGCTGAACGAGCCCTGGAGGGCGTTCCGGAGGTCTTTCTGCCCCCCGTGCCAGGTCCACGGCCCGGTCTTCGCGACGCCCCGGAGGCTCAGCACCTTCTTCGGGTTTCCGTATTTCCCGTCGTTGAACGTGTCGTAGCTCCCGCCGTTCGTGTGGCCCTCCGCGTGGCAGGTGTTGCACGAGAACCAGTCGTGCCAGGAGCGGTAGGCGTCGTAGAAGATCGCCTCTCCCTTCCGCGCCGGGGAGGGCGCCTTCGGCCCGCCGAGGGGGATCTCCTTCAGGATCTCGCCGCCCGAGGCCTCCACCACCTGCACCTCGTTCCGGAGGTAGTTGGCGGCGACGAGACGCTTCCCGTCCGGGAGGTAGGCCACGTCGACCGGCCGCCCGCGGAGGACGTTCCTCTTGTACTTCGCGGGATCCTTGTGGAGCTTCGGGTCGATGAGCGGGCCGGGCTGGGTGGAGAAGGGCGCTTCGCCCGTCAGGAGGACCACCGCGCGGACGCCCCCGGCCACGACCGCGACCTGCCCTCCGTCCGGCCGCACGGCGACGCCCTCCGGGTCGCCGAGCGCGAATCCGCTGGCGTCGAGCGAGATCGACTGGGCGGGCCCATCCGCCGCCAGCGGGACGCGGCTCAGGCGGTTCATGATGACCTTCCCGCGCTCGATGTTCTGGAGGATCGTCGAGGCGCCCCCGTCGGCGATGTGGACGACGTAGGCCCAGGCCCCGTCGGGCGAGATCGCCAGGCGCCGGAGGTTGCGGCCCCCGAGCGGGACGCGGCGCGCGGTCCGGAAGGGGGCGGTCTCGATCACCGCGACCTCGCCCGAGAGGACGCAGCCCGCCGCCAGGCGCGTCCCGTCCGGCGACAGGGCCACGTGCCAGGGTTCGCCTCCCGTCTCCGCGCGGGCGGCGACCTTCCCGGACGGGAGGTCCAAGGCGACGACGGCATCCTCGCCCGAGAGCGCGACGAACGCCCGCGCCCCGTCCGCGGAGAAGGCGACGCCCCGCGGCTCGTCGCCCACCGGGATCGTCGCGATCGCGGAGAGCCGGGGAGGCGCGACCTCGAGCAGCGTGACGGTGTCCGAAAGCCAGTTGGAGACCAGGGCCCGCTTCCCGTCGCGGGAGAACGCGGCCGCGAGCGGGCGCTTTCCCACGGGGACTTCCGCGACCACCCGGCCCTCCTCGAGGTCCGCCAGGGACGCGGTATCCGCGGTCGCGTTGGCGATGAGGACCCATCGCCCGTCGGGCGAGAGCGCGAGCGCGGCGGGGGAGCGGTCGGGCCCGTCGCGGGGGAGGGACCCGAGGAGGACGAGGGCGGGAAGGAGGCCGGCTCGCAGGCTCACGATCTTCTATAATACTACGGATCAAATCTGTTGAAGGCGGCCGGGCGGCCCCCTAAAATCAACCCCGGTTCCGAATGGGTGGGAGGTAGGGCATTCATGAACCTTCACAGGATCCTCGCGACCGCGTCCCTTCTCTCGGCGGCCGCGTGCGCCTCGTCGGGCGGGGTCTTCCCGGACACGGACGTCGTCGAGCCGGCGGGCTTCGAGCTCAAGCTCGCCACCCAGGTACAGAAGTCCGGCGGCCTGCTCCAGGCGGGGACGCTGGAGTATGCCGGCACGGGCGACCTCAACCAGATCTACCGGGACTACGTGAAGGCGATGTCCGGGCAGGGCTGGGTGAGCGGGAGCGACGAGATCAACGGCGGCAAGGCCGTGGGGACGCTCCGGAAGGACAACCGGACCTGCACGCTGGAGTTCACCTCGGCCGGCGGCCAGGTCCGCGCGGTGATCCGGGTCGCGCAGACGAAGTAGCCGGCGCCCCCCGGATCACCCGGCCGGCACGTCGGCCGCCCGCCGGCGGAGCACCCAGACGCTCCCCGGGGAGCCTTCCCCGGCGCCCAGGTAGGGCCCCCGCGTCACTTCGAATTCCCCGTTGAGCCGGGGGATCGCGACCCGGGCGGAACTCAGGGTCGGCGCGCGAACCTCCTCGGGGGAAAGCGGGCGGCCGTCGAGCCACGCGGCTCCGCGGAGGAGGTCGAGGAACGAGCTGCCGGGGAGGGTGGACGGATCGAATTCGCCGAGCGCGAGGAAGGCGGGATTGGCCTGGAGGACGCGGCCCTCCGCGTCCAGGATCACCACCGGCGTGGGGATCGACTGGAAGGCCGACTGCCAGACGTCGCGCGTCTGGGAGAGGATCCGGTAGAGGCTGGCGTTCTCGAGGCAGAGCGAGGCCTGCTGGACGAGCATCCGGGCGGCCTCCTCCTCGGCCCGGAGGGGCGCCTGGTCGGCGGGCCGGAGGACGGCGAGGCAACCGCTCAGGCCTCCCACGCGGTCGGCGAAGGGGGCCACGAGAGCCGTCGTCCGGCCGGCGGGGATCCGGACGACGCCCTTCGACTCCATCGCGTCCCGGAACGGGGAGGACGGGGCGGTCCACTCCCGCGCGAGGTCGGGAGGGAAGCCCTCGGAGAGGGACGACCGCAGCGCGCTCTCCCGCTTGGACGTCCAGAAGGCGCCCGAGTGCCGGGCGTCCAGGAGCGACCGGGCGGCGTCGACCAGGGCGGCGAGGAGCCGGCCGGGGTCGGGATCCTCCATGGCGTTCGACAGGAGCGCCTGGATCCGGTTCATCCCCTGGACTTCGCGGGCGAGCTTCTCCTCCGCCTCCTCCCGGCGGCGGCGCTCCCGGGCGACCGTCTCGGAGACGTACCCGACGTAGATCGACACGACGAGGAGCACCGGCAGGCCCCGGGTGGCCGAGCCCGACCAGTCGATCGCGCCGGTCTCGGGGTCCCGGGAGAACCACATGTAAAAGGCGGCCACGGCGACGAAGCCGCCGATCGAGACCGTCAGGCGCTGGCCGGCCGAGGCGAGGAGGACGACGAGGAACATCGCCAGGAAGAGCTCGTCCCGGTACTGCTCCAGAAGCGCGATGGAGAGGACCAGGACGAAGATGTCGAAGATCAGGAGGGCCGCCTGGACGCGCTGCCGGAAGAAGGTCTCGTTCCGCTCGAACGCCATCGCCACGTTCGTGAAGAGGTAGGCCGCGAGGATCGTCGGGAGGACCGGGGAGAGCGTCCCCTGGAGGAAAGGCGGGAGGGCCATGCCGCCCAGCAGGAGGACGAAGACCAGGCGGACCCCGATCAGGGCCCGCTTGTGGCGCGCGAACTCCGAGGCGCCGCGCCCGAACATTGGAGTAGCTGCTCCCCCGTTCGAGGGGGCGTTTCGTCCTCCCCCCGGGACTCAATTTATCACACCGGGGGGGCGGCCGGCGCGCAATTGCGGCGGCCTCCTCCTTGACAAAAGCCGCCCCGGAGTCAACATTCATCAGATATGCCTGAATTGCCGGAGGGCGTCGATCCGGACATCTTCGAGGACCTCCACACCTCGCTCGCGGGCCTGACGCTCTGCCACGTTCTCGATCGGCCCGCGGAGCTCTGGGAACTCGTGCAGCTCCTGCGGATGGAACGGGCCATGGTCCGCGGCGAGATCTACCGGTACGACGGCCTGGGCGAGGGCTACCGGGCCGGCGGCATCGCCCGGACGATCGTCCAGAAGCTCGAGGCGATCCGGGACCGGACGGGGCCCCTGATCCAGGGCTTCCGGAAATTCCTGGAGGCGCTGCCCGGCGTCCCCAAGGATCCCGAGACCCGAGAGTTCATCGTGGCCTTCATCACGCTCTCGGGCAAGGGCAGGGACGCGGTGGCCCGGTGGGTGGCGGACCCGGCGGGCTCGGTCGAGGACGCGGCCGGGAAGATCCGCGTCATCGCGGGGATCGTGGACGGATACCGGAAGGCCCTGCGCGAGTGGATGCCGGTCCCTCCCCCGCCGTCCAGCCCGCTCGACAAGGAAAACCGGCCCCAGATGACCCCGCGGTTCCAGAGGGCGGCCTTCCCCGCGACGGGCCCCCTGATCCCGGCGGGGAAGCCGGCCGCCCCGGCGGCCCCGGCTCCCGCGCCGGCACCGCCGAGGCCGGAGGCTCCCGACCCGGCGCCCGCCCGGCCGGAGCCGGTCGCGGCGAAGCCGCCTCCTCCCCCCCCCGAGGAGACGCCGCCGCCCGCCGACGGCGCCCCCCCGGCCACGCTCATCCTTCCCCGCGGCGTGAACCCGGACATCCTCGAGGACATCCGCAGAGTCGACCAGTGCCGCATGGTCTTCCGCGAGACCCACCAGGAGATCGAGGTCTGGGAGGTCTTCTGCCTCGTGATGCTCGACAGCGAGGCCACCCAGGCCTCCCTCGAGCAGCTCCTCAAGCTCCGCGAGAACGGCGACCGGCAGGCCTTCACCGACGGCGCCCTCGCCCTCTTCGAGCGCCTCCTCAAGCTCCGCGCCGAGCACGGCAAGTTCGTGCGCGAGCTCCGGGGCTACCTGGGGACCCTCGCGGTCGGCACGTTCGGGAAGGAGACGATGGAGATGGCCCTCGGCTTCATCGTGGCCTCGGGCCGCGGCCGCGAGCGCGCCCAGATGTGGCTCCAGGAGCCCAACCGCTACCGCTCCGAGGCGGCCGGGCGCCTCGAGGACGTGATCAGCCGGACCATGAACTACCAGACCGCGCTCCGGATGGTCGGCCCGCAGGGGTGAAGGAAGGCATCTCGCATATCGAAGCTGGCATCTCGGAATCGCAGTCGGGAGCCCTCGAGTGCGTCCCGAGATTCGAGCTTCGAAATGCGAGCTGCTTCGTCAATGCCCCCCGCCCGCGCCGCTCGGGGTCCCCCACCATCCGAGCTGCTGGCCCACGCTGAGCGTGGAGAAGATGGCGTAGAAGACCACCCCGAGCGCCACCCCGATCCGGAGCGGGACCGGGGACTGGAGTTCGCGGGGGAGGAACCTGCGGTTGAGGAAGAGCACGTGCGTCCCCGCGATCACCAGGATGAAGGCCGCCGCGTTGGAGGCGATCCGGACCAGCTTTCCCCCCTCGAGCTGCATCGCGATGCAGCCCCAGATCGCGAAGAGCACCAGGAGCGAGTAGTACACCTTCCGGATGTCCCCCTTGGCGATCTCCCGGACCTTCGAGCTGCCGGACCAGAAGATGTCGGTCGTGAGGCGGACGAAGCCGTCCACGATCGAGAGCTGGCTCCCGAAGAGGATCCAGAAGCCGTTCAGGAGCGTGAGGTACCAGAGGATCGGGCCTCCGTGCTCGGCCAGGAACTTGGCCTGGAACGCCCCCACCTGGACGCCGCTGATCTGCTGGCCCGCCGGCATGATCGCCTTGGCGAGGATCACGTTCAGGAACATGCCAAGGAAGCAGCCGACCGCCCAGACCACCGTCTGGTCCACGTGGAGGTACTTCCACCAGGCCCTCCACCGGGACAGGTTCTCCGGCGTCGTCTCGAAGACGCTTCCGACGGGAGAGACGTTCACCTTCCGGCCGCCGATCGCGGTCGAGATGTAACCCACGACGCTTCCCATCCCGTAGCCCTTGTCCCGGATCCAGTTGCTCGTCATCACGTTCCCGATCCCGCCGTTGGCCGCGAAGCCGGCGAACCCGGCCAGGAGGACGAAGTCCGCCCCTTTCGGGATGAGTTCGAAGCGGAAGCCCTCCGGCGTGGAGCCCAGGCCGAGGTGTCCCACGAGGGCCTGGCCCCAGATGGCGGGCTTCACGAACAGGACGCACATCACCACCAGGAATCCCAGGACGAAGACCACCATGATCTTGTTGACGATCTCGAGCATCCGCTCGGTCTTCCCCCCCACCGAGACGATCATGATGGTGGCCAGGAAGGGGATCACGCCCATCACGTAGAGGGCCGTGGAGTCGTCCACGCCGGGGACCTCCCCGGGGAGATGCCCCTTGACGAGGGCGAAGATGACCGCGGCGGAGCTCTTCGCCCAGGCCGGCCAGGCCAGCTGGCAGAGCGCCAGCACGATGTAGATCCCCGCCCAGGCCACCGGGGCGGGCCACATCCTCATGAAGCCGTTCACCGTGGGCTCGCCCGTGTAGACCGTGTAGCGGATGAACTCGAGATTCATGAAGAGCTGGAAGAGGATCCCGAGGAGGACGATCCACATCATCGAGAAGCCGTACTTCACCGTGACCATGGGCCCGAGGATCCACTCGCCCGTGCCGATCGACATGGAGAGCGCGATCGTGCCCGGGCCCACGACGGCCAGGACGTTCCGGAAGGTGAAGGCGGGAGGGGCGGGGAGCTCGGCCACCTTCCAGGGCGGCAGGAGCCCGGCGGGTCGCGTGGCCTCGGACATGGATCCCTCCTCCCGGTAGGGTCCCTTTATACGTCCCGCCCCGCGGGCCCGTCAAAGCTATCCGGCCCGCCTCGACGACGCTTCCGAGGCCGCCCCCGGAATCCCCTTGAAACTGGACCGGAGATGCATCAACATGATGCAGCATGATGCACAAGTCGATCCGGTCCAGGGCCGCCGGGGATCGCCCGATCACCCTCCGCAAGCTCCCCCCCGCCGTGGCCCGGGCGGTCCGGGAGCGGGCGGAGGCCGACGGGGTCAGCCTCAACAAGGCCGTGATCCGCCTCCTCGAGGAGGCGCTCGGGCTCGCGCGGCGGAAGCGCCCGAGGATCAACCACGACTTCGACGAGTTCATCGGGGTCTGGTCGGAGGAGGAGGCCCAGGAGATGTTGCGGCTGCTCCGGGAGCAGCGCCAGGTCGAGCCGGACATGTGGAAGTGAGCTCGGTCCTGCTCGATACGTCCGCGTACATCCACCTCATGAAGGGGCATGCGGCCGTTTCCGAGGCCGCGGGCAAGGCCGACCGCGTCGTCCTCAGCCCCGTCGTCGTCGGCGAGCTCCTCTGGGGTTTTCGGAAAAGCAAGTTCCGGAAGCGGAACGAGGAGCACCTTGCGAAGTTCCTCGCTCGTCCCACCGTCGAGCTGGTCGCCGTCGATGGAGACACGGCCGAACGATACGCGGCCGTCAAGGGCTCGCTTCTCGAGGCCGGTACGTCCGTCCCGGTCAACGACCTCTGGATCGCCGCGAGCGCGATGCAGCACGGCCTGGCCGTCGTCACCACGGATTCCGACTTCCTCCGGATTCCCCAGGTCCTGGTGCGCCACTTCGAGGCTCGCGGCGATCGCCCGCTGCTCCGGCCGCGGCGGCGGAAAGAGTGAGCTTCCCTTCGCGGGCCCGCTCTCCTAGAATCCTCCCGTGAAGCGCGCCGTCGTCGCGGGAGCCCGCCTCGCGTCGGGGAAGGATCCCGTCGACATCCACGTCTCCGCCGGGAAGATCGAGGCCGTGCGGCCCGCCGGCGGCCCCGTCCCCGAGGGCGCCGCGCGGATCGACGCGCGCGGGCTCGTCGCCGTCCCGGGCTTCATCGACCTCCACGTCCACGGGGCCATGGGCTCCGACTTCATGGACGCCACCGAGGACGCCTTCCGCGTGAGCGCCGAGTACCACGCGGCGGGCGGCACCACGGCCTACCTCCCGAGCACCGCCACCGAGTCCCCCGATGCCGTCTTCGCCTGCATCGACATGGCCGCCCGCTGCCGCGAGCAGCGGATCGGGCCCGTCGAGATCCTGGGCGTCCACGTCGAAGGCCCTTACATGGGCCCGAAGAAGCACGGCTGCCACGACCCGGGCTTCGTCCGCGAGCCCAGCCGGGAGGAGAACCGCGGCTTCCTCGACCGCGCCCCCATCATCAAGCGCATGACCCTCGCCCCCGAGGTCCCGGGCGTCATGGACTTCATCGCCGAGCTCGCGAAGGCCGGCGTCATCCCCTCCGGCGGCCACAGCGACGCCACGATCGACCAGACCCTCGCCGCCGTCGACCGCGGCATGTCCATGATCACCCACCTCTACTGCGCCATGTCCACGATCGTGAAGGACGGGCCCTTCCGAATCCCCGGCATGCTCGAGGGGACCCTCCTCGACGACCGCCTCGCCACCGAGCTCATCGCCGACCTCAAGCACGTCTCGAAGGACCTCATGCTCCTGGCCATGAAGTCCAAGGCCGAGCGGACCGTGTGCTTCGTCACCGACGCCATGCGCGGCGCCGGGATGCCCGACGGGACCTACGCCTTCGGGACCGTGAAGGGGACGAAGGCGGTCGTCGAGAACGGCGTCGCCCGCATGCTCGACAACTCGGGGTTCGCGAGCTCGACCGTCCGGATGATCGACCTCGTCCGGAACGCCGTCGAGACGCTGGGCCTCCCTCTCGAGGCCGCCGTCCGCCGCGCGAGCCTGATCCCGGCGACGATCGCCGGCGTCGCCGGCCGGAAGGGGTCGATCGAGCCCGGGAAGGACGCGGACCTCGTCCTCCTCGAGACCTCCCCGCGCCTCGAGGTCCGCAAGACCCTCCTCGCCGGCGAGCTCACGTATGACGCCTCCCGCTGAGGGGATCCTCGCGATCGACGTCGGCACCTCCTCCGTCCGCGCCACGCTCGGGGGCCGCCAGGCGCGGCGGACCTACTCGATCCGGACGACGCCCGACGGGGGCGGTGAGGTGGACGCGCCCTTCCTCGCGGGCCTGGTGGGGGAGGTCCTGGACGAGGTCCTGGCCGCAGCCCCGGGCCCCGTCCGCGCGGTCGCCTGCTGCACGTTCTGGCACAGCGTGCTCGGCCTGGACGGAGAGGAGCCGGTCTCGCCGGTCTACACCTGGGCCGAGACCCGGCCGGCCCGCTTCGGCGCGGCCCTCCGCGCGCGGCTCGACCCCGAGGCCTACCACGCCCGGACGGGCGCCTTCGTCCACCCCCTCTTCCTCCCCGAGAAGATCCTCTGGCTCAAGGACCGGGGCCTCCGGCCGCGCGCGTGGGTCTCGTTCGGCGAGTTCCTCTACCGGCGCCTCTTCGGCCGCTGCCCGGCGACCGTGTCGATGGCCTCCGGGACCGGGCTTCTCGACGTCCGGCGCTGCGCGTGGGACGGCCCCACGCTCGAGGCGATCGGCGTCCGGCCGGAGGAGCTCGGGCCGCTCGGGGACCTGAAGGACGCCCTCTCCGGGCTCCGCGACCCGTACGTCCGCCGCTGGCCCGCGCTCCGCGACGTCCCCTGGCTCCCGCCGGTCGGGGACGGCGCCTGCAACAACCTGGGGAGCGGCTGCACGGGGCCCGACCGGATCGCCGTCATGCTCGGCACCTCGGGCGCGATGCGGGTCTGCTGGGAGACCGACCGCTTCGAGATCCCCCCCGGCGTCTTCTGCTACCGGGCGGACCGGCGGCGGATCCTCCTCGGCGGGGCGCTGAACGACGGCGGGAACCTGGCCGAGTGGATCCGGCAGGGCTTCCGCCTGGGCCCGCCGGAGGAGGTCGAGCGCGAGCTCGCCGCCATGGAGCCGGACGCCCACGGGCTCACCTTCCTCCCCTTCCTGGCCGGGGAGCGGAGCCCCGGCTGGGCGGCGGACGCGCGCGGGGCGATCACGGGCCTACGCCTCTCCACGCGGCCCGTCGAGATCCTGCGCGCGGCGATGGAGGCGGTATGCTACCGCTTCGCCCTGGTCCACGAGGAACTGGTCCGGGCCGTCCCCGGCGTCCGCGAGGTGGTCGCCTCGGGCGGCGGCTTCCTGGGCTCCCCGGCCTGGACGCGGATCCTGGCGGACGCGCTCGGCCGGCCCGTCACGGCCTCGGCCGAGCCCGAGGCCTCGACCCGCGGGGTGACGCTGCTGGCGCTCGAGTCGCTGGGCCTCGTCCCCCGGCTCGAGGACATCCCGGCCGCGCTCGGGGAGACGGTGCAGCCCGACCCCGCCCGCCACGCGCGCTATCGCGAGGCGATCGCGCGCCAGCGCCGCCTCTACGGCCTCCTGGTCGGCCCCGCCTGAAACTGCTGCGCGCGCGCCCGCGTTCTGCTACCGTAGTCTCCCGGAGGTGTCGCCCATGACCGCCCGCCTGATCGCCGCGCTCGCCCTGGCCGCCGCGCTCCCCCTCGGGGCGCAGGACCGCCGGGGGCGGGACCTCCCCGCCTTCCTCGGTCCCCTCCGGAGGGTCCCCGTCCCCGACGAGAACCCCATGACCGAGGCCAAGGTCGAGCTGGGCCGGAAGCTCTTCTACGACCCCCGCCTCTCCGGGAACGGCGCCCTCTCCTGCGCGAGCTGCCACAACCCCGCCCTCGGGTTCGCCGACGGCCTCCCCAAGGGGATCGGCTTCAACGGCGCCGTCCTCGGCCGCGGCTCGCCGACCGTCCTCAACGCCGCCTACCAGGAGACCTTCTTCTGGGACGGCCGCGCCCCCTCCCTCGAGGAGCAGGCCAAGGGGCCCATCCAGAGCGAAAAGGAGATGAACAACCGGCCGGAGAAAGTCGAGGCTACCCTCCGGGCCATCCCCGGCTACGTGAAGCTCTTCCAGGAGGCCTTCGGCGGGGAGCCCACCCTCGACCGCGTGGCCCAGGCGATCGCCTCGTTCGAGCGGACGGTCGTCGACCTCGACTCCCCCTTCGACCGATGGGCCTGCGGGGACGAGAACGCCATGACCGACGCCCAGAAGCGCGGCTTCGAGCTCTTCACCGGCAAGGCCCGCTGCATGGTTTGCCACTCGAGCGCCACGTTCGCCGACAAGCGCTTCCACAACATCGGCCTCGACGACGGCGACCCGGGCCGCTTCGCCGTGACCCAGGACGAGAAGGACCGCGGCGCCTTCCGCACCGCCACCGTCCGGAACGCGGCCGTGACGGCCCCCTACATGCGGAACGGGCGCTTCAAGACGCTGCGCGAGGTCATCGACCACTACGAGAAGGTCTCCAACGAGAAGGAGAAGCACTCGAACCTCTCGATCTTCATGCTCCCCCTGAAGCTGGACGAGGAGGAGAAGAAGGACCTCGAGGCTTTCCTCCACGCGCTTACCGGGGACAAGCGGGACCCCCGGGTGAACGTGGTCCCCGAGCTTCCCCGATGATTGCGGCTCCTCGCGGGGCCTTCTCGGCGTACAGTAAGATCATGAAGAGACTTCCGCTCCTGGCCGCCGCGCTCGTCCTGGGGACCTCGGCCGTCCCCGAGCCCCAGCAGGGCGTCTCCCTCAAGGGGACCGTCGTGATCAAGGGCGCCATCCCCATGCCCAAGCGCATCCGGATGAACGACGCCGAGGGGCATTGCCGCTCGAAGGTGAAGGGCGAGATCAACGCCGAGGACATCGTCGCCGGCCCCAAGGGCCACGTGAAGTGGGCCTTCGTCTACGTGAAGGGCGGGCTCGAGGGGAAGAAGTTCGACATCCCCAAGACCCCCGTCATGATCCAGCAGCAGACCTGCACCTACGTGCCGCGCGTGACGGGCATCATGGTCGGGCAAGACCTCATGATCAAGTCGGGCGACCCCGTCCTCCACATCCCCCACGTGAACCCCGTCAAGAACAAGGAGTGGGGCTTCTCCCAGGCGAAGGTCGGCGACGAGCGGGTCAAGCAGTTCACCGCGCCCGAGGTCATGGTCCGGCTCATCTGCGACGTCCATGCCTGGATGGAGGCCTGGATCGGCGTCCTCGAGCACCCCTTCTGGGCGGTGACGGACCTCAAGGGCGCCTTCGAGATCAAGAAGCTCCCGCCCGGGAAGTACACGATCGAGGTCTGGCACGAGCTCTACGAGCCCGTGACCCAGGAGATCGAGGTCGGGGCGAGCACGCCGAAGGCGATGGCCTTCGAGCTCAGCGGGCGGAAGAAGTAGGCCGCCGCGCCGCCCAGAACTCCCGCGGGTAGTTCAGCTCCAGGCGCTTCCTCCGCACGACCTCGAGCCCCGCCTCCCGGAGCAGCCCCTCCGCCTCGCCCGCCGAGCGGTCGACGAGCTCGCTCGTCTCGACTCGCGGCCCGCCCCCCCTCGGGATCCAGACGTGGGTCCGGCGGAGCGTCCCCCCGCGCCGCTCCGCGTGCGAGAGGAGGGCCGTCCCGTCCGGAAGGAGCCGCGCGTCCGGCCGGTCCACGACCAGGTCCTTGAAGCCGAAGAAGTCGAAGAGGAAGACCCCTCCCGGGACGAGGAGCCGGCGGATCCGGCGGAGCGTCGCCAGGAGCCCGCTTCGGGGGAACGGCAGGTTGAGCCAGCCGAGCGAAACGGCCCCGTCGTAGCGCGCCCCGCCCGGGAGCCGGAGCGGGGCGTGGACGGGGGAGACGAAGAGCGTCGAGGCGACCCCCGCCTTCCGGAGCCGGGCCGCCGCGAGGCGCCGGACGTCCTCGGTGAACTGGATCCCGTCCATCCGGATCCCCAGGCCCGTGATGTACTCGATGCAGCCGCCGGTCATGGCGCCGATGTCGAGCGTCCTCCGGCACCCGTGCTGCCGGAGCCAGCGGCCCATGAGGCGGAGCTGGACGGGGAAGTCGACGTAGAAGCCGCGGTCGAACTCCGCGTAGTGCCGCGCGAAGGGGAGCCGGTAGGGAAGGTCGAGGAAGCCCTTCATCATCGCGCGTCCGCCGATTTCGTCCGGTTCTTATACCGGCCCGCGCGTCCCATAGTCCAGGTGGATCGACGATCGTTCCTCGCCCTGGGAACGGGGCTCGCCCTGGCGGCGGCGGCCGGGCCGGGCCGCGCGCGGGCCCCGCGGCGCCGGGTCCGGGGCGTGGTCTGGCTCTGGATGCGGGGCGGGATGGACCAGTTCCTGACCTGGGACCCGAAGCCCGACCGGAGCTGGATGCCGCCCTTCAAGGCGATCGAGAGCTCCGTGCCCGGCATCCAGGTGACCGAGCTTCTCCCGCTCTGCGCCGCCCAGATGCACCGCCTGGCCGTGATCCGGTCCCTCGCGCACGAGGAGGTCCACGAGGCGGAGGCCACGGAGTTGATGCATACGGGCCTGGAGCCCCGCCGGCGCCTCGGGGCTCCCCCGCTGGGCACGATCCTGTCGTTCGAGCTGAGCGGGAAGGACCCGCGGGTCCCGGGCTTCCTGACCCTGGACCTGCCGCCGCTTCCCGAATCGACGGTCTTCGGGGAGGACCACGTCCCGATCCCGCTCCTCTCGGTCGCCAACCCCGTTCCAAACCTGCGGAGGAGCGTGGACGCGGAGCGGGACCGCGAGCGGACGGCGCTCCTCCACGAGCAGAACGGCGAGTGGGGCGGCCTCCGCCCGCAGGGCGCGGTCCGGACGATCGAGGCGTCCGGCCGGGCCGCCGAGCGGATCATGAACACGCCCTTCGTCAAGGCCTTCCACGTGGCGGCCGAGCCCGAGACGCTCCGGGCGGAGTACGGGCCGGGTTTCGGGGAGAAATGCCTTCTCGCCCGCCGGCTCGTCGAGGCCGGCTGCCCGTTCGTCGGAATCGGCCTGGCCGGCGGGTCCCCGCGGACCGGGCGGAGCGCCGTGACGGACCTGGACCGCGGCCTGGGGACCCTCGTCAAGGACCTTGCGACGAGAGGAATCCTCGAGGACGTCCTCGTCGTCTGCGCCGCGCCCTACGGCCGGCGGCCGCCCATCGAAGGCCCCTCGAGGGGTGCGGGCTGGAGCCGGGGCTTCAGCGTCGTCCTGGCCGGCGGCATGATCCCGGGCGGTACCGTCCATGGCGACACGGGACGCGACGGGGTGGACTGCCGGGACCCGGTTACGGTGGGGGACTTCCTGGCCACGATCTACAGCGCCTGCGGCCTGGACTGGGAGAAGGACTACGTCTCCGAGGAGAGGCGGAGCTTGCGGTACGTCCCGCGGGGCCAGCCGGTCCAGGACCTCTTCTGATCCTCATTCGGCGCATCGGCGGGCCATGGGCGGTGTTCCATCGGCATGACGAACCGCATGCCCGCTCTCCTCCTGGCCGCCTCGCCGGAGCGGGGGCAGGCGGCCAAGCCGAACATCGTCGTCATCCTCGCCGACGACGTCGGCTACGGCGACCTGGCGTGCTATGGCGCGACGCGGGTCAAGACCCCGAACCTCGACCGCCTGGCCGCGGGCGGGCTCCGCTTCACCGACGGCCACGCCGCTTCGGCCACCTGCACGCCCACCCGCTACGCCCTCCTCACGGGCGAGTACGCCTGGCGGAAGAAGGGGACGGGCATCCTCCGGGGAGACGCGCCGCTCATCATCGAGCCCGGCCGCCCGACGCTCGCGTCCGTCCTCCGCTCCGCCGGCTACGCCGCGGGCGCGGTGGGGAAGTGGCACCTGGGCCTGGGCGCGGGGGACCTCGACTGGAACCGGGAGATCAAGCCCGGCCCGCTCGAGATCGGCTTCGACTCCGCCTTCCTCATGCCCGCGACGGGCGACCGCGTCCCCTGCGTCTACCTCGAGGACCGGCGGATCGTGAACCTCGACCCGGCCGACCCGATCCGCGTGAGCTACCAGGGGAAGATCGGGGACGAGCCGACGGGCCGCGGGAACCCCGAGCTCCTCCGCAAGATCCACGCCGACGGCCGGACCCGCTCCGCCCGCTAGGGGCGACCGGGCCTGGGCGCGTCTCTTCCGGCGGCGGAACGGTTCCGGCAGGTCCGGCGTACTCTAGTCACGGAGGACGCATGGGACTCGTCGTGAACGGGGAGCCGGTCGAAGACGCTCTCGTGGATCAGGAGTTCCAGGCCGTCAAGAGCTACGAGTCCGGCCGCACCCACATCTCGTGCTGCGAGAAGGACCCCGAGTTCCGGGAGAAGGCGGTCGAGAACGTGATCTCCCGCGTCGTGCTCCTCCAGGAGGCCGAAAAGACGACCGCGGCGCTCGCGCCCCAGGAGATCGAGGAGGCCGTGCGGGCCCTCAAGGAGCGCCACGGGGGCGAGGAGAAGTTCTACAAGGAATTCAACCTCACGGCCGAGCAGGAGCCGGAGCTGCGCCGCGACGTGGAGGCGAACGTCCGCGTCGAGAAGATGCTCCTCCGGGCCGCGGAGCCGGAGACGGAGCCGACCGAGGCCGAGCTCGAGGCCCACTACCGGGCGAACCTCGACCGCTACAAGACGGCCGAGCAGGTCCGTTTCTCCCACATCGTGCGCAGCCCGCCCCGGGAGGAGCGCGCGGCGGCGTACGCAGCCCTCCGCGGGGTCCGCGAGAAGCTCCTCGCGGGGGCGGACGTCGAGGCGCTCTGGAAGGAGCACTCCGACAGCGCCAAGGAGGCCGACGCGCAGGGAGCCGACCTGGGCTGGGTGAGCCTGGGCGAGGTGCTGCCGGAGCTCGAGACGGTGGCCTTCTCGCTCCGCGAGGGCGAGGTGAGCCCGGTCTTCTCGTCCATGTACGGGTACCACCTGGTGAAGGTGGCCGAGCGCCGCCCGGCCGTGCCGAGGCCGCTCGACGAGGTCCGCGCCGAGGTGCGGGAGGCCTTCATCCAGGAGCGCCGCCAGTCGCGGGTCCGGGCCTTCGTGGACGCGCTCCGCGCCCGGGCGGTCGTCGAGAAGCCCGCGCCCTGAGCGGCCTGCGGACGACGAGGGCGGGCTATTCCCCCGTCGCCTTCCTCCATGCCGCGGCGCCGCCCACCACCGGGAGCTCGAGGGACGTCGCGTCGAGGTCGACCGTGAGCTCGGTGCCCGGCCGCGGCCAGAGGGTGAAGTCCCGGTCGCTCGAGAAGATCATGAGCCCGAGGCGCTCGCCGGCGGCCAGGACCTGGTCGTCCGGCTGGAGCTCGAAGTCGAGGTCGTAGAAGCTCCCCGGGACCAGGGGCTCGCTCTCGGTGAGCGACTTGTGGTTCTGCGGGTCGGCCCAGCCGCGGGTGACCAGGTTGTCCGTGATCTTCTCGCCCTCCGTCCAGGGGAGGGAGAGCACCCATACCGAGAGGTTCGCCGCCGGCTTGCTGCTGGCCAGGCGGATCCGGAGCCGGGGGAGGCCGGACAGGTGGACCGGGCGGAGGAGCTCGGGCGAGGCGTAGAGGAGGCGATGGGCCGAGGTCGCGGCCTGCGCGAGCTGGGAGCCGGGCACCGAGACGTCGTCCGCCAGCGTCTCCCGGCCCTGGTCCCGCGCGGGAGCCGCCGCCAGCCCTCCGCGCCCGCCGCCTCCCTTCGTTGGATGGAGCCTCACCGGGACGGCGTCCGGATGGGGGTAGTCGGGGTACGGGGTGGGCTCGGTCCGGCGCGCGTCCTCGCGCACGATCCAGGAGCGCGGCTCCTTCTCCACGCCGTTCTCGATCCCGTGGAGATAGCGGGTGAACCAGAGATTCATGAGCCGGAGCGGGGGCGGGCCGCCGTGGCCGCCCTGGTGGAAGTAGGCCATGCAGGGGACGCCCTTCTTCTTCAGGGCGAGGTAGATCCGGACGCTGTGCTCGGGCATCACGTTCCAGTCGTTGAAGGCGTGGGCCATGAGCGTCGGGGCCCGGAGCGGGCCGAGGTCGTGGAGGTAGTCGCGGCCGGCCCAGAAGGCGTTGTAGTCCCCCTTGATCCGGTCGAGGCCGGCGGCCATCTCCGTGTCGCGGACCGAGCGGTCGCAGGCCGGCCGGGTCTCGGGGCGCCCGCTGTTGATGAAGTCGTAGAGGACGTCGATGTCCTCGCCCAGGTAGCCGCCCGGGTGGCGGACGAGGCCGTGGGAGCGGTAGTAGTGGTAGTACGAGGTGTTCGGCGCGATCGGGATGATCGCCTCGAGGCCCTCGACGCCGGTGGTGGCGGCGGCGAGCGGGAGGGTCCCGTTGTACGAGGTGCCGGTCATGCCGACCTTCCCGGTGCACCAGGAGGCCTTGACCTCCTCGTTCCCGTCGACGGTCGTGAACCCCTTGGCCCGGCCGTTGAGCCAGTCGATCACGGCCTTGGGCGCGAGCGACTCGTTGTCCCCGCCGACGGTGGGGCAGCCTTGCGAGAGGCCGGTGCCCGGGGAGTCCGAGTGGACCACGGCGAAGCCGCGGGGGACCCACTCGCGGACCTGGGACTGGGAGATGACCGGCCGCTGCGGCTTGAACGGGATCGGGGGGATCGGGGTCCGCCGGGGCGGCGGCTCCCCGAGCTCGTGCTTGGGGTCCCAGAAGTACCGCTTGTCCGTCCCGCCGGTGCCCGCGAAGTAGGGGCTCGTCTCGTAGACCGCGGGGAGCCGGAGCCCCTCGGTCTCGGTCTGTCGGGGCCGGGTGACCGAGACGTGCAGCCGGTCGGGGCGGCCGTCGCCGTCGGAGTCGAAGCCCGCCTCGACCCAGAGCTCGTGGCGGATCCAGCCGGCCGGGTCCTTGAAGGCGTCCACCACCTGCGCCTGGCCGTCCCGGAAGACGGGGCCCGCCTTGGCCTCCTGGGAGGCGGCCGGCCGGCCGGCCGCCGCTAGCAGCGCCAGGACGGCCCCGAGCGCGATCCTTGCCCTCATGTCCCGTTCCTCGCGTCTTCCTGCCCCAGTCTACGCCGGAGCGGCCCTGCGAATCGCGACACCTTGCTTCCCGTTTGCGACGACCTCGCCGCCGGGATTTCGGCGGTAGGTCGCGGAACCTTTCCCGGCGGGCGGACATTCACTATAAGGGTGTCTTGAGGGAAAGACGATGAAGCAGCTCGCCCGCGCGACGATGGCGGCCCTGGCGCTCGCGGCCGCGCCCGCCCCGGCCCAGGACGCGCCCGCCCGCCCGAACATCCTCTGGCTCACCTGCGAGGACATCAGCCCGAACATCGGGTGCTTCGGCGATCCGTATGCCGTCACGCCGAACATCGACAAGCTCGCCGCGCAGGGCGTCCGCTACACGAACGCCTTCGCCCCGATCGGCGTGTGCGCGCCCGCGCGCTCGACCCTCATCATGGGGACCTTCGCCCCCTCGGTCGGCACCCAACTCATGCGCTGCCAGGGGACGCTGCCCGCCTACGTCAAGTGCTTCCCCGAGTACCTCCGCGAGACGGGCTACTACTGCACGAACAACTCGAAGACGGACTACAACTTCAACCATCCCAAGACCGCCTGGGACGAGTCCAGCGGCAAGGCCCACTGGCGGAACCGCCCGGCGGGGAAGCCCTTCTTCGCGGTCCTCAACTTCACCACCTGCCACGAGAGCCAGATCCGCCTGGGCGAGGCCCAGTACCAGGCCCGGATCAAGGACTTCGCCCCGAACGAGATCCACGATCCCGCGAAGGCGCCCGTCCCGCCCTACCACCCGGACAGCCCCGAGGTCCGGAAGGACTGGGCCCGCTACGCGGACATGATCACCTTCATGGACAAGCAGGTGGGCGCGGCGCTCAAGGACCTCGAGGCCGACGGCCTGGCCGACGACACGATCGTCTTCTTCTTCTCCGACCACGGCGCCGGGATGCCCCGGAGCAAGCGCTGGCTCTATGACTCCAGCCTCAAGGTCCCCATGGTCGTCCGCTTCCCGGAGAAGTGGAAGAAGTGGGCCCCGGCCGCGGCGGGGTCGGCCGTCGACCGCCTGGTCAGCTTCGTCGACTTCGGCCCCACGGTGCTGAGCCTCGCCGGCGTCAAGGCCCCCGCCCACATGCAGGGGAAGCCCTTCCTGGGCGAGGCCGCGGCGCCGCCGCGGGAGTACGTCTACGGCTTCCGCGACCGGATGGACGAGCGGACCGACTTCCTCCGCTGCGTGCGCGACAGGAAGTACAAGTACATCCGGAACTACATGCCGCACCTGCCCTACGCGCAGCACGTGAACTACATGTACCAGATGCCGACGATGAAGGTCTGGCAGCGGCTCCACGACGAGGGGAAGCTCGAGGGCCCGCAGAAGATCTTCTTCGGGGAGAAGCCCGCCGAGGAGCTCTACGACGTGGGCGCCGACCCGCACGAGGTGAAGAACCTGGCGGGCGACCCGGCGATGAAGGACGTCCTGGTGCGGATGCGGAACGCGCTTGTCGACTGGCAGAAGGAGATCGTGGACCTCGGCTTCCTCCCGGAGGCGGACCTCCGCTCGCGCTTCGGGGGCAAGGCCCAGCACGAGGCGGTGCGTGCGGACCCCTCGATCTATCCGCTGGAGCGGCTCCGGGCGGCCGCCACGCTCGCGAGCGACCGCGACCCGGGCGCGCTCGGACACCTCGAGGGGTTCCTCGGGGACAAGGATCCCGCGGTCCGCTACTGGGGGATCCTGGGCCTCGTCATGCTGGGCGCGAAGGCCCCCTCGGCGGAGGGGCAGTTCCGGAAGGCGCTCGCCGACCCGGCGCCGAACGTCCGGCTCGCCGCCGCCGACGGCCTCTGCCGCCTGGGGAAGGTCGAGGAGGCGCTCCCCGCGATCTCGAAGGCGCTCCGGGACCCTTCGGAGTTCGTCCGGCACCACGCGGCGCTCGTGGCCGACTCGCTCGGCCGGAAGGCCGCCCCGCTCGCCGAGGACCTCAAGGCCGCGGCCGCGATGAAGGGCGGGGCGGACTACGTGGACCGCGTCGTCGAGCACGCCCTCAAGGAGATCGGGCGCTAGCGCCCGCCCGCGGAGCGCTCCCTCGGGGGGACTGAGGCCGCCGCATCGAGGGGGCAGCGGGGACCCCTCCGGCCTGATTCGCTTTAAAGTGGAGGAGGGGGAAGGAATCGGGCATGCTCCATCGGTACTCTTCATGGGGAGGTCCGGACATGGCTGAGAAGACGGGCATTCTAGAGAGCGGCACCCTGTCGAGGCGCACGCTCCTCCACGCGATGGGGGCGCTGGCCGGCGTCGCGGCCGCGGGGCCGTCGGCGATCGCGGCGCAGGAGCCGCCCGTCGGGCCGCCCAGCACCGTCACCAAGCCGCCCCGCGACTTCGGCCCGGGCGGGGCGCCGACCACCTACTTCACGGATCCAGACATCCTGACCGTCGATCCCCTCTTCAACAGCCTCGTGCAGCCGAACACCCCGATCCAGCGCCTCTGGACCGGCGCGCTCTGGGCGGAAGGGCCGGCCTGGAACGGCCAGGGCCGCTACCTCGTCTGGAGCGACATCCCCAACAACCGACAGCTCCGATGGCTGGAGGACGACGGTCATGTGAGCGTTTTCCGGAGCCCGTCGAACAACAGCAACGGGAACACGTTCGACTTCCAGGGCCGCCAGCTCTCCTGCGAGCACCTGACCCGGCGCGTCGTCCGCTACGAGAACGACGGCTCCGCGACGATCATCGCGGACTCCTACAACGGCAAGCGGCTCAACTCGCCCAACGACGTGGTCCCCCATCCGGACGGCAGCTACTGGTTCACCGATCCCCCCTACGGCGGCATGCTCTATGAAGGCACGCCGGACGCGCCCGGCGGGCCGAGCAACCGGGCGGGCCGCCTCAAGCCCCGGCTCGGCCAGCCCCCGGACCTCGGCCCCATGAAACGGGAGCTGCCGACCAGCGTCTACCGCGTCGACCCGAGCGGCAAGGTCGACCTCGTCGTGAGCGAGGACCAGGTTCCGGACCCGAACGGCCTCACGTTCTCCCACGACTACAAGAAGCTCTACGTGGCCAGCACGGGCAAGGGCCCGGGCGACACGGGACCGGGAGGCAAGGGCGAGATCTACGCCTTCGACGTCGGCGACGACCACAAGCTGTCCAACGGCAAGCTCTTCACCGACCTCATGATCGACGGGGTGAAGTGCGGGCCGGACGGGCTCCGCTGCGACGTCGACGGCAACCTCTGGGCCTCCAGCAACGCCGGCCGCAGCGTCGGCTACAGCGGCGTGACCGTCTGGACGCCGCAGGGCAAGCTGATCGGCCGAATCCGCCTCCCGGAGGTCTGCGGCAACGTCTGCTTCGGCGGCCCCAAGCGCAACCGCCTCTTCATGGCGGCGAGCCAGTCCCTCTACGCCGTCTACGTGGCCACCCAGGGGGCGGCGCCGGGCTAGAGCGCTTTTCCCCTTCGTGGGCTGGCCCCGACGTAGGGGGAGCAGGGGAGAAGTGGAGAGCCGGGGAGAAAACCTGGAAGGGGCCCCTGGAGTTCACCCCGACCGGCTCGCCTGCTCTCTCCGGCTCACCCGCTCTCCCTACGTTCCGGGGATGCACGCGAATTCGAATTCGGCTCTAGAGCCCGCTCTTTCAAGGGGCGAACATCTCGGCGAGAACTGCGAGGATCCGGTCGGAGGCCGCCTTGTCGAGCCTGCCCGACCGCCGGACGAGGCGCGTCCGGTCGATCGTCCGCACCTGGTCGAGCGCCACCTCCCCGTCCTTCTTCCGGAACCGGACGCTGACGCGGGTCGGATAGCCGCGCACCCGGGTCGTCATCGGCGCGACGATCACGGTCGCGAGGTGCCGATTCATCTCGTCGGGGGAGATGACGACGCAGGGGCGGGTCTTTCGCATCTCGCCGCCTTCCGCGGGGTCGAGGCGGACGAGGTGAACGTCGAACCGCGAGACTACCAGCGCCATTCGGCCCTTTCCCAGGGAGTCTCGCGCCGAACGCCCGGGTCGAGGAGCGCGTCGTGTCCCTCCGTCGCCATTCGTCGAAACGCGGCCTCCCAGCCGGCGCGCGCGGCGGGAAGACGGCGGACCAGGAGGGCGCCGCGGCGGACCTGGAGCTCGACGGCGCCCGAGAGCCCGGACTGCTCGAGGAGGGCGCGCGGGATGCGAATGCCCCGCGAATTCCCGATCCGGACGATCTGCGCTCTCACGGCGTAATTACAACATGATTACACGCCGCCGGTCAAGGGCCGCTCCGGCCCGGAAGGGGTCGCGCCCCAGGGGAACCCCATCCGATTCGCCGGCGGAACCGGGCCCATCGGAACCACAGGCCCTATACTGGAAGGGGATGGGCGCGGAGAAGCGGCGGGACTTCGCGGCGCAGCCGTACCTTCCGATCCTGGCCCTGCTTGGATGCGCCGTCCTGTTCTGGATCATGGACGCCCTGGACCGGACCTGGGGCCCGAACGACCTTTGGTACGAGCTTTTCTTCGTGCCCGTCAAGCCGATCGATCTCCTCTTCCGGCCGTTCAGGAACTTCCTCGTGGCGAATCGGGCTGCCTGGGGCGGCGATTTCCACGCCGCGTGGTTCTTCGGGATGTTCTGCTATTCCCTTGCCGGGGCCTTGTACCCCGTGAGCTGGAGCTTGATCCGAGGTCGCGGTTCGAGGTGGTCCGCGCTTCCCTTCGCCCTCACGGCGGCCCTCTTCGCCGCCCAGCTTGCGCTTGGCTACGGTTGGGATTCTTACGCGGGGCCCGCCTGAGGTCAAGCGACCTCGCCAGGAGGAAAGATGGCACAACGGTCGATCCGCTGGGGCGCGCTCGCGCTCCTTCTCCTGGCCGCGGGGCTCGCCGCCCAGGACAAGGCCGAGGCGCCGGCCGGGCGGCGCGTCCTCTCGGCCGGGCACAGCTTCCACGTCTTCGTGCCGGGGATCCTCCGGGAGCTGGCCGCGGGCGCGGGGATCAAGGACCACGTCCAGGTGGACGTCCAGTCGATCGGCGGCTCGCGCGTCGTCCAGCACTGGGACCTGGCCGAGGAGAAGAACAAGGCGAAGACGGCGCTCAAGACCGGAAAGGTCGACGTCTTGACGCTCTCGCCCATCTACCTGCCGGACGAGGGGATCGCGAACTTCGCGCGCCTCGCGCTGGAGCACAACCCGGACGCCCGCGTCACCGTCCAGGAGTTCTGGCTGCCGTTCGACACCTTCGACCCGGCGCGCAGGAAGGTCGAGGGGCTCGACCGCAACGCCATGACCGGCGAGGAGCTCCGCAGGCGCCACGAGCCGTACTTCAAGGCGATGGACGACCACGTCCGCGAGCTGAACGGAAAGCTCGGGAAGCCCGCGGTCTTCGTCGTTCCGGTCGGGCAGGCCGTCATCGCCCTGCGCGAGAGGGTCATCGCCGGCCAGGCGCCCGGCATCGCGACCCAGGCGGAGCTCTTCACCGACGGCATCGGACATGTCCGGGGCCCGGTCCAGGCCCTGAACGCCTACTGCCACTACGCCGTGATCTACCGCCGCAGCCCGGTGGGGCTGGCGGTCCCGGGCGTGCTCGCCCGGGAGAAGCGGGAGGACGAGGGGAAGCTCAACCGCCTCCTTCAGGAGCTCGCCTGGGAAGCGGTGACGGCGCACCCGCTGAGCGGGGTCGGGAAGTAAGGGCGAGCGGCTCCAGGGGCTCCGGGGCTGGCGCCGTCCGTCGCAGGTCCGCGGCCGCGTCCGGCGTCTTATAGGGGGAGGCTCCGATGATGTTCGCGGCTGCGCTTCTGTTCATGGTCCAAGATCCGCTGGACAAGGTCGAGCTGGCCGCGACCCCGATCAAGCTTCTCGACGACCGGCTGACGCTCCGGATGCCCGAGGGGTCGAAGGTCGAGGCGCGCGGGCACGGCATCATGGGCGCCCCGCAGCCGAACACGCGGGAGACGCGGGTGGTCTGGACGTCGGGCGACCGGAAGCTCGTGGTCATGGCCTACGAGCTCTTCCGGACGGCGGGGAAGGACTTCGAGGCCCAGGTCCGGAAGGAGGTCGGCTCCTGGGGTCTCGAGGCGGACCTCGCGGCCCGGGACGTCGAGGGATTGCGGGTCTGCACGGTGACCCCGAGGAAGGTCGACGCGGCGCGGGAGGCGGTCTACGTCCTCAGCAGCTTCGCGGCCCGGAAGGACGGGACGGTCCAGAACGTCTCGTTCTACTTCAACCCGAAGGCCGCCGAGGACCTGGACGGGTGCCGGGCGCTCGCCCGGAAGGCGGCGGAGACGATCCGGGCGGGGGAGCGCGCCCTGGCCCGCGAGGCGGGGGCGCGGGTCCTCCTCGATCTCGACGGCGGGAAGCAGTGCGTCGTCGACCTCCCCGAGGGCTTCACGGTGACCTTCCAGAAGGGGCCCGACTTCCGGGTCGCGACGGTCATCAAGTTCGTCCCGCTGGGGGACGCGAGCCCGAGCTTCAACGCCTACTTCGGGCATCACCCGGGATACCACCACGAGCGGGAAGAGGGGAAGCCCGAGGTGGAGAAGTCGGCCGGGACGATGCTCGGCCAGGCGATCGAGTGGCGCGCCTGGACGATGCCGGACCCGAAGAAGCTCTTCAAGGAGGCGATCCTCGCGGTGCCCGGGGCGGACGGCCTCCTGGCCCACGTCTTCCTCGTGGCGCCCGACGCGGCGTCCCTCCAGGAGGTCGAGGTCCTTGCCGGGAAGTTCCGGGTGGCCGAGAAGAAGTGATCGAAAGCGGACCGTCTTTCCTCGCCGCCCGACCGGGGCGCGTATTAGGAATGGGACAGGAGCGGGGTCGGGAGATGAGCGGCGACGACGGTTTCGTGGAGTTCTGTCACCTCAACCCGGCGCGGACCAAGACCGATTCGGCAGACCTGGAGACGTGGCTCTCCGAGCGGAAGATCCCCTACCGGCATTGCGCGGGCCCCGCGGGGGACACCGTCTTCCTCGTCCCGCGCCACGCCTACGGTCGGGCGGTGCGGCTCTGGGCCGACTACCGGGGCTCGGAGGACTACATCCTCAGGAGCCACGCGCCCTGGCTCGTTCGGAACGCTCCGCCGAAGCGGCCCTGATGCGGCGTCGCGATTTCCTGGGCTGATCCTGACGATGAGCCGATGGCTGGTTCCGCCCGCGCTGCCGGCCCGCGCGTCGGCGGGGCTCCTGGTCCTGCGGCTTCTCTGCGGCGCGGCGTTCATGGTCCACGGGTGGGGGAAGATCCAGGCCCCGTTCGGCTGGATGGGGCCGGACTCGTCCATGCCCGGCTTCTTCCAGGCGCTGGCGGCGCTCTCCGAGTTCGGGGGCGGCCTGGCGTGGATCCTGGGCCTGCTCACGCCGCTCGCCTCGTTCGGCCTGGCCTGCACGATGGCGGTGGCCGTCTACTTCCACGGCGTGGTGCTCAAGCATTCTTTCTTCGCCCAGTCGCAGGCCGGCTCCTGCGAGCCGGCGGCGGTCTACCTGTGCGTGGCCCTGCTCCTTCTCCTGGCCGGGCCGGGGGCCTTCTCGCTCGACCGCCTTCTTTTCCGCCCGAAGGCCTGAGCGCCCGGCGCTTCAGCGGGAGAGGAGGGCGGGGATCTCGTCGGAGAGCGCCGGCGAGCGATCCCTAGGGAAGCGGGTGCTCCGTGAAGAATCTCCAGATCTTCTCGCTGATGTTCTCCTTGAGGGCCCAGGTGTGGCCGAGGCCGGCGATCTCGACGTATTCGATCGCGTGCCCCTCCTTGGTGTAGACCTCCTTCGAGCGCCGGCCCTCCTCGACCTTGACCACGTTGTCCTGATCCCCGTGCACGACCATGACCGCGTACTTGCCCTTCGCCTTGATCCCGGTGAAGCCCAGCATCCCCAGGCCCCCCGAGTGCGGGGCGATCGCCGCCACCTTGTCCGACCGCTGCGAGGCCAGGCAGTTCGAGAAGTAGCCGCCCATGGACATGCCCGTCAGGTAGACCCGGCGGAGATCGACGTTGTACCTCGTCGTCACGTGTTCGAGGAGCGCGTCGAAGTACTTCACGTCCTCGTTCTCGGCCGCGGGCCGGATGTTCCAGCGCTTGTTGAGGGCGTCGGGGAAGACGGCGATGAACTTGTGCTTCGCCGCCAGGGTCTCGAACCCGCTGTAGCGGGAGATGTTCTCCTTGCTGTCGCCCAGGCCGTGGAAGACGAAGACGAGAGGCGCGGGGGTCGAGCCGTCCAGGCCGGAGGGGACGACGAGCTTGAAGTTCCTGACCTGGCCGCCCACGGTGAGCGTCTCGGTCGCGAACGTGCCGGTCTTCCCGCCCTTCCCCTTTGACGGCCGCGGCTCCGCCTTGGCCTGCGCGAGAAGAACGGCGGCGAGCGGGATCCAGAGGAGCCGTGTCATGCAAGTCAGGACAGGGAAGTCGTCCGCCAGGTTCGCCCCGCCCGGGCCTGGCCCCTCCCCCCCGGATTCGCCATTCGGCTTGGCGTCATCGCCTTCCGGCTCCGCCCCGGAGGCCCCGTCGAGGCCCGCTCCCGCGCGCTCCGGCTGGAACTTGACCCGAAACAGGGTTGACGGATCTCCAAAGAAAACTTAGGATATCTTTGGAGGCCATGATGAAGGAAGTCCAGATTTCGGGCTTCGTCCCTCAGGACGTTCGAGATGACCTGGAGCGGCTGGTCAAAGCCCGGGGCCTGAAGAAGAGCTTCGTCCTCGAGCAGGCGCTCCGCCACCACCTCCGGGCCCTCCGGGAGATCCCCGAGGAATTCATCATCCCGGCCACGGTCGTCCTGACCCGAAAGTCCTTCGAGGACCTCCTCAAACAGCTCAAATCCCGCACCAAGCCCACGCCGAAGCTCCGCAAGCTCATGAGGGGCGAAGCCATCCCTGAAGATGGCCTCTATTAGGGCGCTGTCGTCCGGCGACGACCGCACCGCCTTCCGGTCGGGCAACGAAGAACTGGACCGGTTCTTCCTGAAGTACGCCTCCCTCAACCAGTTCGTCCACCATCTCGGCGTCACCTACGTAACCGTGGAGGGGGACCGGGTCCTGGGATACGCGACGGTCGCGCCAGCCACCCTCCAGGGCGACGACTTCCCCTCCGTGCGCTCGAGGAAGCTTCCCCGTTACCCGCTTCCCGCCCTGCGATTGGCCCGCCTTGCGGTGCAGAAGGAGTTCCAGGGCAAGGGCGTGGGAACCGGCCTGCTCCGATATGTCTTCTCGCTGGCGCTCGAGATGTCCGCCAAGGTGGGATGCGTGGGCATCCTCGTCGACGCCAAGCCCACGGCCGTGACCTACTACTCGGAATTCGGCTTCGAGCACCGCGTCCCAGTCGCCGGGCAGACCGTCGATCGGCCGGAGCCCGTGCTCATGTTCCTCCCTCTCGATCGGGTTCGGGACGCCATCGCCTGAGGAACGGACGGGCGCGCTCTTCCCCTACGCCCCCCGGGGGAGAACGGATCAAGGCTTTCGCTCCGCCTTTTCCTTCCACTCCTTCACCAGCGGACGCGAAGCTGGGCGGATTCGCTAGCTGGCTTGGAGCACGTCCGCTCGCCGCTGGTCTTCCTCCTCGCGCTCAACCTCTTCCTGATCGGGATGGGCGCGCTCGTGGACATCTTCTCGGCGATCCTGGTCGCGGTCCTGGTCATCACCTACGCGCCCGCCCTCACGCTCCGGGCCAAGCCGGCCTCCATCCCCTGACGCGGCGCGGGGGCGAGGATCCACGGGCGTCGCGCGGCCTCCACTCCCTGCCGGATGAGTCCCGGCGGGACCTTGAGATGTGTCATAATGCTCACGAGCGGTCCGTCGCATGAATGCCCTGGTGTCGCGCGGAATCGTTCTCCTGGGGGTCGCGATCCTCCCTTCCTGCGACGGGAGAGGGGGCGACGGCGGATCGACCCCGCCGGCCATGCTCCGGGTCGTGGCCTTCCAGTCGGATGCGACGACGCTGGTGGCAGGAGACACGAACGGCCGGACCGACGTGTTCGTCCGGGACCTCGCGCTCGGGACGACCGTCCGGGCCAGCGTCTCGACCTTGGGGGCGGAAGGAGACGGCGATTCGAACGTCCCCTCCGCGTCGAGCCCGTAGGCGGGCGGCGGAGCGGCCGGACCCCGACCCGGATCCGCCGGATTCCCTCGACACGGACCCCCCCGCCGGTGGACTCGCTCATCCGTTGATGCTCGCCCTCCGGGAACGGGCGCATAGGGCAAACCAAGGGGGGTGGAGCGCGGGGGAGGAGGGGAAGAGGGAGCTCGGTGGGATGGCGACAGGGAGAAGACGGCGAGCGATCCCGAGAGAGCCCTTCGCGCTCGGAGGGCGCGAAGGTGGGCGGGTTCGCTGACTGGCTTGATCGAATTCAAGCCCCGGGTCGCCGAGCGGACGGGGCGGAGCGGGTCCTCGGGATGGCCGAGGCAGCGCAGGATCCTCCGGATCGGCTCGCGCGCCGGAGGGGACCTGACAAGCGGCTCCCCCTTTTCGAGATGCCGGATGCGAGCTGCCAGATGCCTCCTCAACGGACGTCGAGGCAGACGAGCAGGCCGTCGCTGTCCCGAAGATAGAGAAGGCCGCCGGAGAGGACCGGGGCGATCCAGTTCTTCGCCTGCCGGCCCAGGACCGTGACGCGCGCGAGTTCCTTGTAGCCCGCGGGCGAGGCCTCGGCCACGACGAGCGCGCCCAGGCGGTCGACGGAGAGCAGCCGCCCGCCGGCCGCGAGCAGATTGCCGTAGCCGCCCCGCTGCGCCCACTTCATCTTCCCCGTCGCGGCGTCCAGGCAGCGGAGCTGGCCGTTGGGCGTGTTGTCGTCGATCCCGTAGAGGTGCCCGTCCAGGTACACGGGGCTCGCGATCTGGCTCCGGAGCTCGGCGCTCTGCCAGACAGCCGAGAGCCGCCGGCCGTCCAGCTTGAGAAGGGCGCAGCCCTTGTCCCAGCCGGAGCTGATGAAGAGCTTTCCCTCGAAGACCACCGGGTCGGCCGCATTGGCGTCGAAGGAGGTCTTCCAGTCGAAGGACGCCGTCTCCTCCCCCGTCGCGGGGTCGATCACCGAGAGGGCCGAGGCGGTGAAGAGCGCGACGGCCGGCTTCCCTTCGTGCTCGAACCCGACGGGCGAGGCGAAGCCCGCGACGCCCGCCGCGCTCGCCCAGCGCTTCTCCCCCGACGCCCGGTCCAGCGCGACGCCGCGCGAGCAGGCGTTGTAGATCACGAGGTCGCCCGCGACCAGCGGGGAGCCGGTGATCCCGTAGTCGCCGACTTTCGCGCCGTGGAGCTTGGCGAGGTCGGCCTGCCAGCGGACCTCGCCCGTGGCCTGGTCGAGACAGAAGGCGAGTCCGTGCCGCGAGAGGGTGTAGACCCGGCCGTCGTGGACGGTCGGCGTGGCCCGCGGCCCGTAGAAGCTCCCGGCCGCGCTCCGGTAGACATGGCGCCAGACGGGCTTGCCGGTCTTCGCGTCGAGGCAGCTCACCGCGTCCTGCCCGCCCTGGTTCCCGATGCCGAAGAGCCGGTCGCCCGCGATCGCGACCGAGGCGATGCTCTCGCCGAGCTGGGCGCGGAAGACGAGCTTGGGCCGGAGGAGCGCCTGGGGCTTCCACTCGGCCTCGCGCGAGACGCCGGACCCGTCCGCCCCGCGCCAGCGCGGCCAGTCGTCGGCTCTCGCCGGAAGCGCCAAGAGGGCCAGGAGCGCGATCGCTCGTCTCACCGATTACTGAACGCCCGGCAAGCCTTGTCTTCCCTCAATCCGCGTGGCATGCTGTCGCGCGGGAGGAAAGGCCATGACCCTGATCCTTGCCGCGCTCCTCGCGCTCCAGGACGCGCCGAAGCCGAACGTGGTGATCATCTTCGCGGACGATCTCGGCTGGGGCGACCTCTCCTGCCAGGGCCACCCGTCGATCCGGACGCCCCACCTCGACCGCATGGCGGCCGAGGGACAGCGCTGGACGAACTTCTACTCGGCGGCCCCGGTCTGCACCCCGAGCCGCGCGGCCCTCCTCACCGGCCGGCTCCCCCTCCGGAACGGGATGACGAGCGACAAGCGCCGCGTCCTCTTCGGGAACTCGAAGAGCGGCCTCCTCCCGGAGGAGATCACCCTTGCCGAGGCGCTCAAGGCCCAGGGCTACGCGACGGCCTGCGTGGGGAAGTGGCACCTCGGGCACCTCAAGCCCCACCTTCCCACGTCGCAGGGCTTCGACTCCTATTTCGGGATCCCCTACTCGAACGACATGGAGCGCGTCCCCACGGCGCCGCCCTACAAGGAAGCCAACCGCGACCCGAGGATCGAGTACTTCAACGTCCCGCTCATGCGGAACGAGGCGATCGTCGAGCGCCCCGCCGACCAGCGGACGATCACCAAGCGCTATACGGAGGAGGCCGTCCGGTTCATCCGGGACCAGAAGAAGGGCCCGTTCTTCCTCTACCTCCCCCACACGATGCCCCACATCCCGCTCTTCCGCTCGCCCGCCTTCGAGGGGAAGAGCGCCCGCGGGCTCTACGGCGACGTGGTCGAGGAGCTCGACTGGAGCGTGGGCGAGGTCCTCCGGACGCTCCGCGACGAGGGGGTCGAGAAAAACACGCTCGTCTTCTTCTCGAGCGACAACGGGCCCTGGATCGTCTTCGACGACCACGGCGGCTCGGCCGGCGCGCTCCGCGACGGGAAGGGCGGGACCTTCGAGGGCGGGATGCGCGTGCCCGGAATCTTCTGGTGGCCGGGCCGGATCGCGCCCGGCGTGGTCGACCAGATCGGCGCGACGATGGACGTCTTCACGACGGCCGTCCGCCTGGCCGGCGGCGAGGTCCCGAAGGACCGGGAGATCGACGGCCTGGACCTCTCGCCCGCCCTCCTCGGGACGGGGCCGAGCCCCCGCCAGTCCATGGCCTTCTACCGGGACACGAAGCTCTACGCGGTCCGGAAGGGGCCCTGGAAGGCCCACTTCTTCACCAAGGCGGCCTACGGAGACCCCAAGGAGACGGCCCACGAGACGCCGCTCCTCTACCACCTGGGCGTCGACCCCGGCGAGAAGTGGGACCAGGCCGCGAAGCACCCCGAAGTCGTGACCGAGCTCCGGAGGCTCTACGAGGCGACGCTCGCCTCCGTCAAGCCCGGGGAGAACCAGCTGGAGAAGTAGGCCGGACATGACGCGGCGATCGCTGGCGGTCCTCGTCCTGGCGGTCCCGCTTCACCAGGCCTGCCGCGCCCCGGATCCCCGCGACGATCTCCGTCTCCTGGACGACGCGGCCGAGCGGGACCGGCAGGGGATCTGGGTGCTCTGGCAAGGGTGGATCGCCGAGCGCGACCCCTGGGCGAGCTTCGTCGTCCGCGAGGACGGCGCCGTCGAGGCCAAGTGGAGGAACCTCGAGGACCCCGGGGCGGGCCGCCCGGGGATCCTCGCCGCAGCGGGCGGGAGCGGAAGCGCGGAAGGCCCCGCGTCGTCCGCGCGCGGGACGTTGACCGAGGACGAGCTCCGCGACCTCCGATCGAGGATCGCGGAGCTCCCCGAGGCGTCCTACCAGGAGACTCCGCCGGCAGGCGCCTCCCCGGTCCCGCCGATCTTCCGGCCGGTCGACCTCGAGGCCTTCCACCAGGGCGTCCTCCTCGTGCGGGTGCCCGGAGGCGCCGTCCGGCGCTACGCATGCTTCCCTCATGCCCGCGGGGAACTCGGAAGTCCCCCCGCTCCGCGGTTCCGGTCGACGCTCGTGGGCCTGCGCCACTTCTTCCACTTCCTGAGAAGGCGGCTCGAGGAGGGGGGAGACCCGTAGTCCGGCGGGGCCGGAGCTACAATCCGCTCGACCCATGCCCGAGCCCGAATCGAGCGACCGGACCCTGGCGCGGCTCTTCGTGGAGCAGGGCCTGGCCACGGCGGCGCAGGTCGAGGAGTGCCTCTCGCTCCTCGAGCGCCTCCGGGCGGGCGGGGCGGACCCGCTCCCGTCCCTTCCCGAGCTCCTCCTCCGGCGGGGCTACCTCACGCCCCAGAGCTACGAGCGGACCCTGAAGCGGGAGCCCTCGGGAACCTCGGACGGGCCGGTCCCCCTGCCGGAAGAGGCGCGGGCCGCGCTCGGCGACCCGGCGAACGACCTCGGGAAGTTCGTGCGCCTCTCCCTCCTGGGCCGGGGCGGGATGGGCGAGGTGTGGAAGGCCTGGGACCGCGAGCTCGGCCGGGCGGTGGCGATCAAGTTCCTCGCCCCGGGGAGCGGCGATGGGGAAGGGGAGCTCCTCAAGGAGGCGCGGGTCGCGGCGGGCCTGGCCCACCCGAACATCGCCGCCGTCTACGAGACGGGCGCGCACCAGGGCCGGCCCTACATCGTGATGCAGCTCGTCGAGGGCGCCACGCTTCGGGAGGCGGGCCTGGACCTCCGCCGGACCGTCGAGGCCGTCCGGGACGCCGCCCGGGCCCTCGACTTCGCCCACCGCGCGGGCGTGGTGCACCGGGACGTCAAGCCGGAAAACCTGATGGTCGCCTCCGGGCGGGTCTACGTCATGGACTTCGGGCTGGCGCGCCAGACGCAGGTCAGCGGGGCCGTGTCGCGGAGCGGCCGGGTCGTGGGGACGCTCCAGTACATGAGCCCGGAGCAGGCCCGGGGGGAGTCGCGCGGGATCGACGCCCGGACGGACGTCTACTCGCTCGGGGCCACCCTCTACGCCCTCCTCTGCGGGCGCCCGCCCCACGACGGGTCGGAGCTGGTCGAGGTCCTCCGCCGGATCGACGCCGAGGAGCCGCCTCCGCCCCGGAGCCTGAACCCGGCGCTGCCGCCCGACCTCGATACGATCGTCCTCAAGGCGATGGAGAAGGACCGCGGCCGGAGGTACGGCGACGCGGGGGCGCTGGCGGACGACCTCCAGCGCTTCCTGGACGGCGAGCCCGTCCTGGCGCGGCGGGCGAGCGTGGCGTACCGGCTCCGGAAGTCGCTGGCGAAGCGGAAGGCGGTCGTCCTCGCGCTCGCCGCGGGGGCCCTTGGGATCCTCGTCGTGGGCGGGACGCTGCTCGTGCGCTCGGGGAGGCGGGAGCGGGACCTCCGGGAGCTGGGGACGCTCTGGGCCTCGGTGGTTCTCGAGAAGCAGGGGCTCCACGTCGCGGGGAACGACCCGGTCCGGGTGCTCGGCCGGATCCGCGGCGCGGTGGACGCGGTGAGCGAGTTCCTCGACCGGCGTCCCGGATACCCCCAGGGCTGGTACGTCCGGGCGCGGGGCTGGCTCTACCTGGACGAGCTCGAGAAGGCGGAGGCGGACCTCCGGGAGGCGCTCCGCCGCGAGCCGGGCTTCTCCCCCGGCCTCGTCCTCCTGGGGCGGGTGAAGCTCGAGAAGTACACGCGGGGCTCCTACCACGAGCGGGACACGCGGGTGGAGGCCTGGGAGTCCGTCCGGACGGAGCTCCTGGAGGCTCGGGACTTCCTGGCCGCCGGATGGAAGGCGGGCGACGAGCGGTCCTCCATCCAGGCGTGGGGCCTGATGCGGACGGCGGAGGACCGGGTGGCGGAGGAGGTGGCCCGCGCGCTGGTCGCGGTCTTCCTGGAGGGGCGGAGCGGCGACGCCCGGCGCATCCTCGAGGACGCCAACGGTCTCGAGGAGTCGGCCGAGCTCCGCAACTGGCAGGGCGTCCTCGCCGAGGACCCCCGGGAGTCGGCGCGGCTCCACACGCGGGCCCTCGAGCTCATGCCGCACCACTTCAAGTCCCTCCTCGACCGGGCCGGGTGCCGGCTGCTCCTGGGCGACTTCGCGGGTGCCCTCACGGATCTCGATCGGGCCCTCGTCCTCCGGCCGCGCTCGGCGCTCGCCTATCACACGCGCGCCTGCGTGAAGCTCGACCAGGGCGACCTGGCGGGGGCCGTCGGGGACTGCGAGCGCGCCCTCGAGATCGAGCCGGGGTCCGCCGGGACGCTCACGACCCTCGGGTTCGCCCGCCTCCGGAGGGGCGAACTCGACGGGGCGATTCGGGACCTCACGAGCGCGGTCGGGATCGAACCCGGGAACGCCAAGGCCTTCCTCCGGCGCGCGCTCGCGCGCGCGGCACAGGGGGACCTGGACGGGGCGGGGCGCGACCTCGACCTCGCGCTCGCGGCGGACCGGGAGCGGGGCCTCGTGCTCCTCCGGGCCGCGGCCGCCGACCACGAGAAGGCGCTCGAAAGGGCGCCTCCCGGCGAGGGCCGGGACACGGTCGAGGCCGTCCTCCGACGCCTCCGCGACGCGCTCCGCAGGGCGGGGGATCCCTGAGCGATCGCGGTCTCAAGTGCGTATCGGAATTGCTCGCACAGTTTCCAGTTACCAGTTACCAGTTCCCAGTTCCCAGTTTCCAGAGGTCGAACGCGCGCGCTCTGCTGGAAACTGGAAACTGGGAACTGGGAACTGGGAACCGAGAACTGTGCCGGGATGCGGAATACCACTACGAACTGCTGAAATCCGGAACTGAGGTCGGCGAGCTCCCCTTTCTGCGACAGGCCGGGCCCCCCCGCCGACAAGCTATCCGGGGCGAGCCGCGTCCGGCACAAGGGGGCGCCTCGATGAATCCGGCTCGCGCTTGGCTCCCGATCTTCCTCTCGCTCGCCGCCACGGTCTGGGCGCAGGCCGACCCGCCCCACATCTTCGGCCTCCACGATCCGGGCGGCGAGCGCCACATGGCCGAGAAGGGGAGGAAGGGCTGGATCGTCTTCACCGAGGCCGTCGGGCGGAACCCGGCCGATCTCAGCGGTCGCGACTACCGGCCGTGGTCGAACCAGGGCTACGGCGTGATCGTCCGCCTCAACAACGGTTACGGGACCCCCGGGACGATCCCGTACAGCAAGCACTACGACGCGTTCGCGCGGCGGGTCCAGAACTTCGTGGCCGCCTCGCCCGGCGCGCGGATCTGGATCATCGGGAACGAGATGAACTGGGACCAGGAGACGCCGCGCGACGAGGGCGCCGCCGAGCCCATCACCCCCACGCTCTACGCCCAGTGTTTCCTCAAGTGCCGCGCGAAGATCAAGGCGCTGGCCGGCCGCTCGGGCGACCAGGTCGTCCCCGGCGCCTCCGGCACCTACGGCCTCTTCCAGAACGCGCAGGACTGGGTCTCGTACCACGTCGAGGTCCTGAACCGCATCGGCCAGGGGAACGTGGACGCGGTCGCGCTCCACACCTACACCCACGGGAGCAACCCCGCCTTCGTGGCCGACGAGAGCCGCTTCCAGGACCCCCGCGTCTCCCATCTGCGCTGGCACTTCCGGGCCTACCGGGACTACCTGAACGCCCACCCCGCCTGGGCCCGAACGCTGCCCGTCTACATCACCGAGGCCGACCAGAACGACCCCTGGCTCGACCAGAACAACGGCTGGGTGCAGGCCGCCTACCGCGAGATCGACGACTGGAACCGGACGTCGGGCACCCAGAAGATCCGCGCCCTCTGCCTCTACCGCTGGGGGAACCACGACCGCTGGGTGATCAGCACCAAGGGGGGGGTGATCAACGGCTTCCGGGACGCCATGAACAACGACTACCGCTGGCCGGGCTCCGGCGGGACGCCCTCGCCGCCGCCCCCTTCCGGCCAGCCCGACGTGATCGTCACGTCGCTCGACTACGCGAACGGCGTCTTCACGTCCGTCGTGAAGAATCAGGGGGCCGGCGCCACGCCTTCCGGCGTCTCGATCGGCGTGGCCTACCGGGTGGACGGGGTCTACCGCACCTGGGGCTCCGTCCCGGGGCCGCTCGCCCCGGGCGCTTCGATCACGGTCGGGACGAACGGCGGCAACTACTTCGTCCCGACCGGCTCGCACACGATCATGGCGTTCGTCGACGACGTGAACCGCTTCGCCGAGTCGGACGAGGGGAACAACAAGCTCTCGCAGTCGATCACGGTGAACGCCGCGCTGCTCGGCGCCATGGAGGCCTTCGAGGAGGCGCCGACCGGCGGGGGCGGCGGCTCCTGCGGTCTCCTCGGGCTCGAAGCGCTGGCGGGCCTGCTCCTCCTCCGGCTCCTGGCTAGTTCCCGCCGCGCGCCTTGCGGGCGCGATCGAACTGCTTCTTGATGAAGTCGGTCGGGGAGACCCGGTCCCCGCCCGCCTGGCCCCGGTACTGGACCACGCACTCGATCCCGAGCGCGTCCATCCGCTGCTTGAGCGCGATCCCGAAGCGCGGGTGGTGGACGACGAGGCCGAGGTTCGAGGTCGCGTCGCACTTCTCGTCCGCGTAGCTGTACGAGAGGTGCGCGGGCGGGTCGTCCTTGGTCAGGTGCGTGATCGGGGCGAACTCGTCGTAGCGCTTGTACGCCTCGGGCGTCTCGATCTGCTCCTTGGTGATCCCGTAGAAGGGCAGAAAGAAGTCGTGCCGCTCGAAGTTGGGGCGGGGGAGGCCGATCTTCTCGGCGAAGCGGGGATCGTAGGACGACTGGCCGTTGTCGACCGCGACGCAGGTGAGGCGGGTGGACTGGCGGGCGACGGGGTCCTCGCTCTTCGGGTCGGCCAGGTCGTCATGGAAGGCGAGCCACATCGAGGTGCCCGCCCCGGCCGAGCCCCCCGTCGAGGCGACGAGGCCGGGGTCGATCTTCCACTCGGCGGCCTTCGAGCGCAGGAACTGGAGGGCGCGGCCGCAGTCCAGGTACTGGGCGGGGGCGGGCGCGACGTTCGTGAGGCGGTAGTTGATCGCGGCGACCGCGAAGCCGGAGTCGAGGTACTCCTTGAGCCGGGCCGGGGAGAGCGTCTTCTTGTCGCCCTGCCGGAAGCCGCCGCCGTGGATGTAGAGGACGAGCGGGGCGGGCTCCTCGGCCTTCGCCTTCCAGAAGTCGAGCGCGTTCCGCTCGTGCGGCCCGTACTTCACGTCGGCCAGGTCGGGCGCGGGCTTCGGCGCGTTCTGCGCGCCCGCGAGGAACAGCGCCAGGAGCAGGGGGATCCGCATGGCTCGCCTCCGTATCGTCCTATCAACCCTGAACGCCGCCCCGGGATGCGGCGGCGACGGAAAGTCGGTTCTCCGATGCCGCGTCCTGGAAGATCTCTGCGACTCCGCGCCTCCGCGATGGCGCTACCGGCCGGGCGGGAGGAGCTTCTTGAGCTCGGCGAGGGTCCCCGCGTGGGCGGGGTCGGCGGCCAGGTTCTTCTGCTCGTGCGGGTCGGCGGAGTGGTCGTAGAGCTCGGCGCCTCCGGGCCACTCGGTGTATCGCCAGCGCTCCGTGCGGACGCTCCGGCCGAAGGACCGGCCCCGCTGGGTGACGCTCCGCGCGGGCTTGTCCCAGGGCGCGGCGGGGTCGCGGAGTAGGGGGACCAGGCTCTTCCCCTCGAGGCCCGCGGGCGCGGGGAGGCCGCAGAGCTCGGCGAGGGTGGGGTAAAGGTCGAGGAGCTCGACCGGGCGCCGCGAGACCGAGCCCGCGCCCTTTGCGTCGGGGAGCGCGACCAGCATCGGCACGCGGGTCCCCACCTCGTAGAGCGAGTTGTGCTTCGACCACTTCCCCTTCTCGCCCAGGTGAAAGCCGTGGTCGCCCCAGAAGACGACGATCGTCTTCGAGCGGAGCCCGAGCCTGTCGAGGGCGTCCAGGACTCGGCCCGTCTGCTCGTCCATCCAGGAGACGCAGGCGTAGTAGCCCCGGATGAAGTCGCGGGCCTCGGCCTCCGAGGCGTCGCGGCCGATGAAGATGTCGCCGTTCGGGCTCAGGGCCTCGGCCGGGACGCCGGGGCCCACGGTCGGCCGCGGGGCGAAGTCGGGAGGCAGCGGCATCTTCGAGGACTCGTAGAGGTCGAAGGCGGCTTTCGAGGCGATGAAGGAGGTGTGGGGTTTCACGAAGCCCACGGCGAGGAAGAAGGGCTTGTCCTTGTGCTTCTCGAGGAGGACGATCGCCGCGCTCGCGGTCCGGTAGTCGGGAAGCTTCTCGGCCTCCGCGGCCGCCTCCCAGCGGTCGGACTGCTTCCGCCGCGCCTCGTTCTGCTCGGGCGTGCGCGGCTGGGGGGGCCGCATCGGCTCGCCGCCCTCGTCCCAGGCGCGGTCGTCGTCGAGCCCGCCGTGGTAGATCTTCCCCGCCCGGAGCGAGACGTAGCCGTGCTTCCTGAAGAGCTCGGGGAGGCTCACGACGTCGGGCATCGCCTTCCGGAACCAGGTGGTGTTCTCGAGGATCCCCGTCGTGGTCGGGAGGCGCCCCGAGAGGAGGGAGGCGCGCGACGGGTTGCAGAGCGGGTACTGGCAGTAGGCCCGGTCGAAGCGCACGCCGCGGGCGGCGAGCTTGTCCACGTTCGGCGACTTCGCGACCGGGTCGCCGTAGCAGCCGAGCGCCGGCCGGAGGTCGTCGACCGAGAGGAAGAGGACGTTGGGCTTCTCCCGGGCGGCGGGGGCCGCCGCGCCGAGGAGGAGGGGGAGCGCGAACAGGATTCTCATACCGGCTCTAACCGCGGACCCTCCCGCCCGGTTGTGCCGGAATGTAACGATTCAAACTGGATGGTTTCGTTACATCACCACTCGGCCACGGAGCCGTCCTCGTGGAAGAGGCGGGGCATGAGGCGGGTGCCCTGGAAGGGGTACTTGGCGAGGGCGGCCTCGCTGAGGTCGATCCCGAGGCCGGGCTTCTCGGGGAGTGGGAAGTAGCCGTTCACCATCCGCATGGCGGGAAAGCCGAGCCACTCCTCCCAGATCTTCTCCTTCGGGCCGGGCTCGATCCCGCTGCAGATCTCCTGGACCAGGAAGTTCGGCATCGCGGCGTCCACGTGGAGCGTCGCGATCGCCCCGATCGGCCCCTCGCAGGAGTGGGGCGCGATCTGGATCCCGCTCGCCGCCGCCGCGGCGCCCAGCTTCCAGAGCGCGCTGATCCCGCCCACGTGGTTGATGTCCACCTGGAGGATGTCGACCACCCGCTGCTCGACGAGCTCCCGGCAGCCGAACGAGGTCACCAGCCGCTCGCCCGTCGCGATCGGGACGCTCGTCCGCCGCGCGATCCGGGCCATCGCCTTCACGTTCTCGGGAGGGCAGGGCTCCTCGACGAACATGAGCTTGAGCGGCTCGACCTCCTTGCAGATCTGCGTCGCCACGGCGGGGCTGCACTTCGCGTGGAAGTCGATCCCGATGTCGATGTCGTCTCCGAGGCCCTCCCGGAGACGGGCGATGGCCTCGACGGCGCGCTTGATCTTCGCGTGCGTCTCGATCCACTCGTAGGCGCCGGGAATGCCGCTCTTGAAGGCGGTGACGCCGAGCTTCGCGGCGTTCTCGCGGAGCCGCGCCATCTCCTCCTTCGTCGAGGCCCGGGCGTGGTAGTAGCCGCGGACGCCCCGCGGCTCGAGGGGGCCGCCGAGGAGGCGCCAGACGGGCTGGCCCAGGACCTTGCCGCGGATGTCCCAGAGCGCCTGGTCCACCCCGGCCAGCGCCGAGCCCAGGATCGGCCCCGCCCGGTAGAACGAGTGGACGTAGATCGACTGCCAGAGGTGCTCGACCTGCATCGGGTCCTGGCCGACCAGGTACTCCCGGAGGTCGTTCACGGTCGCGATCACCGCGCCGGCCTTCCCTTCGAGCGTCGCCTCGCCCCAGCCGTGCACGCCCTGGTCGGTCTCGATCTTGACGAAGACGTAGGGCCGGTCGCTCGCGGCGTCGATCGTGACGCCGAAGGGCTTGACGGCCGTGATCTTGAGGCGCCCGGGCGCGGGCGGGACCGCCTGGGGGAGCGGGGGAGCGCAGCAGTCGTCGCCGCGGGCCGTCATGCCGGCCAGGCCCGCCGCGACCGAGCCCCGGAGGAAGTCCCTGCGGCGCATGCCTGGCTCCTATCGGATCCGGTGCCGTTCGAGCGCGTCCGGGTCGACCGTGACGCCGAGCCCCGGGCCGGCCGGAAGCTCGAGGAAGCCGTCCTTCACCGTCTCGATCGCCGCCCCGGCCAGTTCGCGGCGCATCGCGCGGTCCCGCTCGTCGGCCGGGAGCGGTACTTCCTGGAGGACGAAGTTCGGGATCGAGGCCGCGACGTGGATCGCGGCCGCGGTGCCCAGGGGGCCGCCCCGGTGGTGGGGGGCCATCGCCGCGTAGTAGGTCTCGGCGAGGGCGGCGGACTTCCGGAGTTCGGTGATCCCCCAGAGGGCGAGGTCGGGGCGCAGCACGTCCATCGCGTCGGCCCGGAGGAGGTCCTGGAAACCGGCGCCGCCGGGGGTGGAGCGCCCGTGGCCGATGGGGACGGCGTACTCGTTGGCGATCCCCGCGAGTTCGGCGAGGGAGAGGGCGGGAGCCTCGAGCCAGAGGAGGTGGAAGCCTTCGAGCTCGCGCGCCAGGCCCGCGGCCTCGGCGGCCGTGGCGCGCGGGCCGCAGTCGAGGACGAAGTCCACGCCCTCGGCCGCCGCGCGGAGGCGCTCGAGCGACTCGCGCGTGCGCCGGAAGAAGCCCCGGCCGCGGACGGGCCCCTCGGGCAGGGCGAGCGGGACGGAGACCGCGCGGAAGCCGGCCTCGCGGGCCCGGCGGAGCGATTCCAGCCATTCGGCTTCCGTGGTGCCGTGGAGCGGGGCGAGGGCGCGGGCCTTGCGGCGGGTGGCGCCGCCCAGGACGTCGTAGGCCGGGGCCTTGCAGACTTTCCCGAGGACGTCGAGGAGCGCCAGGTTCACGGCCGCGCGGACACCGGGCGGGTCGGCGGCGAGCCGGCTCGCGACGGCCTCGGCCGAGCCCGCGTCCTGGCCCGCGAGCCGGCCGCGGGCGGCCTCGAAATCCGCGGTCCGCGCGCGGGACTCTCCCCAGCCCGAGACGCCCGCGTCGGTATCGATTCGCAGGACGGTGTATTCCGCCCCGTCCCCGGGCTGCCGGAGGGGCCAGCTCTTGAGCTCGACGATCGAGGCGACGGCGGTGGCGCGCACGCAAAGATCTTACGCCCGGATCCGCGGCATTCTCCGGAACGCCCCGGACATTTCCGCGTCGAGGGGGCGATCCAGGGGCGTACGGGCACGGCAAGGGAATTGCGGCCCCAAGAGTGGAGTTGGAGTGCACTTACGGTTGGATCCCCGAAGAGGAGGTTTCCCATGACGAAGAAGATGACGAAGATGACGAAGATGATGAAGAGGATCCTGATCCCGGTGGACGGTTCCCCCGCGGCCGAAGCGATCCTGCCGCAGCTGGACCGGCTCCTTCGCGGGAAGGAATCCGAGTGGACGTTCCTCCGCGTCGTGCCGCCGGTTCCGGCGCTGCCCGGGATCGACCACGCCCGTCTCGCCGGGACGGACCGCTCCCAGAGCGAGAAATACCTGGGGGATCTCGTCAAGCGCCTGGAGGGCGACGGCGTCCGGGCCCGCGGCCTGACCGTAGACGGCCACGAGGCGGAGACGATCCTCCGCGTCGCCCGCGAGGTGAAGGCCACGATGATCGCGATGACGACCCACGGCCGGACGGGCGTGTCCCGCTGGACGCTCGGCAGCGTGGCCGAGAAGGTGGTCCGCGCGTCCGAGGTGCCGGTGCTGCTCCTTCGCTCGTTCGAGGGTGCCGTCCCGCGGCCGCCCAGGGAACTCGCGGTGCGGCGGATCCTGTTCCCCGTGGACGGGAGCGACCTCGCCGCCGCGGCACTTCCCGCGGTCGAGGAGATCGCGCGGGGCTTCGGTTCGGAAGTCCTGGCGCTGCACGTCCAGCCCGAGCCTGACCTGTTCGTCTTCGGCCGGGCCGGGGTCGATCCGGTGCAGGTGACGCCACCCGAGCCGGAGTCGGTGACCGCTCCGATCCTGGAGAGGCTCAAGGGCGCCGGGATCCGGGCCGTCGGGCGCGAGGCGCGCGGCGACGCCGCTTCGCGCATCCTGGATGCCGCCCAGTCCGAGAGCGTGGACCTGATCGTGATTTCGACGCACGGGCGCACGGGCGTGTCCCGCTGGGTCCTGGGGAGCGTGACCGAGAAGGTCCTCCGCGGCTCCACCGTCCCGATGCTGGTGGTCCGCACCCGTCCGGCCCAGGCGCGCCGCGCCCCGAGACGGAAGGCGGAGCTGGCGGGCTCGACGGTCGAGCGCGCCTGAGGCCCCCTCCCCTCCGGATCCGTCCCGCGTAGGGTAGGCGAGGAGACTCGATGGGGACGCGCGGGACGGATGGGGAGCCTTTTCGCGGTGCTCCTCTCGGTCTCGTGCGCCGCTCCGCCGGCGCCCCGAGAGGGGCCGCCGAACATCCTCTTCATCCTGACCGACGATCACCGTCCGGACGGGGTCGGCTGCTTCGGGAACCCCGCGCTCCGGACGCCCCACCTCGACCGCTTGGCCGCGGGGGGCGCCTGCCTGGATGCCTTCTATCTCGCCTCGCCCCTCTGCTGTCCCAGCCGGGCGGGCTTCCTTTCGGGCCTCTATCGTCCCCCTGGCGACGGCGTTCGGCCGCGTGCGGGAGGCCGCCGCCGGGCGGTGGGCGAGCCTCGCGCTCTTCTTCGTGATCGCGGCCTTCCGGTCGATCGGCGGCGGCGTTGCCGCGGGCGCCGGGGTGCTTCCCCTGACCTTCACCGCGCTCATCGGAGGCTCGGGCATCGTGAACGTTCTTGCGCAGCTCTCCGGAGGCCTCGGGGCCCGGATCGCGGCGGCCACGGCGCGCGTCTGGCTGGGCGTCTTCCTGGTCTGGATCCCGGTCCTGGGCTGGATCGTCCGCGGCTTCGATCCCCGACAGGCCGGCGCCTACGCCGCCTTGGCGGGGGGCGTCCTGGTCGCGGTCCAGGAATGGAGGGGCTTGTGGGAGGAGCCCGCCCCTCCGGGTTCCTCGTAACGGGGCCCGGGGGCCGTCGTCTAGATAGTGTCAGTAGGACACTAACTAGGAGGCGGACATGTTCGGGATCCGGTACCTGAAGGCGGCGCACACGACCTACGTCCTGCATCACGCGGGCGGGAAGGCCCGGCGGGAGGGGGCGGGGCTCTCGTTCTTCTACTACGCGCCCGCGTCCACGATCTCCCTCGTCCCGCTGGCGAGCATGGACGTGCCCTTCGCCTTCGCGGAGCTGACGGCGGACTTCCAGTCGGTCACGATCCAGGGCCAGCTCACGTACCGGATCGCCGAGCCGCGGCGGGCGGCGGCGCTTCTGGACTTCTCGGTGAACGCCCGGGGGGACTACCGGAGCGAGGACCCCGCGGTCCTCCCCGAGCGCCTGGTCCACGCGGCGCAGGTCCTGGCGCGCGGGTTCACCCAGCGGCTCTCCCTCCGGGAGGTCCTCACCCAGGGCGACGCCCTGGTCGCGCAGGTGCTCCCCGCCCTCCGGAAGGACGAGGCGGTGACGATCCTCGGGGTCGAGGTGCTCGGGCTCTCCGTCCTCTCGGTCAAGCCCGCCCCCGAAACGGCCAAGGCGCTCGAGGCCGAGGCCCGGGAGGCCCTCCAGCGCCGGGCGGACGAGGCGATCTACGCGAGGCGGAACGCGGGCGTCGAGCAGGAGCGCCTCATCAAGGAGAACGAGCTCAACACCGAGATCGCCGTCGAGGAGAAGCGCCGCGTGGTCCGCGAGACCCAGATGGCGGCCGAGGTGTCCGTGGAGGAGAAGCGCCGCCAGCTCATCGACGCCCGGGTCGAGAACGAGCGGAAGGACGCCGACGCCCGGGGCTACGCGCTCGAGGCCGTGATCCGGCACGTCCGCGACCTCGACTGGAGGACGCTCCTCGCGCTCGGGGGCGGGGGGATCGACTCCCGGCTCCTCATCGCCGAGGCCTTCCGGCAGCTCGCGACGAACGCGCAGAAGATCGGGGAGCTGAACGTGACCCCGGACCTCCTCAAGTCCCTGATCCAGGGGGGAGGGAAGTAGGTGTTCGAAAAGATCGTCCTGGTCACGCGGAAGACCCGCCTCGAGGGCCTCGTCGAGCGCTTCAACAGCCGCGGCCAGGCGAAGTTCGCCATCGAGCGCTCGGGCGGGAACTTTGCGGACTACCAGCGGGAGGACGACGCCTACCGGCGCTCGCTCGACGCGGTGCGCCGGGGACTCGACCTGGGGCTCAAGCGGATGGAGGCCGAGCGGGCGCTCGTCCCCACGCTCCTCTTCACCGAGCAGGACGTCGTGGTGACCGTCGGCCAGGACGGCCTGGTCGCCAACACCGCCAAGTACGTGGGCGAGCAGCCGCTGGTCGGGGTCAATCCCGACCCCGAGCGCTTCGACGGCGTCCTCCTCCCCTTCGGGCCGGAGCAGGCGAGGGGGGCCGTCCGGTCGGTCCTCGACGGGAAGGCCCGATACCGGCGGGTGACGCTCGCCGAGGCGGCGCTGGCGGACGGCCAGCGGCTTCTCGCGTTCAACGACCTCTTCGTCGGGGCGCGGACGCACGTCTCGGCCCGTTACCGCATCTCCTTCGCGGGCCGCTCGGAACCGCAGTCCTCGAGCGGAGTCCTCGTCTCGACCGGGGCGGGGTCCACGGGCTGGCTCTCGTCGGTCTTCGCGATGGCGGACGCGGTCTCGCGCCTCGGGGGCGGGACGGGGGGGCGCCCCCTGCGCCTCGAGTGGGAGGACCCGCGGCTCGTCTTCGTCGTCCGCGAGCCGTTCGCGAGCCGCCACTCCCGGACGGGCCTCGCCGCGGGGACGGTCGAGCCCGGCCAGGAACTCGTCCTCGAGTCCCAGATGCCCCAGGGCGGTGTCGTCTTCTCGGACGGCGTGGAACAGGACGCCCTCGAGTTCAACGCGGGCGCCGTGGCCCGGATCCGCGCCGCCGCCCGACGCACCCGCCTGGTGGCCTGAACGTGCCGGCGTGATTCCCGGCTGCCGGGTTTGCTGGCTTCCCGGTCCGGATTGCCCTATACTGCCCCGGTTCCTTCGATCGGCCAATCGTGAGCCCTCCGTAACAAGTCGTTTCCTTCCGGAGGGCTCATCACGCCGAAGCTCGCCGCAGCGAGCGAAGGCGGATGGCCTGCAAAGGACTCTGGCCGGCAATGGGTTGGGCGACCCGCCTTCGCGGCGTCTGCGGCCGCCGCTACGGCGTGGTGAATCGCCCGTGCGGAAGTGGCTATTTGCGGGCGACTCAATCGTGGACCAACGGCACCGCCATCGCAACCGGCCCCGGCACCACGGACCCCACCGTCCGCGCGGCCCGCACCCCCAGGGGCGGCCGCCGCAGGGGAACCGGCCGCCCCCGCAACCGCCCCAGAAGTCCGTCTTCGACACGCTCACCGCCATCCAGCCCCGGGAACGAATCCGCCTGGAGACCGACCCCGCGGAGCTCTCCCTGCGCGTCATGGACATGATCGCCCCGGTCGGGAAGGGTCAGCGCGGCCTCATCGTGGCCCCGCCCCGGACCGGGAAGACCATCCTGCTCCAGAAGATCGCCCAGGCCGTCCTCAAGAACCACCCCGACATCGTCGTCCTCGTGCTTCTCGTCGACGAGCGCCCCGAGGAGGCGACCGAGTTCCGGATGACGCTCAAGGGGACGACCGCGAAGGTCGTCGCCTCGACGAACGACATGCCGCCCGTCGAGCACATCCGGGTCACGGAGCAGACCCTCGCCGAGGCCAAGCGCGAGGTCGAGCAGAAGAAGGACGTCCTCATCCTCTTCGACTCGCTCACCCGCATGACCCGCGCGTACAACAACCAGATGCCCCAGCGGGGCCGGACGATGACGGGCGGGATCGACGCCGCCGCCTTCCTGGGGCCCCGCGCCTTCTTCGGCGCCGCCCGCGCCCTCGAGCAGGGGGGGTCGCTCAGCATCCTCGGGACCGCCCTCGTCGAGACGGGCTCGCGGATGGACGACGTCATCTTCGAGGAGTTCAAGGGGACGGGCAACCTCGAGCTCTACCTCTCCCGCGAGCTCGCCGACCGCCGCCTCTTCCCCGCCTTCGACCTCGTCCGGTCGGGCACCCGCCGCGAGGAGCTCCTCATGGCGGAGGACGAGCTCCAGCGCGTCTACCGCCTCCGCCGCCTCCTCGCCGACAAGCGCCCGCTCGACGCGATGGAGGCTCTCCTCGAGCAGCTCCGGAAGCGGCCCACGAACGCCGAGTTCCTGCTCTCGCTGGCGTAGGGGGAGCATCTCGGAGCTGGGAGCTCGCATCTCGGGACGGGCGAGGAAGTCCGGTCGAATCCTGTAACCTGGGGGGGCGCGGGCTTCTCCGGGGAGGCGAGGAGGATCCGATGGACTGGATGGACGAGGCGCTGGCGGAGATGAAGCGGACGGGGCGGCCGGGGGTGGCGATCCTCGTGCCGGACGGGGACGGCCTTCTCGGGAATCTCTCCGACCGGCTCGAGGCGCTCTTCGGGGACGGGGCGGAGGGGTCGGGCGTCTATCTCTGCTGCACCGCCTCCCACGCCCGCGAGCGCTTCGGCGACGCCGCCGCGGGCGCGGCGCTCCTCTTCCTCGACCCGGAGGGCCGCCCCGCCGGCTCGGTGAAGGGCGCGCTCTCGAAAGTCCTCGAGCCCGACCGCTTCCGCCGCGCCTGCCGGAAGCACCTGGGCAAGCCCACCGCGGCCGCCCGGCCGCTGCCCTACGGAGTGGAGTGGGACGAGGAGCAGCACCACAAGCTCTTCGGGACGGCCTACGACCCCTGCCCGCCCTGCGGCATGCCGCATTTCGACGGCGAGTCGTCCCGGATGGTCCGCTACCTCCGGCTCCTGGACCGGGCCTAGCATTTCGCATGAAGCATCTCGCACCTCGGGGTGGGCGGTCGGAAGTCCCGGGCATCCCGGAAGCCGACAGGACGCGAAGGGGCCCGCGCCCGGCCCCGAGATTCTAAGGACGACCCAGTGAGTTCGCGAGGATCGTGAAGTCCTCGGGGACGTAGGGAGATGCGAAGATGGGGAAGGATCGGGTGATGGGAAACCTCCCGAACCCCTCGGAACTGGGTCGAGACGGCCTTCTCTCCGCCTCCTCCGTTCCCGTCCCCAGATCTTGCGACATCACGGGATCTCCTTACGTGCCCGAATCTTTACGAACTCGCTTGAACTGACTTAGATTTCAGCTTCCAGGTGCTTCGCGAGCTTCTCGAAGAACCCCGCGATCATCTTCCGGGCCAGCCCCTCCACCAGACGCGAGCCTACGGCGGCGATCAGGCCGCCCACGGCCGCCTCGCCCTCCGCCGTGAGCTCGGTCCCGCCGTCCTTCTCGGAGAGGCGGATCGAGGCGGTGCTCCGGACGAAGCCGGGCAGGCCCTTCCCCTCGATCGAGAGCGTGAGCGACTCGGGGGGCTTCCGCTCCGTGAGCGTGACCGTCCCCGAGTAGCTCCCCTTGATCGCGGCCACGCCCACCCTGAGCTTGGCCGAGAAGCTGTCGGGGCCGGTCGCCGTGAGCTCCTCGCAGCCCTCGATGCAGCGCCGGAGGACCTCGGGGTCCGTGAGCGCGGCGTAGACCTTCTCCCGCGGGACGGGGAAGGCGTGCGCGAGGCTGAGCTTCACGCCCGCGCGAGCGCCCGCTCGAGGGCCCGCCGCGCGAGGACCCCGGCCAAGTGCGCCCGGTACTCGGCGGAGGCGTGGATGTCGCTGAGCGCCTCCACGCCCTGCCCGGCCTTCGCGGCCGCCGCGGGGATCGCCGAGGCCGAGAACTTCCCCCGGAGGGCGGACTCGGCCGCCGAGGCCCGGTAGGCCTTGCCCGCGACGCCGGTGACCCCGATCCGGGCGGATCCGCCCTCGACCACGACCGCCACGCCGCAGATCGCGAATCCGCTCGCCTTCTGCGCGAACTTCTCGTACGCGACGGACTTGGGCGTCGTGGGGACGCGGATCGCCGTCAGGATCTCGCCCGGCTGGAGCGCCGTCTGGAGCATGTCCACGAAGAACGCGGCCGCGGGCAGCGTCCGCTTCCCCTTGGGACCCGCGATGTCCATTTCCGCCTCGAGCGCGAGCGCCGGCGCAGGCCAGTCCGCGGCCGGGTCGGCATGGACCAGGCTCCCCCCGATCGTCCCGCGGTTCCGCACCTGGACGTCCCCGATGTGCCCGGCCACCTCGGGGAGGAGGGGGCACTTCTCGCGGAGCAGGGGGGACGCCTCGATCTCCCGGTGGGTCGTGAGCGCCCCGAGCACGATCTTCCCGCCGTCCTCGCGGACGAAGTTGAGCTCGGAGAGCCGGCCGATGTCGATCAGCACCCGGGGCTGGGCGAGGCGGAGCTTCATCGCGGGGAGGAGGCTGTGGCCCCCGGCCAGGACCTTCGCGTCCTCGGCGTACTTGGCCAGGAGCCGGAGCGCCTCGTCGAGCGAGCCCGCCCGGACGTATTCGAACGCGGCGGGGATCATCGCCGGCCTCCTTTCGCGTCGCGGATGGCGCGCCAGACCCGCTCGGGCGTGAGCGGGAGGTCCAGGTGCCGGATCCCGAGGGGCGAGAGGGCGTCGTGGACGGCGTTCGCGAGCGCCGGGGTCGACCCGATCGTCCCCGCCTCGCCGATGCCCTTCACGCCGAGGGGATTCGAGGGCGAGGGCGTGACGGTGCTGCCCAGGACGTAGTCCGGGATGTCGCCCGCCCGCGGGATCGCGTAGTCCATGAACTCGCCGGTCAGGAGCTGGCCGTTCTCGTCGTAGACGGCGTTCTCCATGAAGACCTGGCCGAGCGAATGGGCGATCCCGCCCTGGACCTGGCCCTCGACCAGGAGCGGGTTGACCTGGTTCCCGCAGTCGTCCACGCCCACGTACTTCAGGATCCGGGTCCGCCCGGTGTCGGGGTCGACCTCGACCGCGACGATGTGCGTCCCGAACGGGAAGGTGCAGTTCGGCGGCTCGAAGAAGCTGGAGGCCTCGAGCCCCGGCTCGAAGCCGGGCGGGAGGTTCTTCGCGATGTAGGCCTCGCCCGCGAGCTTGCCCCATCCGATCGAGTTCTTCGGCTTCTTCCTGTCGTAGAAGAGGCCGGGCTTGTACTCGACGTTCTTCGGGGAGGTCTTGAGGAGCGCGGCCGCGAGCGTCTTCGTCTTCTCGATGATCTTGTCGATCGACATGACGATGGCCGTCCCGCCGATCGCCGTCGCGCGGCTCCCGTAGGTGTCGCGGCCGAAGTGGGCGACGGCGGTGTCGCCGCGCATGACGACGACGTCTTCCATGGGGACGCCCAGCTTGTCGGCCGCGATCTGGGCGAAGCTGGTCTCCTGGCCCTGGCCGTGGGGCGTGGCGCCGGTGATGACGGTTACCTTCCCGGAGATCTCGATCCGCACGCAGCCCCACTCCCAGCCGCCCGCGGCCATGATCTTCGACGGGCCGAGGGCGCAGATCTCGACGTAGGTCGAGAGGCCGATCCCGAAGAGCTTCCCGGCCTTCCGGGCGGCCTCGCGCTGCTTGAGGAGGCCCTTCCAGTCGGCCAGCTCCTGGCACTTCTTGAGCGCGCCCTGGTAGTTCCCGCTGTCGTAGGTGAGGCCGGTCGCGGTCTTGAACGGGAACTCGGAGGGCTTGGGAAGATTCTTGAGGCGGACGTCGAGCGGGTCGAGGCCCAGGTCGGCCGCCACGAGGTCGACCAGCCGCTCGATCGCGTAGGTCGCCTCGGGGCGCCCGGCGCCGCGGTAGGCGTCGGTGGCCATCTTGTTCGTGTGGACCGCGGTCACGTCCATCTTCATGGCCTTGATCCGGTAGCAGCCGCAGATCATGAGGCCGGTGAGGGTGGGGATCGCGGGCGTGAGGAGCTGGAGATAGGCGCCCATGTCGGCCAGGGTGTGGGACTTGATCGCCAGGATCGTCCCGTCCTTCTTGACGGCGACCTCGTAGTCGCCGATCTGGTCCCGGCCGTGGATCGTGGCCGCGGCGTTCTCGCGCCGGGTCTCGATCCACTTGACGGGCGCGCCCAGGCGGATGGCCAGGTGGCTGACGAGGACCTCCTCGGCGTAGAGGTTCAGCTTCGAGCCGAAGCCGCCGCCGACCTCCGGGGCGACGATCCGGGTCCTGTTCTCGGGGACGCGGACGAGGCCCGGAAGGAGCGTCCGGACGAGGTGGGGGACCTGGGTGGAGGTCCAGAGGGTGAGCGTCCCCTCGCCCGCGTGCCAGGAGGCCACGCAGCCGCGCGGCTCCATGGCCATGGGGATCAGGCGCTGGTGGCGCATCCGGACCTTGACGACCTTGTCGGCCTTCTTGAACTCGGCCTCCACGTTCCCGCCCGAGAGGGACCACGAGTAGGCCTTGTTGGTCCCGAGCTCCGGGTGGGCGAGGGGGGCGTTCTTCTCGAGGGCCTTCTCCATGTCCGTCACGGCGGGGAAGGCGTCGTAGTCCGCCTCGATCAGGTCGAGGGCGTCCCGCGCGATCGCGCGTTCCTTGGCCACGACCACCGCGACGGGGTGGCCGACGAAATAGACGCGGTTCCCGGCCAGGACGCTGTGCTGAGGGGACTTCTGGTCGGGCATGGGCGCGGCGCAGGGGATGCTGCCGACCTTGTCGTTCACGTCGGCGCCGGTCAGGACCGCGACCACGCCGGGGAGCTTCCGGGCGTCGTCGATCTTGATCGACTTCAGCTTGGCGTGGGCGTGGGGGCTCCGGAGGACGGCCGCGTGGAGCATTCCCGGGAGCGCGAGGTCGTCGACGTACGTGGCGATTCCCTTGATGAGGCGGGGGTCCTCGACCCGCTTGAGGGGGCGGCCGACGTAGCCCTTGGGGGCGCTTTCCTTCGTCTTCGGCATGCTACTTCCCGCCCTTCTTCGCCGCGTGGGCGACGGCGTCGATGATGTGCGAGTAGCCGGTGCATCGGCAGAGGTTGCCCTCGAGGCCGTGGCAGATCGCCTCCCGGTCGGGCTCGGGGTTCCGCTTGAGGAGCTGGACGGCGGCCATGATCATGCCCGGCGTGCAGAAGCCGCACTGGAGGCCGTGGCACTCCCAGAAGCCCTCCTGGACGGGGTGGAGCTTCCCGTCCTGGGCGAGGCCCTCGATCGTGGTGACCTCGCCCCCGTCGGCCTGGGCGGCGAGGACGGTGCAGGCCTTGACGGCCTTCCCGTCGAGCAGCACCGTGCAGGCCCCGCAGATCGTCGTCTCGCAGCCGACGTGGGTGCCCGTGAGTCCCAGGGTCTCGCGGAGGTACTGGACGAGGAGCGTGCGCGGCTCCACGTCGTGTTCGCGGGGCGTCCCGTTGACCCGGATCCGGACCTTCATGGCCTCTCCTCCCCGATGGACGCGGACGGGCATTGTCCCGCCCGGGGCGGCGCCTGTCACGAAAAAAGGACCGGCGCCGGAGGGCCGGTGAAGGCCCGGCCGTCCCGCTCCTGAGTGCCGGATTCCAAGAGTCCGTAGGCCTTGTTCCGGGCGCTACGGCCCCCAGGCGACCGCCGTGCCCGTCAGCGTCCGCGGGGCGTCCCCGAGCGGGGCCACCTCGAGGTCGATCCGGGCCACGCCGCCCGGCACCGAGTCGTGGAACCAGCGGCGCACGCGGACGATGTCGCGCCCCCGCGTGAACATCCAGCGCTTCCAGCGGCAGCGCTCGCGCTTCCCGGCGATCTCGAGGTCGCCGGCGTCCTCCTCCGTCCGGCCCACGCAGAGGTCGTAGCCCTGGAGGAGGTCCCGGAAGAGCCCCTCGGGGCCGCGGCCGGTGGCCGGGTCGCTCTGCTCGAAGACCGCCCGGTCGGGGCGGCAGGAGACCAGCTTGCGCGCGACCCGGGCGCTCGATCGACGGTCTCCCACCTGGAGGTCGAGCTTCATCTGGACCCAGGCTCCCGGCTTCCTCGAGGCCCAGCTCGCGTACTCGACGTGGCCGGCCGCCACCGTCCGGAGCACGTCGCGGCGCGCCCGGGCGGCGGCCTGCACCGCGGGGTCGGCGTCCTCCCGGGCGACCCGGTCCAGGAGCGCCTCGTCGTCCAGCCGATCGACCGCGGCCTTCCGGAGCGCGGGCTCCTTCTCCGAGCGGGCGAGATCCGCCAGGACCGCGGCGTCGGAGATCTTCCCGATCGCCGCCGCGCGCACGCGCGCGTCCGGGTGCGTCCGGGCGATCCCGGCCAGGACCGCGGGGTCGTCGGAGCTGACTTCCACGGAGGACTCCGTCTCCCGCCAGCCCTCGCCCTCGCGGAGGACCGCCGGGGCGGAGCAGCCGGCCAGGAGGACGGCCAGGAGGAGGAGACGGGACGGCGGGACGGGGAAACGGGACGAGCTGCGCATACGGACCTCCCTCGACGGGTTGCAGCTCGCCCCCTCGCCCCGGCCCATATTCGCCCATCCGATGGGTGGCGTTCAAGCATTTTCTCGCCGCCCGGGGGGCCGGGCGGGCTCAGGCCGGGCGGGGCCCCGGCCGGCCGGGCTCGACGACGAAGGACGCCCGGGTCGCGATCGGGGCGCCCGGCTTGAGGACGTAGGGGATCGTGCGGAAGTCCGCCCGCCAGGACGTCGCCTCCACGTCGCAGCGCACGTAGCCGCGCTCGGCGTTGTGGAAGCGGACGAAGGGGTTGTCGGCCAGGAGGCGGCCGAGGTCCCTCGGCGAGGCCGCGCCGTCGCCGCCCGAGCTGATCGAGGTGCCGACGAACTCGGAGGCCAGCACGCGCGGGGCCGGGGGGTCGAAGTCCGCGACCAGGTCGTTCGCCCAGTTCGTGTGGATGTCGCCGGAGAGCACCACCGCGTTCGCGATCCTCCGCTCCTCGAGGAACCGGAGCAGGCCGCGGCGCTCGTGCTCGTAGCCCGGCCACTGGTCCATGCTGTGCGTCACGCCCTCCCCGGGGAGGCGGTCGACGCGGGCGAACATCACCTGCTGGGCCAGGACGTTCCAGGCGGCGGGGGAGCGGGCGAGGCCGTCCTCGAGCCAGCCGCGCTGGGCGGCGCCGAGGAGCGTCCCGCGCGGGTCGAGGACCTCCGGCGAAGGCGGCTTGTTCCCGTCCCCGCTGGGCTGGTCGGTCCGGTACTGCCGCGTGTCCAGCACGAAGAACTCGGCCAGCCGGCCCCAGGCGATGCGGCGGTAGATCTGCATGTCCGGCCCGGCGGGCAGGGACGCGCGGCGGAGCGGCATGTGCTCGTAGTAGGCCTGGTAGGCGGCGGCGCGGCGCCGGAGGAAGTCGGACGGGGAGACGGCCTTCTCCTCCGAGACCGCTCCGGCGCAGTTGTTGTCGAACTCGTGGTCGTCGGGCGCGACGAGCCAGGGCGCCGCCGCGTGCATGGCCATCAGGGCGGGGTCCGACTTGTACTGGCCGTACCGGGCGCGGTAACCCTGGAGGGTCGTGCACTCGGGGCCGGCGTGGCGGCGCAGGCGGCCGGGCTGGCCGGCCTGCTCGTAGATGTAGTCGCCCACGTGCACCACGAGGTCGACGTCCTCGCGGGCCATGTGCTCGTACGCGGTGAAGTATCCCTGCTCGAAGTGCTGGCAGGAGGCCAGGGCGAGGCGGAGGCGCCCCCCCGGCGAGCCGGGGGGCGGGAGCGTCCGGGTCCGGCCGGCGGGGCTCTCCACGCCGCCGGCGCGGAAGCGGTACCAGTAGGGCCGGCCGGGAGCCAGCCCCTCGGGCTCCACGTGGACGGAGTGGGCGAGCTCGGGGAGCGCCCGGGCGCGGCCGCGGCGCACGACCGACGCGAAGCGCTCGTCCTCCGCGACCTCCCAGTCGACTTCGACGGGCTCCGGAGGCATGCCGCCCTCCGGCTCGAGGGGCCGGGGCGCCAGGCGGGTCCAGAGGACGAAGCCGTCCGGAGAAGGGTCGCCGGAGGCCACGCCGAGGCGGAAGGGGTATTCCGCGAGGAGGAGCGGCCCGGAGGCGGAGCGACAGGAGAGGAGGGCGCCCCCGGCGGCGGCGAGGAACGACCGTCGGGTGAAGGCTCCGGCCGTCGTCGTCGGATCGGGCATCGCGCGTCCTCCGTCGAGAGTGCCGCCGTGGATCAGTCGGACGAGGCGTTCCGCCATCCCTTGCCCGGGCGGTCCCCGTCCCCGAGGTCCTCCCTCACCTTCTCGGCGAGCTCGAGGAGCTCCCGGAGGACGTCCGGGTGCTTCGCCGAGACGTCCTCCCGCTCGGAGAGATCGGCCTCGAGGTCGTAGAGCTGCGGGGCGCGGATGGGGAGCCCTTCGGGAGCGTATCCCATGACGGGCTTCTCGCGCGGGAGCTGGATCTTCCACCGCCCCCGCCGCAGCGCCTGGAGGTGCTGCTGGAGGTAGTAGTAGAACTCCTCCCGCGCGCTCGACTCCGCCCGGCCGCTGAGGTACGCGCTCTGGTCGCGGCCGTCGAGGACGCGGTCGCCGGGGAGCTCCGCCCCGGCCATCCGCGCGAACGTCGGGAGGACGTCCAGCGTGGCGACCATCCCCCCGGCGACCCGGCCGGCCGGGATCCGGCCCGGGCCCCAGAGGAGGGCGGGCACCCGGAATCCACCCTCCCAGGCCGACCCCTTCCCGGCCCGGAGGGGCGCGGCCGAGCCCCCGAGCTCCCCCTTGCTCAGCCACGGCCCGTTGTCGCTCGTGAAGAGGACGACCGTGCTCTTCTCGAGCCCGGCCTTCCTCAGCGCCTCGAGGACCCGTCCCAGGCTCGCGTCGAGCTCCTCGATCACGTCGCCGTAGAGCCCGCGGGGGGACTTCCCGCGGAACGCCTCGGAAGCCCCGATCCGGACGTGCGGCATCGTGTGGGCGAGGTAGAGGAAGAAGGGGCCGCCCGCCCGCTTCTCGATGAACGAGACGGCCTCCTCGGTGTAGAGCCCCGTGAGACGGCCCATGTCGCGCTCGGGCCCCAGGGCCTCCCGGTCGCGCATGAGCGCGACGGTCCCCGCGTCGTTGGCGCCGAGGGTCCCGAAGAAGGAATCGAATCCCTGGCTCAGGGGATGCCGGTCTTCGATGTAGCGCCGGCCGGAAAGGTCCCACTTCCCGACGCAGCCCGTCGCGTACCCGGCCTTCTTGAGCACTTCGGCGAGGGTGACCTCCTCGCCCGGCAGGTTCCAGCCGCGGGCGCGGGGCGCGGCGCGCATGAAGTGGCAGCCCGTGAGGAGCGCCGTGCGGGACGGGCCGCAGACTGTCTGGGCGTAGAAGCTCGTCAGCCGGGTCCCCTCCGCCGCCATCCGGTCCAGGTTCGGAGTGCGGATCGAGGGGGAGCCGAAGCAGCCCACGTCGTTGTAGCCCTGGTCGTCCGTGAAGAAGATCACGAAATTCGGCTTCCGCGCCTCATCCTGAGCCGCTCCCAGGAGGGCGAGGCCCAGAGCCGTGGCGGCGATCGATCTCATGGAAGCCTCCCCGGTACCGACGACGAAGGCCGAGTATACCCGGGTGTCGCCCCGGGCCGCGAAGGAAACGGGCGGGTCGAGGTCGCGGGAGCCGCCCGGAAGCCCTTGGTGCGCGTACAGGTATCCGGAGCACGAGACGCGGAAGAAGGAGACGGACGATGAGGACCGCCGCCGTCGCGATCGCGCTGGGCCTGCTCGCCTCGCCGCGAGGCGCCGAGGCCCAGGACGTCCGGGAGCTCCGGATCGTCGTCGCCGCAGGGAAGCACGACCGGAAGAACACCCCCGTGACGGTCGCGCTCGGGGAGGCGACGGCCGGCTCGGTGACGCTCCGCGACGCGGGAGGCCGGTCGATCCCGGCCCAGCTCACGGCCCCCTCGATCCTGGCCGGGCCCGGCGCGAAGGCCGAGCTCCACTTCGTCCTCCCGGAGCTCAAGGCCGGGTCCACGGCCGAGTTCACCGCCTCGATCCGCGCCGGGGAGGGGGCGGCCGCCCGGGGCTGGACCTCCGCCGAGGGCCGCCACGCCGAGTTCGCCTTCGACGGCCGCCCGGTGTTCCGCTACGTCCACGACGCGCTCGACGAGTCGAGCAAGGAGGCGCGGGAGCGGACCTACAAGGTTTTCCACCACGTCTACGATCCCTCGGGAAAGCGGACGGTCACGAACGGCGCGGGCGGCTTCTACCCGCACCACCGGGGCCTCTTCTACGGGTGGAGCAAGGTCACCTACGGCGCGGGCCGGAGCTGCAACATCTGGGGCTGCAACGGGGACGCCCACCAGGCGCACGACCGCTTCGCGCGGAGCGAGGGCGGGGCGGTCGTGGGTCGCCACGCCGTCGAGATCCGCTGGCACGGGGCGGGGAAGGACCACTTCGCCCAGGAGCTCCGCGAGGTCGGGGCCTACAACGTGCCGGGGGGCAACCTGGTCGAGTTCGCCTCGGAGCTCCGGGCGCTCCTGCCGCCGCTCAAGCTCGACGGCGACCCCCAGCACGCCGGGTTCCACTTCCGGGCCGACAATGAGGTGAACGAGCGGACGAAGGCCCAGACGGTCTACGTCCGGCCGGACGGGGCCGGGAAGCCCGGCGAGACGCGGAATTGGCCGGGGGTGAAGACGCACGCCGACCTTCCGTGGCTCGCGATGAGCTTCGTCCTGGGGGAGAAGCGCTACACGGCCGCGTACCTGGACCGGCCCGACAACCCCAAGGAGGCCCGGTTCAGCGAGCGCGACTACGGCCGCTTCGGCTCGTACTTCGTCGCCGAGCTCGACGGCAAGAAGCCGCTCCGCGTCCGCTACCGGGTCTGGCTCCAGGAGGGGCAGATGACGCCGGAGGAGCTGGCCGCGAAGAGCGCGGACTTCGTCGATCCGCCGGCCGTCTCGGTGCGGTAGGCGGCCGTCCGGATCAGTCCCGGACGGTGGTCTTCCCGTCGAAGATGTCCTGGAGCGCGTCCATCTTCTTGTAGCCCAGGCGGCGGGCCGTTTCGAACGCCTGATCGCGCTCCTCGACCTGCCCGTTGTAGTGGAGGGCGACCGCGAGGTTCGCGGCCATGACGGGGTCCTCCGGGTCGAGCGTCGCGGCCTTCCGGGCGAAGGCGAGGGCCTCGGCATCGCGGTTGCGCTTGAGCTCGATCACGGCCATGCTGCTCCAGGCCTGGGCGTGGCCGGGATCGATCTCGACGGCCTTCCGGTAGCTCTCCATCGCGAGGTCGTACTCCTTCCGGCGGCGGTGGATGATCCCGAGGTTGGTGTGCGCCTGGGCGGCGCGCGGGTCGAGCTCGAGGGCCCTTCGGTTGGCGGCCACGGCTTCGTCGGGCTTGTCCCGCTGGTCGAGGACCTTGGCGAGGATGACCCACCCGAGCGCGTGCGCCGGATGCCGCTTCACGTACGCCTGGGCGCGCTGCTCGGCGCCCGCGGCGTTCCCCCGGTCGAGCAGCGCCCCGATCCGGACGAGCTCGGCGGAGTCCTCCTTCGGGCCGCAGCCCGCGGCGAGGAGGGCGGCGGCGGCGAGCGTTCGGAGGGCGGAGACGGTCACGGGGGAAGTATATACCCGGGCGGGCGTTAGGTGCGGGGCGCGCGGACAATAGGAGATCGTGAGGACGATCCTGTTCGCGGCGATTCTCTTCGCTCCATCCCAGGACGGGCCCTGGCCGGCGCCGGTCGCCGGCTTCCAGGCGCCGGCCCAGGGGGAGCACCCGAGGCTCTTCTTCCGGAAAGCGGATCTGCCGCGGCTGCGGGAGCGGGCGGCGACGCCCGAGGGGAAGGCGATCGTGGCCCGCCTCAAGGAGCTCCTGGGCGGCGGCGACGCGATGCCCACGGCGTTCAACCCGAACACGGGGCCGCAGAAGGACGGATCGGGCGCGTTCCATTCGTCCGCCCCCGTCGGGAAGGCCTACACGCTCTGGCACGGGGCGGGCTTCGGGATGCTCTGGCTCCTCTCGGGGGAAAAGAAGCACGCCGACCTCGCCCGCCAGTGCGTCGAGAAGGCCCTGGCCGGGCAGCGGGACCGGGACAACCGGTACTCATTCAAGGACCCGGTCGGTGCGCTCCGCGCGGGCCCCTCGCTCGGGGCGGTCGCGATGGCCTACGACCTCGCCTACGACGGCTGGGACGAGGAGTTCCGGAAGAGGGTCGCCCAGGCCCTGGCCGGCTACAACGAGGGCAAGTTCATGAGCCTCGAGGAGCTGGCCCGGGGGAGCCGGCACGGGCCGCACAGCAACCACTGGGGCTGCCAGATCGGCGGCGCGGCGCTCGCGCTTCTGGCCGTTCAGGGCGACCCGGGTGCGGACGACGCGAAAGTGAAGTCCCTCCTCGAGGCGAACGCGAAGTGCATCGTCCGGCAGGTCACCGAGGGCCACGGCGACGGCGGCTACTTCAACGAGCACGCCGGCCCCGGCCAGATCGCCAGCGACACCGCCTACCTCCCGGCCGTCCAGGCCTGGCGCGTCGCCGGCGGGAAGGACTTCGTGGGGCCGCGCCCGAACGTCTCGAACGTCTCCCTCGTCCGGGTCTACGAGCTCCTCGCGAAGAAGGGCGGCGGCTACCACTATCCCCTCCGGCACCCAAGCTCGTACGGGACCCAGGCCTTCGAGCGGGACGGCCTCTCGCGGGGCGGCCAGTTCGCCCAGGGCTTCGGCGCCGTCAAGCCGGACTATCGGCCCGCCCTCCAATGGACCTTCCAAAACGTCCTCGAGCCCGACGCGGCGAAGCGGAGCTACGACCTGGTCGGCCCCTACCCGCACCGGGCGGTCCTGGCCCTCGCGAACTGGCCGATCGGGGAGGCGGAGAGGAACCCGGCGGAGGTCCTGCCCCGCGTCCTCCACGACTCGCTCAAGCACTACGCCGTCTTCCGCAACCGGTGGAAGGACGCCGACGACGTCGTCGTGACCGGCCTCTGGGGCGCGCGGAACGACGGGAAGGAGCCCGTCATGGTCTGGGGCCTGGGCGAGCGGATCGACTGGGGGGTCTGCCCGAAGCAGAAGGAGTCGAAGCTCTCGGGGGTCCGGCCCGACGGCTCGGGCGTGATCACCGCGGGGCCGTGCTCGCTCGCGGTCGACTTCTCGAAGGCGTCGGGGGCCGACGCGCTCCTGGTTCTGGTCGGACCGGGCGCCGGGGAGGGGCCGGCCCCGAGAAGCCCGAAGGCGAAGGCCTCGAGCGTCTCAGCCGGGGGGACGACTTTCCACGTCCTGACCCTCTCGGCGGGCGCGCATCCTGAGGCGAAGGCCGAGGGGGAGGCGCTCGTCGTGGGCGGGCAGCGGGTGACCCTCTCGAACGGGACGCTCGCGCTCGGAAAGTAGCGGCGTTCAGCGGGCGAAGCGGACTTCGGCGGCGTCGGGCTCGAGGGGGAGCTTCCAGGCCTCGCGGCCCGTCGCGACGTGGACTCCCGAGATCGAACGGGAGGTCGCCACCAGCACGAGGCCCGAGCGCCGCGCCGCGGCCTTCCACGGCCCGTCGGGCGCGAGCGACCAGCGCTCGACGCGCGCCCCGAGGTCCGCCAGGACCAGGCGGCCGTTCCGCTGGAGGAGCAGCGTCTCCCCCGCTCCCGGGTTCTCCACGCCTTCGACCTCGTCCTTCCAGGCGATCCGCCCGTCGCGGCGGTCGTGGACGTGCAGCGCCGTCTTCCCCTCCCGGCCGCGCACGGTCCGGAGGAGGTAGAGGGGGTGGTCGAACGAGACGTCGGTCGGGAAGAAGCGCTCGGCGGGGACGTCCGCCACGATCCGCCCGGTAGGGGCGTCGAGGAGGATGAGGCGCTCGCCCTCGCCCGCCCCGTTCAGGACGATCGAGCGGGCGTCCCCCGAGCCGGAGGCCGCGGAGGCGGGAAGGGGGGTGGACCACTCGCGGCCGAGGTCGGCCGCCCGGAGCCGGAGGGCTTCGCCCTCGAGGACGAGGTCGACGAAGTCCCGCTGGGCGACGATCGCGACGAGCGGGCCGGGAAGGGGGGTCGACGACTTCTCGCCGCCGGTCAGGGGATCGACCTCGACGAGGCGCGGCTCGCCGGGCCTCAAGCTGAAGAGCCGTCCGGCGGAGGCGACGAGACGCTCGGTGCCCGCCTTCTCCCGTTCCCAGGCGGGGCGGCCGTCCTCGAGGGCGTAGGCCGAGAGGTGGCGGGGGCCCTCGGCCAGGAGGAAGTCCCGCCCGGGCGCGGCGCTGAGGGCGAGGTGCCGCGTGGCGGGGGCGGACCAGGCCTCGAGTCCGGTCACCGGGTCGACCGCGACCGTCCGCTCGCGGCCCGGGAAGGCGAGGAGGCGGCGCCGCCCGGGCAGCTCGAGGCAGCGGGCGCCGTCGACGCGGAACCGCGCCCGGCCGGTGACGCGCGTGAAGACGTGGCAGGAGTAGCCCTCGCTCCGGCTGTTGACGACGACGGAGAGGACATCGCCGTGCGACTCGACGCGCGCGTCGTTCACGCCGCCGGCGAACGGCACGCTCCAGAGGACGCGGCCGTTCCGGGCGTCCAGGACGCCGGCCCGGGCGCTTCCCTCGGCGCCCGGCTTCGAGACGCAGGCGAAGGCGACGAGGGGCGTCTCGGACGCCGAGGGGCCCGACGCGTCGGCCAGCAGGACGAGGAGGGCGAGGCGGCTCACTTCTTCTTGTAGCTCACGGAGAAGCCGTCCTTCATCGTGCAGCTCAGGATCACGGTGTCGAGCCCGGGATGCGTGCGGACCGCCTCGAGGTAGTCCTTCATGGTCGAGGCGTAGGTGATGGCGTTGTGCCGGAGGAGGACGCCGCCGGGCGCGAGCTTCGGGTAGAGCGCCTCGAAGTAGTCGAGGTCCCTCCCCATGTCGGCGTCGAGGAAGATGAAGTCGAAGGGTCCTTCGAGCTCGCGGGCGACCTTGTGGCCGTCGCCCTCGACGACGGTGATCCGCGCGCCCAGGCCGGCCTTCTCGAAGTTGGCGCGCGCCTCGCGGGCCTTCTCGGGGTTGATCTCGACGGTGGTGAGCCGTCCGCCGGTCGCCTCGAGGCCGAGGCCGATCCAGATCCCCGAGTAGCCGTTCGCGGTCCCGAGTTCGAGGGCGCGCTTGGCGCCGTTCATCTTGACCAGCATGTTCAGGAACTTCCCGTCCTCGCGCGGGACGTTCCAGTACTGGCCGGCCTTGCCTTCGAGCTCGGCGAGTAGGCGGTCGATCTCGGCGCGGCGGTTCTCCTGGGCCGGCATGGGCGCGGCGGCGAGCGCGAGGGCGAGGGCGAGCCAGGCACGCATCGTTCGTCTCCTCTGTTCATTCCCGAAGAGCCTGCAGGATCGACATTCCCAGGACCCCGGTGATCAGCGTCCCGACGTAGATCGCGATCGAGAGCGGGATGAGGTAGAGCGCGCGGATCCGGTACTCGAGGGCCAGGTAGAGCCAGATCGGGAGGGGGCCGCAGAAGACGGCGAGGAACCGCCACGCGCCGACGTCGCGGCCCCGGCGCTTGCGGTCCATCGAGATCCAGCCGACCTGCCCGAACACCATGGCCAGGCCGGCCACGATGGTGGCGGGCGTGCGCCGGCCCTCCTGCGTGGCCTCCGGGAAGAGGGCGATCGAGACCGACAGGCACAGGACGACGAAGCCCGAAACGGCGCCGATCAGCATCCACTCCTGGACGAGCGTGGGAACCCAGCCGCGGGCGGACGAGTCCATCTCTCCTATTCTAACGCCCGCTCGGCCGGGGCCTTCCGGGCGATCTGCCGGAGGAGGAGCCAGCCGCTCGGGGCGGCGACCAGGACCATGCCGGCCACGGTCAGGGCGTTCCAGCGGCGGTCCCAGGCCAGGCGGTCGATGACGGCGGCGAAGACGAGCTGGGTGAGGCCGACGAGCGCGACCCGCGGAGGGTTGCCCGAGGCGAAGGCGCGGGTCATGAGGAACTGGCCGACGGTCCCCACCAAGCCCAGGGCGAGGAGGATGAGGGCGGTGCGGCCGTCGATCCGCGCGGCGCTCTCGAGCGCGGGAGGGGTGAGGACGAGGAGGAGGAGGGTGGCGGCGGTGGCGAAGACGGAGAAGTGGACGATGACGGTGCGCGGGTCGACCGCGCCCAGGCGGTGGAGGCTGATCATGACGATGGCGGTGAAGATCGAGCTCACGGCGCCCGAGAGGGCGGCCAAGGGCTCGCCCTCGAAGTGGGGCTGGGCGATCAGGACGACGCCGCCGAGCGCCGCGGCCACGGCGATCCAGACCTTGAGGGGAGGGCGCTCGCCGAGGAGGGGCCAGGAGAGGATCGTGACCCAGACGGAGGTCATGTAGATGAGCGTGGTCGCGTCGGCGAGGGGGAGCTGAGTGAGGGCGTAGAAGCTCGTGAAGAGGCTGGCGGTCCCGAAGACGCTCCGGACCCAGAGGGCGGCCGGCCGGAGGGGGAAGAGGCGGACGCGGACGGAGAGGGCGAGGATCGCCGCGAAGACGAGCATGAGGCCGGCGCGGGCGAACGAGACCACGCGCCAGTCGCAGGGGGCGGCCTTGACGAGGGCGCCCATGGCGGAGAACGAGAGCGCGCCCCCGAGCATGACGAGATAGGGGCGCGCGCCGGGGGATTGCATCGTGGCGGGGCATTCTCCGGGATGGGGGGCGGCTTTACAAGTCCCGGCCGGGGCGCGTAAGATCTCCCCCCATGCCCTTCCAGCGCCGCTTCTTCGAGGGCCGCGCCTTCCCGGTCTCCGTGCCGGCGGGCGAGGGGCCCTTCCCGTGCGTGGTCTTCCTGCACGGCGTGGGGGAGAACGGGACGGACGGCGAGAAGCATCTGGCGGTCGGGCTCCCGGCCCGGGTGGGGCCCGACTTCCCCGCGGTCGTGGTGGCGCCGCAGTGCCGCGGGCCGTGGATGTACCGGGGCGACGACGAGCGGCTGGTCATGGGCGCGCTCGAGGCGGTCTGCCGCGAGGTCCCGGTCGACCGGGGCCGGATCTACCTGACGGGCCTCTCGCAGGGGGGCTGCTCGGCGTTCGACCTCGGGGCGAAGCACCCGGAGGTCTGGGCGGCGCTGGTCGTCGTCTGCGGGGCGGGGCGGATCGCGGACGCCATGCGGCTCAGGCGGACGCCGATCCGGATCTACCACGGGGAGAGGGACGAGGTGATCCCGCCGTCGGGGCATCATCAGTTCGACCGGGAGACGGTGGGCGGGCGAGACATGTCGAAAGTGCTGCCGCACGCGGCGTACGTGGAGTTTCCGGGGGCGGACCACTTCATCTGGGACCGCGTCTACGGGGACCCGGGGCTCTGGGACTGGCTCTTCGCCCAGCGGCGGCCGTGATCGCGATCGTGGGGGGCGGAATCGTGGGCCTGGCCACGGCCTACGCGCTCCGGCACCTCGGGCCCGTCGTCTTCGAGAAGGAGCGGGCGGTCGCCGCCCACCAGACCGGCCACAACAGCGGGGTCATCCACACCGGGGTCTACTACCGGCCCGGGACGCAGAGGGCCAGGCTCTGCGTCGAGGGAGCCCGGATGATGATCGACTTCTGCCGCGAGCACGGGATCCCGCACGAGGTCTGCGGGAAGGTGATCGTGGCGACCGAGCCCGCGCAGCTCCCGCGCCTCGAGACGCTCGTCGAGCGCGCGCGCGCGAACGGGGTCCGCATCGAGCGGATCGGCCCCGAGCGGCTCCGGGAGATCGAGCCGCACGCGGCGGCGCTCGCGGGGATCTGGCTGCCGACGGCGGGGATCGCCGACTACGGGGCGGTCGCGCGGAAGCTGGCCTCGTTCGTCGAGGTCCGGACGGGCGTCCGGGTGGACGACGTCCGCTCGCTCGGCGCAGACCTCGTCATCAACTGCGCCGGGCTCCACAGCGACCGGCTGGCGCGGTCGCGGATGAAGATCGTCCCCTTCCGCGGCGAGTATTACTATTTGAAGAGGCCCGAGCTTGTGCGGGGCCTGATCTACCCGGTGCCCGACATCACGTTCCCCTTCCTGGACGTCCACTTCACGCGGCGGGCGGTGGGGGGCGGGGTGGAGGCGGGGCCGAACGCGGTCTTCGCGTTCGCGCGGGAGGGCTACCGCTGGCAGGACTTTAGCCTCCGGGACACGCTGGACACGCTGTCCTATCCCGGCTTCTGGCGGATGGCCCGCCGCCACTGGCGCATGGGCCTCAAGGAGATGTGGCGCTCGCTCAACAAGGCCGAGTTCGTCCGGTCCTGCCAGAAGCTCATCCCGGAAATCACCGACGCCGACCTCAGCCCCGGCGGCTCGGGGGTCCGGGCCCAGCTTCTCGCCCCCGACGGCGCGCTCCTCGACGACTTCAAGATCGAGCGCCGCCCCGGCCAGATCCACGTCCTCAACGCCCCCAGCCCCGCCGCCACCGCCTCCCTCGCCATCGGCCGCCACATCGCCTCCCAAATCCACCCAAATCATCCAGTTTGATTTGGGTTCAGCTGAACCGAAACCATCCAGGTTGATTTGGGTTCATTCGCATTTTCGCGTGACGCGCGCGTCCAACCTACGTTCACCCTTGCAGACGAGGAGAGCGATGGACGCGGAAATCGCCCTCGTGCGCCGGGCCCGGGACGGAGACCGGGGGGCGTTCGAGGAACTCGTGCGACGCACGACCCGGCTGGTCTATTCCAAGCTCTACCTCGAGACCGGCGATCCGCACCAGGCAGAGGACCTCGTCCAGGAGACCTACTTGCGCGCGTTCCGCTCCATGGCCCAGATGACGAACCTGGCCGGCTTCCGGCCCTGGCTCCTCACGATCGCCCAGTCCGCGGCGATCGACGCCTACCGGAAATCGACCGCGAAGCGCCGCGCCGAGCCCGACCGGGTGAGCCAGGAGGTCCTGGACCACGCCCCGGCGCCCGCGGCCGAGGAGCCCGGACGGACGGAGACGCGCGAGCGGGTCCGGACCATCCTCCAATCGCTCCCCGAGGAATACCGCCTCCCCCTCACGCTCCGCTACCTCGACGGGGCGGACTACGAGTCGATCACGATGCAGTTGGGCCTCTCGGCGACCGCGCTCCGCGGGATCCTTTACCGCGGGATGCAGCTCCTCCGGAAGGCCGTGAAGCAGGAGATCCCCCATGAGTCACGCTGACCACGAGTGGGCCCGCGAGCAGATCCCGGCGCACCTGGCCGGGGGCCTCTCCGCCGAGGAGCGGGCGCGTCTCGAGGCCCATCTCTCCGTCTGCGCCGAGTGCATCGCGGAGATCGACGCCGGCCGCCGCTTCGAGCGCGTGATGGACGACCTCTTCGCCCCCGTCCGCCCCAAGCCCGGCCTCGAGGAGCGCGTGATCCGCTCGCTCCGGACGAGCCCGGTCCGGAGGCCCCTTCCCGCCGTGGGTCGGGTGGTGATGGGCGTCGCCGCGCTCGTCCTCCTCGGCCTCGTGGGCCTCGTCATCCTGGAGAAGGAAGCTCCCACGTGGATCATCGAGGGGATCGCGTCGAGCACGGGGCGGCCGACGGTCGCCGGCCCCCAGGCCGGCGCCTTCTTCGAGTTGCAGGATGAAGCCAAAGGGGAGTTCCCGCAGGGCACGGCGGGAGCAGGAGGCCGCTGGGGCTGGCGCAGCGGGGGGAAGGATGGGCGGGGTCCAGCCCTGGAGGGCACCGTCCCCGAGTTCCGGAACAAGGAGCTCATGAGCGCGACGGAGATGGCGAAGGCGCTGGACCGCGACCTCCGCCGGGCGATCGTGGATCCCGTCTACCGGAAGGACGCCGAGGAGGCGGACCACAACCAGACGGCCGACGAGGAGGACTTCAAGAAGGCCAAGGGCGACTCGCTCGACTTCGTGAGCGACAAGCCGTTCAAGGGGAAGGGGACCTACGACACGATCGGGGGCGGACTGGCCGCGGGCCGGACCCTCCTTGGACGGGACGCCCCTCCCGCCGCCGAGCCGCCTCCCCCGCCTGCCGACCCGGCCGCGCCGCGGCCCGACGACGCGGTGATGGCGCTCCGGGAGGAGCGGGAGCGGGGGCAGAGCGTCTACAGCTACCGCGACACCGCTCCGGACCGGCCCAACCTCGAGGCCAACTACTTCAAGCCGGGCGAGGCGGGCGGCAAAGAGGCCCCCAAGCCGGAGACCAAGCCCGAGCCGGCGCCCGCCAAGCGTCCGGCCGCCTCCCCGACCCCCGCCCCCCCCGCGCGCTCGCCGCAGGAGGCCCCGCCCCAGGAGCCGCCCGCCCCCGTCCAGCGGAAGATCATCCGCTCGGGCGAGGTGGAGTTCGAGATCGACAACTTCGACTCGGCCGTGGCCACCGTCACCAAGATCGCCGAGTCCGAGCGCGGCTTCGTCGCGACCGTGAACAGCGACAAGCTGCCCAACGGCAAGGTCCGGGGCGTCGTCGTCGTCCGCGTCCCCCCCGAGAACCTCGACCGCCTCCTCCTCCAGCTCCGCGGGATGGGCGAGCTCAAGAGCCAGAACATCCGGAGCCAGGACATCACGAAGCAGTACACCGACCTCGAGAGCCAGCTCCGGGCGGCCAAGACGATGGAGGAGCGCCTGATCAAGATCATCCAGGAGGGGAAGGGCGAGATCAAGGACCTCCTCGCCGCCGAGAAGGAGCTCGGCGTCTGGCGGACCAAGATCGAGCAGCTCACGGGCGAGATGCGCTACTACAACAACCTGGTCTCGCTCAGCACCCTCACGATCACGCTCACCGAGAAGGAGATCCGGACGCCCTTCGGGGTCATCCGCACGGAGCGGGTGCAGATCAGCCTCGAGGTCGAGGACGTCGAGAAGTCCCACCGCGAGGCGCTCGCCGCCGTGGCCGAGGCCAAGGGCCGCGTCTCGAAATCCGAGCTCAAGCAGCACGCCGCCGGCCAGTTCAACGCCGTCCTCGAGTTCGAGGTGGCGCCCGCCGCCTCCGGCCCCCTCCGCGACCGCTTCAAGCAGCTCGGGACGGTCGCCCAGCTCGACGTCCACACGCTCGAGGAGACCGAGGGCGGGAGCGGCCGGGCCCCGCAGGAGATCAAGGTCACCCAGAAGGACTCCCGCTGGTCGGTCTCGATCTACAACCTGGCCAACATCCAGCCCCGCGAGACGGTCCAGCTCAACCTCGCCTGCCTCGACGCCGAGAAGGCCTACCGCGACGCCCTGGCCCGGGCCGAGGCGGCCGGGGCGCGCATCATCGGGTCCAACCTGAACCGCCAGAAGAACGACCAGACGACCGGGACGATCAACTTCGAGGTGAAGGACGCCGAGGCGGGCGCCGTGCTCGCCGACCTCCGCGCCCTGGGCGAGGTCATGCGCCTCACGGTGACGGAGAATCCCGACACCGCCCACGTGACCCGCTCGAAGCGCGGCTTCCTGGTCTCCCTCTTCGCGATGGGGACGGTCGCGCCCCGCGAGACGGTCACCGTCCGGCTCGCCGCCCGGAGCGTCGGGGACGCCCACCGGGCGCTCTTCGAGGCGGCCGGCAAGGCCGAGGCCCGGATCCTGAACTCGCAGGTGAACCAGGGGGACCCGCGGAACCCGACGGCGGTCCTTTCGTTCGAGGTCCGCCGCCTGAAGGAGGCGGAGGTGGAGGCCGCCCTCAAGGCGACCGGCGAGACGCTCTCCCGGACCACGCTCCGCGCCCAGGACCACGAGAACGTGATCGACTCCAAGGTCCTCTACACCCTGACGGTCAACGACCTCGCGAACGTGCCCGCCCGGGAGTCGAACCGGGTCTCGCTCGCCGCCAAGGACGTGGCGGCCGCGTTCCGCGCGATGCAGGACGCCCTGCGCAAGGCCGACGCCTGGATCCACGTTTCGACCCTGAACGAGTCCGACCGCCAGAACGTGACGGCGGCGCTGACGTTCGACGTCCGCCGCGAGCAGGACGCCGCGATCCAGGCGGCCCTGATGGCGGCCGGGACGATCTACACGCGGACCACGCAGCGCGCGCCAGAGAGCGCCGGGGCGCTGGACACGAAGGCGCGCTACGAGCTCACCGTCTTCGACCGGGCGAAGATCCCCCACCGGGAGACGCACGTCTTGGCGGTCGAGGTGGGGAGGGTGGAAACGGCCGTTCGGACCTTCGAAAGCCTCGTGGCCGAGCTCAAGGGCCGGGTGGTGGACGCGGTCCACACCCAGCAGGGAGCCTCCGGACAGCAGACGAGCCGGATCTCGGCGGACGTGCCGCTCGCCGCCTCGCGCGGGATCGCCGACCGGCTCCGCGAGTACGGCACGCTCACGCTCGCCCAGGTGAACCGGAACCCGCAGGCGCCGGAGAACGAGCTGGCGACGGCGCGGCTCGAGGTCACGTTCTCGAACGACCTGATCATCTCGCCTGAGTCGGGCCCCTGGGCGAACATCAAGCGCGGGCTCTCGGTGAGCCTGACGGCGGGCTCGTACGCCCTCATGCTGATCATGGTCGGGGTCTGCTTCGTCCTCCCGGTGGCGCTCGTCGCCTGGCTCGCCTGGAAGGGGGTCAAGAAGCTGCGCGGCCCCTCGGCTCCGGCGCCGACCGCGGCCAGCTAAAGAGTTTAGTTTGACGGCGGGGCGGCCCGTGGGGTATCACGGGGGCCATGCCCCTCGCCTTCCTGCTCCTCCTCCAGGCGCCGGCCGAGCCTTGGCGCGCGGAGGGCCGTTCGCTCTACGTCTGGAAGCAGGCCGAGGCGGGTCCCGAGCTCCTCCGCTTCTGCGCCGAAAGGAAAATCGGCCGGCTCTACCTCATCTTCGCCGCCAAGGACGCGCCGGGCGGCTTCATCCGGAGCGCCCGCGCCGCGAAGGTCCAGGTCCACGCGATGCATCCGGGCGACATGGCCGAGTGGCTGGACGCCTTTCCCGCGCGCCTCGACCCCGAGGTCATCCTGGGCTGGGTCCGGGCGGTCAAGGCCCACAACGCGTCCGCGCCCGCGGAGGCGCGCTTCGACGGGATCCACCTCGACATCGAGCCGCACGCGACGGAGGGCTGGAGGACCCATCGGGAGAAGCTGGCCACGGGCTACCTCGAGCTCCTTTCCAGGGTGCGAAAGGAGACCGACCTCGTGCTGTCCGCCGCGGTCCCCTGGAACTGGGAGGCGCCGGTCCTTGACGGGAGGAGCCTGATCGCCCGCGCCCAGGACCTGCTCGACTACGTGAGCGTGATGGCCTACCGCGGGGCGAACGCGGCGAAGGTGATCGAGGCGATCGAGGGGGAGTGCGCCGCGCGGCCGGGCCGGGTCGAGCTCATCCTCGAGACCGACCGCTCGGTCGTGGAAGAGGGGACCCCGCTCCACGTGGGGACGGAGGCGAGGATGGAGGCGGTCTTCAAGGCGGCCCGCGAGCGCTTCGGCCCGGGCCTGATGGAGGCGATCCACCATTACGGGACCTACCGGGAGCTTCCCCGCTAGGACGAGGAGGAGAGGATGAACGCGGCCGTCTCGACGGCGCCCCCGCTCTCGGGGAAAGTGAACGCCCAGCTTTCCATCATGATGTTCCTCCAGTACGCGATCTGGGGGGCCTGGCTTCCGATCTTCTACACGTTCCTCACCGCCCACCGGGGCTTCAAGCCGTCCGAGGCGGGCAATCTCTTCTCCATCGGCGCGGTCGGCGCGATCTTCGCGCCGTTCATCGCCGGCCAGATCGCCGACCGATACTTCAATACCGAGCGCTTCCTCGGGATCGTGCACCTCCTGGGAGCGGTCCTGGTCTGGCAGCTGGGTTCCATCGAGACCTACGCCGGGTTCGTGATCTTCGGACTGCTCTACTCGCTGGCCTTCGCGCCGACCCTGGCCCTCACGAACTCGCTTGCCTTCCATCACCTGCCGGACCGCGACCGCGATTTCGGCCGGGTGCGGGTCTGGGGGACGGTCGGCTGGATCGCCGTCGGCATCTTCGTGGGCCAGCTCCTCTACCGGGTCCACACGCCCGACGAGGCCGTCCAGGTGGCGGAGGCGACCCGGCGGATCGAGGCCATGAGCCCGGAGCAGCGGGCCAAGGCCACGATAGAGACCGAGAAGGCGAATGTCGTGTCGGCGAGGCGGGCGGCCGGACGGGCGGACGCCTTCAAGGTCAGCGCGATCCTGGGAGCGATCCTCGGGATCTACTGCTTCTTCCTCCCCAAGACGCCCCCGCAGCCGGGCCGGCAGAAATTCGCCCCGTGGGAGGCGCTGCGGGACGTCAAGAAGATGCCGCTTCTGGCGCTCTTCCTGATATCCTTCCCGATCAGCGTCATCCACCAGTTCTATTTCGTGCTGACGGACCCCTTCCTTTCCTCGCTCAACCTGAAGACCCCGTTCATCGACAACCTCTTCGGCATCGGGGGTGGGCCGATGACCATCGGCCAGATCGCGGAGATCTTCGTCCTCGCGTTCATGCCGCTGGTCGCCAAGAAGGTGTCGCGGAAGGGGCTCCTGGTCATCGGCCTGCTGGCGTACATCCTGCGGTTCTTCGTCTTCGCGTTCGTCCCCTCGCCGGCGGCGGTCTTCCCGGCCCTGGCCCTCCACGGCCTCTGCTTCGGGTGCTTCTTCTTCGTGGCGTTCATGATCGTGGACGAGGAGACGACCGGCGACGTGCGGGCCAGCGCCCAGAGCCTCTTCAACCTCGTGATCATCGCCTTCGGGGTCATCGCCGGCAACTTCTTCGCCGGCTGGGTGGCCCAGATCGCGACCGTGGACGGGAAGACCAACTTCCAGACGGTCTTCCAGATTCCGATGTGGATCGTCGTGGGATGCCTCGTCCTGCTGTTGGTCCTCTATCCCAAGGGCCGAAAGGCGGCGGCGGGAGCCCCGGAGCCCGCGCAGGCGTGAGCCTCGAGCGGAAGAAGTGCGTGCCCTGCGAGGGAGGCGTCCCCCCCCTCGGCGCGGAGGCGGCCCGGGCGCTCGCGGCCGAGGTCCCGGATTGGTCGGTCTCGGCCGAGCCGCCGCGCGTCTCCCGCGAGTTCAGGTTCAAGGACTTCAAGAAGGCCATGGCGTTCGTGAACCGGGTGGCCGACCTCGCCGAGGCGGAAGGGCACCATCCGGACATCCACGTCCACTGGAACCGGGTGCGCCTCGAGCTCTGGACGCACGACATCGGCGGGCTCTCGGAGAACGACTTCATCGTGGCGGCCAAGGTCGACCGCCTGCCCCGGTGAGCGCCGCGTCCCGGCCCGGCTTCGCGCGCGTGTACGCCGTCGAGCTCCTCTGCGAGGAGGTTGATGCCGGTCGCGATCGCATCGATCTCGTCGAGCCGCTCGGTGATCTCGAGCCGCGGCGAGAAGTCGTGGCGCGCGTACGACATGAGCGCTTCGAGGATCGCGTCGAGCCTTGACGATTCGCTGCTCACGTCCTGCGCTCCACCAGCCAACTCATCGCGGCGTTCTCGTCGGTGAAGATGGCCGTCGGGATCCGCTG
>Ga0187893_10000904_pt1 | contig 74672 bp, 58 predicted proteins | sample MA1701074metaG_FD_139574 | JGI IMG/M metagenome (GOLD analysis project Ga0187893, IMG submission 139574) | White microbial mat communities from a basaltic lava cave in the Kipuka Kanohina Cave System on the Island of Hawaii, USA - MA170107-4 metaG ...
GCCGAGCCCGTCCCCGTGGCCAAGGCGCCCGAGCCGCCCCCCCCGCCGCCGCCCCCTCCCGAGCCGGTCGCGGCGGCGCCCAAGCCTCCGGAGCCGCCGACGCTCGTCCTTCCCGCCGCCCCGCCCCGCTCGCCCGCCGCCGAGGCGTATCTCCGGGAATGGGAGGCCGCCGCCCACCGCGCCGCCCTCCGAGACTTCGACGCCGCCGCTTCCCGGCTCCGCCGGGCGGCCCGCGACGCGCGCGACGAGGAGGTCCGGACGGAGGCGAAGGCGGATCTCGAGGACCTCCTCCGGGTCTCCGCCCTCCACGAGGAGACCCTGGACGCCCTCGCCCGGCTGACGCGCGGAGCCCCGGCCGAGTTCCACTGGACCGACGAGAAGGGCCAGGCCCGGCGGCTATCGGGCCGCGTGGTCCGGGCCGAGCGCGACCGGGTGGAGCTGCTCCCGCCCGAGGGCCCGACGGTCTTCGTGGAGTTCGAGGACATCCCCGCCCCCCGCTTCCTCGCCTTCGGCCTCGGGAAGGAGGCTCACGACCGCGCGAGCGTCCTCTTCCTCCTCCTCGCGGGCCGCCCGGATGAGGCCTGGGTCCGCCTGGGCCGGAAGACGGACGCGGTGGAGCCGAAGTACTGGATCTTCGCGGCCGAGCTCCGCGCGCGGCCGCCCGTCCCCGACCTCGCGGCGCGGCGCCGGGAGCTGGACGCCCGTTCCCTCCTCTACTCCGCCGAGCGCGAGTGGCGCTCGCCGCGGACCCGCGCCCAGGCCGCCGAGAAGTACCGCGCCCTCGCGCGCGAGTACGCGGACACGTCGGTCGTCCGCCGCGCCCTCGCCCGGATCACGCCGCGCGGGGAGCCGCCCCAGGAATACTACTGGGCCGCGCCCGACGCCCGCGCCGCGGGCAGCTTCCGGGCCGAGACCCGGCCGGGGATCGGGGTGGTCTGGACGTCCATCGCCGACTCCTCGCTCCCCAAGGCCCGCGAGAACTTCGTCGAGTTCGACTTCCACGCGGAGGCGGGCAAGGCCTACCGCCTCTTCGTCCAGGTCGGCGGCTGCTGCCTCGAGGTCCTCTCCTCCTACCACCAGTGCAGCGGCCTCGCCGCCCCGCACCCGACGAAGCCGAAGACCACCGCCTTCATCGAGCCGGGGAGCATCTACGGCCTGACCACGAAGCCGCCGGCCATCAACCTGAAGCCGACCCATGCCTCGCACGACCCGGGCGGCGCCAAGCGGCCGGACGCGTGGGGCTGGATCGAGATCGCCCTCCCGAAGTTCGCCGTCCCCGGCTCCAAGCAGGTCCGCGTGGTGACCGACCAGCAGGGCTTCGCCGTGGCGCGCGCGGTGTTGTCCGCCTCGCGCCGCGCCCCGCCCGACGACGCCGCCGTCGAGGCCTTCGAGGAGGCCCGCGCCGCCGATCTCCTTCCCCCGGCCCGCTGACCGCGGTAAAATGGCCCCCATGGGCCGGCCCTCCCCCGGCGGCAAGCTCGCTCCCGTGGTGGTCCCCGCGGTCGGGCTCTTCGCGGTCTTCGCCGCCTTCCTCGCCTGGGGCTCGCTCCGGCCCGATCCGGCGACCCGCCCTCCCCCGGAGGGGATGGTCTGGATCCCTCCCGGGACCTTCCGGATGGGGACGGACCTGCCCGGAATGGAGGACGCCCTCCCGATCCACGACGTGTCGGTCGACGGCTTCTGGATGGACGCGACGGAGGTCACGAACGAGCAGTTCGCGAAGTTCGTCGAGGATACGGGCTACCTCACGCTCGCCGAGCGGCCGATCGATCCCCGCCAGTTTCCCGGCGTCCCGAAGGAGAAGCTCGTCCCCTTCTCCGCCGTCTTCAAGGCGCCGGACCGCGACGTCCCGCTCGACAACCACCTCCGCTGGTGGGACCGCTGCGACGGGGCGAGTTGGCGCGCCCCCGAGGGTCCGGGGAGCACGTGGAAGGGCCGCGAAAAGCACCCGGTCGTCCACGTGGCCTACGAGGACGCCGAGACGTACGCGAAGTGGGCCCGGAAGCGGCTCCCCACCGAGGCGGAGTGGGAGTGGGCCTCGAGGGGAGGGATGCCGGACCGGAAGTACCTGTGGGGAGAGGAGCTCCGGCCGGGTGGGAAGTGGCACGCCAACGTCTGGCAGGGCAAGTTCCCCCGCGAGAACACCGCCGAGGACGGCTTCGCCGGGATCGCCCCCGTCGGCTCGTATCCCCCGAACGGGTACGGCCTCTTCGACATGGCGGGCAACGTCTGGGAGTGGTGCTCGGACTGGTACCGCCACGACACCTACCGGACGAGCCCGCGCGAGAACCCGAAAGGCCCCACGCAGGCCGAGGCCCTGGATCCCCACGAGCCCGGGCTCAAGAAGCGCGTCCAGCGCGGGGGCTCCTTCATGTGCAGCGACCTCTACTGCGTCCGCTACCTCCCCGGCGCCCGCGGCAAGGGAGACCCCGACGCCCCCGTCTTCCACGTGGGGTTCCGCTGCGTGAAGTCGCCCTGAGCGCTCGCGGTCATTGACTCGTATCGTTGCTCGCGCAGGCCGCAGGCATCAGGCGACAGGCCACACGCAGCGCCGTCCCTTCCCGCTCGACGACCCAATTCGGACGCCATTTCTGCGAATCCGCACCTCCTTCACGGTACAATGCTCCGGCGACCGGGGTGGGGAGGTCCGACGCCCCACGAGGAAGGCGACTTCGTTCTGGTCCGATGCGGACACTGCTCCGCCCCGGCGATCGGGGTGGTCGTGTCCGAAGGCACGACCGAGCAGGTCTGTCCCAAGTGCTCCAAGCTCACCCGGATCGAGGTCCGGCGGGACGAGGCGGGCAAGGGGTGGAGGATCGCCGGCACGCCCCTCTAGCCCGTCGATTCTCGAGGGCGGACGCGAAGGCGCAACTCTTCCGCCGCCCGCCTGTTCCATGGTCATGATCCTCGCCGCGCTCCTCCTGGCCGCCGGGGCGGACCCCGAGCGCGTGGAGTGGAAGGTCGAGGGGACGGCCCGCGAGGCGCTCGTCGTCGCCGGCTCCAGGGAGGGCGCGCCCGTCGTCTTCGCCTTCCACGGCCACGGCGGCACCATGCAGCACGCCGCCCGCACGTTCGCGATCGAGAAGCACTGGCCCGAGGCGGTGGTGGTCTACCCGCAGGGCCTGCCCACGCCCGGCCGCCTCTCGGACCCCGAGGGGAAGCGCCCGGGCTGGCAGCACGGGGTGGGCGAGCAGGGGGACCGCGACCTCAAGTTCTTCGACGCGATGCTCGCCACCCTGAGGGAAAAGCACGCGATCGACGAGAAGCGGGTCTATGCCACGGGCCACTCGAACGGGGGGCAGTTCAGCTACCTCCTGGGCGGGGCCCGCCGGGGGGTGCTGGCCGCGATCGCCCCCTCCGCGGCTGCCGGCGCCCGCCTCCTGAAGGAGCCCGTCCCGATCCTCCACGCGATGGGCCGCAAGGACCCGCTCGTGACCCCCGCGATGCAGGAGCGCTCGATCGCCGCGGTCAAGGCGCTCAACGCCTGCGAGGAGACGGGCAAGGACTGGGACAAGGGATGCCTCTTCTACGCGTCTCCGAAGGACGCGCCGCTCGTCACCTTCATCCACGACGGCGACCACAAGTACCCCGCCGAGGCGCCCGCCCTGAGCGTCAAGTTCTTCAAGGAGCACGCGCGGAAGTAGCGGTCCCGGGTTTTTGGTATCCTGGGCGGCGTTCAGGGAAGGGATCGACCATGCGACGTCTCGCCGCCGTCCTGCCCGTCCTGGCTGCCCTCGCGCTCCAGGGCCCGCCTCCCGCCGCCGCCCAGGAGCGGGCGCCCGGCGTCGTCGGGGTCCGGAAGGTCCTCGAGAAGCTGGTCGAGGAGAAGAAGGTCGCGGGCGGCGTCCTCCTCGTGGCGCGCGACGGGAAGGTCGCCGCGCTCGAGGCCGTGGGGCTCCAGGACGCCGAGGCCGGCACCCCCATGAAGGCCGACACGATCTTCCGGATCTGCTCGATGACGAAGCCCGTCACGAGCGCCGCCGTCATGATCCTGGCCGACGACGGCAAGCTCTCGCTCGACGACCCGCTCTCGAAGTTCGTCCCGGAGTTCAAGGAGCGGAGCCCCATCTCCGTCCGGCAGCTCCTCACCCACACCTCGGGCCTCACCTACGGCTTTTACAACAAGGGCGCCGTCTCGAAGCGCTACGCCGAGCTCGGCGTCTCCGACGGCCTGGCCGAAGCCGAGGGGACGATCGCCGACCACGTGAGGAAGCTGGCCCAGGCCCCCCTCCTCTGCGAGCCCGGGACCCGCTGGGAGTACGGGCTCTCGACCGACGTCCTCGGGCGCGTCGTCGAGGTGGCGTCCGGCAAGTCCCTCGACGCCTTCTTCCAGGAGCGGATCTTCGGCCCCCTCGGGATGAAGGACACGCACTTCCGGCTCCCCGCGGAGAAGCGCGGGCGCCTGGCGACCGTCTACCGGCCCCGCGCGGCCGACAAGGCGATCGAGCGCCTCCCCGACGGCCCCAACGCCCTCGGGCCCTCGTTCTACTCGCCGACCTACCCGTACTCCGGCCCGGGGACCCACTTTTCGGGCGGGGCGGGCCTCGTCTCGACCGCCTCCGACTACGCCCGCTTCCTCCAGATGCTCGTCAACGGCGGCGAGCTCGACGGGACGCGGATCCTCCGGAAGGAGACCGTGGGCGCGATGACCTCGAACCAGGTGGGCGAGCTCAAGCTCGCGTTCGAGACCCACGGCGACCGCTTCGGCTTCGGCTTCGGCGTCGTGAGCGAGGCGGCGAAGGACAAGGGGCTGGGCTCCCCCGGCACGTTTTCCTGGGGCGGCTTCTACCACACCTACTTCTTCGCGGACCCCAAGGAGCGGCTGGTCGGGGTGATCCTGACCCAGCTCTACCCCTGGAACCACCTCTCGATGTGGAAGGACTTCCGCCAGTCCGTCTACCGGGCGCTCCAGGACTAGGCCGTGGCCGAGGCACCCCTCCCCCGCGCGACCCAGCGCGAGATCGCCCTCCGCGGGGGGACCGCGCTCGGGCTCAGCGCCCGCTGGGAGGGCGGCCAGTACTGCGCCCTCCATGCCCGCGCGGGCGTGGTGGGATGCGGGATCTACGACCTCAAGGTCGCCTCGCAGTTCGGGATGGCGATCGCGATCGCCCGCGGGACGCCCGAGCGGCCGCTCGTCGAGCCGGAGGACCTCCTCGAGGCCCGGATCGCCGAGGTCTCCCCCAAGGCCAAGGAAATCGGCCTCGCGCCCGGCATGACCGGACGCGAGGCCGTCGAGATCCTCCTCAGGGCCTGAAATCCGCTACTTCTTCTCCGGCGCGAAGCGGATCGACGCCGCCACCTCGGTCGATCCGGGCTTGAGCCAGACGTAGGCGAGGTAGCCCGCCGTGGGCTGCTGGAGGGGCTTCTCCAGGCCGTAGTAGCTCACGGCCGTGGTCGCCTGGATCTGGATCGAGACCTCGGGTGACGGGCGCCCCGGGACCCGGAGCGTCAGAAGCGTGTTCACGCCGTCCTTGAATACGGTCTGGACGCGGCCGACGAAGCTGGGCTGCGCCTCGCCCGCGGGGACGACCTTCTCGTCCACCGGGATGGGCGGCTCGACCGGAGCGGGGCGCTCCCGCTCGGGCGTCTCGCGCTCGGGGCGGGGGTCGCCGTCCCGGCGCACCGGCCGGTCGCCCTCCCGCCGCTCGCCGTCGCGCAGGACAGGCCGGTCTCCCTCCCGCTCGCGATCGCCGTCCCGGCGGACCGGCGGGCGCTCGCCGCCTTCCCGGTCCCCGTCCCGCCTGACGGGCGCGGGACGCTCGCCCTCCCGCTCGCGGTCCCCGTCGCGCTTCACGGGAGCGGGACGCTCCCCGCCTTCGCGGTCGCCATCGCGGCGGACCGGCGGGCGCTCGCCTTCGCGCTCGCGGTCGCCCTCCCGTTTCACGGGCGCCGGGCGCTCCCCGTCCTGGCGCTCCCCTTCCCGCTTCGCGGGAGCCGGGCGCTCGCCTTCCTTCCGCTCGCCCTCCTTCTTCCGGGGAGCGGGCTCCTCGCGCTTCTCGCCTTCCTGCCGCTTCCCCTCCCCTTCCCGTTCCTGGGCCCAGGCGGGGCCCGTCGCCGTCACTCCGACCGCCAGCAGCCATCCGAGCATGCGCCTCATGGAATGCCTCCTTCTAGTCCTTCCGTCCCTCGCGGGGCCGCTCCTCCCGCGGCGCCCCTTCCCGGTCGCCGTCCCTCGGGCCTTCCCGGGGCGCGTCCTTCGTCTCGCGCCTCCCCCGGTCGGGAGAGCGCTTGAGCGGATCCTCCCGGTCTCCGTCCGGCCGACGCTTCTCCGCGCGCCGGTTGGCCCAGTCCTCCTGGGCCTCGGTCAGTTCCCCGATCGCGAAGAGGTCGTCCCGCTGGTGCCGGAGGTCGAGCGTCTCCTCGACGCCCTCCTCGAGTTTCTTCAGGAAGCCCTGGTGGGTCCGGTCCGGACCGACTTCCCCGCCCTCGCTCTTCGTCGACCCCGCCATGACGAAGACGACCCGGCCGACCAGCGGATGCTCCCCCGGCCGGCCGGGGACCGAGAGCACCTCCAGGCGAAGCGCCGTCTCCGAACGCCCCAGGACCCGTCCCCGGACGGGCCCGGCGAAGCCCCGGAAGGGGTCCGCAGCCGTGGGCGCCTGGGCCGGCTGGGCGACGCCCGTCTCCACGGGCCGGTCCCGGAACGACCAGATCGCCACCGACGTCCCCACGCTCGCCACGATGATGGCCGCGGCCGCCATCGGCAGGAGGGCGCGTTTCGAGACGCGGGGAGCGGCCGGCATCGCCGGCACCGCCCCGGCCGCGGGCGCCGAGAGGACCTCCCTCATCTGCGCCCGGTCGAAGGCCATCTCGGCCAGGCGGCGACGAAAAGCGGGGTCCGCCTTGAGCCGCGCCTCGAGCGCCGCCGCCTCCGGCTCCGAGAGGGCCCCCTCCAGGTGGCGGTGGATCAGGAGGTCGGCGTCGCCGGTCGTCATGACGTGCCCGCCTGGTTGAGGCGGGATTCCACGCACTGGTGAAGGGCCTTCCGGACCCGGTAGAGGAGCGTGTCGATGGCCCCGCGCGACGTGGACAGCGAGGCGGCGAGGTCCTCAATCGGCTCGGCCTCCTCGTAGCGCCGCCGGAGGATCGTCCTCTCCCGCTCGGGAAGCTTCTCGGCGCACTTCCGGAGCGCCTGGCGACGGACGTCCCAGATCGGCTCCTCCGTCTCCTCGAAGACGAGCGCCACGGACTCGAGGGACTCGTCGTCCAGGAATCGGACCTTGGCGCGGGCCATCTTCTTCCGGTAGTCGCGCACGACGTTGAAGGCGATGCTCCGCGCCCAGGCGACGAACTTGCAGTCCTCCTCCGCCTCCTCCCGCTTCCGGGTCATGATGACGGCGACTTCCTGGAAGAGGTCCTCCGCCGTGGCGTAGTTCCCCACCATGGCGGTGAGCATCCCCTCGATCACCTTCTGGTGCCTGAGGAGGTTCTTGACCAGGGTCTCTTCGTGCATGCCTCTAGGGGTATGGACGGGGAGCGGACAATCTCACGGGAAAAGGCAGCAGGCCACAGGCCCCAGGCGCCAGGCACGAGCGGCTTTCGCCCCCTGGGGCCTGTGACCTCGGGCCTGGAGCCTGGAGGGCCTGGGGCCTTAAGGGGCCAGCCGGGCGGCCTCCTTCCCGGCCTCGGTCTCGGGATACTTCTTCGCGCAGGCCTGGAGGAGCCCCTGCGCCTGGGCCTTCTCGGCCTTCTTGGACGAGGCCAGCAGCGCCCGCCCCTGATCGAGGAGCTGGCGGGCCGCCAGCTCGTCCTTCACGGCCTTGTCCTTCCGGAGCTCGGCCATCGCCGTCGTGGCCGTCTTCTCGTACTCGGTCTTCTTGAACCAGGCGGCCACCCGCTCGTACTCCTTGTAGGCGGTCCAGCCCTGTGCGGCCTTGGCCCGCTCGAGGCCGCCCTCGGCCAGCGGCTTGAGCCTCTCGACCATCGCCTTGGCCGCCTCCTGGATGTCCTTGGACCCCTTCTGGCTCGCCGCCAACACCTCGCCCACGGCCGGGTCGTAGTTCCCCGTCTCGATCTCGCGGGCGAGGGGCTTGAGCTTGTCGGGGACCGTCACCCCGTCGAAGAACAACTTCGCCTCGGGAAGCAGGTCCTTGATGACCTTCTCCGCCTGGCGGGCGTCCGGGCCGATGATCCGGTGCCTCCCGGAGGGGTCGATCACCACCCACTGGTAGATGTTCTGGAGGCTGATCTGGAGCTCGTAGGCCCTCTCGGTCTGGCTCCCCTCGTCGACGAGGATCGGCCACTCGAACTTGGTCTCCTTCGCGTAGGCCTCGACGGCGCTCTTCGGGTTCCCGCTGTTGACGGCGATGAGGACGACCGGCTTGTCCTGGAGCTCCTTCTTCAGGCGATTCCGCTCCGGAATCGCGGCGCGGCAGTTCGGTCAGCCCTCCTCGAAGAAATAAAGCGCCACGACCTTGCCCTTGAGGCGGTCGAGGCTGATCTCCTTCGCGTTCACCCAGCCGCTCCCGCTCAGCGCGGGGGGGCTTTCCTGCGACGCCGCGAGCGCCAGCGCCAGGACGAGGGACATCGTCATGCCGGATCCTCCAGAAGGTCGTAGGAGTATACTACGCTTTGAACGCGGAACTGCGCTCCCCGTATCCGGAGGATCCCCCGTTGCCCCTGACCCGTCGCCGCTTCCTGGCCTCCGCCGCCGCCCTGGCCGCGGGCTGCGCCGGCACGCGGGGCGCGTCCGTCTCGCCGCCCCGGCTGGCCGCTCCCACGGCCTGCGAGATCGGGGAGAATCCGCTCTGGCATCCGGACGAGCGGATCGTCTTCTTCCTCGACATCGCCAGGGGGATCGTCCACGCCCACGACCCCGTGGCCGGGTCCCACCGGGAGTTCAGCCGCGGACCCGTCACGGGCGGCATGCTCCTCCAGGAGGACGGCCGCCTCGTCCTCCTCCAGGACGGCCGGATCTCGATCCTCGGTTTCGACGGCGGGCAGCGGGAGGTCCGGAAGGGGCTTTCCCCGGAGGGCGTCCGCTTCAACGACGGGATCGCCGACCCCGAGGGCCGGATCTACACGGGCGAGCTGGGCGGGAAGGGGCGGATGATGCGCTTCGACCGCGACGGCCGGATGACCGTCCTGGGCGAGGGCTACGGGGTCCCGAACGGCTGGGGCTTCACGCCGGACCTCCGCCAGGTCTACTTCACGGACTCCATCCCGCGCCTCCTCTACCGCTTCGACTACGACCGCGCGACGGGCGACCTTTCGAACCGCCGCGTCTTCGCCGAGATCCCCCAGGCCGAGGGCGTCCCCGACGGGATGGCCGTCGACGCCGAGGGCCACGTCTGGACCGCCGTCTGGTTCGGCGCGCGCCTGAAGCGCTACGCCCCGGACGGCCGCCTCGAGCGCGAGGTGCGGTTCCCCGTACGGCAGACCTCGGCCGTCTGCTTCGGCGGCCCGGACCTCTCGGACCTCTACGTCACCTCGTCCGCCACCGACGCGGCCGACTCGCTCAAGCCCCCCGGCTACGACGTGACGGCCGCCCCGCGCGGCGGCGGCCTCTACGCCCTCCGCGCGGAAGGACTCCGCGGGGCTCCGCTCTTCCGCTCGCGCGTGGCGTTCTAGATAGTTCTTGGAGCGGCCCGCCGCGCTCCGCTAGAGTACGGCGGTGACCCACCCGCTCTTCTCCCGGAAGGGACCGGCCTTCGGCATCTGGGTCACGCTCGAGTCCGCCTCGGTCACCGAGATCGCGGCCACGATGGGCCTCGACTGGGTCGTGGTCGACGCCGAGCACGGCCACCTCGACCTCAAGGAGGTCATGGAGCATCTCCGCGCCGCGAGAGGCTCCCGCACCCTCCCCCTCGTCCGCGTCCAGGAGGTCGAGCAGGGACTGATCAAGCGGGTCCTCGATGTCGGTGCCGCGGGAATCCTCGTGCCCCAGGTCCAGGGCGCCGAGGAGGTCGCCCGGGCCGTCCGCTTCGCAAAGTACCCGCCCGACGGGATCCGCGGGATCGGCGCCGAGCGCGCGACGAAATGGGGGATGGGGATCCCCTCCCGCGTCCGGACGGCCAACCGGAGGACGCTCGTCATCCCGATCGTGGAATGCGTCGAGGCGTCGGACGACTTCCCCGCGATCCTCGACGTCCGAGGCGTCGACGCCGTCTTCTTCGGCCCCCATGACCTGGCGGCGTCGATGGGCCACCCGGGCATCTGGAACCACCCCCAGGTCTGGAAGAGAATCCTCTCTATGCGAAAGGCCGCCGAAGAGCGGAGGATCCCCTGCGGGATCCTCGCCTTCGGCGCCCAGGAGGCCCGGCTCCGCGAGCGCCAGGGCTTCCGGATGATCGCCCTCGGGATCGACAGCGTCCTCATGATCCACGCCCTGGGCCAGACGCTCTCCGCCCTCGGGCGCCCCGTCCCTCGCGCCGCCTGGGAATGAACGTTTTCCCGGGACGTCCGTCTTAATCCCCGGGTGAAGGCCTCGATCCTCTCCTGGGCCGCCTCGGCGGCGCTCCACGGAGCCCTCGCCGCGCTCGGCGCGGTCGCCGTCGTCGAACTCGCGGCGACTCTCGACCACCGGGGCTCCGCGCCCTCCGGGAGGCTCCCCGGTCCCGATCCGATCGACCACTCCGTTCGTGAGCCCTTGACCGTCTTCCTGACCGCCCGCGCCCCGGCCGTGCCGGAGCCGCCCGAATTCATGGATCGGGTCGTCCCCGAAAGCCCGGGCAGCTGCCGGGCAAAGGGGGAGAGCCTCGACTTGGTCAGCGACAAGCCGTTCCGGGGGAAGGGCGTCTACGACGTCGTGGCCGGCGGGGGAGGAGGCGGCGGGCGATACGGGACCGCGCTGTCCCCGGACGCCTTGGGGGGTCCGCCACGGGCGGGGATCTCCGGGGCGGCTGAGCGGGACGCGGTCCAGGCCGCGCTCGGCTGGCTCGCGCGCCACCAGGGGCCCTACGGAACCTGGCACGGGCCCGCCCGGGACCATGCCTGCCATCCCCCCGATCCGGCCCCTCCCGCGGACCTCGAGGTCGCGACCACCGCCCTCGCCCTTCTCGCCTTCCTCGAGGCCGGAATCACGCCGGGCTCTTCGCTCCGGCTCGAGGAGATCGAGGCGGGACGTGCGGTCCGCGAGGGCATCCAGGCCCTGCTCCTCCGGCAGGCGGCCGACGGCCGCATCGGCCCACGCGTCGGCCCCTGGATGCACGAGGGCCACGCCCTCGCCACGCTCGCCCTCGTGCGCGCGTACCGGCTCGGCAACTTCCCCGCGCTCGTCGATCCCGCCGAGCGCGCGATCCGCTTCATGGCCGCCTCCCCCCGCCCGGAGGGAGACGCCGTGTTCTGGCGGGACCTCGCTCTCGCCGCCGCCTGGGCCACGGATCTACGCTTCCCGCGCGGGGACCGGCCGGATCTTCCCCGCCTGCGGGGAGCGTGCTCCCGCTCCGACTCCCTTTCGGCCTTCGCAAGGGCGGTCTCTGGGCCCCCGGCGCCCCCGTCCTTCCGGCAGGAGATCCTCTCCCGCCAGGCGACCGAGGAGGCCGGCTGCGCCCGCGGGTCATGGGCCGCTCCGGGGGGCCGCGCGGCCGCGACAGCGCTCCTCTCCCTCGCGCTCCTCGGGGCGCCGGGGCGCTAGCCCTCGGGCTCGATCGAGAAGGAGAGCGGCCAACCCCGGCCCCGCGCGAGCGAGCGGGCCTGGTCCACGTGGAATTCCGCCCGCTCGAGGGGCTCCGTGACGACGAGGGCCACGCCCCCCCGGTGCGCCTCGAGCATGACCCGGGCCGCGCGGAAGAAGGGGAGCTTGAACACCTCCTGGAGGACGTGGACGACGAAGTCCATCGGCGTCAGGTCGTCGTTGTGGATGAGGACCCGGTAGAGGGGAGCGAGCCGGGTCTCCCGGTCGGGGACCGCCTCGGTCGCCGGCCGAACCGCGGACAGGAACACGACGTTATTCGGTCAGCGCTTACTTTGAGAATATCGCCCGCTGCGCCTGGTCGGAGGCGCCGGGCTTGAGCCAGACATGGACCGTGCCGCCCGGCGCGGGCTTCTCGATGCCCTTGAGTTCCACCTTCGTATCGGCCCCGAGGAGAATCGAAACCTCGCGCGCGCCGCGGCGGACCGTGAGGAGCGTGACCGCGCCGTCCTCGAAGAGGCTGGACACCCTTCCCCAGACGTCGGGCCGGGGGCCGTCCTTCGGCACGACCTTCTCGTCGATCGCCTCCTCCGGCGGCGGCGCCTCCGCTTCCCGGCGCGTCGTCTCGATCCGGACGGCCGCGCCCGCCTTGGCCACGATGCGGACCGCGCGGCCCTCCCGGAGGTCCTCCACGCGAGCCATCCGGCCGTCCACATGGACCACCGCCGCGGGGTCGATCGCGAGCGTCCGGTCGCGGCCCTTGTCCTCGTCGTCCGTGAGCGCGATCTTGATCGCGCCGCCCCCGACCTTCAGGATCTCGCCGTCCAGGGTCTCCTGCTCGGGCCTCCGCGCGCGCTCCTTCTCGGCGCGCCGCGGCTCCTCGACGGGGACCTCGATGCCCCGGCGCTCCTCCTCGGTGGGGGTCCGCTCCCTCGGGTGCCAGAGCGCCGCGTCCGGGATCACCTCCTGGGGCAGTCCCTCGGCCTCCCACTGGATCCGCATTCCCGCGTGGCCGAAGTTGTCGAAGTACTCGACGCGGATGGGGTGGTCTCCCGCCGCGAGCTCGATCTCGCCCGACACCTCCCGCATCTCGTGGGTCCCGCCGTTCTCGACCACCCGCCGCTCGCCGATGAAGAGGCGCGATCCGTCGTCGGACACGGTGGAGAGCCGGTACTTCCCGGCCTTCGGGACACGGAGGTAGCCCGTCCAGCGGACGTAGAAGTAGTCGCGGAGCAGGGTGCCCCCGAAGTTCTCGTAGGTGCGGAGGAAGTCGATCCGCTTGTCCACGCGCTTGAAGCGCGGCGGAGCGGCCGGATCGAGGGCCGGAAAGTCCTCGAGGCGCTCGCCCAGGTGGAAGTACTCGCCGACCAGGCCCGGACGGAGGTCCTCGCGGACGGGCTTCTCCGCCCCCTGGGGCATCCAGGCGATCAGGGCCGCGACGGCTCCCAGCATTCCGACATCCGCGGGGAGAGAGTCGGCGCCCCCCTCCGCGCCCTCCGCTCCCTCTGCGTCCTCTGCGCCCCTGCGGCTAGTTCTGGAAGATCGGGAGGTAGTTCATCGGGATCGAGAGGATGACGACGGCGATGGCCGTCGTGTACTGCGGCCCGACCCCGTCGTCCGAGCCCCCGCCCGACCAGGATCCGTTCGCCGTCTGCCTCGAGAGGAGGCGCGTCCGGATCCGGGCGTACCAGTCCTCCCACTTCTTTCCGCCGACCTGGTGCATCGCGTGGGCGGCGTAGTACTGGCCGTACCAGTAGTGCTTCTTGTCGTCGTTCTTCTGCTCGAGGTACTCCACGGCGCGGTCGATCTCCTTGGCGTCGTAGCGACCGAGGAGCTGGAGGACGCAGACCCCCGCCGCCGTCCGCGCGAACCCGGGGTCCGCCCGGCCGGGCTGGTAGTTGTAGCCGCCGCTCCGGGGCTCGTGGCAGCGCTTGATGTACTCGAGCGCCCGGTCGATGGTCGTGTCCGGGACGTGGAGCCCGCTGTTCTTGGCGGCGCGCAGGGCCATCACCTCCATGATCGTGACCGAGATGTCCGCCCCCGTGGGCTGCGGGTCGTAGCGCCAGCCGCCCTCGCGGCTCTGGCAGCGGACGATCAGCTCCACCGACTTCTCCAGGACGGGCTTGATCTCCTCGTTCCCGGTCATCCCCCAGAGCTCGGCCAGCGCGAGGGTCGCCATCCCGTGGCAGTACATGTTGCCGCCCCGCGCGCCGACCAGGTATCCGTCCGACGAGCGGGCCGAGGCGACGAGGAAGCGCGCCCCCTTGGCCACCTCGGGGCCGTAGAGGCCCTGGCCGGGGAGGTGGCCCTGCGAGAGGAAGGCGAGGAGCGCGAAGGACGTGACCGCCGTGTTGTGCGGGTAGCGGCCCTCGCCCCAGGAGCCGTCCGAGTTCTGCTGCGAGGCCAGCCACTCCAGGCCCTTGGCCGTGGCCTTCTTCGCGACCTCGTCCATCTGGACGTCGCCCGCCTTCGCCGAGGCTACGGCGGGCAAGCCCGCCGTCGCGGGGGCGAGGCCCAGGAGGAAGGCGGCCAGGACCAGCGTCGCGCGGATCATGGCTACTTCTTCTTCTCTCCGACCGCGGGCGTGTTGGCCGAGCGGCCGCGGGCGAGGTTGACATAGTACTGCTGGATGAGCGCCGAGTACTCGGCCGGCAGGCCCTCGGAGAGCGCCTGCCGGATCAGGTCGCGCTGGCGGGCCGGGAGCGTGAGGAAGGAGTCGTTCCCCTTCACGTCCTGGAGCTGGGAGGCGGCGTTCTTGGCCATGCCGTCGGGCGTGCGGTTCCCGCTTCCCTGCGACTGGTTCTGCTCCTTGCCCTGGGACATCTGCTGGCCCTGGCCTTGGCCTTGGCCTTGGCCTTGGCCTTGCCCTTGACCCTGTCCCTGCCCTTGTCCTTGCCCTTGTCCTTGTCCCTGCCCCTGGCCTTGGCCTTGTCCTTGCCCCTGGCCTTGGCCCTGCCCGGGCTGGGCCCCGCTGGCCATGGCCGCGCTCGACTGCCCCGGCGTGACGGTCGGCAGACCCTGGGCGGCGAGCTGCGCGTTCATCGCGGCGAGCGCCTGATTGAGCGAGCTGAGCGCCTGGCCCTGGGCAGGCGAGGCCTGGGAGGGCATGCCCTGCCCGAGCGCGCTCTGGGCCTGGCCGAGCTGGCCGGCGGCCTGGCCTAGCGGAGACTGGACCGACGAGGGCGCCAGCGCCTGAGCCTGAGCGACCGCCTGCTGGGCCTGGGCGTTCGCGGCCTGCGACTGGGCGAGCGCCTGGGTGGCCGCCAGGAGCTGCGCCTGCTGCTGGGCGAGCTGGGACGGCGAAGGCTGGCCTTGTCCTTGGCCGGGCTGTTGCCCCGGCTGCTGACCGGGCTGCTGTCCCGGCTGTTGACCAGGCTGCTGTCCGGGTTGCTGCCCTGGCTGTTGACCGGGCTGTTGTCCCGGTTGCTGGCCGGGTTGCTGACCCGGCTGTTGCCCAGGCTGCTGTCCCGGCTGTTGACCGGGTTGCTGGCCGGGCTGCTGTCCTGGCTGTTGGCCAGGCTGCTGCCCCGGCTGCTGGCCGGGCTGTTGTCCCGGTTGCTGACCGGGTTGCTGGGCGGCGGCCTGCTGGAGCTGGGCGAGGGCCTGCTGCTGCTGCTGGATCGCCTGGGGGAGATTCCCCTGCTGGAGCGCCTGGGCGGCCTGGTCGGCGGGCATGGCGGCCTGGAGGCCCTGCTGCTGGGCCTGGTTGGCGAGCTGCTTTTGCATCTCGGCCAGCGACGGCTGGGCGGGCTGCTGGGCGGCCGGCTGCGCCGCCTGCTGGGCCTGCTCCTGTGCCATCTGGGTCTGCTCGATGGCCTTGGCGACCTGCTGGGCGGCGCTCGGGAGCGCCTGGTCCTGCTGCTTCATGGCCTCCGCGATCGCCTGGTCGACGGCCTTCTTGGCCTCCTCCAGCGCCTGGATCGCGGCCTGCTCTTCCTTGACGGCCTGGGCCTGCTGCTTCGCGTCGAGCGCCTGCGCGGCCTTCTCCATCGCCTGCTGGGCCCTTTCGAGCGCGGGCTCGATCGCCTGCTTGTCCGGGAGCGCCGACTGCCGGAGATCGTTCGTCCGCTGGGCGAGGGCCTGCTCCTCGGGGGTCAGCTTCGGAAGGTCCTCGGACTTCTTCGTCTCCTCGGTCCTCTGCTTCGTGTCCTTCTGGTCCTGGATCAGCTTCTCGATCGTCTCCTTGGCCTTCTCGAGCGCGGTCACGGGATCGTCCCGCTTCCGCTCCGCCTCCGCGATCTTCCGGTCGAGCTCGGCCATCACCTCGCGGAGGATCGCGATCGCGCGCTCCTGCCGCTCGAGGGCCCGGGGCGTCTCCCCGTCCCGGAGGGCCTCCTGGGCCTCGCGCATCGCCCCCTCGGCGGGCGGGAGCTTGGCCGAGAGCGGTTCCGCGCGCGGCCGGAGCAGGACCCGCGTGTCCCGCGTCTCGAACTCCACCCGCGCCTGCCGGTTCCCGAAGTCCTGGCCGAGGCGCTCGAGGACGGCCGGCTCCTTCGACTCCGCGGGGAGCCCCGACTCCGCCTTGAGCGTCCCCTGCACGGTGATCGCGCGGTCGAGCTGCGCCCGCGCCTCGCGGAGCGCGTCCAGGTCCTCGCCCGGCGAGCGGAGCGCCCGCGAGAGCTCCTTCAGGTCGCCCGCGGCCTTCCACTGGAGGAAGGTGGCCGCCTTCCACTGGGCGTAGCGGCTCGAATAGTCGGACCTCGACTTGAGCTTCTTCCCCGCCTCCTCGATCGCCGCCAGGAGCTGCCGCTCCTGGACGAGGGCCTCGAAGCGCTTCAGGCGCTCCTGCTGCTCGGGAGCGAGCCGGGGCTTGAGGTCGTTGAGCTGGGAGAGCACCTCGGCCACGTTCCGCTGGACGTCCCCCTGCTCGTCGGCCAGGCGCTCCGCCATCGCGTGCATGTTCGACCGGAGAGCGCCCCGGCCCTCCTGGCGCTTGCGGATCTCCCGCTCGCGATCCTTGTCGCCCTTCTCGGCCGCCTTCCGGCGCTCGTCCTCCTCCCCGCTCTCGACCGAGAGCATCTGGGTCCCGACGCGCGCGAGCTGGACGCCCGTCAGGAAGTGTTCGAGCTCGTCGAGGGCGATCCGCTCCAGCCGCTCGGAAGCCTGCTCGAGGCTCCGGACCGCGTCGTAGCGGGCCAGGAGCCGGCCGAGCGAGGCCAGGATCTCCCGGTGCCGCGCGTAGGCCTCCTCGAGCTCCGCCTTCGACTGCCCCTCGGCCTTGGCCTTGGCCGCGGCCTCGAGCCGCGAAATGACCTCGGCCATCTGCTCGCGCGAGAGGCCCGAGAGGGACACCGCGATCTCCTCCAGGATCCGGTTCTCCTCCGCCGTGTCCAGGCGGTGGAAGGAGAGCGCCCGGAGCATCGTGTTGATGCGCCGGACGGTCTGGTCCGTCTCCGCCTGCACCCGCTTCTGGATCTGCTGCTGGACGGCGGTGTCCTGGGGCGCCGCTTGGGGAAGCGCCAGGAGGAGGCCGAGGGCAAGCTGCATCATACGCGCTCTCCGTGGGTCCGGATCCCGTCCCGCTTACACCTACTATATATCCTCAACCCCGCCCCTTATCACAAGGTTACGCAAACCCCGCCCCCCAAGTCGCCGCCCCCTGGAAACCGGCAACCGGCAACGGGTAACTGGAAACTGGTCACTGGCAACTGGCAACTGGCAACTGGTAACTGGTAACTGGTAGCTGGTAGCTGGTAGCTGGTAGCTGTCTTTCATCGATCCGCCCCCTCCGGGGCGAAGACTCCCCGCTGGCGGACCTCGAGCTGGCGGATCCGGCTCTCGTGCCGGAGGGTCTGGAGGACCCAGTCGACGAATCCCGTCTGGGTCACGAACGCCTTGAGCCGGGTCTCCGACCGGCCGGGCTGGGAGGCGAGGTCGGGGTTCTTCGCGAAGACCTCGACGAAGAACTCGATCTGGTCCCCCACCTGGACCCCCTTCACCGCCCGCGTCTGGAAGTCGAAGCAGCCGCCCGCCTCCAGGCGGCCGGGGACGCGGGAGGGGTCGGGCGTCGCGACGGGGTGGAACTCCACCTGGTCGCGGAACCCGCTGTTCCGGAAGACCCCGCGGCGGAGGTCGAAGGGGCCGGACTCCTCCGTGGCGTGCACCTCGCCGAGCGGGAGCCGGGACCAGTCGGCCTCCGACGAGGCGGGAGGCAGGTCCCCCGAGGGCTGACCTCCCTTGATGATCCGGTAGGACAGCCGGGCGTGGTCCAGGCCGTACGGATGGGCCGCGTAGTACGCGATCCGGATGGCGCTCCCGAGGGGGATCGGGGAGCCCTCGACCTCGGTGTCCTCTCCGGTCCCTTCCTCGCCCGGAAGGACGAAGCGCTCGGGGAGGAGGACGACGCGCGGGGGCTCGTCGGGGATGATCGAGATCGAGCGCCGGGGCGGCGTGGAGTTCGCAAACCCGTGGCGGTCCTCGACCAGGATCCGGTAGAGGATCTCATCCGGGCGGAGGTCGAAGACCGCGTCGGCCTCGAGGCCTCCCTTCCGGAGCGCCAGGTCCACGCGGCGGAGCACCGGGTCGGGCGTCCGCTCGTTCCCGCGCCCGAGGATCTCGACCGCGCCCCGGACGATCGGCTTCTGGATCTCGACCGAGACGCGGGCCGACGACCCCTTCGGTCCCGCGACCTCGCCCCGGGGCCGGAGCAGCTCGTAGGGGGTCCCGTCGGGCCGGACCCCCACGTAGGACGGGAGGAGGATCCAGGCGTCCACCTTCTTCACGACCGGCCGGGGCTCGTAGTCGATCCGGGCGGGCTTTCTCGTCCGGCCGTCGCCCAGCCAGGCCCGGTAGGCGAAGTTCACCGAGGACGGCGGCACGGTGGCCGCGAAGACGGCCGCTCCGTCGGCCGAGCGCTCCCGGAAGACGAGCGGGTAGGACTCGCTCGGGCGGGCGTCGGGCCGGGCTTCGACCTCGCCCTCCCAGGACTCGGAGAGGCCCTCCGCGGAGACCCGGAACCGGAGCTGGACCTCCTCGCCGCTCGGGCAGACGCGGTGCTCCGTCTCGCTCGCGATCCGCACGGAGCGCGGGATGTCGCGGTCGGCCAGGAACTGGCGGGCCACGAGCGCGCCCGCGGTCCCCGGCGCCGTGAGGAGGTAGAAGAGCGCCACGCCGCACGCGACCACGAGGTAGGCGTCCAGGTTCTTGCGCCAGCGGTTGAGGACGACCTTCCCGGAGAAGTCCTCCGACCGCGTCCGTTCCTCGGCCTGGCGGGTGACCGCGCCGATGAGCTCGGAGGACATGCCGCGGGTGTCCGCCGTCGGGGCGTTCAGCTCGACCGCGCTGATGACGCGATGCCCAAGCTCGGGGAAGCGCCCCTCGACCCAGAGGGCCACCTCGCGGTCGTCGCGCTTCCGGAGCGCCGGCCGGAGGACGAGGACCCACCCGGCCCCCGCCCAGAGCCCGAGCTGGGCGAGGAGGAGGAGGACCCGGAACCCCGTCGGCGTGTCCGTCCGGCGGTCGATCAGCCAGTCCAGGAGACACGCCGCGACCATCGCCGCGACGGCCAGCCCGAGCCAGCGGCCCAGGCCCCAGGCGGCCGAGACCGAGGCCTCCTTCCGCCGCACGGCGGCCAGGCGCTCGACGATGACCTGCGGCACCATGGGCATCAGCTCAGGTTCGAGAACTTGCGGAGGATCCACTCCGCGGCGATCAGGGCCAGGAAGACGAGCAAGACCGGGGCGTTCCAGAGGAGCATCTCCGAGCGCATCGTGTAGGGCGCCTTCCGGGGCTGGAGGGCCGTGAGCAGGCGGTGGAGGTCCTCCTCACGGTAGAAGGCCCCCCCGCTCGCCTGGGCGGCCGCTCGGAGGGCCTCCTCGTCCATCCCGGCCACGGTCAGCTCGTGCTGCGGGGGAAGCCCCACGCGGTACTCGAGGCCGGCCGGCGCCGGGTCGTCCACCCGGACGGCGAAGCGCCCGACCGCGTCGTGGGCGAGGAGGGCCCGGTAGTCTCCCGGCTGCCCCGCGATCGGCTCGAGGAAGAGGACGCGGCCACGCTCCTCGCCGGGCTTGGCGTCCAGCCGCTCCAGGCGGGCCGCGATCCGCTCGCCCGAGAAGGGCCGGAACTCCGCGTCGAAGACCCGCGCGAAGACGTAGCCCGGCTTCCCGAGCACGTTCTCCGGCCGCTCCAGGGAGAGCTGGACACGCTTGGGCGTCCCGATCAGGTGCGGGAGGCCCATCTGGTAGATGACCTGGCCCCAGAAGCGGCCGTAGGTCTTCTCGCCCGCGTTCGTCCGCCAGCGCCAGGTCTCGTCCGTCCCGAGGAAGACCACCTGGCCCTTCCCGTAGAAGTGGGTGGCCAGGACCGGGGCGAGCTGCTCGCCCGCCTTCTGGCGCGGGTGGACGAGGAGGGCGGTCGCGCCCGGCCGGAGCTTGGTCACGGGGAAGACCCAGTGGAAGCCCGGAAGCGACTGCCAGGCGCGGGCGCTCTCCTCGGGCGTGTCCGCCAGGGCGAGCATCTCGGAGCGCTCGCCCGAGCGCGTCAGGACCGGCGCGTAGGCCTGGGTCCGCTCGAGGTCGTTGAAGGTCGGCTTCCCGGGGGCAAATTCCACGGGGAGGACTTCGGCCAGCGGACCGGAATGGTACGCGGCGGGAAGGTGCTGGCGCCCGGCGATCACGATCAGGCTCCCCCCCTCGCGGACGAAGTCGCGGATCCACCCGATCCGCTCCTGGCCGATGAAGGCGGGAGGCACGTCGCCCAGGATGAGGACGTCGAACGCGAAGAGCTCCGGCCGGGTCTGGGGAAAGGCCGGGAGGTAGGGATGGCCCGACAGGAGGGTCCGCCGGTCGCCGATGGCCGGCAGGAACTTCGCCTCGACGCGCCGGTCGCGGAGGAGGGCGGTCTGGAGGAACTTGTATTCCCAGCGGGGCGCCCCCTCCACGTAGAGGATCTTCACCTTCCGGTCCACGATCGAGACGGGGCGGGCCATCCGGTTGTCCTCGGTGAAGGTCTCGGCCCCGCGATACTGGATCGAGACGGAGAGCTCGTCCTTCTCCTCGCCGGAGCCGGTCTTCCGCGGGGTGAACGAGAGGACCTCCCGGAAATCCTCGCCCTCGGAGAGCGCGAGCTCCTTCTGCGCCACGACCCGCTTCCCGAGGGACAGCGTGAGCTGGGCGGCCCCCTTCTTGAAGCCGCGGCAGCGCCAGCGGACGGGGACGGAGACGGTGTCGTCGAAGAAGATCGTGTCGGGCGACGCGAAGTCCTTGATCTCGAGGTTCCCCACCTCCGAGGAGCCCACTCCGTAGACGTGGAGCGGCACCTTCCAGCGGGCGCAGTCCCGGGCGGCCTCCTCGAGGGTGAGCCGGCTCGCGTTGTCCTGGCCGTCGGTGACCAGGACGATCCAGGCGGGAAGGTCGCCCTCCGTCCGGTTGAGGAGATCGTGGACGGAGTCGGCGAGCGCCGTGCGGGTCTCGTCGTTCACGAAGGCCTTGAGGAGGCGGTCGGCCACAGGCGCCCGCGACTCCTGTCCCGGCTTGAGGGCCTCGTCCTCGAGGCTCCGGAGCCTCTGGCCCACGAGGTAGGCCTTGAGCGGGCCGCCCTTCTCCAGCCCCTCCAGGAGCCGCAGGCGCGGGTGACGGAGGACGGCGCGGACCAGGTCGGCCCGCGAGGGGTTCTCCGAGGCCTGGGGAGGAACCTCGACCGCGGCATCGGGCGCGGGCATCGCCGAGTCGGCCGGGACGAGGTTTTCGGCGATCGCGACCCGGAGGCGGTCATGGGCCGAGAGCCGCTGGTCCTTCTGGGTCATGGAGAGGCTGTTGTCCACGAGGAGGGCCACCCCGCGCGGCCGCTCCCCCCGGGTCTCCGCCACGAGGACGGGCCTCATGAGGAGGAAGAGGGCCGTCCCGATCACGCCCACCCGGAGGAGCGCCATGAGGCCGCGCCGGAGCGAGCCGATCTTCCCCTGCTCCCTCCAGTAGAGGTGGAACACCGCCGCGGCCGCCAGGACCGCGATCGCGATCCCCAGCCAAGGCGGGATCAGCCCGTGAAAGCTCAGCTTCGCCGATTCCATGTCCGATTCCTCGCCCCCCTCCCAGGGGCAGGGGGTGGAGCGGTGTTCCCCGATTCCCGATTCCCGCTTCCCGATTCCATCGCTACCAGCCTCGTCCGCAGTACCACGCGAGCCCGGTCTCGAACAGGACGATCAGGAGGACGGCGAGGAGGACCCACAGGGTCCACTCGCGCTTGAGCCGCTGGGCGCCGGAAAAGATCCCGGGGTCGTCGCCCGCCGTCAGGTGGATCGCCTCGAAGCCGAGGCGCTCGTCCGCCTGGGCGTCCGTCAGGGCCTCGAGGTCCTCGCTCTCCCGCAGGTCCGGGACCGCCGCGAAGGGGACGCCCTCTTCGACCTTCGAGGGGTCGGCCGACTCGGCCACGATCCGGTAGACGCCCGCGCGGGACGTCTCGGTCGCCGTCACGACGGGCTGCCCGTCCACGAGCTCGGCGACTCCGATCCGCGAGCGGCGGCCCTCGGGGTCGATCGCGGCGAAGACCTTGGCCGCGTCCGCCGGAGGAACGCGGTGCCGGAGCGGCTCGCCGGCCACTGCGTTCTGGCTCTCCGTCCGGCCCCCCAGGAGGTGCGAGAGCGCCACGTGGACGAAGGGGAGGAACGTGTGCCGGAGGGGCCAGTCCGTCCAGCGAAGGTCCGCGGACGTCGTGATCAGCATCACCGTGCCCGCTCCCGCCTTCCGGGTCACGACCGCCGGACTGCCGTCCGCGTAGCGGAGCACCACCTTCGCCTCCCCGTCCTCGCGCTCCTCGACCGCGACGCGCTGGAAGACGCCGGCCTGGTCGAGTCGGCTGAGGGGTTCCTCGCGGAAGCCGGCGAGGAACGACTGGGCGTCGATCGAGTTGGGGTCGGGCCGGAAGGTCCCCGCGTCGGGCCCGCCCTGCACGGCCCCCAGGCGCGCCGGGAGGAGCCGCTGCTCGTCCCAGAGCGCGCGGTTGTAAAGCTCGGGCGAGACGCGGGGCCCCGCGAAGACGAGGAGGCCGCGCCCCTCCCGGACGAAGGCCGCCAGGCGCTCCACGAAGTCCGGCGACAGCGCGCTCGGGCTGTTCTCCCCGGCGGCCTGGACGGGCGCGTTGACCAGGATGCAGAGGTCCATGTCGCCGAGCAGCGCGGGCGCCGCCTCGAGCGGGGAGACCGCCCGCGGCTGGAGGTGATAGGCCCCCCAGCCGGACTCCGGCACCGGCCGGAGCGTGTGCATGAGGTAGAAGGTGGACGAGTTCTCCGGCCGGAGCTCGCTCGGAGCCCCGTCCACGACGAGCGCGCGGGCCTGCTCGCGGACGTGGAGGATCTTCGAGAGACGGTTGTCGGCGTCGAGCTCGTCGGGCCCCACGGTCGCGGTCACGATCCGGAGCCCCGGCCGGTCGAGCTTCGCGGTGAGGGTGACCGCGATCGTCTCGCCGGGGGCGAGGGCGGAAACGGCCTGCGACTCCTTTTCCCGCGCCCGGCCGTCCACCTCGAGGGTGACGGTCAGGTCCCGGACGGTCTCGTTCCCGCTGTTCCGGACGAGGACGGCGAAGCCCACGCGCTCCCCCGTGTGCGGGATGCCCGACTGGGAGGCGATCCCGACGAGCGCCACGTTCCGGGGCGCCCGCGTCCCGCAGCGGACGAAGGTGACGGAAGCCTCCTCCTTGATCTCGCGGAGCTTGGCGGCGAGGGCGGCCGACTGCTGCTCCCAGCCGCGGCGCTGGAGGTCGGTGAAGAAGTAGACTTCCTTGTTCGGCGAGTGGCCCCGCCGGATCGCGGCGAGCGCTTCCACGGCCCCCGGCAGGAGGTCCGTCGCCAGGTGGCTCAGCTCGACCCCCCGCACGACCTCGCGGACGTGCTCGAGGTTCGAGGCGGCCGGAGGTCCGAGCTTCGAGGCCCGGTCGGCCACCGTCACGACCTGGGCGGTCGAGTGGGGCGGGAGATGGTCGATCACCGCGAGCGCGGCCTGGCGGGCCCGGTCGAGGCGGGTCACGGGCCCTTCGCGGGCGCCCATGCTGAGGGAGGTGTCGATCACGAGGATCGCGTCCACCGCGTCCCCGTCGGACCCCTTCGAGGCGAGCGAGGACGGCCGGGCGAGGGCCAGGGCGAGGAGGGCCAGGAGCGCCGTCCGGGCGATGAGGAGCAGCAGCTCCTGGAAGCGCAGGCGGCGGCTCGTCTGTTCGATCGAGGTCAAAAGGAACTTCATCGCCGCCCAGGGGACCGTCCGGTAGCGGCTCCGGTAGAAGAAGTGGAGGATGACCGGGAGGCTCGCGGCCGCCAGGCCCCACAACATCCACGGAGCGAGGAATCCCATGTCAGATCCTGCGGATCTTGAGCCGGCGCGCCAGGTACGCGGTCAGCGTCTCCGAGAGCGGCCGGGAGGTATCGACGAGGACGTAGTCGACGCGGTTGGCCTCGCAGCCCTCCCGGAGCTCCTTGAGGTAGGCCTGGAGCGCCCGGAGGTAGGAGGGCTTGATGAGCTGGGGCCGGGTCAGGAGGTGGACCTTCTCCTCGATCCCGTCGAACTTGACCATGCCCTCGAAGGGGAAGCCGAGCTCGTCGGGGTGAAGGACGTGGAAGACCGTCACCTCGTGGCCCATGAAGCGGAGGTGGCGCAGGCCCTCGAGGAGCGGCGTGACCTCGTCCAGGCAGTCGGAGACGAGGAAGACGAGGCCGCGCCGCCGGACCTTCTCGGCGAGCGAGTGGAGGAGCGGGCCGATCGCGGTCTTCTCGAGCGGCTCGGCGCTCTCGAGGGCCTTGAGGATCTCCTGGAAGTGGCCGGGGCTGGAGCCATGGGGGATCTGGCGCCGCCAGCCGGCGTCGAAGAGGTGGAGCCCCGCGCTGTCCCGCTGCCCGATGATGACGTAGGCGAGCGCCGCGGAGAGGACCTTGGCCACCTCGAGCTTGTTCCGGTCCCCCTCCCCGTAGAGCATGGACCGGCTCGCGTCCACCATGAGGTGGCCCACGAAGTTCGTCTCCTGCTCGTACTGCTTGATCGCGTAGCGCTCGTTGCGGCCGTAGACGCGCCAGTCGATGTACCGGATATCGTCGCCCGGCACGTACTCCCGATGCTGGATGAACTCGACCGAGAACCCGTGGTAGGGGCTCTTGTGGTCGCCGACGCGCATGCCCTCGACGAGCGTGCGGGCCTTGATCCCCAGCGCCTCGGCGCGGCCGGCGACCTCGGGCTTGAGCAGGGTGGCCATCGAACCGGACCCGCCCTCCTACGCCTTCACCGCCTCGCGGGCGCGGACGGGCTCGTTCCTCGGGACGGTCTCCAGGATCTTCCGGACCACGTCGTCCGCGGTGACCCCCTCGCTCTGGGCGGCGAAGCTCGGGATCAGCCGGTGGCGGAGGATCGGGAGCGCGACCGCCGCCACGTCGTCGCCCGAGACGTGGAAGTTCCCCCGGAGCACGGCGTGCGCCTTCGCCGCGAGGACCAGGTTCATGCTGGCGCGCGGGCCCGCGCCCCAGGTGAGCCACTTCTTCACGAAGTCGGCCGCCTCGGGCTGGCCCGGCCGGCTCATCCGGGTGATGCGCTTGGCGTACTCGATCACGTGGTCGGTGACCGGGACGCGGCGGACGATCTTCTGGAGCCGGAGGATGTCCTCCCCCTGGAGGACCTTCTGGACGGCGGGCGCCTGGTCGGACGTGCCCATCCGCATGATCCGGTCCTCCTCCTCGTCGGTGGGGTAGTCCACCTTGACCAGGAAGATGAAGCGGTCGAGCTGGGCCTCGGGGAGGGGATAGGTTCCCTCCTGCTCGATCGGGTTCTGCGTGGCCAGGACGAAGAAGGGATCCTTCATCGGGTGGTCCACGCCGCCTACCGAGCTCTTCCGCTCCTGCATGGCCTCGAGGAGCGCCGCCTGCGTCTTGGGCGGGGTCCGGTTGATCTCGTCGGCCAGCACGATGTTGGCGAAGATCGGCCCGGGCATGAACTTGAAGACGCGCTGCCGCGTGGCCGGGTCGTCCTGGATGACCTCCGTGCCCGTGATGTCCGAGGGCATGAGGTCGGGGGTGAACTGGATCCGCTTGAACGTGAGGTCGAGCGCCTGGGCGAGCGTGCTCACCATCAGGGTCTTGGCCAGGCCGGGTACGCCCACGAGGAGCGCGTGGCTCCGGCAGAAGATCGCGGTCAGGAGCTGGTCCAGGACCTCGCCCTGCCCCACGATCACCTTGCCCATCTCCTCGCGCAGCTTCTTGTGCGCGTCGCGGAGCTGCTCGACCAGCTGGACGTCGGACGGAGACGCCGTGTTCTCGACCATGCGCTCACCCCCCATACCGAGTACGGGAATCGGGGCCCCGCATCTCAAACTCGCGGAGCGCGGTCCCCGGACCCACGTCCTCTCATAACGGCGTCCCGCCCCGATGTTGCGGAAATCCGCCCGCCGCCCCTCTCCTATGGCCCGCGGGACGGCGGTCTCACGGATCCTTCTCCCGCGGGGCCCGAAAACGTTTCGAGGAGAAACGCTATTCCAGGCCGAAGCGGAGGGCCAGCTCGCCGACGAAGGCGCGGTGGCGCTCCGGGCAGCGGGCCTTCCAGGCCTCGAGGACCCGCGCGAACGGGGCCTCCGCGGGGAGCGGCTCGGCGTTGAGCCAGAGGAGGGACTCCCAGCGCTCCGGCTCCTTCTCGAGGAGCGGCAGGAGCTCCTGCGCGGGCACCTGGTTGCGGGCCCGGTCGTCCGCCTTCGCCTCGAGCGCCTCCCGGTTCTCCGCGTACCAGGCGGCGAGCGTCTTCCCCTCCGGGAGCAGGCCCTTCTTCATCCGGTCGTCCGCGTAGTTCCGGAGCGCCGGGGCGAAGGACTCGCCCCCCGGGTAGGGCGGAGACGTCTTCCACGTCTCGGCCGAGCGCCGGAGCACGAAGAGCGACGCCGCCTCGCAGAGGCTCTCCTCGAACCACTTGTGGCGGTGCTTCGCCGGGGCGCCGCCCGCCAGGACGTGCGCGCACTCGTGGGCGAACTGGTAGGTGTACTGGGCCCAGTAGGACTCCCCCGTGTCGAGCTTGACCAGGAACTCCCCCGCGGGGCCCCGCCGGTAGAGGAGGATCGGGCCGCCCTTGGGCCAGACCTGGATCACCGGGGGCTTCCCCTCGGAGACGTGCTTCCAGAGCTCCCCCGCCGCCGCGGAGAGAACCCGCTTCACCGTCCCCCGGTCCGCCTTCCACTCGGCGGACTTCTCCACCCGGATCTCGGGCGGATCCCCGGCCGCGCCCGGGAGGAGGAGGAGCATGCCCAGGAACGGACGGATCATGCCGGCGCCCTCCTTCCCTTCCCGACCAGGCCCTCGCAGACCGCGTTGGCGGCGAGGATCACCGCCCCGCCCGCCAGGACCCGCCACCCGATCGACTCCCCCCCGAACGCCGCGGCGAGCAGCGCCGCGAAGACCGGCTCGAGACAGTAGATCACCACCGCCCGCGTCGGCGAGAGCTCCCGCTGCCAGCGGTTCATGACCGTGATCGCCAGCACCGAGCAGAGGACCGCGTTGAGCAGCCCCGTCCAGATCACGTCCGTCCCTGAGAGCGAGCGGACGAACGCGGCCGGCGGGACCCCGAGGACCAGGAGCGTCCCGGCCGAGAACGCGATCGCTGCGAGGAACATCACGAAGGTCACTCCCTCGGGGTCGGAACGGCGCGTGAGGCGGTTGGTCAGCTGCACCTGGAAGGCGAACGCGAGCGCGCTCGCCGCGGTCAGGATCTCCCCCGCGCCGAATCCCCCGCCGCCCGGGTTCGTCAGGACCGCCACGCCCGCCAGCGCCAGGACCGCCCCGGCCACGACCCGCCCGCGGAAGACCTCCCCGAAGAACAGCCGGCCCACGATCGGGGTGGAGAGGACCGTCAGGTTGGTCAGGAACGCCGAGATCGTCGCCGTCGTCCGCGGCAGCCCCAGGACCTGGAGGAGGAATCCCGCGTAGAAGGGGAGCGAGAGGAGGAGGCCGTCGGCCAGCGTCCGGCGGTCGAGGCGCGCGAAGACCCGCGGGAAGACGAGCGGGTAAAGCGCCGCCGCCAGGCCGAAGCGGAAGAGGAGGAAGGCCGCCGGCGCCGCCGCGGCGCCCACCGCGGGCTCCATCCCCGCGATCCCCCGCTTCATGGAGAAGAAGCTCGAGCCCCAGACCACCGTCAGGAGGACCAGCCACGCCGTGGCTCTCCGCTCGAGGGAAGCCCCCCGGCCGAGGGCCTCCGCCGCCGCGATCCCGGGCACCGTCGCGCTGCGCTCCATGCCTTCTAATCAACAGGGAGACCGACCGATATTATGAGGGAATCTTGGAGACGGAATAAGATTCATCGAATACTCGACAATACCGTATATAATTCCTTGCATGCCCGCCCCGATGCGGCTGGACCGAACGGACTTCGCCGTCCTCGAGTCGCTCCAGGAGAACGCCGGGCTCTCGAACAAGGAGCTCGCGCGGCGGGTGGGCTTGGCCCCGTCGTCCTGCCTCCAGCGCGTCCGGCGGCTCCGGCAGGCGGGCCTCCTCCGCGGCGCGCACGCCGACGTGGACCCCGGGGCGATGGGCATCGGGATCCAGGCCCTGGTCGAGGTCCGCTTCGCCCAGCACAACGAGGCCCAGACCGTCGCCTTCCGCGACCGCCTCCTGGCCCGCCCCGAAGTGCTCGCCCTCTACCACGTGAGCGGGCCCACGGACTTCGTCGTGCACGTGGCCGTTCGCGACGTGGCCCACCTCCGGGAGCTCGGCGCCGAGGCCTTCACCGGCCAGAGGATCGTGGCCCACGTGGAGACCGCGCTCATCTTCGAGCACTACCGGAGCGCCGTCCTCCCCAACTACGCGGGCGAGAGCGGGAGGGCGCCCGCCCGGGGCGTGCGGGACCTCCTCGTCGGGCCGCGGCCTACTTCGGCGGCCCGCTCGCGACCGTCCTGAGGAGGTAACGGACCAGGTCCGCCATCTGCCGCGGGTCGATCGCCTTCTCCAGGCCCTCGGGCATGAACGAGAGCGAGGAGGAGCTCATCGAGCGGATGTCCTTCCGGAGAACGGCGTCCTGTTCGCCGCCGGCCCGGCGGATCGTGACGCTCGTCGCCGTCTCCTCCGCCACGATGCCCGTCAGCTCCGTCCCGTCCCGGGTCACGACCGTCCAGCTCAGGAAGCCCGGCGGGACGTCGCGGTTGGGGTCGAGGATGTTGGCGAGTAAGGTCTCGGTCAGGCGGTTCGTTCCAGCCAGGTCGGGCGCCACGTTCGTCCCCTTCCCGCCCGCGGCGTGGCAGGGGGCGCAGTTCTTCTCGAAGACGAGGGCCCCCCGCCCCGCGTCCCCCTCGAGCCCGGCCATCTCGCGCGCGTAGCGCTCGACCAACTCCTTCCGGTTCCCCTCGGCCGCCCCGCCCAGGACCTTCCTCGCCCGCTCCGCGACCGCGGGGTCTCGGTGGCCGACCAGCGACAGGCGGCGCGCCGCGGGAAGCTCCCCCGCCGGGATCCTCCCCTCCTCGAGCGCCCCGAGGAGGACCGGCAGCCGCTCGGGACGCCGGAAGAAGGCCTCGAGCGCATCCGGCCGGACCGCCGGAGAGAAGCCCCGCCACCGGGCGACCAGTTCGCCGCCCGTGCCGGGATCCGCACGGGTCGCGTAGGCCTGGACCGCCGCGCGCTGGACCTCGAGCGGCTGGGAGGCCGCCGAGAGCAGGGCCAGCGACTCCGTCGCGTCCCCGGGCCGGTCGTGCGCGAGGAGCCGCGCCGCCTCCACCCGCTCGGGAAGGGGCTTCGACGGGTCGGCCGCCGCGAGGCGCGCCTCGCGGAACGTCGTCGCGACGAGCGTGAGGAGCTCGCCTTTCTCCCCGAACACCTCCAGGACCGTCCCCAGGTCCCGGCCCGAGCGCGAGAGCCCCTCCGCCAGGCGGAGCGTCATCGCGCGCCGGAGCGCGGCGTCCATCTCGGGCCCGGACCGGACGATCCGCGAGAGGTCGTCCACCCGCCCCGCCGAGGCCACGATCCCCACCAGGTCCCCGAGGAGCGCCGCCCCCTCCGGACGCGCCGCGAAGCCGGCGTCGGAGGCCAGCCCGTGGAAGAGCGCCGCGGCGCGCCCCCCCGAGGCGAGCGCCACCGCCGTCCGCGTCCATCGGTCCCCCGCGTCCTTCCGCGCGATCGCGGCCAGGCCCCCGAGCGCCTCCTCCCCGTCCCAGCGCCCCAGCGCGAGCGCGGCCTGGAAACGCACCCGCGGGTCGGCGTCGCCCGCGAGCGGGAGCGCGAACCGGCCCTCCGAGAGCCGCGCCGCGTGCTCCCGGACGCGCGCGTCCGGATCGCGGCGTGCGGGCTCGAGGTCGGCCTCCTCGAGCGCCCCCATCCCCTCGAGCGCGCGGAGCGCGTGGATCCGGGCCTGCGGAATCTTCCCGTCCCGGACGAGCGCCCGGAGGGGCCCGACCGCGCGGGGATCCCGCCGCTCGTAGAGGAGGCGCTGGGCCGTCTCGCGGCGCCAGGCGTCGGCGTGGCCCAGGAGGGCGACCAGATCCTCCGCCCCCGCTTTCCCCAGCCGAGGGGCCTCCGGGCGGACGAAGCCCTCCGGAACGACCCGCCAGATCCGGCCCCGGTCGCGGCCGCTCGTCACGTCCGTCTTCCGGAGCAGCTCCTCGGGGATCGCGTTGTAGTACTCGATGATCTCCCGGTACATGTCGAGGACGACGAGCGAGCCGTCGGGGCCGTTCAGCGCCGCGACGGGCCGGAACCAGTTGTCCGTCGAGGCCAGGAACTCCCGCGCTCCCTCCCGGTCGGCCGTGAAGCTCGCCCCCGCGGGCCGGAGGGCGAGCCGGACGAGGACGTTGTTCGGCGGCTCGCCGGAGAAGGCGTTCCCCCGGTAGGCCTCGGGGAAGGCGGAGCCCCGGTAGACGCACTGCCCGGCGGCACCCGTGACGAAGCCCTGCGGGGCGAGCTCCTGGGGCGGGAAGCGGCCCGCGTTCATGTCGCCCGTCGTGTTCACCCAGCGCTTCCAGTAGCGCTCCCGCGCGACCTTCCAGGGCTCGGGGCCGCTCAGGGGATGGACGCGGCCCACGCGCGAGACGTTGTCCGTCACGGCGGCGACGGCGAGGTGCGGGTTCCGCGCCACGTCCTCCTCCGCGAGCACGGGGTGGCGGAGCAGGCTCCCGGCGTCCCCGATGAAGCGGTTCCCCCAGTCGTCGAAAGTCCCGCCGAAGCGGCAGTTCCCGGACACGGCTTCCACCTTCATCGTCCGAGGATCGAAGCGGAAGTCCTGGCGGCGGAGCCGGACCTCCGAGGGCGGGGCCGGGTCGACCGTCCGGAGGAGCCCGCCCGAGTCCGAGGCCGAGCCGTAGATCCGGTTGTCGATCCCCCAGACGAGGCTGTTCGGAACCTCCTCCGCGGCGCCGACCCGGAAGCCCGTCAGCACGCGCCGCCGGACCTCCGCCCGGCCGTCCCCGTCCTCGTCCTTGAAGTACCAGACGTCGGGGGACGAGACCACGAAGACGCCGCCCTCCCAGCAGGCGACGCCGCTCGGCCAGGGGAGCGGGTCGACAAAGTCGACGGACGTCTCGTAGCGCCCGTCGTCGTCCCGGTCCTCGAGCCGGACGACCTTGCCCGTCGGCCGGGCGCCCGGCTTGACCCCGTAGGGATAGTCGCCGATCTGGCAGACGTAGAGCCGCCCGTCCTCGTCCCAGGCCGCGGCCACGGGGTCGGCGACCTGGGGCTCGGCGGCGGCAAGCTCGATCCGGAAGCCCGGCTCGACGCGGAAGGCGCGGAGGGCCTCGGCGGGCTCGAGGGGCCGGACGCGGAGGTCGAGCTTCGCGACGTCGTCGCCGAACGGCTTGTCCTGGAGGGGAAGGAGGAGGAGGACGAGGAGCGCTCGCGCCATAGAACCTACTCCCAGCTTGCCGCCCCGGGCGGGAACCTGTCGCTACTTCGCGGCCCGGGCATCCCGGACCGCCGCCGCGAAGCGCCGGGCCGTCTCGGTCACCGCGTCCCAGCGCTTCTCCTGGACGGCCTTCTTGTCGACGAGCTCGCCCCCCACGGCCACGGCCGCCGCGCCGGCCTTGAAGAACGAGGCCAGGTTCTCGAGGCCCACCCCGCCGGTCGGGATCATCTCGACCTGGGGGAGCGGGGCCTTGAGCGCCTTGAGGTAGTCCGCCCCGCCCAGGTTCCCGCAGGGGAAGACCTTGACGAAGTCGGCGCCCGCCTCCCAGGCGGCCACGACCTCGGTGGGCGTGAGGCCGCCCGGGATCGAGACCTTGGAGTAGCGCCGCGTGAGTTCGATCACCTTGGGGTTGAGGTTGGGGCTCACCAGGAACTCCGCGCCCGCCAGGATGCAGGCGCGGGCGGTCTCGGGGTCGAGGACGGTCCCGGCGCCGAGGAGCACCTTCCCGCCGATCTTCTTCGAAAGGGTCTCGAGGAGGGGGACCGCGCCCGGGACGGTCATCGTGACCTCGATCACGCCCACGCCGCCCGCGTGGATGGCCTCGACCACCTGGAGGGCCTCGTCGGCCGAGGGGGCGCGGACGATGGCGACGAGGCCGCTCTCCGCGATCCGGCGCTTCGACGCGTCGCTCACCGGGACACCCGGACGCTTCCGCCCTTCATGAGCTCCTCCACCTCCTCGCGCGTGGCCCAGTTGAGGTCCCCCGGGTTCGAGTGCTTGAGCGCCGAGAAGGCCAGGCCGAAGCGGAGCCCGTGCTCGAGGCTGTCGCGGGCGACCAGGCCGTAGAGCATCCCGGCGGTGAAGGAATCTCCGCCGCCCAGGCGGTCCACGATCTCGAGCTCGTAGCGCGGCCCCTCGTGGAACTTCCCGATCTCGAGCGCGACGGCGCTCCAGTGGTTCTTCCAGACGGACGGGCTCTCCCGGAGCGTGACGGCGACGCGCTTGGCGCGGAAGCGCTCCTGGAGCTTCGCCGCGATCGCCCGGTAGGCCTCGACCGACACGGTCTTGAAGCTCGCGTCCTGGCCAGCGTCGATCCCGAAGAGGAGCTTGGGGTCCTCCTCGTTCGTGAGGAGGAGGTCGACCTGCTGGAGGAGCGGCTCCTGGACCTTCCGGGCCTGGTCGGGCGTCCAGAGCTTCTTCCTGTAGTTCAGGTCGTAGCTCACCTTGACGCCCGCGGCCCGGGCGGCCGCGATCGCCTCGGCGGTGACCTGGGCGGCGGTCTCGCTCAGGGCGGGGGTGATCCCGGAGACGTGGAACCACTTGGCCCCGGCGAGCGCCTTCTTCCAGTCGATCTCGCCCGGCCGGACCTGCGCGATGGCGGAGGGCGCGCGGTCGTAGAGGACGCTCGAGGGGCGCGGTGCGGCGCCGAGCTCGAGGAAGTAGATCCCCATCCGTCCCTCCTTCGCCCAGACGACGGAGGAGACGTCGACCCCGTGCTCCCGGGCCTTGCCGGCGGCCCGCCGGCCGAGGGGGTTCTCCGGGAGGCGGGAGACCCACGCGCTCGAGAGGCCCAGGCGCGCGGCGGCGCAGGCCACGTTGTACTCGGCGCCGCCGATCTGGACGTCGAGCGTCGGGGTCTGCTCCAGGCGCTGGAAGTTCGGAGGAGAGAGGCGAACCATGGCCTCGCCGAACGCGACGATCTCGGGCATCGGCGACAGGATAGCCAGTCCACAGTCCACAGTCCACTGTCCCAAGTCCCAGTCCAGAGTCCACAGTCCCAAGTCCACAGTCCTCGTCCCCCCTGCCCCCCCGGGGGGGGAGGGGGGGATGCGACTCGGGACTCGGGACTCGAGACTCGGGACTCGGGACTCGGGACTGTGGACTACCGGACTCGGCCTCGGAGACAGCCCCCCGGGGGGCAGGGGGGGACCCGGACTCTGGACTTGGGACTGTGGACTGTGGACTACCGAACGCGGGCCCGGAGGATCTGTTTGCCCGCGTCGGAGAGGCCGAGAGAGTCGATCTCCTTCTCGAGCCGGTCCTTCGTTCCGCCGCCCCCCAGGTAGGCGTTCACGCGGGCGGCCGCGGTTGAGTTGACGAAGTCGGCGTCCCGCGGGTAGATGGCCGCGAACTCCTTCATCAGGGTCCGGGCGTTGCGGAGCTCGTACTTCTGGTGGTAGTCCTCGGCGAGGTAGAAGCGGTCGAGCTTGAGGATGGGCGTCTTGACGGCGCCCGCCTTGGCCGCCACCTTCTCGCGGCTTGCCTCCGCCGACTTCCGCTGGGCCTCGTCGCGGACGAAGACGGCGCTCATGTACTGGCGGCTGTAGGAGCCCGCGCAGGGGTTGTGGCTCGCCCAGAAGAGCTCGAGGAGCCGTTCGTAGGAGACCGTCGCGGGGTCGAAGTCGACCTCGAAGCTCTCGGTGTGGTCCCCCATGTTCCGGTAAGTCGGGTCCTTGAGCGTCCCGCCCGCGTAGCCCACGCGGGTCCGCCAGACGCCGGGGATCGCCCCGAACTGGGCGTCGGGCGTCCAGAATCAGCCGAGGGCGAAGGCCGCCGTTTCGAGCTTCTCCGGCACGGCCTTGTCGATGGCGGGGATCCCGCCGGTTGCGGTCGCAGTCGGGGCCATGGTCTTCGCCTCCCCGGGGCCGAACGCGCCGAACGCCGCGGCTGCGCCCGAGAGGAGTCCCAGGGCGGCGAGCGCGAGTCGTTTCTTCGTCGGCTTCATGGTCGGTCCCCTCGTCATGATCTTAACCGATCGGGGGCCCCCGTCCTTCCAGGATAATTCGCCGCGGGGAGGCGGCGGCCGGTTCGTCCGTAAGGGTGGCCCCCCGGCCGGCCGGGGTGCTAGAATCCGGGTCCGATCCATGAAGGGGAGACCATGAAGAAGCTGCTCGCCCCGCTCGTTCTGGCGCCTCTGGCGGCCTGTTCGGGGTACGGCGACCTGGACGACCCGGTCTACGAACCCCGCCCGATCCACGACCCCTACGAAGGGAGGATCGCGATCGGGACGCCCGGCGGGGACGACGTGGAGTTCATGGCCTTCTGCCCCGAGGAGCAGCGCGCGATCACGGCCTGGGGCACACGCTCGGAGGCCGAGGCGGCCGTGTCGGAGCACGAGGGGCAGGCGAAAGGACAGGACGTCCTCGAGGGCCGGGGCTACGGCCACAACTCCTACGTCCTATGGCGCCAGAAGCCCGTCAGCGACCCCGCCGGCGGCGTCATCCGCTACCCCCGGCCGTAGGGGCTCCGCTGCCTATCCCCCGGATCGGCCGTTCGGCCTCCGATCGAGGCTGGCAGGGGAGGAGGCACCGTGGGAGGAAGGACGCGATGGATCTCCTCCCTCCCGGCCGCGCTCTTCACGGCGCTCCTCCTGTTGACGGCCGCTTCCGGCATCCCCGGGTTCAGGCGGGTGGCTTCGTCCAGGGAACCGCAGGATTCACCCGGGGGTTCGGAGGATCGGAGAGCGCATTCCCAGGAGGAATCGGCGCCCTCTGCGCGGCCTCACTCCGCCGCCGCGCGGGGACTGGTCGTGATGATGTGGCTGCTCCTCCCCGCCTGCGCGATCCTTCCGCTGGCCCCGGGCTGGCGCCGCGTCCGGCGAAAGGCTCTGGCGACGGCCGCGCTGGCGGCGGCGGTCTGCGGGGTCGGGCTGCTGACCCTCCTGGCCTCGTTCACGGGGTTCCTCGTGGGGAAGGGGGTCCCGGTTTCCGCCGGGCCTGAGGGCGCGAGCTACACGAGGATGATGGCGCTCCACGTGCTGGGGATCCCGATCCTGCTGGGGCTGGCGCTTTGCCTCCCCGGCGCGCTCCAGATCCTCGTGACGCGCCCGCGGCATCTTCGGTCGCACGAGGAGCCGTCCGATACTGGCCTCGGTCCGCGCCCCGCAGGGAACTGAGGCCTTTCGGACGGGAAGGCACCCGATCCCCTTAGTGCTCGCGGTCTCAAGTGCGTATCGGAATTGCTCGCACAGTTTCCAGTTACCAGTTCCCAGAAGTCGAACGCGCGCGCTCTGCTGGAAACTGGGAACCGGGAACTGTGCCGCAATGCAGAAAGGCTATACGAACTTCTGAAATCCGGCACTTAGGGCTTGCCTCCCATGCGCGGCCCATCCGTGGACGCCGCACGACCGTTCACTTTCCGCCCCGGGCGCGCCGCTCGAGCCAGCCCTTCATCCTTCCCCACGACGAGCGGCCGATCTCGCGGATGGTCTCCTTCGCCACGCCCGCGCGGGCGGCGAGGTCGTCGACCAGCGCGGCCGCGAAGGCGTCCCAGATCTCGAGACCCTCGATCGAGAGCCTTCCCTTGAGCCCGCGCTCGTCGAGCGTGAGGGTGAACGCGAGAGGCAGCTCCTTGGGGTTCCGCCCGGCCAGCGCCACGATCGCGTCGCCGACCTTCCGCCGGATCCCCTCGACCCGGTCGGGCACCGCGACCCGGAGATCTCGGAAGACCACCCGCCAGTCGAGATCGACCTCCGTCTTCTCGCCTCGCCTCCACCGGTCCGTCACACGCACGTCGACGGTCCCCTCCGAGAGCCAGTCGAGCGGCTCTCCCAGGAAGTCGGACAGAAGCCGCACGGGGACCCGGTCGGCCTTCCACGCGGTGCGGCGGCCGTTTCCGTACCCCTCTCCCGAGATCTCCCAGGGGGCCCCGGCCAGCGAGCCCCGGCCGTCTCCCCGGAAGAGGACGCAGAAGGCCGCGTTCGCCGACTCGAACGGGGCGACCCGGAGGCGTTCGATCTCGAGGTCGAGCCGGACGTCCGGCCGGTCGGGTCGCCGGAGGGTCCAGTCGAGGCGGGCGTCGGCGACCTCGAGCAGGTCGGCCGCGAACGGCCTTCGGGGCGGCCGTTCCGCGCCGCCCTGGCGCTCGTAGGTCCCTCGGACGCCCCTGACGCGGATCGCCTCGAGCAAGATCTCCCCCTGGAGGAGGCTCAGGGTCCGGGCGTCGACCTCGAGTTCCCGGATCACGAGATCGAAGGAGTCGCGGTCGCCGCCGGGGCGCCGGACCTTCACGTCCCGGAAGGCGAGGCGCCCCGTCGTGAGCCAGCCGCCCGCCGAGCCGTAGTCGAGCTCGAGACCTTCCTTCCGGCCCGCGCGGTCCAGGGCGGTCCGGACGGCGACGCCGAAGAAGGCGAATTCGAGAAGACCCCAAGCGACGAGCACGAGACCCGCCGCTCCGAGCGCCACCCGCAGCGGCCAGCGCCGCCGGGGAGCGGGAGGGGGGGGAGGCGCGGAGGGTTCCGCGGCCCCTTCCCGGCGGGGGAGCAGCGCGGCCGCGCCCTCGAGGGCGAGCGTGATCACGCCCAGGACGACTTCCAGGACCGGCAGGGCCGCCGCCAGGAGGATCGAGCCGACCAGCGCCAGGAGGGGCTCGAGGACGAGGAGGAGCAGGCCTTCCAAGGCGGCTCATCTCCGGGCGATGCAGTCGATCTCGACGGGGATGCCGCCCGGCAGCGCCGCGGCCTGGATCGTGGTCCGGACGGGCGGGTCGACGACGAAGTAGGTCTTGTAGACCTCGTTCATCGCGGGGAAGTCGTTGATGTCGCGGAGGTAGACGTTCACCTTCGCGACCTTGGCGAGCGAGGAGCCGGCGGCCTCGAGGATCGCCTTCACGTTCTCGAGCGTCTGGCGCGTCGCGGTCCGGACGTCGGCGAGCTCCGTCTTCCCCGTCTTCGGGTCGGTCGGCCCCTGGCCCGCCACGAAGACCCATCCGCCGTCCACGACCCCCTGCGAATAGGCGGCGATCGGGAGCGGGGCCCGGTCGGTGCGGACCACCTCCCGCGGCCCCGCCGCGCAGCCGCAGGCGAACGCCGCCAAGACGATCAGGCCTCGCTTCATCGCGCTCCTCCCGATCCGGGCATGGCCACGAACACGTCCTCCCCCTCGACCCTCACCGGCAGGCAGGGCAGGCGCGCCCAGGGGTTGAAGGGCGCCTCCCCGGTCGTCACGTCGAAGATCCAGGCGTGCCAAGGGCACGTGATCCGGGTCCCCTCCAGGATCCCGCCCGCGATCGGCCTTCCCTGGTGCGGGCAGACGTTCGACGTGCAGTGGAGCGCGCCCCCGACGTTGTGGAGCGCGAGCTCCCAGCCCTCGACCGTGACGGCCAGCGACGTCCCGGGCTCGACGGCCCCCGCCGCCGCCGCGCGGACCCAGCGCTCCGGCATGGGCGAAGTATACGGCCGGACGTCGTGCCCCCGTTCGATCTTTCGGCGGCTTCCTCAGGGGAGCTTCGCCGCCAGGACCCAGGTGAGGCTCTTCCCCACGTCCAGGGTGTGGATCCGGTCGAGCTTCCCCGACTCCAGGTCCACCCGGAAGACGGCGAGCTTCCCCGAGCCCTCCCCCGCCCCGAAGACGTAGCGGCCGTCGGGGTCGATCTCGAACGAGCGCGGGGTCTTCTCCGTCGGGGTCTGGCCGAGCGCCGCGAGCTTCCCCGCCCCGTCGATCCTGAAGCCGGCCAGGCTGTCGTGGCCCCGGTTGGAAACCCACACGAAATTCCCGCCCGGGTGGACCTTGACCTCGGCCGTCGAGTTCCGCGCCTGGAAGTCCGCGGGCAGGGTCGAGAGCGTCTGGACGGGCGCGAGGCCCGTCGCCGGGTCGTAGCGGTAGGCCGTGATGCTGCTCCCCGACTCGTCGGACGTGAAGGCGAGGTCGAGGGTCGGGTGGAAGGCCAGGTGGCGCGGGCCCGCCTTCTCGGCCCCTCCGGGGGCGCGGCCGGCGTCGGCGAGCCTCCCCGTCGCGACGTCGAGCCGGAACTGGAAGACGGCGTTCGGGGCGACGTGCGGGACGAAGACCCACCGGTTCTCTCGGTCGGTCGCGAACGCGTGGGCGGTCGCGGCCGTGTCCACCGTCTGGACGATGGGGCCGATCTTCCCGTCCTCGCCCAGGCCGTGGACGACGACCTTCCCGCCCGAGTACGAGGCCGAGACGACCCAGCGCCCGCTCCGGTCGGTCCCGACGAAGGCCGCGTTCTGTCCCTTCGGCAGGTCGACCGAGCCGATCGCCCGGAGCTTCCCGGACGCGGGGTCGATCGCGAAGCTCGCGAGCCGGCTCGTCGTGCGGAGCGAGGCGAGGAGGAACTTCCTCTTGGGATCGACGCCGAGCGAGCCCGGCGCTCCGTCGACCGTCACGGCCTCGACGGGCGCGAGCCGCCCGTCGGACGGATCGAGCTTGTAGACCTGGATCTTCTGTTCCGGGGCCATGGAGACGTAGACGTAGGTGTCCGCGCGGAGCGCCGCGGCCGAGCCCAGGAACGCGGCCGACGCCATCAGGATTCTCATGTCACGAGCCCTCGCGAAGGAAGACCGGCCAACGCCGCCCCGGGAGCAGTATACGGTCGCCGCTTGAATCGACGTCCGAAGTTCGTCCGCTCCCCCGGGGGGAGCACGGGCGGCGACGCGGGGGGGCCTACGCGAGGATCTCCTTGACCACGTGGCCGTGGACGTCCGTCAGCCTGAAGTCGCGGCCCGCGTAGCGGTACGTGAACTTCTCGTGGTCGAAGCCCATGAGGTGCAGCAGAGTCGCGTGGAAGTCGTGGATGTGGACGGGCTTCTCCTTGGCGCGGAAGCCGAACTCGTCGGTCGCGCCGTGGATATAGCCGCCCTTCACCCCGCCGCCCGCCACGCAGTAGGTGAAGCCCCAGTGGTTGTGGTCGCGGCCGTTGATCTTCCCGGCGTTGGCGCCCGGCGTCGGGAGCTCGACCACCGGCGTCCGCCCGAACTCGCCGCCCCAGATGACGAGCGTCTCGTCGAGCATCCCGCGCTGCTTGAGGTCGCGGAGCAGCGCCCCGAGCGGGCGGTCGAGGTCCCCCGCCAGCCGGCGGTGGTTCACCTCGAGGTCGTCGTGGTTGTCCCAGGGCTGGCCGGCGCCCGTCCAGACCTGGACGAAGCGGACGCCCTTTTCGAGGAGGCGCCGGGCCACGAGGAGCTGCCGCGCCATCGTCCCCGGCCCGTAGGCCTCCAGGGTCTTCTTCGGCTCGCGGGCCACGTCGAACGCGTCCACCGCGTCCATCTGCATCCGGTAGGCGAGCTCGAAGGACTGGATCCGGGCTTCGAGCTGGGCGTCGCCCTGCCGGACCTCCTGGTGCTTCCGGTTGAGCCGCATGAGGAGGTCGAGCTGCCGGCGCTGCTCGTCGGACGTCGCCTGCCCGTTCCGGACGTGCTCGATCAGCTTCTGGATGTCGGTGTGCTGCGTGTCGATGTAGGTCCCCTGGTACACCCCGGGCAAGAAGCCGGCCTGCCAGTTCTGGGACTCCTGGATGGGGTAGCCGCCGGGGCACATGGCGATGAAGCCCGGCAGGTTCTGGTTCTCGCTCCCCAGGCCGTAGGTGAGCCAGGACCCCACGCTCGGGCGGATGAGGCGCGCCTCGCCGCAGTTCATGAGGAGGAGCGAGGGCTCGTGGTTCGGGACGTCCGCGTGCATCGAGCGGATCACGCAGATGTCGTCGATCGAGTGGGCCGTGTTCCGGAAGAGCTCGCTCACCTCGATCCCGCTCTTCCCGTACTTCTGGAACTTGAACATGGAGGGGAAGGCGTTCCCGGTCTTCCGCTCCGTTTTCAGGTTCTCCATCGGGAGCTGCTTGCCCGCGTACTTCTGGAGCGCGGGCTTGGGGTCGAAGGTGTCGACGTGCGACATCCCGCCGTTCAGGAAGATGTGGAGGACGCGCTTGGCGCGCGCGGGGAAGTGGGGCCGCTTGACGGCGAGGGGGTTGAGCGACTCCTGGGCCTCGAGGAGGCCCGCGCGGCCCATGAGGCCGGCCATCGCGACCGCGCCCATGCCCACGCCCGAGCGGGACAGCATCTCGCGGCGCGAGAGGATCGGCTCCGGACGCGTCATCGTAGGCTCCCCTCAGTCAGTCCAAGCGGACCCGTGCAGGCTCGGGCACGTAGGGAGATTCCGTGATGTCGCGAGATCCGGGGATTGGAATGGGGGGCGAGGTGAGCATGCCCGAGAGGTTTCCGATCACCCCATCCTTCCCCATCCGCGCATCTCCCTACGTTCTTGAGCACTTCACGATCCCTGCGACCTTACGGGGGTCGCGCTCAGTCGACGAACATGAACTCGTTGGACATCATGAGGGCCTGGGCGTAGCGCTCCCAGGGGCCCTGCGCGCGCCGGGGCTTCCCGGGCGGGCCGGAGAACTGGGCGGCGGCGCTCCACTCGACCGCGGCGGTGGCGCCCGTCGTGGCGCCGGTCTCGATCGCGCGGACGACGGGCGCCCAGGAGAAGCCGTCCGAATTCTCGTCCTTCCGGCACTCGACCACGAAGTCGAGCGTGTCGCCCTCCTTCACTTCGACCCGGGACATCCGGGTCTCGGCGTCCGTGCCGTGGGCGGTCCAGGAGGCGAGCTCGCCCAGGCGGCTGGAGACGATCCGGGCGCGGACGCCGTCGCCCTGCGGGGCGCGGTGCCCGAGCGTCCCCTCGATCGAGACCTCCAGGTCCTTCGGCGCGGTCCAGCGCCGGACGACCGCCCCGTGGGCCGGGCCTCCCGGGTGGCCGCCTTCGGCCGTCAGGAGGAGCCAGCCGAGCTTCGGGTCGGGGAGCTTGGGCCCGCCCGCCCAGGAGTTCCCGGTGAAGTGCGGGAGGGGCCGGAACTCGACCTTCCTGGCCGACTCGTCGTAGCGGCCGAACCCGTACTGCCAGGCGGGCGCGTCCTTCGCGACGGCGCCGGCCCGCCGCGCCTCCTCCTCCACGAAGCGCCGGCCGAACTCGACCTCCTCGGCCGCCGGCGCCCGCCCGTAGAGGACCCGGTAGAGGGCGCGGACGCGGGCGGCGGGGTCGGCCCCGCCGGCGACCTCGGGGCGCGCGGCCACGAGGGCCGCCTGCTCGAGGACGAAGGGGCTGTTCATGAGGAAGAGGGCCTGCTGCGGGACGGTGGTCTGGAAGCGCTGGGGGCTGTGGGTGTCGGGCCCCGCGAAATCGAAGGCCCGGAACGTGCCCGACAGGTTCTGGCGGTCGATGAAGAGGTAGATCGAGCGGCGGCGGGAGAACGACTCCTGCGTCGGGTCCCCGCCCCCCTCGTTCCGGATCGTCTCGGCCTCCATCTTCTGCCGGACCGTGGGGTTCGTGCTCATCGGGACCGGCCGGCCGCCGATCGCGAGGTCGATCTTCCCCGTCACGGCCAGGAGGGAGTCCCTCATCGCCTCGAACTCCAGGCGCCTCCGGTTCATTTTCCAGAGGAGACGGTTCTCGGGGTCGGCCTCGCGGTAGGCCGGCACGTCGCCGCTCCCCTGCCGGTAGGCGGCCGACGTCATGATCCGGCGGTGGAGCGCCTTGATCGACCACCCGTCCGCGACGAAGCGCAGGGCGAGCCAGTCGAGGAGCTCGGGGTGCGTGGGCGGATCGCTGCGGATCCCGAAGTCCGAGGGGGTCCGGACGAGGCCCTGGCCGAAGTGGAGCATCCAGACGCGGTTGACGAGGACGCGGGCGGTGAGGGGGTTCTCGGGGCTCGCGATGGCCCGGGCGAGCTCGAGGCGGCCGCTGCCCTCCTTGAAGGCCGGGGCGTCGTCGCCCGCGATCACCGAGACGAAGCGGCGCGGGACCTCCGGGCCGGGCGTCCGCGGATTCCCCCGGATGAAGACCCGCGGGGTCACGGGGCTCGGGGCGTCGTTCAGCACCATCGCCTGCTCGGGGGCGCCGGCGTGCGTGGCCTTGTGCTGCTCGATCTTCCGCTCGACCGCCCGATGGCCGTCCCGGTCCTTCCGGTTGTAGAGCTTCTCGACGTCGGCGAGCGGCACCGCGACCGGGCCCTCGGGGGCGTGGAGCACCTGCCGGAGAGCCTCCTCGTGCGGGTCCGGCAGCGCCTCGCCCCTGTCGTGCTTCGCCAGGAGCGCGCCGTAGCGGTCGGCGGCCTCGCGGAGGCTCTTCGGGGGCTCCTTGAAGGCGGCGGCCACGAGCGGGTTCGCGCCCTCGGGGAGCTTCACGGTCCCGGCCTTCGCCGCGAAGTCCTTCTCCGGAATCGCCGCGTAGGCCGCCCAGGCGCCGAACACGGGGTGCTTCGGGCCCGCCTTCTTCAGGTGCTCGTGCCAGCGAACCGCGGCGTGGCCCGAGAGGTCCCGCTGCTGCCCGAAGTCGCGGAGAGCCCGCTCGTCCTTGAGGGCGGCGGCCTCCGCCGCGGCCGTCAGGTAGTCGGCGATCGACCTGGCCGTCCGGTGGAGCTTGAGCTTCTCGGCCAGCCGGTCCTGCTTGTACTTCTCGAGCTCGGCCTTGAGCTTCTCGAGCCCCCGCTCGTACTCGAGGACGACGGGCGTCTTCTGGCCCGTGCCGATCAGGGGGAGGTCCCGGGGCTCGACGGAGCTCGCGAAGACCCCGTAGAGCGAGTAGTAGTCCTTCGTCGGGATCGGGTCGTACTTGTGGTCGTGGCAGCGGGCGCAGCTGACGGTCAGGCCCATCGTGCCCCGGGTCAGGACGTCGATCCGGTCGTCGATGATGTCCTCGATGCGGTTGAGGAAGCGGCGGCCCACGGTGAGGAAGCCCATGGCGGCGAGGGAGCGCTTGTCGTCCCCCACCCGCGGGAGGCGGTCGGCGGCGATCTGCTGGACGAGGAACTGGTCGTAAGGGAGGTCCTCGTTGAAGGCGCGGACGACCCAGTCGCGGTAGGTGTAGGCGAAGGGGTAGCGCCGCTCCTCCTGGAAGACGTAGCCCTTGGTGTCGGAGTAGCGGGCGACGTCGAGCCAGTGCCGCGCCCAGCGCTCCCCGTAGTGGGTCGAGGCGAGGAGGCGGTCGACGAGCTTTTCGTAGGCCTGCGAGTCGCGGTCGGCGACGAACGCGTCCACCTCCTCGGGCGAGGGCGGGAGGCCCACGAGGTCCATCGTCGCCCGCCGGATCAGGGTCCTCCGGTCGGCCTCCGGCTGAGGCTTCATCCCGTTCTTCTCGAGGGCGGCGAGGACGAAGCGGTCGACCTCGTTCTTCGCCCAGCCCGCGGTCTTCACGGGCGGAATCGCGACGTCCGCGGGCTTGCGGAAGGCCCAGTGCGACTTCCCGGCGGAGGGGTCGGCCTTCGCTTCGACGCCCGTCCGCGGGTCGGGGGCGCCGCGCCGGACCCAGGCCTCGAAATCCGCCACCTGGGCGGCGGAGAGGCGCTCCTTGGGGGGCATCTGGAGGTCCTCGTCCTGGTACCGGATCGCCTTGAGGAGGAGGCTCTTGTCGGGATCCCCCGGCACGATCGAGGGCCCCGTGTCGCCTCCCTTCAGGAGCAGGTCCTTCGTGTCCAGGCGCAGGCCGCCCTTCAGGATCTTGGCCTGGGGGCTGTGGCAGGAGTAGCACTTCTCGACGAGCACGGGACGGATCTTCCGCTCGAAGAAGTCGATCCCCTCGCGGTCGTCGGGAGAGGCCTGCGGCGGGCGCGCTGCGCCCTCCGCGGCCAGAAGCGCGGACAAGAGGGCCGGGAACGCGATGCGCATTATAGTATGAGCCCCGTCTCACCCATCTATACAGCCATAGCCCGGGCCGCGTTTTCCGCGACACGGATTCGATCCCGCCCGGGCCGGATTTGTTCCCCTACGCGATCAATTCCCGCAGGACGTGGCCGTGGACGTCGGTGAGGCGGCGGTCGATGCCGTGGTGGCGGTAGACCAGGCGCTCGTGGTCGAGGCCCAGGAGGTGGAGCATCGTCGCGTGGACGTCGTAGCCGGCGGTGGGATGCTCGGCCGCCTTGTACGACCACTCGTCGCTGGCGCCGTAGGTGGTGCCGCCGCGGATCCCGCCGCCCGCCAGCCAGCAGGTCCACGTGAAGGGGTTGTGGTCGCGCCCGCGCGAGCCCTGGCTGCAGGGCATCCGGCCGAACTCGGTGGTCCAGTGGACGAGGGTGTCCTCGAGCATGCCGCGCCGCTTGAGGTCGAGGAGGAGGGCGGCGGCCGGCTGGTCCATGCTCTCGCCCATCTCGCCGTGGTCGCGGGCGAGGTCCTCGTGGCTGTCCCAGTTCCGGCGGGGGAAGCCGTTGTCGGCCCCGCTCCAGACCTGGACGAAGCGGACGCCGCGCTCGAGGAGGCGGCGGGCGACGAGGCAGCGGAGACCGAACTCGGCGCAGGCCTTCCGGTCGAGGCCGTAGAGGCGGCGGACGGAGTCGGGCTCCTGGGAGACGTCGAGCGCCTCGGGGGCGGCGAGCTGGAGGCGGGCGGCGGTCTCGTAGGAGGCGATGCGCGCGTCGAGGTTCGAGTCCCCTTCCCTGCCGGCCCGGTGGGCGCGGTTCAGGCGCTCGAGGGCGGCCAGCGTGTCGCGGTCGGCCTCGGGTCCGGCGAAGCCGCCGGCGGCCGGGAAGAGGTCGTGGATCGGGTTGGGGCGGCCGACCCCGATCATCGTGCCCTGGTGGGCGGCCGGGAGGAAGCCGGCGCTCCAGTTGCCGGGGCCGTTGGGGGCGAAGCCGCGGGAGTCCGGGAGGACCACGAAGGAAGGGAGGTTGGCGCGGCCGCTCCCGAAGGCGTAGCCCAGCCACGCGCCCATCGAGGGGAAGCCCGGGAGGACGAAGCCGGTGTTCTGGAGGAAGGTGGCCGGGCCGTGGACGTTGGACTTCGAGACCATGGAGGGGATGAAGGCGATGTCGTCCACGCAGCGGGCGAGGTGCGGGACGAGCGAGCTCATCCACTTGCCGCAGGCGCCGTGGCGGGCCCAGGTCCAGGGACTCTTCATGACGCGGCCCGGCTCGCTCTGGAAGAGCTCGACCTTCCCGCCCGGGTCGAACTTCTCGCCGTCGCGGCGGACGAGCTCGGGCTTGTAGTCGAAGAGGTCGCACTGGCTGGCGGCGCCGGACATGAAGAGCTGGACGACGCGCCGGGCCCGGGGGACGTGGTGGGCGTCGGCCCGGGCCTCCTCGTGGAGGAGCTGGGAGAGCGCCACGGCGCCGAGGCCGCCGCCCAGCTGCTTCAGGAACTCGCGTCGGTCGCCCATGTCGGTCAGTCCACGAACATGAACTCGTTGCTGTTGACGAGCGCGCGGCAGACGCTGGCCAGGCCGTGGCGCTCGGCGAGGGTCCCGAGGTCGCGGGCCTCGTCCGGGCCCGGGGAGCGGCCGAGGGCGAGCCGGAAGGCCTCGGCCACCGGCTCGGGCGCCTTCGAGGCGCGCTCGGCCAGGGCGCGGCACTGGGAGAGGACGAAGGGGTCGTTCAGGGCGACCAGGGCCTGGAGGGCGGTGAGCGTGGCGCCGCGGACGGGGGAGAGGATCGAGGGATCGGCCGCGTCGAGCGCCTCGAAGAAGGGGTCGGGGACGCTCCGCACGACCAGGCGGTAGACGCTCCGGCGGCGGGCGGAGGGGCTTTCGACGTCGAAGCGGGCGTAGTCGTAGACCGGCGAGTGGTCGTCCTTGAAGCGAAAGTGCTCGTCGGAGGGCCCGCCCATCCGGAGGTCCAGGCGCCCGCTCGCGGCGAGGAGCGCGTCGCGGAAGCTCTCGGCGTCCAGGCGCCGGCGGCTCATGCGGGAGAGGAGGCGGTTGTCGGGGTCGAGGCGCGCGGCCTCGGGCGAAGGCTGCGAGGACTGGCGCCAGGCGGCGCTCGTCACGATCAGGCGGTGGAGCTTCTTGAGCGACTCCCCGTTCTCGAGGAACCAGCGGGCGAGCCAGTCGAGGAGCTCCGGGTGGGAGGGCGCGGCGCCCATGCGGCCGAAGTCGTTCGGCGTCTCGACGAGGCCGCGGCCGAAGTGGTGGTGCCAGACGCGGTTCACGATCGAGCGGCGGGCGAGGTCGTTGCGGGGGTCGGTGATCCAGCGGGCAAGGGCGGCCCGGCGGGCGCCCTCGTCGGCGGAGTCGCCGAGCTCGAAGGCGGGGCCCGGGACGCAGGAGAGCGCGCCCGGCTCGGCCGGGCGGAGGGGTCGTCGGACGTCGCCGCGCGAAAGGAGGTGGATCGCGCGGGACGGCCGGGGGGCGGCCGCGTAGACGAGCGAGGGCCGGGGGAGCGCCGCGAGCTCGCCGCGCGCGGCCGCGAGGCGGGCCCGCTCGGCGGGGTCGAGGCGGGACTCGACGAGCGCCCGCCGCTCGGCCTCGAGCGATTCGCGGCGGGCCTCGCGGGCGGGGTCGCGGAGGGGACCCTGGCTGTCGAAGCCGTCGACCAGGCGCTTGCGGCCCCAGCGGCCGGCCTCGATCGAGTCGAGCGAGCGGACCGCGGCGCCGGAGGCGACGTTCTTCCCGCCGGACATCACCTCGAGCTCCGCGAGCGCGAAGACCCAGTCGTCCTTCCGCTTCCAGAGCCGGGTGGCCGTGACGCGGACGACGCGGGCCGTCCGGCCGGGGACGACGACCGGCCGGTCGGCGGGGTTGGGGTAGTCCTCGCCGGTCGCGTCGAGGAGCGTGCCGCCCGCCTCGACGCGGAAGCGGACGGGGAAGCCGAAGCCGGGCGTGTCCGGGTAGTCGGTCGGGCGAGCGGGGACGAGGCGGATCTCGTCGATCGGGACCACGCGGCCGAGGTCGACCTCGACCCATTTCTCGACGTCGGGCCGCCGCTCGATCGCGCTGTGCCAGCCGTTCGAGGGGCTCTCGCCGCGCGCGCCGAGGGCCTTGAGCGCGGCGTCGAGCCGGGCGAGCTCCGGGCCGGGGAGCTTCGACTCGAGGGCGCGGATCTCGGACTCGAGGGTCTTGCGCCGAAGGGCCACGCCTGGGCCGGGGTCGAAGGGGCGGTCGGCGCGGTCGACGCCGGCGAAGACCGCCTGGAGCCCGTAGTACTCGGACTGCGGGATGGGGTCGAACTTGTGGTCGTGGCAGCGCGCGCAGTGGACGGTGAGGCTGAGGAAGGTGGACATCGCGGCCGAGAGCATGTCGTCGCGGTCGTTGTACCGGGCGATCAGGCCGTCGGTCTTGGTCTCGGGGAGCTCGACGTGGCCCACGAAGTCCCAGGGGCCGGCGGCGATGAAGCCGGTGGCGACGATCCCGTCGGGCGAGCCGGGCCAGAGGACGTCGCCGGCCAGCTGCTCCCGGACGAAGCGGGAGTAGGGGCGGTCCTCGTTGAGGGCGCGGATCACGTAGTCGCGGTAGGGCCAGGCGTTCGGGCGCTTCTTGTCCTTGTCGTACCCGTGGGTCTCGCCGAAGTGGACGGCGTCGAGCCAATGGCGGGCCCAGCGCTCGCCGTGGCGGGGCGAGGCGAGGAGGCGGTCGACGGCCTCCTCGTAGGGCTCGGACGCGGGGCCGTCGGGCGGGAGGCCGGCGAGGTCGAAGCTCAGGCGGCGGAGGAGCGTGCGGGCGTCCGCCTCGGGGGCCGGAGAGAGGCCCTTTTCCTCGAGCTTCGCGAGGATGAAGCGGTCGATCGGGTTCCGGACCCACGACTCGTTCTTCACGGCGGGCGGGGCGGCCGGGCGGATGGGCTGGAGGGACCAGAGCGGGGTCTCGTCCTTCCGGAGGGGGCCCGTGCGGGGATCGGGAGAGCCGCGGCGGATCCAGGCTTCGAAGTCGGCGATCGTCCGGTCGTCGAGCTTCTCCTTGGGGGGCATCTTGAGTTCCGGGTCCGCGCGGCGGATCGCCTTGAGGAGGAGGCTCTCCTCGGGGCGGCCCGGGACGATCGCGGGGCCGGACAGGCCGCCCTTGAGGACCCCGGCGCGCGTGTCGAGGAGGAGGTCGCCCTTGAGCTTCTCGGCGCGGGCGCTGTGGCAGGCGTAGCACTTCTCGGCCAGGACGGGCCGGATCCTCGACTCGAAGTGGGCCACGCCCTCGGGGTCGGGCGCCTGGAGCGCCAGGAGGAGGGCGGCGATCACGGGGCCTCCTCCGCGAGGTGGTGGGCGTTCACGTCGAGGTGGCGGGCCATCGCGGAGCGGGCGGCGGCGGGATCGCGGCGGCGGACGGCGTCGAGCACGGCCGCGTGGTGGTCGAGGGCGACGCCCATGCCGTGCTTGCCGATCGTGCGGCGCCGGGATTCGCGGAGGAGCCCGGCCACGGTGTCGAGGAGCGTGAGGAAGACGGGGTTGCCGGTGGCTTCCGCGAGGACGCGGTGGAAGCGGACGTCGGCCTCGATCTGCGCGTCGAGGGTCTCCGCCTCGCGGAGCGCGTCGACCGCGGCGCGGGCGGCCTCGAGGTGCTCGGGTCGGGCGCGCTCGGCGGCGAGGGCCGCGATCTCGCATTCGAGCGGCCGCCTGGCCTCGACCAGGTGGCGGAGGGATCCCTTCGTGCGCTGGAGGAGGAGGTCCAGGCTCTCCACGGCGGCTTTCGGGTCGGCCGGCCGGATCCGCGGACGCCTCCCTTGCGAGATGAGGACCAGACCCTGCGCCTGGAGCTGCTTCATCGCCTCCCGGAGCACCGTGCGAGAGACGCCCAGCGCCTCCGCCAGCTCGCCTTCGGAGGGCAGGTCGTCCCTCCCCTGGGCCGCGACCGAGAGGATGGCTGTCCGGAGCCGCTCGACCACCTGGGGGACGAGCCTCTGCCCTTCCAGCCTCGGGATCGCGAACGGCGTCCGACGCACCATCAATCCTATAACATATCCTACAAGTCACAAGTTTCTAAAATCCAACCAGTTATGATCGGGCGATGGGGATAATCCTTCCTGGTAGCTTTAGCGGCATCAGGCGAGGATTTCGTGTAGGATGCGGGCGTCGACGGTGATGGTGGTGAGGCGCTGCTCGAGGGAGTTGTGGCGGTAGGTCAGCTTCCGGTGGTCCAGGCCCAGGAGGTGGAGGATCGTCGCGTGGAGGTCGTGGACGGTGACCCGGTTCTCGACGGCCTTGAAGCCGATCTCGTCGGTCGCGCCGTAGGTGACGCCCTCCTTCACGCCGCCCCCGGCGAACCAGGTCGTGAAGGCGTGCGGGTTGTGGTCGCGGCCGGGCTTGTCGCCCTTCTGGGCGACGGGGAGCCGCCCGAACTCGCCGCCCCAGATGACGAGGGTCGAGTCCAGGAGACCCCGCTGGCGCAGGTCCTCGAGGAGCCCCGCGATCGGCTGGTCAGTCTCCGCCGCGAAGCCGGAATGGTTGCCCTTGATGTCCTTGTGGCCGTCCCAGGAGAGCTGGTTCTCCATCCCGCCCGAGTAGATCTGGACGAAGCGGACGCCGCGCTCGACCATCCGGCGGGCGATCAGGCACTGCCGGGCGAAGTGGGCGCACTTCTTCTGGTCGAGGCCGTAGAGCCGCTTGATCGAATCGGGCTCACGGTCGAGGTCGAGCGCCTCGGGCGCGGCCGACTGCATCCGCCAGGCGAGCTCGAAGCTCTCGATGCGGGCGGCGAGCTCCCGCTCGGCGGGGTTGGCCTCGAGGTGCCGCCGGTTGAGCTCGGCGAGCAGGTCGAGCTGCCGCCGCTGCCGCTCCCCGGCGACCTCGGCCGGCGGGACCATGTTGTCGATCGGGACGCCCGCGGGCTTGAGATAGGTCCCCTGGTAGACGCTGGGAAGGAAGCCCGCCCCCCAGTTCTGCGCGTGCCCCTTGGGGAGCCCGCGGCCGAGCGGGTCGCTCATGACGACGAAGGCCGGCAGGTTCTGGCTGGGCGAGCCCAGGCCGTACGTGACCCAGGAGCCCACGCACGGGTGGCCCATCCGGACTTCGCCCGTGTTGATCATGAAGAGGGCGGGGCTGTGGTTGTTGGACTCCGTGTGGCCGGAGTGGACGAAGGCCATCCGGTCCACGTGCCGCGAGAGGTGCGGGAAGAGCTCCGACACCCACTTCCCGCACTCGCCGTGCCGCGCGAAGGCGAAGGGCGACTTCATGAGGCCGCCCACCTCGTTGGCGAAGAAGCCGGTGAACCTGTTGAAGCCGGCCAGCTCCTGGCCGTCCCGTTTTTCGAGCTCGGGCTTGTGGTCCCAGGTGTCCACGTGGCTCGGGCCGCCATTGATGAAGAGCCAGATGACCGCCTTCGCCCGCGCGGGGAAATGCGGCGCCTTCGGCGCTAGCGGATCGCGCGGCTCCTGGGCCAGCAGCCCCTCGCGACCGAGGAGGCTCGCCAGCCCCAGCATCCCCAGGCCGTTCCCGGCCCGGACGAGGAGCTCCCTTCGGGACAGTCCAGTGTCCACAGTCCGCAGTCCAGAGTCCAGAGTCCCGAGTCCAGAGTCCTCGTCCCCCCTGCCCCCTCCGGGGGGGTGGGGGGGAACCCGACTCTGGACCCGGGACTGTGGACTCGGGACTCTATTGCACATAGATGAACTCGCTCGCGCTGAAGAGGACCTGGCAGAAGTCCGCGAGGGCCGCCGTTTCCGGCTTCCCCTCGCCGCGGTAGGACGCCCGCTGCCGCTCGAGGAACGCCTCCGCCGACCGCGCCTCGGCCTCCGAGGGCTCCCGCCCGAGCGCCGTCCGGTACCCGGCCCGGACCGCCTCCGCCGGAGCGGCGGGGAGGCGCTTGGCGAAGTTCGCCGCGTAGCGCCGGACGTGGGGGCTGTTCATGAAGAGGAGCGCCTGGGGCGCCACGGTCGTCGTGGGCCGGCTCCCGATGGAGACGAGCTGCTCGGGCGCGTCGAAGACCATCATCATCGAGATGAGCTGACTCCGCTTCGTCATGAAGTAGACGCTCCGGCGGTCCATCTTCTCGTCGAGCGTCCCGGGGCCGTACATCGTCCGGTCGAGGGTCCCGCTCACGGCGAGCATCGAGTCCCGGATCGCCTCGGCTTCCAGGCGTCGCGGGGTCCAGCGCCAGAGGAGGCGGTTCTCCGGATCGAGGCGCTCCCGGGCGGGGTCCGAGGCCGCGGACTGCATGTAGACCGCGCTCGTCATGAGGAGCTTGTGGACCGGCTTGAGCCGCCAGCCGCCGCGGACCAGCTCGCCCGCCAGCCACTCGAGGAGCTCGGGGTGCGTGGGCGGCTCGCCCTGGGCGCCGAAGTCGTTCGGCGTCGCCACGATGCCGCGCCCGAAGTGGTGGTGCCAGAGGCGGTTGGCGATCACGCGCGCGGCCAGGCCGCCCGCACCGGCCTCCACGTCCGTGAGCCAGCGCGCGAGCGCCGCGCGACGGTGGGGCGTCCGCGCCTCCCGCGGCGGGCTCCCGGTCCACCGTCCCTCCGCGTCGCGGCTCAGGACCTGGAGGAAGCCCGGCGCCGCCACTCCCTGCTTCCGGTTCACGTCGCCCCGGGCGAGGACGTGCGTCTCCTTGTAGAAATGCGGGAAGCCGCGGTCGTCGGCGTGGTGCTTGAGCGGCTTGAGGCCCTCGGTCGTCACCAGGACCGTGGTCTTCTTCGGCTGAGGCCTCTTCGCCTCGTGCGCCCGGAGCGCCTTCTCGAGGCGGAGCCAGTCCGGGTCGATCCGGGCGTAGACCGCCGCGCCCCCCTCGGGCGCTCCGCCCCGGCGGAGCCGCTCGAGGAGCTCGGCCGTCGCCTGGGGCCGCGGCTCGCCCGCGAGGCCGGCCGCGCCCGACGTCACCGAGAGGCGCGGGCGGCCGATCGCGTGCTTCGCGTTCGCCTCGAACCCGAGCTCGAAGACGAGGAGCGTCCCTCCCGGGAAGCCGACCGGCTCGGCGAAGCGGAAGACCGCCGCATGGGGCTTCCCGAATTGGGGGTCGACCGCCCAGCCGCTGGCCTTGTCGCCGTCGATCGAGGCCGCGACCGAGAGGTTCGTCGCGTTCTGCTGGAAGGTCGCCTTGGGGTCGACGAGCTTCACCGGGACCGCCTCGCCCTTCCCGTCCGCGGAGCGCGCGGTCAGGCGGAAGTCGGTGAGCGCGAAGTTCCCGTTGTCGGCGCGTCCCGGCCCCCCTCTCTTGAGCGACGGATCGGCCAGGGCCTCGAGGCGGACGGCCGCGAGGCCCTCGAGCGAGGTCCTGGCCGTCAGCGTCCACCGGTCGTGCTTCGGATTCTCGCCCGAAAGAAGGAGGGAGCCGTCGGCCTGCCGCGCGAAGCTCGCCCCGCCCTGCGACGCGGGCTCGACCTCGAGCGCGACCCAGCCCGGTGGCGCCTCCTTCTCCCAGGGCTTCGAGGCGACCCAGGCCGCGTAGCGGGCGGGGAGCGCCTCCGCCTCGAACGTCCGGAGCGCCGCGGCGAGCGGCTGGCGGGCCTTCTCCCAGGAAGCGAGCGCCCGCCGGTCCCCCTCGGGATCGAGCTCGAAGTCGACGTGGCTCCGGATCGCCGTCGTGAAGGTCGAGGCCAGGCGGTAGTAGTCGCGCGCCGGGATGGGGTCGAACTTGTGGTCGTGGCAGCGCGCGCAGCCGACGGAGAGGCCGAGCATCGCGGAGCCCACCGTCGAGACCATGCTGTCGAGCTCGTCGTAGCGCGCGGGCTCGAACTCGACCTCCGTGAGCTGCGTGGGGAACGCCCCCGCCCCGAGGAAGCCCGTCGCCATCCAGGCCTGGGGATCGTCCGGGGCCAGCTCGTCGCCCGCCACCTGCCACTGGACGAAGCGGTCGTAGGGGAGGTCGTCGTTCAGGGCGCGGATCACGAAATCCCGGTAGGGCCAGGCGTGCTCCCGGTTGTAGTCCTGCTCGAACCCGTGGCTCTCGGCGAAGCGGGCGACGTCCAGCCAGTAGCGCGCCCAGCGTTCGCCGAGCTGCGGGCTCGCGAGGAGGCGGTCGACCGCCCGCTCCCAGGCGTCGGGCGCCGGGTCCGCGACGAACGCGTCCACCTCGTCCGGCGCCGGGGGCATCCCGAGGAGGTCCAGGCTCGCGCGGCGGAGGAGACGGCGCCGGTCGGCGGGGCCGTTCGGGGCGATCCCCTTCTCCTCGAGCTTCGCCAGGATGAAGCGGTCGACGGGCGTGCGGACCCGGGACCCCTGCTTCACGGCCGGGGGCTCGGCCGAGGCGAGCGGCCGCATCGACCAGAACCGACGGCCCTTCTCGAGGTCGATCCCGGCCTTCGCGACCTTCGCGGCGCCCGTCCGGGGATCGGGCGCGCCGCGCCGCACCCAGGCCTCGAAGTCCGCCACCACCTCCTTCGGGAGGCGGTTCTTGGGCGGCATCTTGAGATCCTCGTCCGTGTAGCGGATGGCCCGGATGAGGAGGCTCCTGTCGGGATCCCCGGGAACCAGCGCCGGGCCGGTCTCACCGCCCTTGAGGAGGCCCTCGCGGGTGTCGGTCAGGAGCTCGGCCTTGAGCTTCTCCGCCCCGGCGCTGTGGCAGGAGTAGCACTTGTCGACCAGGACCGGCCGGATCCGCTTCTCGAAGAACTCGACGCCCTCGCGGTCGGGGACGGGCTCCTGCGGGAGCGCCAGGAGGGCGAGCGCGAACAGTCGCGTCATCGGTCAGGCCTTCGAAAGTCCGAGCGACCGGGTGATCCGCTCCGCGGCGGCGCGGAGGGCGGAGACGAGGCGCCCCTCCACCCGCTTCCGGGTGACCAGGCCGAGGGACGGCACGCAGAGGGCCGCCGCCACGCCCACGCGCGGGTTCCCCACCAGGACCGAGACGTCGCGCACGCCCACGATCGACTCCCCGTCGGCCACCGAGACCCCCGTCCGGCGGAGCCCGAGGAGCGAGGAGAGGAAGCGCCTCCGCTCCGCCTTCCCGAGCGCCCGATAGTCCGCGTCCGATCGGAGGACCGCGCCGAGCTCCTCCTTCGGGAGGTGGGCGAGGAGGAGCCTCCCGGAGGCCGTCCGGACGGCCGGAAAGCGCCCGCCCACCTCGAGCGAGAGGCGGCGCGGCTCGGGGCTCTCCTCCTGGGCGAGCACGACCAGGCCGCCCCTCGAAAGAACCGAGAGGTGGACCGATTCCCGGAGCGCGCGCGCCAGCTCCCGCATGGGCCCCGCCGCCGCCCGGAGGAGCCGCTCGACCGGCGTGTGCGTGTGGGCGAGCTCGTAGAGCTTGAGCGTCGCGTGGTAGCGGCCCGAGCCCTCCTCCTTCCCGATCCAGCCGCGGCGCTCGAGGCAGTTGAGCATCCGGAAGATCTCGCCGGGGCTGCGCCCGAGCTTCCGGGCGATCTCGGCCTGGGACTGCGGCGCCGGCGCCGACGACAGCAGCTCCAGGAGATCGAGCCCCTTCTCGAGGGCCGGGACCGCGTAGGCCGTGGCGGAGGGCAGCGCGCGCATGGCGATCAGTTTACTATTAAAAGTCCCGTTCGCCCATGAAATTCCCGCTCCCCCTCTCCCCTGATTACCTCCCGGACGAGGTTCCGATAACCGCCTCCACAAGATCCCCGGAAGAAACCGGCCGATTCGGGCATCCAACAATCCAGTATAGGGCCTCCGCTCCGCTGTCACGAAACGCGTTCCCTACTGTATTTGAAGGTGATGAGACGCGCCGGGTCGGGCCTCCTCCTGCTCTCCCTCGCGCTCTCCGCGCGCGCCCAGGAGCCCGCCCCCCGCGAGCTCTCCTTCGAGAAGGACGTCCAGCCCCTCCTCGCCCGCTACTGCCACTCCTGCCACGGCGACACGAAGCCCAAGGGCGGCCTCAGCCTGAAGAAGTTCGCGAGCGCCGAGGACTTCCAGAAGGACCCGAGGACCCTCCAGCTCGTCCTCCTCCAGATCCGCGAGAAGGCCATGCCCCCCGAGGGGAAGCCCACCCCGAACCTCGAGATGCGCGAGACGCTCATGGCGTGGCTCGAGAAGACGGCCGCCTCGATCGACTATTCCAAGATGCCGCGCGACCCGGGCCGCGTCCTCCTCCACCGCCTGAGCCGCGCCGAGTACAACCTCACGATCCGCGACCTCCTGGGCGTGGACACCCGCCCGGCCGACAAGTTCCCCGCCGACGGCTCGGGCGGCGCCGGCTTCGACAACATCGCCGACACCCTCTTCGTCCCCCCCATCCTCCTCGAGAAATACCTCGAGGCCGCGGCGGAAATCCTCGACGCCGCCGACCCGAAGCGCGTCTTCGTCGCGCCCGGCGACGCCCGAAGGACCCTCGAGCGCCACCTCCCCCGCGCCTTCCGCCGCCCCGCCCGGCCGGGCGAGATCGACCGGCTCGTCGCCCTCTTCGAGCGCTTCCGGGCGAAGGGCGCGTCCTTCGAGGACGCGATGAAGGCGACGCTCAAGGCCGTCCTCGTCTCCCCCCACTTCCTCTTCCGGGTGGAGCTCGACCGGGAGAGCGCCGCGCCCTACCCCGTGGGCGACCATGAGCTCGCGACTCGCCTCTCCTACTTCCTCTGGTCCTCGATGCCGGACGACAGGCTCTTCGCCCGCGCCGCCGAGGGGAAGCTCCACGAGCCCGCGGTTCTTGAAGCCGAGGTCCGCCGGCTGGTCGCCGACCCGAAATTCGAGGCCATGGCCGAGCACTTCGCCGGCCAGTGGCTGGGCACGGACGCCCTCCCCGACCAGGCCCAGCCCGACCCGCGCCGCTTCGCGGCCTATACCCCCTCGCTCCGCGACGCCATGATGCGCGAGGTGACCGAGTTCTTTCTCCACCTCGTCCGCGAGGACCGGAGCCTCTACGAGCTCCTCGACTGCGACTACGCGTGGGTGAACGAGGAACTGGCGAAGCACTACGGGATCCCGGGAGTCGAGGGGAAGGAGTTCCGGAAGGTGAAGCTCCCCGACCGGAACCGGGGCGGCGTCCTCGGCATGGGGGGCGTCCTCACGCTCACGTCCTATCCCCAGCGGACGAGCCCCGTCCTCCGCGGGAAGTGGGTGCTCGAGGAGGTCTTCGGCACCCCCGCCCCGCCGCCGCCCATGAACGTGGGCCTCCTCCCGCCCGACGACGCCCCCAAGGACGGCCTCAGCTTCCGCCAGCGCCTGGAGGCGCACCGGAAGAAGCCCGAGTGCGCCGCCTGCCACAACCGCCTGGACCCGATCGGCTTCGGACTGGAGAACTTCGACCCGATCGGCCGCTGGCGGACCGAGATCGCGGGAAGGCCCGTCGACGCGAAGGGCGTCCTCTCCGGCGACCGCGCCTTCGAGGGGCCCGTCGAGCTCAAGAAGATCCTCCTCGAGCGGAGGGGCGAATTCATCCGCCACGCGACCGGGAAGATGCTCTCCTACGCCCTCGGCCGCGGGATCGAGCACTACGACCCCCCGGCGATCCAGGCGATCAGCACGGCCGTCGAGAAGGCCGACGGCCGGGCCCTGACGATGATTCTCGAAGTGGCGAAGTCCTATCCGTTCCGGTACCGGCGTAATAAACCAGTAGAGGAGACGAGCAAGTGACGCCGAGGATCTCCCGCCGCGCGATGCTCCGGGGCGCCGGGGCGGCCCTGGCCCTGCCCTGGCTCGAGGCGATGGCGGCGCCGCGCCGCGCGCGTCCCGTCCGCATGGCCGTCCTCTACATGCCCAACGGCGTCAACCCCCACCACTGGACCCCGCGCGAGACCACGTGCGGGATGGACCTCCCCGGCGTCCTCCAGCCGCTCGAGAGCCTCAAGAGCGAGATCCTCGTCCTCAGCGAACTCACGAACGCCGCCTGCCACACGGGCGACGGGCACTACGTGAAGATCGGCGGCTTCCTGACCGGGACGACCATCTCAAAGACCGTGGGCAGCGACCTCCGCTCCAACGGCGTCTCCATGGACCAGCTCGCCGCCCAGAAGATCGGCAATCTGACGCCCCTCCCCTCCCTCGAGCTCGGGATCGAGCCGGTGACGACCGGCGTCGACCTCGTGGTCGGATACACCCGGCTCTACGGTTCGAACATCGCCTGGAGCACGCCCACCACGCCCGTGGCCAAGGAGATCAGCCCCCGCCTCGCCTTCGACCGCCTCTTCCGCTCGAACGCGAAGGAACGCCGGAAGGACGCCGACGTGAACGACAGCGTCCTCGACCACGTCCTCGAGGACGCGGGCTCGCTCAAGGGCCGCGTCGGCGCCGCCGACCGGGCGAAGCTCGACGAGTACCTCGACTCCGTCCGCGCCGTCGAGAAGCGGATCGAGTTCGACCGCCGCCGGATGAAGGAGGCGACCGACGCCGACCCCGACGCGCGCCGCGAAGTCGAGCGCCTGGGCGGGCGCCTCAAGGACTACCACCTCGACCCGGGGCGCCTCCGCGAGCGCGGCTTCGACCACACCGAGCACGTCCGCCTCATGTTCGACGTGATGGCGCTGGCGTTCTGGACCGACTCGACGCGCGTGTCGACGTTCATGTTCGGGAACGAGGTGAGCGGGCGGAACTTTTCGTTCCTCCCCGGCGTCTCGGGCGGCCACCACCAGATCTCGCACCACGAGAACAACCCCGGCAAGCTCGAGGAGTACAAGAAGATCGGGATCTGGCACCTCGAGCAGTACGCCTACCTGCTGGGGCGCCTCGCCTCGATCCGCGAGGGCGACGGGACGCTGCTCGACAACGCCATGGTCGTCTTCGGGGCCGGGATCCGCGACGGGAACGCCCACAGCCCGATCAACGTCCCGATCGTGCTCGGCGGCCGGGGCGGCGGGACGCTCCGGACGGGCCGGCACATCGCCTCGCCCACCCGCACCCCGCTCTGCAACCTCTGGCTCTCGATGCTCCGCCGGATGGGCATCGACCTCGATCGCTTCAGCGATTCGACGGGGGAAATCGAAGGGCTGGCGTAGGCGTCAGGGCACGCACGCGCCCTTCATGCAGCGCTCCCAGAGCGCGCCGCTGGACTCCACGACGCTGCCCGACTTGACGAGGACGTTTCCCCCGCCCCAGCGGTGGTTGCCCGCCTCGTCGCAGCCCACGGGGCTCCCGTCCGCGATGCGCGTGACCGGGCCGGCCGGACCCAAGTACTGCACCTCGCCGGGCACGAAGTCTCCCCGCACGGGGCAGACGAACGCCGCGTCGCGATCGAGGATCGGGGGGGTCGTCCCTCGGAGATGACCCCAGAACTCCTTTCCGCCAGGCAGGGTGGGCATCGGGCCGCGGGTCGCCCGCAGCGAGATCGATGCGTGGATCCCCTTCCAGAGCGTCCTCAGGTTCCCCGCGCAGGCCGCGACCTTCCGGCGCTTCTGGGCGTGGAGGACGGCGACGAACCCCGTCGATCCAAGGATCGCCAGCGCGAGGAGCGCCGCCACCGCGGCCAGGAGTCGTCTCATTCCCATCTCAGCATGGCCGCGGGCGCCGTCCGGCTCAGGCCTCGCCCAGCGCCTCGAAGTCGGCGAAGTTCTTCGTGCGGCCGCAGGCGCGCTTGTTGGCGACGAGCTGGCCCCGCCCCAGGAACGGGACTGGCACGTCCCCGTAGCGTCCCTGCACCTTCCCCGCCTCGGCCTCCTCCGTAGGCCGCGGCTCCGGCGGCGATGGAGAAAGGCCCCCCGGTCTCCCGGAGGGCCTTCCCTGGATTCCGGATTCGGGATTCCGGATGCTACCCGAACAGCTCCGTCACCGCCGACGCCTGGACGAGCTCGCGCGGCTGCTTGAGGTGGTTGAGCACGATCGTCTCCGGGTGGATCCCGAAGGCGTGGTAGATCGTGGCCAGGAGCTGGGTCGGATGCACCGGGTTCTCGAGCGGGGCGGAGCCCGTCTTGTCCGACTTCCCGTGGACGTTCCCCTTCTTGATTCCGGCGCCCGCGATGAGGGCGGTGTAGCAGTAGGGCCAGTGGTCGCGGCCGTCGGGGCTGTTGCCGTTCCCGGAGGTCGAGACGCCCCGCTGGGGGCTCCGGCCGAACTCGCCGACCGCCACGACCAGCGTCTCCTCGAGCATGCCCCGGCGGTCGAGGTCGAAGAGGAGGCCGTAGAGGCCCTGGTCGAGCATCGGGCCGGACTGGTTCTTCATCCGCTTGGGCAGGTCCACGTGCTGGTCCCACGAGTGGTTGTCGGAGTTGGCCACCTTGGGCCAGACGACCTCGACCACGCGGGTCCCGGCCTCGACCAGGCGCCGGGCCAGGAGGCAGCTCTGGCCGAACGTGGTCCGGCCGTAGAGGTTCCGGGTCTCCTGGGGCTCGCGGTCGATCTCGAAGGCCTCGCGGGCGCGGCCGGAGACGATGAGGTTGAGGGCGCGGTCGTAGTACTCGTCCAGCTTGTAGTCGCCGACCGCCTGATCGATCTCGGGCATGGTGGCGATGACCGCGTCGCGGAGCTTCGCGCGGCGCTGGAGGCGGAAGGCGAAGACGTCGGGCCGGAGCTTGAGGTCGTCGACCTTGATCCGGTCCAGCTTGTTCATGTCGAGGTCGTCGCCGTCCGGGTAAAGGGTGTAGGGGTCGTAGGCCTTCCCGAGGAACCCGGCGGTCCCGCCCTTCCCCACGACGTTCGATTCCTGGAGCGGGCGGGGGAGCATGACGAACGGGAGCATGGGGGCCTCGGGCGGACGGAGCCGGATGATGTTCGACCCGTAGTTCGGGTAGTCCTTCGGGTCGGGGGGCTCAAGCTGCCCGGAGGGGCTCACCTTGTCGGTGGTGTAGCCCGTCATCATCTGGTAGATCGCGGCGGTGTGGTTGAAGAGGCCGTTCGGGGTGTAGCTCATCGAGCGGATCATCGTGACCTTGTCGGTCACGGTCGCGAGCTTGGGCAGGTTCTCCGTGAACTGGAGGCCGGGGGTCGCCGTCGGGATGGCCTTGAAGACGCTCTTCACGTTGTCGGGGACGTTGTCCTTCGGGTCCCAGAGGTCCAGGTGGCTCGGGCCGCCCTGGAGGTAGCACATGATGATGCTCTTGGCGCGCCCCCAGCCGGGGCCGCCCCCCCGCTTCTCCTCCTGGGCGCGGGCCTGGAGGCCGAACATGGACCCGAGCGAGAGGCCGAGGACGCCGGATCCGCCCACGCGGAGCGCGTCGCGACGGGTCATCCCGTAGCGGCAGGGATCCTTCGGGGACTGTCCGCCGTTGTAGACGAGCATCTCGGTCTCCTTTCGGCCTCTACCTATTGAACAGGAACGCCGGACTGTTGATCAAGGCCCAGGCGAGGTCCTGGGCGGCCGTGAGCCGCGCCTCGCCCGCCTGCTTCTTCGACTGCTCCGCGTCCTGGCGGAGCTGCGCCAGGAGCGGGTCGAGGGGCACCGGCTTGCTCACGTACGCGAGCGAGTCCTGCAGCCCCTTGAGCTTGGGGTCGATCGGGAGCGGCTTCTTCGCGTCCGCCAGCGCCTGGTTCCGCTTGGCCATCTCGGGATCCGACTTCCGGAACCAGGCCGCGAGGGACTCCTTCTGGAGGTCGGTCCGCCGGTCGGCGGGCGTCGCGACGATCGCGCGGAGCTCGTCGGAGAGCCCCAGGCCGACGCCCGGGACCGTCGTCACCGAGATCCGGAACCGGGCCAGCATGTAATCGTTCGCGTTGAACGTCTGCCGGAGCGTGAACGTCAGGATCGTCCCGCCCTCGGCGCCCACCGGCTCCTTCGTTTCGAAGGTCGCCCAGTGCGTCACGCCCGTCGCCGGCGAGACCGCCCAGCCGCGTCCGTTGTCCGCCCGCCCGTCGACGGCGGTCTTGACGTCGAAGTTCTGCTGGCTGAAGTCCGCCCGCGGGTTCTGGAAGGCGACCTTGGCCGCCTTCGCGGGCTCGGCCGCGGGAGCGGCCGTGAGGTCGAACGCGGTCAGGACGAAGTTCCCGTCCGGCGCCCGCCCGGGGCCCTTGGTCGGGAGCCTCGAGTCGGCCAGCGCCTCCAGTCGGATCCCGACGATCCCCTTCAGGTCCGTCCGCGCCGTGACGACGTAGTTTCCCTTCCCGTTCTTCCCCGTGGCGATGATCGAGAGGTCGTCCTGGACGACGAGCGAGGCTCCGTTGGTCGCCTCGAGCTTCGAGGGGAGGATCTTGACCCAGTCGCCCGCCGCCTTCTGCTTCTTCTCCCACTCGGCGACCTTGGAGGGGACCTGGGCCTCGTACTCCTTGAGCTCCTTCTCCTTCTGGGCGATGTTCTCCTGGCGCTGGCGCTCCTCCTCGGCCACGCGCGGGGCGATCTCCTTCTCGTAGGCCGAGAGCTCGACCTTGGCCCTGGCGATCGCGGCCTCCCGCTCCTTCTCCAGGCGCGGCTGGAGCTCCTTCCACTCCTCCTCGCGCCGCGAGAGGGTGGAGGAGACCGTCTCGTGGTCGCGCGCCACGGCCGTCACGTTCTCCAGGAAGGCTTTCAGCTCCTCCGGGCGCGCGGGGCGGTTCAGCACGCGCATGAAGATCGCGTCCACGAGCTTCGCGTCGTCCTTCTCGGTCTGGACCAGCTTCGCGATGGCGTTCCCGGGGTCGCCCACCGCGTCGCCGATCACCGGGCCGCCGACCAGGGCCATCACGGCGCCCAGCCGCAGCTCGCTCGTCCGCTCGCACTCGCAGGCGCTCTGGCGGGCCGGCCGGCCGAAGGTCCCGAGGAAGCCGCTCGGGAGCTCGACCCCCGAGTCGGGAAGCGCGGCCGCGCGCGTCCCGGCCGGGACGCCGGGGATCTTCGAGGTCGAGCCCGTCACGGCGTGGACCGCGTCGTAGAGGACCTCGGCCGGCAGCCGCCGGGCGAGCGCGTGGGAGTAGTTGATCCGGTCGTCGCGGTTCCACTCGTTCGTCGCCACCGAGAGCTGGTAGGCGCGGGAGGTCGCGATCAGCCGGATCACGCGGCGCGTGTCGAACCCGCTCTTCAGGAACTCCTCCGTCAGGTGCTCCAGGAGCTGCGGGTTGGACGGCGGGTTCCCCGCGCGGATGTCGTCCACCGGGTCGATGATCCCGACCCCGAAGAGGTATCCCCAGAGCCGGTTCACGAAGCTCTTCGCGAAATAGGCGTTGTCGGGCGACGTGATCCAGGCCGCCAGGCGCTGGCGCCGCGTGGCCTCCGCGGGGCTCTCGAACCTGCACTCGAAGGGGAACTTGGGCGGTGCGACCTCGCCGGTGCGCTCGTGGTTCACCTCGCCCTCGGGCTTCTCGTAGACGATCTCGTAGAGCGGCTTGGCGCCCTCCACGGCGGTGCCGCCGATGTTCTTCCCCTGGCTCTGGGGGTCGGCCTTGAGCGCCGTCCGGGCGAAGAACGCGGCGGTCTCATAGTACTGGTCCTGGGTCCAGCGCTCGAAGGGGTGGTCGTGGCACTTCGTGCAGTTGAAGCGGACGCCCAGGAAGAGGTGGGTGGTGTTCTCCGTCGTCGAGCCGGGGTCGCGGAGGATCTTGTAATAGGAGGCCGCGGGATTCTCCCGGTTCGAGCCGTCCGCGGTGATGATCTTCCGGGCGAACTGGTCGTAGGGGGTGTTCTTCGCCACCTCCTCGCGGATCCACTTCCGGAACGCCGAGGCCCCCTCGGCCCCGAGGAAGGCGCGGTTCACCTGGAGGAGGTCGGCCCACTTGTTCGTCCAGTGCTCGACGTAGGCTTCGCTCCCGATCAGGCGGTCGACGAGCGCCTCGCGCTTGGCGCGCGCCTCGGCCGGGTCGTCCATGAAGGCCCGGACCTCCTCCGCCGAGGGCGGGAGCCCCGTGAGATCGAGGTGGGCCCGTCGGATGAATTCCGCGTCCGTGCAGGTCCCGGAGGGCCGGATCTTCATCCGCTTCCACTTCGCCGCCACGAGCTCGTCGATCCGGTTGTAGGCCGGCGGATCCTCCCAGACGAAGCCCTTCCGGTCGCCCATGACGGTCAGCGTGGTGGCCGCGTAGGCCCCCTCGAAGCGCGCCAGGACCGGCGCTTCCCCCCTCCGGACGGCGGTCAGCAGGCCGCCCCGGGCCGCGGAGGCGACCTCGGTGTTCCCGCTGTCGACGTACGCCTCCCGCGTCACGTCGCGCGCACGGCCGTCGGCGTAGGTCGCGGTCACGCGCACCTGCTGGTGGGCTCCGATCCGCTCGACGACCGGGTTCACGGGCGCGATCTCGATCCGCGCCACGCGGGGCGTCGCGAGATCCAGCTTCGCTCCCTGCGCGATCCAGCCGCGGAGGACGCGGTAGTAGGGGTCGCCCGGAGACATCAGTTTCCCGCCCTCGTGCGGGACCGCGCCCGTGGTCTTCATCAGCATCAGGCTGTCGTCGGGCGAGGCCACGTTCACGCGCCGCGAGGCCAGGTCGTCCGTGAGCGAGCGCACGTCGTGGATCGCGTCGTAGCCCCGGAGGGAGAGCTTGAAGCCGTTCTTGCCCTGCGCCGAGCCGTGGCAGGTCCCGGCGTTGCATCCCACCCGCGAGAGCACGGGGTTCACGTCGCGGATGAAGTCGAAGCGGACCTCGCCCCCGACCCCCTCCACGCTCACCGGGACGGCGGCCGACTTCCCGCCGAGCGAGACCTGAAGCGTCCCCTTCCCGTCCGCCTTCGGGCGGACGAGCCCGTCCGGGGAGACCTCCGCCAGGCCGGAGGGGACGGCGGTCTGGGCCGCCCTCGTGGCGTCGACGGACTCGCCCGTCTCCAGGCGGGCGGTCACGACGAGCTGGACGTACTCGAAGGGGTCCCGGAGCGCGACCGAAGGCGGGAAGACCTCGAGCGCCGCGACCTTCGAGCCCGGGGGAAGGGAGTTGGACTTCCCGGCGTCCGGGCCGCGGGCCTCGACCGAGGGCGGCTGCGGGGCCGGGGCCCGGGCCGCCGCGTCCACGGGGGCGGGGGAGAACTCGCCGGCCGGCTTCCCCGTCTCGGCGTCCACGAAGCGGACCACGCCGTCGGCCCCGGCGGCGGCCAGCGTCTTCCCGTCGGGCCGGAAGGCCACCGCGTAGACGATGCCCGCCTCGACCGGGGCCTTCCAGATCTGCTTCACGTCCTTGACGTGGTACTCCTCGAGGGTCTTCCGCTCCGCGGGGCTGCGGCTGGTGGACACCTTCCCCATGATGGCCTTGATGGGGTCGGGGAGCGCGGTGTCGAACTCGTAGGAGTAGACCGCGATCTCTCCCTTCCCGTCCAGGCCCGAGCCCGCGGCGATCCGCTTCCCGTCCGGGCTCACGGCCACGCTCCAGAGGCGGCCCCTGAGCGCGGGCATCTCGCGGATCAGGTTGGAGTCGTCGCCGATCACCCGGTTCACGAGCCGGTGCATGCGGTAGACCCGGGGCGTGCCGTCCGCCCCTCCGATCACGACCTCGTCCCGCTTCGGGTGGCGCGCCACGGACGAGATCCCGCCCTTGAGCGCGCCCGGGGTGATCGAGGTGATGTTGTCCACGAAGCGCTGGGTGGCGACCTCGACCAGCTTCACCGCCTGGTCGCGGCCGCCGGAGACGACGTGGGAGCCGTCGGCCGAGAAGACCGTGGAGAGCGACCAGTCGTTGTGCGCGTTGCAGAAGAGCGTCTGTTCGCCCGTCTTCGAGTCGATGGCGCGGACCGTGTTGTCGGCGCAGCCGAAGGCGATCCTCGAGCCGTCCGGGGACCAGCTCACGCCGTAGACCGTGTCGTAGGAGACCGGGGCGGAGAGGAGGAGGGATTTCTTCTCCACGTCCCAGACCTGGACCTCGCCCGTCCGGCCGGGGAGGCCGCCGGAGGCGGCCAGCCGCTTCCCGTCGGGCGAGAAGCGCAGCGACTGGATCCGCTCGGAGAGGCCCACGAGGCGGGCGACGCGCTCGGAGCCGTCGGCCTTGCAGAGGAGGACCTCGTGGAAGCCGGCGACGGCCAGCAGCGCCCCGTCCGGAGAGAAGTCGATCGCGGTGATGACGGGCGGCCGGGTGTAGACCGGCGGCCGCTCGGCGTCGAACTTGGCCTTCGCGTTGGCGGGCGTGTCGTCGAGGGCGCCCTCGGCGATCCAGCGGCGGATGAGGTCGATCTCGGCCGCGGCGAGGGGCTTCCCGTCCTTGGGCATCTCCGCCTCGCCGTTCTCGGGCGTGATCATCCTCACGAGGTGGCTCGCCTCCGGGCGGCCCGGGACGACGGCCTTCTCCTTCGAGTCGCCGCCGGCCAGGAGGCGGTCGTGGGAGGTCATGACGTACTTCCCCTTGTCCTTGGCCGGCTGGTGGCAGCCCAGGCAGCGGGCCTGGAGGATGGGCCGGACCTGGCGGTCGAAGCTGACCTTGCCGGCGTCCGGCGCGGGCGGCTTCTCCTGCGCTCCGAGCGAGACCGCCGCCGTGGCCAGGATCGCCGCGAGCGCGCGGACCGGGAATACCGAGTTCCTCATCTCAGCCCACCCCGACAATGCCTTCGTGAACGGTCGTCGCCTGTGGATTACCCCCCCGGGGGGGCTCGGGTACGGAAAAGCGGGACCCTAGCGGCCGAGGGGCTGGGCCTGGCCGAGGAGGGCCCGCCGGCCCTCCCGGAGCGGCTCGCGGAGGGGAGTGGTCAGGAACGGGTCCAGTCGGATGGCCTCTTCGAAGCTTCGGACCACCTCGACGAAGTGCGCGCGCGCGCCTCCGCGGTCGCCCGCCCGGACGAGCCACTGTCCCCAGTCGGACTCGAGGTGCCCGCGCTCGACCCAGGCGTCGGTGGAGAGCGGGGCGGCGGCGAGCGCCGCTTCGAGATCGCGGAGGGCCCCCGCGAAGGCGGGCGCGGGGTCCTTCCCGGCGGCCTCGAGGACGGCCGCCTCCAGGCGCCCGGCCGCGGCTCGGGTCACCCGCGCCTGCGTGAAGAAGGCGCCCGCCTCGAGCGCGCGGTCGAGGTCCGCCTTCGCGCGCGCCAGGTCGGGCGCCGGGTCCCCCTCCGCGGCGCGGCGCGCGCGTGCCTCCTCCAGGCGGAGGAAGCCGCGGCGCTCCCAGGCCTCGGGAGACGACGGGTTCCGGCGGAGCGACTCGTCGAAGTCCGCCTCCGCCCCGCCGAAGTCGGCGGTGGCGTCCTCGCCGCGCGCGCTCCGGTAGGCGGCGCGATAGGTCCGGGCCACGGCGCGGTTGACCCACGCCTCCGCGATCGAGGGGTCGGCCTGGAGGGCCAGCGCGGCGTCCTGTTCCACGAGGTCGGCCTTCCCCACGGGGCTCTCCCCCTTCCCCATCCCGTACTCGGCCCGGTAGCGGTTCACGAAGGCCCGGCGCACGCGGGTCCAGGCGTGGGCGGGGTCGAGCGCGAGCGCGCGCTCGAGGTCGGCCTCCGCCTCGCCGAAGTCCCGGACGGGGTTCTCTCCCAGGCGCATCCGGTGCAGGCCGAGAGAGGCGCGAAGCATGGCGCGGCGACCGAGGACGTCGGCCCCGGGGGAAAGACGGACGGCCTCCGAGAGATCGTCCTCGGCGGCCTGGAAGTCCACGAGCGGGTCTTGCCCGGTCTGGCTCCGGAGGGCGGCGCGGAGGGCGCGGACGCCGCCGCGACCCGCCCAGTGGGGCACGTAGCCCCGGTCGCGGGCGAGGCCTTCCGTGTACGCGCGCTCCGCCGCGGCGTAGGCCTCCTCCTGCTCGGCGGGCGGCGAGTGGCGGTCCACGCCGGCCAGCCAGGTCCCGGCGAGGGCCTCCCAGGCCTCCTCCTTCGACGGGTCGGCGGCGAGGGCGCGATCGAGGAGCGGCCTGGCCCGACCGGCCTCGCCCGCGTGGAACGCGAAGACGCCGCGCGCGGACCAGACGTGGGCCTCCGTGAGGCGGACCGCCCCCTCGCGGACCCAGCCCGTCCCCACCAGGGCCTCGAGCCGCGCGCAGTCGGCCGCGAGCTCCTCGCGGACCTGGGCCAGGGCGGGATCGGCCCCGGGATCCCGACCGGCGGCCGCGCGGGCGGCCTCCGGGGTCACGGGGCCGGGCGGGAGCATGCCCGCCCCGGCGCGCGCGCGCCGGCGCGCCTCCCCGTAGGCCTTCGACCCGAGCACGATCCGCTCGTAGAGCGCGGGGGCGTAGTCGGGCTCCTTCCGGAGCGCGGCGGCCTGGAGCTCGCGGGCGCGGGCGTCGTCCATCACCGCCCGGTAGAGCCGGCCCATCAGGTAGTCGATCTCGGCCACCTCGGGCGCGCTCGAGACGGCTTCCCGGTAGGAGGATTCCAGGCTCGGGAGGAACTCGGACATCCGCTCGTTGGCGCCCGCGCGCCGGAGCTCGAGGACCGCCTGGAGCGAGACCCGCGAGAGCTCCCGGATCGCCCGGGTGCGGGTCTCCTGGTCCTTGCGGACCGCCTGGAGCCGGACCTCCTGGTCCTTGCGGATCGCCTCCAGCCGGCCCTGCTGCTCGCGTTCCCGCTCGCCCGAGAGGCGGAGCCGATCCTCGCTCTCGGCCTCCACGCGGAGGCGCGCCTCGCGCTCGCGGCCTAGGTCCTCCGTCCTCCGGGCCTCAAGCCGGGCGAAGACGGCGACGCCCCCGACCAGGGCCGCCAGGAAGGCCGCCGCCGCCAGGCCCCGGGAGTGGCGGCGGAGCCGACGGCCGATCACCGCCCGGAGCGTGGCGCGCCGCGCCGCCACGGGCTCGTCGCGCAGGCAGCGGTCCAGGTCGTCGGCCAGGTCCTTCGCCGCGGCGTAGCGCCGCGCCGGCTCCTTCTCCATCGCCTTCAGGATCACCGTCTCCACGTCCCGCGGCAGGGACGCCGCGAGCGAGCGCGGCGCGGAGGGCTCCCCGTGGAGGACCTTCTCGAGCGTGGCCGCGAAGCTGCCGCCCTCGAACGGAGCGCGGCCGGTCACCGTCTCGTAGAGCGTGGCCCCGAGCGAGTAGACGTCCGTCGCCCGCTCCCGGGCGGCGGGCTCGCCGCGGGCCTGCTCCGGGGACATGTAGGCCGCCGTCCCCGCGACCAGGCCCTCGCGCGAGTGGGTCCGGCCTGCCTCCTGGAGGTGGGCCAGGCCGAAGTCCAGGACGAACGCGCGGCCGTCGGCCCCCACCATGATGTTGCCGGGCTTGAGGTCCCGGTGGATCACGCCCTGCTCGTGGGCGTAGTGGACGGCGAGCCCCACGGCGCGCATCGTCTCGAGCGCCTCGCGGAGCGTGAGCCGGAGGCCGTTGAGCGTCCGGCCCTGCACGTACTGCATGACGATGAAGGCCCGGCCGTCCTCCTCGGCCACGCGGTGGATGGAGACGATGTTCGGGTGGGAGAGCCGGGCCGCGGCGAGGGCCTCGCGGGTGAAGCGCTTGGCGGCGGCCTCGTCGTCGGGCTTGGCGTTGGGGAGCTTGATCGCGACCCAGCGCCCCAGGCGCGTGTCCCAGGCCTTCCAGACCTCGCCCAGGCCGCCGCGTCCCAGGCGGGTGACCAGCACGAACTCGGCCAGGCGGCGGTCCGGCTCGCCCCGGACCGCCTGGACCTCGGGGGGCAGGCGCCGGTCGGGGCGGAAGAGGGCGAAGTCCTCCCGGTCGAGCTCGTCCCGGAGGCGGCGGATCTCGTCGGCCGGCACGCCCCGGAGCGAGAGGAGGGCCTCGACCCCGCCGGGCGCCTCGAGGGCCCGCTCGAGGTCCTCCTCGGTCAGGAGGCCCGCGCGGATGGCCCGGCGGCCGAAGCTGCGGTCCTGGGCGCCCCGGAGGACGCCCCCCAGCCTCCGGGCCAGGTCGGACGGGACCCTTCCTTCGCTCATGGCTCGGAATCCAGAATCCGGTATCCGGAATCCGGAGTCAAGGGCGAAGGACGCGCGGCCCGGTCAGGGCCCCCCGAAGAGGGCGTCCCACTCGGAGGAGAGGTCCTCGGGCGTTCCGACCGACTCGCAGAGGATGGAGCGAACGATCTCGCGGAAGGTCTCGCGGCTCCGGGTCAGGTAGTTCTTCACGTCGTCCACCCCGATCCGGAGCTCCCGGGCGACCGTCTCGTAGGAGGTCCGGCCCTCCTCGGGCTCGAGGTCGTAGCGCCTGAAGACCTCGAAGTAGACGCGCTTGCCCTGCCCCTCGAAGTGCTCCGCCAGCATCTCGCTCGCGCGGCCGAGGACCACGGTCCGCCAGGTGCGGTCGAAGACCTCCTCGGGCCGGAGGGCCTGGTCGTCGGGAATGAGCCCCTCGAGGTCGGCGTCCTGGATGTGGAGGCTCGTGATCCGGACGTTGCCGCCGCGCTTCTCGCGGGACCCGTCGCGGCTCCGCTTGGCCAGGAAGTTCCGGAGCGCTCCCTTCAGGTAGGCGCGGAAGCTCCCGCGGGAGGGGGCGTAGCGCTCGGCGAAGCTCTCCTTGAGGACGACCTCGGCGAAGAAGTCCTGGGTGAGGTCCTTGGCGTCCTCGTTCGTCGAGGCCCAGGAGCGGCGGACGAGGGAGTAGACGGGCTTCCAGTAGAGCTGGACCAGGCGCTGGAGTTCCGCGTCCCGTACCTGCGGGTCGCCGCCGCGGAGCGAGGCGAGGGCCGTGTGGGAGGTGACCGGGAGCTGGCGTTCCGCGCCGCCGATCTCGGTATTGGAGTCGTCCATGCCCCCCTAATCATACACAGGGGAGGCGGGCGGGATCGAGGGGGGCCGGAATGCCGGCGTTCACGGGGCGGGGTTCGCGGCGGCCAGGAGCTGCTCGATCCGGGCCAGGAGTTCCTGGACCTTGAAGGGCTTGCCCATCACCTCGTCGGGGCGGAGCTCGCGCTTCCAGCGCTGGACCGTCTCCCCGGCCTGCTCCGCCTGGGCCGTGAGGAGGATGATCGGGATTCTCCGCGTCCGCTCGTCCGCCTTGATGACGGAGCAGACCTCGTAGCCCGAGACCTTGGGCATCATGGCGTCCAGGACCACGAGGTCGGGCGTCCGGGCGCGGAACTTCTCGAGGGCCTCCTCGCCGTCCGCCGCGAGGGCGACCTCGAAGCCCTTGTTCCGGAGGATGAAGGTGAGGATGCCCCGGGTGTTCTCGGCGTCGTCGACGATCAGGATGCTCCGCGCCATGCTTCGCTCGTTCTGCATGAATTATACACTACCGGTCCCGAACGGGGCGAGCCGCTTGTATTTCCCGGCGCGCCAGCCCTCCAGGTCCGAAACGTAGCGTCGCGAGAAGCGGCGGTCGGAGGGCCCGCCGCAGAGGTTCGTCCGGGCCTCGTCGGCCCCGAGGTCGGCGACGAACCGGTACGAGGGCGCGAAGCTCGTGACCCGGCCGCCGCTCCGGTAGACCTGGCCCTGGCAGACCGTCCCCCGCCCGCCCGGAAGCTCGATCGGGCCGCGGTCGAAGCCGAGCCAGCGGGGGAGCTTCCCGCCGAAGAGGAGGTGGGAGAGCGCGACCCGCTGCTCCTCGCCCCAGCGCCGGGGCTCGACCGCGAGCGCCCTCTCCACGACGCCGCGGTAGAGCCGGTCGCGGGGCTCGTCCCCGAACCAGGCCGAGCGCTCCGAGAGGAGGACGCGCTCGAAGTTGAAGTAGAAGTCCGCGAAGACCCCCGTCTCGTCGAGGAGGTGGCCGGCCGGGCCCGGGCCGAAGACCTCGCCGAGGAGCGCGCGCGAGCAGCGCTCGAAGAGGAAGGCGCCCTTCGAGTCGACGCCGTAAGCGCAGTCCCAGTCCCGCAGGATGCGTCCCTGCGGGGTGTCCGGGAGCAGCGGGCGGAGGACGCCCATGAAGGTCCGAGCCTGGGGCGAGACGACGTCCCCGTGGATCCGGCCCATGTCCTCCGCGGTGAATCCTCTCCCCTCGCGGAGGAGCTCCGCGATCCGCTCGGCGCGCCAGGCGCCCATGGGGAGCGTGATCGGCCGGCACTTCCCCCAGGCGTTCAGGTCCTGGTTCGCCGTGACGAAGAAGCCCGCCTCGGGATTCAGGCAGCGCGGGAGCTCCTCCGGCGACGCGAACCCCTGCCAGTCGTTCGCCGGGTCCCAGCCCGGAAGGGGCACGAGGCCCGAGACGCCCTCGCGCCGACGGGGCGAGAGGCCCGACATCTGATAGCCGATGTTCCCCGAGCGGTCGGCGAGCACCCAGTTCCACGCCGTCTCGACCTGTCCCAGGCGCGCCATCCCCTCCGAGACGTCCTTCGCGGCGAGCATCGCGGCGAAGGCGGAAGTGGAGACCACTCCCGAGGCCGCCGACGACCAGCGGGAGGCGAGAAGCAGCCCCGGCTCGCGCGGGTCGCCGTCGAGCGCGCCGTGCTCGTTCTCGTGGAAGACGCGTTCGACCGGGGGGGCCTTCTTCCGATGGATCACCTCGCGGCGCTCGCGGAAGGGGCGCCATTCCCCGGCCCGCTCGTACTTCCCGTCCCGGCAGCGCTCGATCCAGGAGTCGACCGCGTCCATGAAGGCGTAGGTCACGCCCCAGGCGAGGTCGGGAGTCCTCCCGATGATGAGCGCCGGGAGGCCCGGCATCGTGGCGCCGACCGCCCACCAGCCCTCGCGCTCGAGGACGACCTCGTACCACACGTTCGGGAGGCGGTTCACCTCGAGGTGGGGGTCGTCGCAGAGAAGGGGTTTGCCCGAGGCGGTCCGCGAGCCGGCGATCACCCAGTTGTTCGAGGCCATGAGCCGCGGCGCGCCGCAGTCCCAGAGGACGGAGGCGGGGACCACGCGCTCGTGGAGCCGGACCTCGCGGACGAGGGACTCGTCGAGGCCGCCCAGGAGCCCCGGGAAGAGTTCGTCCAGCTTCGGGCGCGAGACGCCCGCCTGGACCATCTCGACCAGGAGCCGCTCCATCTCGGCCTGCGACTGGGCGAGCGTGACGTAACCGGCCATCCGGGAGAGGAGGAGGAGGTCGTCGGCGGTCCAGGGGTCGGGCCGGTAGCCGAGGAGCCGCAGCTCCCAGGGGGCGCGCCCGGCCAACCCGGCGTTCACGCCCTCGCAGTAGGCGGAGACGAGGCGGGCGACGTCGTCCGGAAACGCCTCCTCAGGCCCTTTCCTCCAGTTCATGCGGCGGAAGAAGAGGTCGATCCCGAGCATGCGGTCGGAGCCCTCGAGGTGGAGGGACGCCTCGCCGCGGCCGAGGATCCGCATGAGGAGCATCTGGAGCCCGCGGTCGCGGGCGTGGCAGAGCCCCAGGCCCCGGTAGAGCCCCTCGGGCGCGTCCGCGCGGACGTGCGGGACCCCGTGTTCGTCGAGGCGGATCTCCATGGGGAGACCGTATGATAGCGGAAGGCAGGGGAGGGACGACGACATGGGCGTGCTCGACCGGTTCCGCCTGGACGGGAAGCGGGCGTTCGTGACGGGCGCGAGCCGGGGTCTCGGCCGCGAGATGGCGCTCGCGCTGGCCGAGGCGGGGGCCGACCTCGTCCTGGTCTCGCGGGACCCGGCGAGCTGCGAGAAGACGGCCGCGGACGTCCGCGCGCGGGGCCGGAAGGCGGACGTCCTCCAGGGCGACATGGGCAAGCCCTCCGAGTGCGAGCGCGTCTGCCGCGAGGTCCTGGAGAAGCACGCCCCGATCGACATCCTGGTCAACAACGTGGGCGGCCGGCGCCAGGACATCCCGACCGAGAAGATGCCGCTCGACACGTGGCGCGAGCTCGTGGACCTGAACCTCACGAGCACGGTCGTCTGCACGAAGCTCGTCGGCGGGGCGATGCTGGGGCGCGGGAAGGGCGGCCGGATCATCAACATCGCCTCGATCAACGCCTTCGTCTCGAACCGGAAGGTCGCGGGGCGCCACTACGAGACCTCGAAGGCGGCCGTCGTCCAGTTCACCCGCTCGGTCGCGGCCGACTGGGCCCCGCGCGGCGTGACCGTGAACGCGATCTGTCCGGGCGGCTTCATGACGGACGCGAACGTCCGGTGGGAGAAGGAGAACCCCGAGATCATCGCGGCCTTCAAGGCCCAGGTGCCGATGGGCGAGTTCGGGAAGCCCGAGGACCTGGGGCCGCTGGCCGTCTACCTCGCGAGCGACGCCTCGCGCTACATGACCGGCGCCGCGATCGTGATCGACGGGGGCTACACCCTGTGGTAGGTCACTGCGTGTAGTCCTCCACCGCCCACCAGTTCGGCGAGACGGGGGTCACGATTCCGCCTCCGCCGAAGGCGTTCGACAGCTCCCAGGGCAAAGGGGGGCCACTGCTGTAGACCAGGCCATAGGCCCCCGCGTGCCCGTAGTCGTAGGTCCGGATCGTGATCAGGAGCCTGCCGTCGCCGGTGCGACGGGCGGAAACGATCCGGCTTGCCCGTGCCAAAGCGTACTCTTCCGCTTCGGACTCAGCGGGGGAAAGCGCGCGAAGGCTTGCGGGGTCGCGGTCCGGCCCCAGGGAGTACGTCACGACTCGGTTCAGGGGAAGGCCTGTCTCGGCCTCCAGAACCCTCACGATCTCCTCGTAGCGCTCCCGGTGCCGGTCGAATTCGGTCCGGTTCCTCCAGGAGTACCAGTGCTGGCCGGCGGGAATGACGACGAAAAGGCTGAGCGGCGTGAAGCAGACGAGAAGCGCCAGGCCCGCCAGGATCAGCCCCGCGATCAAGAGGCTCCTGGTGCAGCCGACGGATCCCGCCTTCCCCGGCGCGGCCGGCATGCAAGAAGAGTATCCCACGGCACGCGGCGGAGGGCTACCTCTACCTGAGCGGGTTGCGAAACCGCACGCCCTCCACGGTCCGCCCGTCCTGGAAATCCTCGGACAGGATCTCCCCCACGCCGTTCTCGCGGGCGACGCTCCAGATCATCGCGTCCCAGAACGGGAGTTGGTGCGCGTCGACCGCCCGGAGCGCACCCTTCACGGTGTCGGCCCCGGGACGAAGGACGGACAGCGCGGCCTCGAGGTCGGCGACGATCCCCAGGATGTCGGCCGGGGGAAGCGGGGGCTTCTGCTTCTTGAGGAAGACCGAGGAGAGCTCGGCGAGGCTCTGGACGCTCACGCAGCCTCCCCCGCCCAAGATCAGTTCGGCCAGGGCCTCCTTCGCCTTCCGGTGCCGGGGATCGTCGCGGCCCTTCTGGTAGGCGTAGACCAGGACGTTCGTGTCAACGAGCGTCGCGGTCATGGAGCTCCTCCCTCCCGTAAGGGTCGAGCGTCCCCGCCGCCACCCCGCCACGCATGCGCTCGACGATGTCCCGGAGCCGGCCCTCGCGTTCGGTCGCGGCCTTCACGCGCGCCAGGTCGAGCGCGATGTAGGCGGTCCCGGTGGGACCCGTCTCGGGCCTCACGTCGGCCAGGGTCCAGGCCGACTCCTCCTGCCCCAGGAACACGAAATCCCCTCTCTTCAGGGCCTCGACCAGACGATCGAACGCGGAGCCGCCAGGAGCGGGAACCTGGATCTCGGCCCCACCCCCGACCGCAATCACCCGACACCGGATGAACTCCTTCTGGGGAGCGTCCAGGTACTCGACCAGAAAGTCGGGGGCGCCTCCGGATCGGGAGACTCGTCGGACCCTCGCCTTCGCCGCCTCGAGTCCGCCCCCCAGGATCCACACGGGCACGCGGGGCCCCCGGCCCAGGAGCCTCATGACTTCCTCCTCCTCGAAGAGAAGGGCGTGGCCCGCACGGATCGGGTGCAGCTTCCCCCTTCGGACCCACGCGTAGAGCGTAGGCCTCCGAATGCCAAGTCGCTCCTGGGCCTCCTCGGAGGTCAGATGCTTCATATATCTATATAGTGTTATCTAACAATATCAACATCAATTCAAGCTCTTTCGTAGGATCTGTCGGACCGTTCGGCGCAAGTAATCCGGGTGACTCCCTTTCCGGCCACGTTCGCGCGGGTTCGGCTTTCGATCGGGTAGGATCCGGACATCGGAAGGGGGCGAGCATGAGACTCTCTCTGGCCGTGGCGGCGATCCTCGGGGCGTCCGCGGCGTCCGCGCAGGAGGTCCGGCAGGCGCCGGGATCGCCCGTCGTCGTCGAGCCCCGGCCCACTCCGGCCATCGCCGAGGGCAACGCCGGGATCGCCGCCAAGTACCCCGGCGACCTCGGGATCGAGAAGGACCCCGACGTGGTCTTCACCGAGAGCTTCGAGGGGACCGTCGAGGAGATCTCGGCCCGCTGGGAACAGGCCGCGGGGCAGCCCATCATGTCGAAGTCGCCGGACGTCCCGCCCGGGAGCGGCCGGAAGGAGTCGCTCCTCCTCACGCGCGTGGCCGGCGGCACCCAGGGCTACACCGACGGCGGGAACTTCTACACCCGGATCAAGAACGACAAAGGCGGCTACGGCTACGACCAGCTCTTCTTCCGCTTCTACATGAAGTTCAACGAGGGCCACGCCCCCATCCACCACTACGGGAGCGGGTTCTGGGGCTACAACCCCCCGAGCCGCTGGCC